>Ga0302267_10003651_pt1 | contig 17523 bp, 16 predicted proteins | sample III_Bog_E1_3_FD_194555 | JGI IMG/M metagenome (GOLD analysis project Ga0302267, IMG submission 194555) | Peat permafrost microbial communities from Stordalen Mire near Abisko, Sweden - III_Bog_E1_3 | ecosystem: Environmental > Terrestrial > Soil > Wetlands > Peat | place: Sweden: Abisko... | reverse complement strand
TGAATATTTTAAATTAATAAATATATGCAAGTCCATTTAAATGACACTTAGTCCTTTAAATTAAACACTTACTTGATCGCTTTTCGGGTCATTGCTCTTGAAAGCCCGGTTGGCATCTTCCTTGAAAGCCAGGCCCCCTGGGTAGCGCAGGCGATCGCCAGCGTCCAAAAGCAGGATCCAGTCGGCCTGAACTTCCGGTCAAAACATTTCTCATTCGGGCGCAGACCCGATCCACGAGCCGGATCCCGGACCCGCTGCCAAGCTGTTTGATGGATTTGAATGGCTATTCCCAGACCAGGCCAACCGGGCTCCGCCGAAAGAATCCGAGCGCAGTTCCATCGGGAACCAATGCCTAATGAATTGCACATTTATTCTTAACGATCATCGCGGCTTTGGTGATGACTTCAATCCCTTTTTCTGGTGAACGCAATGAAGCGAAATAACCTTTCGATCCGGCTCAAGGTCTGTCTCCTGGTGCTGCTGGGTGGCCTGCTCCCTCTGCGGGCGGAGTTCCAGGCGATCCTCCGCAACGGGTCGGATCTCGCGGTCGAGATCCGCTCCGACGCCCGGCCGGGAGAGACCACTCGCCTCGAACCCGGGACTGATCAATGGTTCCGGATGGCCCGATCGACCCCAGGCGAGCATCAGGACCTCTACCACGTCACCGCGGTGGGCGTGGACGTGCCTGCCTGTCCGCTGATCTTCTGGGCCAGCATCGAAGCCGGCAGCCGCTATGGGGGAATCTATTGCCAAGCCCAGGACGGGGTGCGGCCGGTCCTGTCGCTGGAACGGCGGGAGCAGGGCAACCCGGTCCGGACCTTCCTGTTCGAAGGGTTCGACGCCGAAGATAGTCCACGCTTCGCCGGGATCAACGCCGCGGCGTCGGCCCTGGCCTCGCTGTCCAGCCCGGGGAGCCGGAAACGGAAGCTGGAAGCCACCACCTCCGCCCGTGGACCGGTTGACCCGTGGGAACTCCCGGACGCTGCGAAGCGCCCGAACCTCAGGGTGGACCCGTCCGGGCCCGGCGCATCGGCCGAATCCCCCATCCTGATCGTCGACTCTCCCAGACCCGCCGGCTCGGAGACCAAGGCTCCGGCCGTTTCCGCCAGGCCGGGGGAGAGGCCCGCCGCCCCTGCGGCTCCAACTGGAATGTCGTTGGCCGATGGGCTGCTCTCCGAACTGCGGGACACCCATCGCTCGGTCCTGGCCGCCACCGCAACACCGGCGTTCAGCGCCTTGCCCCTGGGAGCGAAGCTGGCCCTCCCTTTCCTCGGAAAGGCCATGGTGTTCCACGCAACGCCGATGATGCAGCCCATGGAACTCCGGCATCTTTTGGTGTTGAACGAGATGCTTTCCAGCTACCAGGCCATGGAACTGGCGACGGCCCTGATGGAACCCTGGGGCGAGCTACCCAAGGTTGGCCTATCACGCCCCTGATCCGGTCGAGAAAGACCAGAGCGTTGCCGGTCAGGTCACGGGAGACTGGCACAGGTTTCATACGATTACCATTGCTGTACTTGTATCCCCTTAGTCCTACGGGTCTCCATCAGGTCCTGGAGGATGACCGCCGCAGCCGCCGCATCCAGCCGGGCCTTGCGGTCCTTGGCCTTCACCCCGCGCTGGGCCAGCAGGCGATCCGCCTCGGCGCTGCTGAGGTGCTCGTCCCAGAACACCAGGGGCAGCCCTGAGCGGTCCCTCAGCGCTTCGCCGAAGGCCCGGGCCAGCACCGCGGTGGCGCTCTCGGTACCGTCCTTGTGCCTTGGCAACCCCACCACCAGACCCTGGGCTTCCTCGGTCCGGGCCAGGCGCGCCAGCCGATCCAGGGTCGGCTCCCCCTGGTTGGGCCAGACCTGGTAGGGGCTGGCCACGATCTCCAACTCGTCCGAAAAGGCGATGCCGATGTTCTTGGTTCCGTGATCGAGGGCCATCCAACGCATGGGTTCCATCCTTAGTGGGGAGCCGTTCCCCGTGAACAGCACGGGTCCCGGACTTCGGTCAGGGCCGTTCCCCGCGCCGGCGCGGAAAACGGAAAGCATCCCCAGGTAGGATAAGTGCTTCGCTTATTCCGCCATAATGGGCGGGTATGGCACACCCGTTTCCGGACTCCCTCATGGCCATCCCCCACCGGCGGGATGTGCCCTTCGCCAGGCTCACCACCCTGGGCGTGGGCGGCATCTGCCGCTGGCTGTTCGAACCGGTCACCGAAGCCCAGGCCCAGAGTTTCGTGAGGACCTGCGCCAGGGAGGCCATGCCCTGGAGAACCCTGGGCGGCGGCAGCAACCTGGTGGTCCTGGGCGATGTGGAGATGCCGGTGCTGCGCCTGCGCCTGCCCCAGGAACTGCGCCGGGAGGGCTTGGAAGTCCAGGCTCCGGCCAGCTTCGGCCACATCCGGCTCAGCGCGGCGACGGCGGAAATGGGCCTGGCGGGCATGGAATATGCCGCCGGCATCCCCGGCTCGGTGGGTGGCGCCATGCACATGAACGCCGGCGCCTATGGTCGGGAACTGGTGGACATCCTGGCCCGGTACCGCTTTCTCACCGCCGAGGGCGAATGGGTGGAAAAGGCGCCGGAGCCCGGGGAATTCCGCTACCGGTGGAGCGTCCTGGGGGAAGGCAGGGTCGCGCTGGGGCTCACCCTCCGCCTGGTGGAGGGGGATCCGGACCGGATCCGGGCCCTGGTGGAGGACTACCGGCGCAAGCGCGGCACCAGCCAGCCGCTCGGCAAGCGCAACGCCGGCTGCATTTTCAAGAACCCGGCCGGGCTGAGCGCCGGCCGGCTCATCGATCAGGCCGGGCTCAAGGGTCTGCGGGTGGGGGATGCGGAGGTGAGCCCCGAGCACGGCAACTTCCTGATTAACCATGGCCAGGCCAGCTCCGCCCAGTTTGCGGAACTGATGGCCCTGGTGCGGGCCAGGGTCCAGGAGGTCCACGGGGTCGATCTGGAACCCGAAGTAGAGATCTGGGAAGCCCCACAACCCATTGTTCGCTAATCTAGCATTCCCATGGCCATGCCTCCCCGCAACCGTCCCCGCCGTCCCTGGATTCCCTGGGCGAGGGTCGGTCTGGTCGCCCTGCTGGTCAGCGCCGCCGGCTACGGCGCCCTGGAACTGGGCCACCGCTACCTGGGACTGCAGAAACTGACCATCGAACAGGTCACCATTTCCGGCTGCCGGGGCCAGCGGCTGGTCCAGGCCCAGACCATCGCCGACCAGCTCTGCCTGGGCAAGCCGCTGTTCTGGTTCGACGCCGAAAAGCTCCGCTCGACCCTGGAGACCCAGCGCTGGGTCAAGGATCTCCTCATCCGCAGGGATCCGCCGGACCGGCTGAGCCTGGTGGTGGAGGAACGCCAGCCCGTGCTCTGGTTGGCCCGGCCCCAGGGGGTCTTCCTCATTTCCGACGATGGCATCGTGCTGGATCGGCTCAATCAAGTCGATTTAACACCCATTCCGGTGGTGGCCGACCCGAAAAGCCAGGAAAACGCGCCCATGGTCGAGTTGATCCGCGCCGCCACTAGCCTGCGGGACAAACAGAAGGAATTTTACGACCGGCTCACCGAGCTGCGCTGGAGCGATCGCGGGCCGGTGGCGTTCCTGGAAGGGCTTGACGCGCCCATCTACCTTTCCCGAGAGGATGCAACCAAGAATATTCCCAATTTTCAGATGCTTTTCCTGAATGAATTGTCCAAGCGGCCCGATATCGCCCATCTGCGCTATGTCGACCTGCGCTGGGAGGAGGAGATCGCCGTGGGCGAACCTCTGGCGACCCAACCCCCCAGAACCCAAACGCAATCCCGCTAGCGGTCGCCCCCGGCAGGAAATTTCCTGTTTTACAATTCTGAAATTCCGACGCCGATGCGGTTATCATTGGCACCAAGGAAATAGGGAAACTCATGGTGCAACCTGCCGTTCTGCTCGGATTGGATCTCGGAGCTAGTAAAATTGTTGCAGTTGTTGCTGTGCAGGAGGAAGGTGGCGCCCTGAACGTCACCGGCGCCAGCTTGGCCAATCCCGAGGGCGGCATCCGCCAGGGCGAGATCACCGACATCAACCTTACCGTCACCGCTGTGAACCGGGCGGTGGAGGAGGCCATGCGCACCGCCGGGCAGACCCGGCTGGACGGGATCCGGGTCTCGGTGGACGGCATCCAGTTCAAGGGCGAGAACCTGCGGGATTCCATCACCATCGCCTCGCCGGACCGGATCATCACCCTCCAGGACCGCGACCGGGTGCTGGAACAGGCCACCAACGGCTGCAAGCTGGCCAAGGAGGAGACGGTCCTGCACCGGATTCCCCAGATGTTCCACATCAAGGGGCAGCGGGACATCCGCAACCCGGTGAACATGATCGGCGAAACCCTCGAAGCCGAGGTGCGGATCATCGTGGCGCCGGGTTCGGTGCTGGAGAACATCAACCGGGCCCTGCACCTGTCCAGCCTCCAGGGCGCGACCCTGATGTATTCGCCGCTGGCCTCGGCCGAGGCGGTGCTGAGCCGGGAGGACGCCGAAAACGGTGCGGTGATCGTCGACATCGGCGACCAGCTCACCCACCTGGGGGTGTTCCTGCGCGGCACCCTGTTCCACAGCGCGGTGATCCCCATCGGCGGCATGCATTTCACCAAGGACCTGGAGATCACCAAGCACCTGGGCGGCATCTCCATGGCCGAACGGATCAAGCGGATCTACGGCACGGCCCTGCCCAACCAGGTCCCCGCCGAGGAACACATCGAACTGGAAGAGGAAGGCCGCCAGGTGCCCCGGCGGGAACTGGCCGAAGTGCTCCACGCCAGGGCGGTGGAACTGCTCAACATGGTGCTGGCCGAAATCGGCCGCTCCGGCCTCATCCACGAAATCCACGGTGGCGTGCATCTGGTGGGCGGAGGCGCCCTCCTGCCCCATCTGCCGATCCTCGCCCAGAATATCCTGGGCCGGCCGCGGGTTGTGCTGGGCCGGGTGACCGGCGTCCAGGGCCTGTCCCAGGTCATCGCCAACCCGCTCTACACCAACGCCCTGGGTGCGGTCAAGGCCCTCTACCGCGGTCTCAATGAAACCCACAGCAAGACGAGCCGCGGCAGTAGTTTCATGGAGAAATTCAAGCGATGGATTTGAGTATGCCCGACGGAGCCTTCATGTCCGAAATCCCCTTTCTTCCCAGCCCTGTCACCCTGCCCGGCGCCAACATCAAGGTAGTCGGCGTGGGCGGCGCGGGCTGCAACGCCATTGACCGGATGATCCAGAGCGGCGTCACCGGGGTCCAGTTCATCGCCCTGAACACCGACCAGCAGAGCCTGGCCCAGAGCAAGGCCCACGTGAAGATCCCCCTCGGCCCGCTCAGCATGCGCGGGCTGGGCGCCGGCGGCAACGCCGAGCGCGGCGCCGTGGCCGCCGAGGAGAGCCGGGAGGAGATCCTGGCCCAGCTCCAGGGCGCGGACATGGTCTTCATCACCGGCGGCATGGGCGGCGGCACCGGCACCGGCGCAGCGCCTATCGTGGCCAGTTGCGCCCGGGAATTCGGCGCCCTGACCGTGGCCGTGGTGCTCACTCCGTTCCGCTGGGAGGGCGTCAACAAGGCCGACAAGGCCGCCCTCGGGCTGGAGAACCTGCGCAACACCGCCGACACCGTGATCGTGGTGTCCAACGAGAAGCTGCTCACCCTGTGCGAAAAGGGCGTGAAGGTCAAGGAGGCCTATCGGGTCGCCGACGGCGTGCTGATCCAGGGGGTCCGGGGCATCACCGACCTGATCCTGCGCCCGGGCTCCCTCAACGGCGATTTCGCCGATGTGGAGGCGGTGCTGCGCAACGGCCGGGAAGCCCTGATCGGCACCGGCGCCGGCCGGGGCGACGAGGCCATCCTGGACGCGCTCACCCGGGCCCTGGACTGCCCGCTCCTGGAGCGGGAGAATACCGGCGTGGCCTCCCAGGTCATCGTCTCGATCATGGCCGACTGGGACCGGGTGGAACTCTCCGCGGTGGAGACCGCCATGGGCTACCTGAGCCGGCATTACCACGGCCATGCGGACATCAAGCTCTGCCAGGTGGATGCCCCGGAACTGGACGATCGCGCCCTGGTGACGGTGCTGGCCTCGGGCTTCTCGGATTCCAGCCCGGACCTGTCGGCCACGGAACCCATGGAGCTGACCCGGGTCAATCCCGAAATCATGCGGCCGGCCAACTCCGACACCGGCCGGGTCTACGGCGATGCCCCCCAGGGCCAGCAGGGCGGCGATCAGCCGCTGACCCCCACCCGGTTGCTGCCCCAGGCGCCCACCCCCAGCGGGGAACTGGCGAACATGGCCGAGGATCTGCACGTCCCCGCCATCATCCGCATGACCCAGGGCCGGTTGCCCATCGAATAGGCCCAAGGCGCCGACGTCCCCAGCGCTCCCCTCGGGGGCGCTGGTTTGGGTAACGAAAGGGTACTGGCGGGAGGTTGAGGTTAAGCCATTCTTGAACTTCCGCCCAGGTTGGCCGACCATGGCAAGCTGGGACAAATGGAAGTTCCTAAGACCCACCGAGGTGCCCGATGAAAAGTTCCAAGACCCGCTGCCTGGGCATCCTCACCGCGGGCGGGGACTCGCCGGGGCTCAACGCCGTGGTCCGGGCCATCACCAAGGTGGCCATGAACGAATACGGCATGAGGGTGCTGGGGATCCAGGACGGGTTCCGGGGTCTGGTGGAGAACCGGGTCATGACCCTGGACGATGCGATCGTCTCCGGGGTGCTCACCCGGGGCGGCACCATCCTGGGGACCAGCCGGGACAAGCCGCACAGCATGCCCATGGGCGGCCGGTTGCTGGACATGACCGACACCGCGGTGGAAAACGCCAGAAAGCACCAGATGGACTGCCTGGTCTGCCTCGGCGGCGGCGGCACCGCCAAGAACGCCTACCGCCTCTGGCAGAAGAGCGGTCTGAACGTCATGACCCTGCCCAAGACCATCGACAACGATGTGTTCGGAACCGACGTCTCGTTCGGGTTCGACACCGCGGTGAGCATCGCCACCGAAGCCATCGACCGCCTGCACACCACAGCCACCAGCCATCACCGCCTGATCGTCTGCGAGGTCATGGGCCACCGGGCCGGCTGGCTGGCCCTCCACGCCGGCATTGCCGGGGGGGCGGACGTGATCCTGCTGCCGGAATTGCCTTACGACCTGGAGAAGATCGCCGAGTTCCTGCTGGAGCGGCGCCGCCACGGCAAGCGTTTTTCCATCATCGCCGTGGCCGAGGGGGCCATGTCGCTGCGCGAGGCCGAGGCCGCCGCGGCCGCCAAGGGCAAGGACAAGGAGAAAAAGAAGGCCAAGGACCAGGACCGGCCGGAGAAGCCCGACGCCCTGGCCGAGCCGGCCGCCACCGAAGGGGAAGCCGTGGACGCCTACCGGGCGGACCTGCCGCTCAACGTCAGCCGACTGCACGACGAGACCATGGCCTACCACGTGGTGCAGGAACCCATGGCCTCCCGTCTGGCCCGGCACCTCCAGGCCCTCACCGGAGTGGAGGCGCGGGTGACCTCCCTGGGCCACGTCCAGCGGGGCGGGGTGCCCACCGCCTTCGACCGCACCCTCAGCACCATGATGGGCGCCAAGGCCGCCGAACTGCTGGCGGAGGGCACCGCCAACGTGATGGTGGCCTACCGGAACGGAATCTGCGTGCCGGTGCCGCTCCAGGACGTGGTGGGGCAGCGCAAGCTGGTTCCCCCGGACCACCACCTGATCCATGCCGCCCGGATGGTCGGCACCTCCTTCGGCGACTAGCATCCGGTGCGGCGATTTTGTCACCCGATAGGTCCACATCAAGTGGACCTATCGGGTGACGGAATCCGCACCAAATGCTTGTGCCTCGCAGGGTGCCCAGGTTTAGCCCAGGTGAACCTGGAGCGCCCCGGATTCGTACCCGGCAACCCAGCGGCAGGATCTGAAACTCAAAGTTTTAAGTCAACGATCTCAGACCATTTGGCCGTTTGGACCCGAAAATTCCAAACACCATGTCACGTTTCCACCGGTTCCATCATTTATGGAATGGCCCCAAAGCATATGGGCCATAGGATGAGGTTTAGATTACTATTTTCAGTAATTAATTTAACCACATCCCATAACTCCCTTCTTCCTGAGAGGATGATCATGATGAATGGTATGTACCGTAGAATTCGGCCCCTTCTGCTAGGTGCAGCCGCCTGCTTCGCCTTCGCGGCCGAGTCGCCCAAAATCGGAGTCCAGCTCCTGGGTGGTTGGCCCACGGGAAGCATGAGGAGTGATTTCACGACCAAAACCGGCTATGGCGCCGGAGTCTTCGCCGACTGGACGGTGGCCGAAGGGAGGATCTTCCGGCTGGCCTACGATGGTCTCTGGTATGGCAAAGACAACAGCCCGGACAATGCTTCGCCTGCCGCCGTCCTCGCCGAAGGCGACCGGAACTGCCGCAGCCATTCCTTCACCGCCCAGTACCTGATTTATCCCCTGCGGGACACCGAGGGTTTCTATTGCAAGGTCGGCCTCGGCGGCATGAACCAGATCTCCCGGATCGACTCCACCCTCACCAGCCCCGGCAACCTGAATTCGCGGGTCACTTTGCTCCAGGAATCGGGCACCCGGCTCAACTGCCTGGCTGGCATCGGCTACGATTTCAACGAACACTGGGGCGCCATGGCGCAGTATTCCTTCATCACCGTGGATACCCGCACCCTGGGCTCGGTCCAGACCGGAATCAGCTACCGTTTCTAGCAGCCGTCCCTGGCCTATTCCTTTTCCTTGCGGGTAGGCTTTAGGACATGCAGGTTGAATCACAGATCACCAGCCGGGCCAATCCCCGCTTCAAGTCCCTTCGGGCGCTGGTCGCCGTCGGCGGGCAGCGCCGCACCCACACCCTGTTCCTGGGGGAAAAACTGATCCAGGCCTGGAACCAGGCGGCCCCGGGCGGCCGCGACCGGTTCCGGGCCGAGACGTGGCTCCGCCTGGAAGGTCTCGCCCCCCATCCCCTGGAGCGAACCCTGGCCCGGGAGACCCTGGTGCTGGGCGAAGCCCTCATGCGCGATCTGGCCGACGCCGGCAGCCCGCCTGAGCACGCCCTGCTGGTCAGCCTCGGTCCGGAACCCGCCGGCCCCCTGCCGGACCGGGTCATCGTGCCCTGGGGCATCCAGGATCCAGGCAACCTGGGCGCCATCCTGCGCAGCGCAGCCGCCTTCGGCTTCCAGGAGGCCCTGCTGGGGCCCCTCTGTGCCGATCCGTTCAACCCCAAGGCCCTGCGGGGAAGCATGGGTGCGGCCTTCCTCATGCCCCTGCGCCGGGTGCAGCGGCTGACCCTGGACCGCGGCCATTGGCTGGCCCTGGATGGGGGCCCCGGCGCCGTCGCCCTGGCCCAGGCCGACCTGGGGGCGCCCCTGCGGATCCTGGTGGGCAATGAGGGCCATGGCTGGCAGGGGGCGGAATTGCCTGAGGGAATCCAGCGGGTGGCCATTCCCACCTGCGGGGTGGAAAGCCTCAACGCCGCCGTGGCCGCGGGCATCGCCTGTTTCGAAAGCGCCCGCAGGACCGCACCATGAAACGGACCCTGGCCTGGCGCCTGATGGAAACCGGCCTGCTGGTCCTGGTCTTCATCCTGGCGTTCAGGTTCCCGGCCCCCTCGGGCCAGGGCTACCTGGAAGCGGGCGCCGCCCTGCTCTTTCCCATCATCCTGTTCGCCGGCATGTTCAAGGGCCGGCGAGCCGGCTGGACCTTCCTGGCCCTGTTCCTGAGCCTGGCGGCGCTGTACCAATGGGTTCCCGGCACCATCGCGGTCAAGGGCCCGGTCCCCTACCCGCTCGCCCTGCTGGGCGCCGGGCTGCTCTGCGCCTGGGAGGCCCTGGGGCTCCTGGCCGCTGGCTTGCTCGGCCGCTGGGCCCTGGGCCGGGGCGGGCCCCTGGCCGCGGCCTGCGCGGTGGGCCTGGCCCTGCCACTCTGGGAGCTCCACGGCTTCCACGTCTACCCCTGGAGTTGGGCCGCGGCGCTGGGCGGCGTGCCCTGGCTGGCCCGGTCGGCCGCATTCCTCGGCGCCCACGGCTTGGCCGGATGGCTCTGGGCCTGCGGCGCCTGGACCGGCGCCTGTGTGGCCGGGGGCCGCGGACCGCGGCGGATCCTGGCCGGCCCGGCGCTGCTGATGCTCATGCTGATGGCCGGGTCGGGCCTCTGGCGCACCCTGCCCCGGGGGCCGCAAAGGGTGTTGGACGTGGTCATGATCCAGCCGAATTTCGAGGCCGGCCAGCGCCGGCCCGGAATGGAATGGGAAATGTGGCGGCGTTCCGACGCCGAGCTGAAGCTGCTGGGCTGGCCCGAACCCCAGGTGGCCACCCTGCTCCTTTGGCCGGAAAGCTCGGTGCTGGGCCGGGACGACCGCCAGCCCAGTGAGCGCATGCGTCTGGAGGCCCAGACCCGGGGCATCGGCTGGCTGTTCGGCACCGAGGGGGGCGATTACAACCTCATCCGGGGCGAGGCCCCGGGCCAGCCCAGCTTCATCCAGGCCAAGGTGGACCCCATGCCGTTCGGGGAACGGATGCCCGGCCCGCCAACCGTGCGCCGGTGGCTGGACCAGCACCTGGGCTTCTTCTCCCAGGAATGCGGCACCTTGACCGCGGCCAGCAGCTTCCAGATGGCCACCCCCCAGGGCCCGCTAAGGGTCCACCCGGTCATCTGCAGCGAAGCGCTGCTCAGCGACCGGGTCCAGGACGGCCTCGCCCTGGCCGGCGGCGAACTCCTGACCAACCACACCAACGACGGCTGGTTCGATCGCAGTCCGGCCACCGACCTGCACGCCGCCCAGATCCGCCTGCGCGCGGTGGAAACCGGCCTGCCGCTGCTGCGGGCGACCCTGACGGGAAAGAGTGGGGTTTTCCGGGAAGACGGCTCCTGGGAGCTCTGGGGCCAGCCCATGACCGAGGCGGCCTATGGCTTCCAACTGCGCTGGCGGCCCATCAAAACCCCGGCCCGGAACCCGTGGGTGCTCCGGGGCATCCTGATCGCGCTGGGCCTGGTCTGTGGTGGGCTGTGCGGATTCCGGTGCGGTGGCAGATCCCAAAAGGGACCGGTCGGAAACCAGCCAGGACCTGACGGTCGGCTCAGTCCTGCCAGTCCTGAACCAACAAACCTTCAATCCGATTGAATTCCCTGAGGTTGTGGGTAACCACAGTCATGCCATTGGCGAGAGCCGTGGCTGCGATCAGCAGATCCCGAGCGCCGACCTGCTGCTTTCGCGTTTCGTGGAGGAGCCGGCCCCAGGTCATGGCTGCTTCGCTGGTGAAGTCGATGGGCGCAAACGGTGCAAGCAATTGCTGCCAGTGGTCCCACATGGCAATGGCCTTCTCCAACGGATGTTGGACGATTCCCTTGTGGATCTCACCAATGGAGATGACCGAGTAGCAGAGGGAGGAAGGATTCTGGTCCTTCAGGTTGGCGATAAGTAGCGGGTTTTTCCGCCGCAATTCAACGAGGACGTTGGTATCCAGGAGGTAGAGCACTAGAGCACTTCGATATCCGGGATGGGGATAGCCACTTGGACCACCTCCTCCTCCATGCTTGGCATCGCCTGAATGGCTGCCCAATAGGCTGGATCCCATCCAACCGCCTCGAGGGGCTCAAGGATCACCGCATGCCCAACCTTGCGGGCCTGAACACTCCGTACGCCCGGATCAAACCGGCACGACTGGGGCAAGCGCACAGCCTGGGACCGCCCGTTCATGAATACGCTGGCGCGATCCATGGTTCACCTCCGCTTGAGAGTATAGACCTGATCTATACCATCGCAAGAAAGGAACCGTTCGGGCAATGGATTCAGTCTGCAGTGGGCTGTGCGTATCCCGTTAGAAGCCCGTTTTGGAAAGGCTGATCTGGGGAATGGGATCGATGGCTTTGCCGTGGCTGCGGACCTCGAAATACAGATGAGGGCCGGTCGAGCGCCCACTGGAACCCACGCAGGCAATGGGTAGGTGGGATGCCACCGCCTGGCCCACCTCGACCAGTGACCGGGAGAGGTGGGCATAGAGGCTTTCCAGGCCACCCTCATGGCGGATGATCACGAGGTTTCCGTACCCTGGCTTCCAGCCGGAAAAGCTGACGGTGCCGGGCGCGAAAGCGGAGACTTTGGCGCCGAAGGGCGCTGCCACGTCAATCCCGTTATGCTGCTGCACCCGCCCGGTGAAGGGATCCGATCGAAGGCCGAATGGCGAGGAAAGCGCGACTGCTCCATCGACCAGGGATTGCCACGGCTTCGGGCTTTGCTTGCCAGGTGATGGGTTTGGCCGGGCCGGCAGGGTGGTGGATCCACCCAGCATGGAGAGCACCAGTCGCTGACCGGGGTAGATCCGGTTCGGGTCTGGGATATGGTTGGCCGTTGCCACAAGCTGGACCGCGGCATGAATGGAACGCTGGGTTACCGCCGCGCCCTGGTCTCTGAGCTGATCGGCACAAATCGTGGAAAGACATTCACCTGGGCGGACCCGCATGGCGGGCGATGCGGGAGCATCCCCGGGTGCCCTTTTCAGGGAAGCCAAAAGGTCCTGGAACGATGTCGCGGACAGGGCTTGCTTGGGCGGGGAGACGGCTGCCGGAAGGCGTGATGGGGTGGTTGAAAGCGATACTTCATGCATGGGGGGGTCCCGGCTGCAATTGCCTGCCAGCCTCTTTGATTGGCAACAACTACGCCAAGTTTGGCGGGTGGTCTGGCGGCTGCGCTTTTTGCCTTGCCCCCAGTCCCCGATCAGGGGAATGCTGAACCATCCGAATCCAGGAGACCCCATGCCCCCGGTCGAGTTGCAGCCCATCCTTGACTCCCTGCTGGACGGCCAGACCAAGGGCTTTCCCCAGGACCGTCCCCCCGTCCGTCTCGGCGAGGTGGGCGCCCTGGGGCTCCGGCTCACCGAGGCGGAATTGGACTTCCCGGTGGCGGTGCTCAAGCGCTCGGCCCTGGAACACAACGCCAAGTGGATGGCCGAGTTCATCCGCCGCAGCGGCGTTAGCCTCTGCCCCCACGGCAAGACCACCATGGCGCCCCAGCTGTTCCACCGCCAGTTGGCGGACGGCGCCTGGGGCATAACCCTGGCGACCGTCCAGGAGGTCCGGGTGGCCTACAGCCACGGGGTGAAACGGATCATCCTTGCCAACGAGCCCCTGCTGCCCGGCGCCATCCGCTGGATCCAGGCGGCCCTGGACGCCGACCCGGAATTCGACCTCACCTGCCTGGTGGATTCCCAGACCGGGATCGCCGCCCTGGAGGCTTTCGCAGAGGGCCGGCGGCCGATTCCGGTGCTGTTGGAACTGGGAATCGAAGGCGGCCGCACCGGGGCCCGCACGGTGGCGGCCGCCCTGGAACTGGCCCGGGCGGTGCGGGCCTCGTTCCGGCTCCAGCTGCGCGGGGTGGAGTGCTTCGAGGGCATCGTGATCAGCCCGGATCCGGCCGCGGACCGGGACCGGATCCGGACCTGGCTGGACGACCTGGGCAACCTGGCCAAGGCCTGCGATGGCGAGGACCTGTTCGAGACCGCCGAAGTGCTGCTCTCGGCCGGCGGCTCGGCCTACTTCGACCTGGTGGTCCAGGCCCTGGGTCCGATCCGGCTGTCCCGGCCGGCCCGGGTGGTCCTGCGCAGCGGTTGCTACTTCTCCCATGACGCCGGCCACTACCGGCGCCTGCTGGCGCTGCTGGAAGAGCGGCGGCCCGGGCCCCTGCCCGGGGGACCGGGGCTGCTGCCGGCGCTGGAGATCTGGGGCCAGGTGCTCAGCCGCCCGGAGCCCGGGCTGGCCTTCCTGACCATGGGCAAGCGCGACGTCTCCCACGACCTGGGACTGCCCACGCCGGTGCGCTGGGCCCGCCCCGGGCGGCCTGACGGTCCCTGGGCCGCGCCCGGCTCCTGGCGCATCACCACCCTCTATGACCAGCACGCCCGGCTCGAGCTCCCGGTCGATGCGGACCTCCAGGCCGGCGATCTGGTGGGCTGCGGCATCAGCCATCCCTGCACCGCGTTCGACAAGTGGCAGGTGCTGTTCGAGGTGGATGACCAGTACCGGGTGCTGGGCGCGGTCCGTACCTTCTTTTGATCCCAGCCTGGTCTATCCTGGAGCCATGGCGACTCCCCTCTGGTTCCAGGCCCCCCTGTTCACTTCGCTCCAGCCCGCCCAGCGGGAACGGCTGGGCCAGCTGGCCCGGCCCAGAACCCTGGATCCGGACGCGATCCTGTTCATGGAAGAGGAACCCTGTACCGGTTTCTTTGTCCTGGTGGAAGGCTCGATCCAGCTCACCCGCTGCGCCGACATCCCCGGAGCCCACCCGACCCTGGCGGTGATCATGCCGGTGGCCAGCTTCGCCGAGGCGGCCATGTTCGGCGGCGAAGCCTTTCCGGCCACCGCCACCGCCCTGAAGCCGTCCCGGGTCGTCCACTTCCCCAAAGGCCCATTCCTGGTGGCCATGCGCGAAGATCCCGACCTGGCCCTGGCCATCATCCACGCCCAGGCGGTGTGGCTGCGCAAGCTCACCCACACGGTGGAGCAATTGACCGGTTCGGACAGCTCGGACCGGCTCCGGAACTGGATCCGGGAACAGGTTCCCCGGGGCGGATCCCTGGTGCTCCCGGTCACCAAGAAGGTGCTGGCGGCCCAGCTAGGGATGACCCCGGAAACCCTGTCCCGGGGCCTGCGCAACCTGCAGGATCAGGGGCTGCTCCGGGTCACCGGCACCACCCTGCACCGGCTCAAGGACTGAACGGCGGAAACCAAGCCGGCGGGCGGAATAAATGAATACCACCTATCCCCTTGCGCAAATAGAAGATGGCTGTATCCTTAATTATCCAGGGGAATGGAAATGCTGTTTTCTACTGCCACCGGGTATGCCTTGCGTGCGCTGGCAGCGATGCCTGAGGACGGGAGCTATAGCCTTGCCAAGGATCTGGCCAGCCAACTGGCGTTGCCCGGGCCCTATCTGGCCAAGATCCTCCAGTCCCTGGCCCAGGAAGGCATGCTGAATTCGGTCCGGGGCCCCCGGGGCGGGTTCCGGCTGGCCCGCCCGGCCCACCGGATCACCGTGGGCGAGGTGGTCGGCGTGCTGGATGGCATGGAATCCATGTCCGGCTGCGTCATGGGCTTCGTCAACTGCGATGGCCGGGACAAGCCCTGCCCGCTCCATGCGGCCTGGGTCGAGGTAAAGAACCACCTGGAGCAGACCATGGCCACGGTCACGATCCGCGACCTGCAGCTGCTCGATCTGAGCAACCAGCACGGCGCCCCCTGGCTCCGGAGCCCGGAACAGCTCAGCGCCGGCCATGGGGTCGCAGTCGCCAGGCTGGCCAAATAGCGGCTTTGGCCACAACGGAACAGGACGATCAATCCTTTGGTTCAAACGTTTTCTGCCAATCCCGTCATTCCCCCAGGGAGATGGCGATGTGGCCACCGAGCAGCGGCACCAGAGCCCCCCACTCGATCCGGGCCACTTCCTGGTAGATTTTGGCGCTGTCGAGGCGCAGCAGGAGCCCAACCTGAAGCGCCGAATCATAGTGCTTGCGGGTCCTGTCCCGGCGCCGTTGAGCGCCGTGGCAGGACCCGCAAGGTCGTTCGGTCTGGAGCGGAAATCAGCCCTTCAGGGCCGCCGGCCGGCGGCTATAGGCCACCGCGCCCCAGGCGATGAAGATGGCCTCGGCCGCCGCCACCAGGAGCATCCACATCAGCACCGGAGTGTCGCCCATGCCATAGGAGTGCTTGCCGGTGGTGAGGACGAAGTTCACCCCCAGGTAGGTCATGAGGATGGTCTGGAAGGCGGCGATGCTGATGGCCGCCACCCCGAACTTGCCGATGATCCGGTCCAGCTTGGCGTGCAGGATCGCCATGTAGGCCAGGAACGCCACCAGCGACCAGACTTCCTTGGGATCCCAGCCCCAGTAGCGGCCCCAGGACGAAGCCGCCCACATGGAGCCGGTGATGATGCCGGCGATGAGGAACAGGCAGCCCACGAAGATGTACCAGTAGAGCAGGTCGTACATCTTTTCGATCAGCTCCTCCCGCCCGGGGGCGAAGATGGTGAAGCCGATCTGCATGTGCGCCACCACCAGCCCCAGGGCCAGGATGGAGTAGCTGACCATGATGATGGGCACGTGGATGGCCAGCCAGGGCGTGCCGGCCAGCACCGGCGCCACCGGGTGGATGAAGTGGTCGATGGGCAGCAGGTCGATGAGGATCATGGCCAGGGCGGCCATGCCGGCGGCGTTGACCACCACCACCCGGTTGCGCAGCACGCCGTAGGCGACGATGGCGAACAGCCCCACGCCCCAGGCGAGGAACAGCATCGACTCGTACATGTTGGCGGCCGGGAACCGCTGGCCGGAGGTCCAGCGCAACTGGATGCCCCAGCTCATCATGGCGAAGCCGGCCACCAGGACCGCGAAGGCGATCCCGTCCAGGAGCTTGCTGTTTCGGCGCCAGGCAGCCAGGGACAGGCCCAGGGCGGCCAGCAGAATGATCCAGGACAGGCGGGCCGAGCCCAACTGGTTGTAGAGGACCTCGGTATCCATCTGGGCCGCGCTGGCCCAGCCTTCGGGCCGGGGTCCGGCCAGGAGCTGGGTGAAGCTGGCGGCGCTCACCGGGGTGGGCAGGGTCCAGGCGGCCCTGGCATTCCCGGCGACCGGGATCGGCCGGGCGATCTGCTGCTGGAGGATGGTCTGCATGACCCCGAGCCGCTTGTCCAGGCTCTCGGCCTGGGCCAGGAGGCCCTGCCGGGGCCGGCCCTCGGCCTCGGCCTGGCGGGAGGCGGTGACCAGCTCCACCAGCCGGGGGATCTGCACCAGCTTGTCGAACGTCGCGTGGGTGGTGCCCTCGGGCAGGCCCAATTCCCGGGCAAAGGCGCTGGAGCCCACCTTGATCGGGGCTGTGTTGGCGCCGGTCTGGGGATCGAACAGCCAGTCGGTAAAGCTGGCCATGGGGTCCTCGCCGTGCCAGGCCGAGGATCCAGTAACCAACCACACCGACTCCCGGGCCAGGGTGTCCAGCGGCATGACCCGGCCATCGTGCTGAACCGGCAGCGTGCGCAGGGTATCGGTCAGGGTGCTGGCCCGGGCCAGACCGGCCACGGACATGAGGAGCAGCACCAGGAGCGCCTTGCGTCCGGCCCCGCGGCCGGCGGCAGCCGCCGAAGTATCCCGGGCGGCGGATTCCCGGGCCTGGGCGATGCGGGTGGAAAGCACGATGATCATGCCGATCAGCAGGGTGATGTAGCCGGTGAACACCAGGTTCTGGCCGGGATCCTTGGAGATCGCCAGCACCGTGGCCTGGCGGCCGCCATCCTGCTGGTAGCTGGACTGGAACAGGGTGAAGCCGCGGTGGTGCAGTTCGTGATTCATCCAGATATCGGCGGGGAAGGTCGAGCCGCTGTCATGGTCGGTGATCTGCACGCGGCTGAGGAAACCCGAGGGCCGCATGGTGCCCGGGTAGGTCTGCAGTTCGAACGTGTTCAGAGTGACATCGAACGGCAGCTGATGCTCCGAACGCAGGTTGCCCTGGCCGTCCTTGTCCTGGATGATCGAGCCCCG
>Ga0302267_10003644_pt1 | contig 17546 bp, 9 predicted proteins | sample III_Bog_E1_3_FD_194555 | JGI IMG/M metagenome (GOLD analysis project Ga0302267, IMG submission 194555) | Peat permafrost microbial communities from Stordalen Mire near Abisko, Sweden - III_Bog_E1_3 | ecosystem: Environmental > Terrestrial > Soil > Wetlands > Peat | place: Sweden: Abisko... | reverse complement strand
AGTCGTCCCGACCATTTACTTTCAATTAGTTAGCTCCAGACAATAGCCTCCGCAGGCCTAGACGTGGGTCCAACAGGACGTCATCGGGTCCTTCCTGTCCCAAAAACACCGGAAACCAACAGGCTCCAGCTTGATCGGACCGCGGGAACCGTTGGAACTGTGCGAATATAAATGCGATACGAACGGCATTCAGCGAACCGAACAAACGCGATTACGCATCTGATCTCTCACTTGCAGTAAGTTACGAGTCACAATGGAAGGGTTTTTTCAATACCGGACCAGATCGTCACTATATGGAGACGGCGTGACGAGAAGACGTATGTGGCGATCGTCGAACTTAGGCGCGGGTGCTATAGCCAAGCGGCTGTTCTACCGCGTGAACTGAGTGTGTGAGCGATAACAAGAGAAATGGAGCGTTCGCAGTGGCTATCTCCCAGTTGGACCAGCCCGTAGCGGTGGCGCCCCCACGAGGGGTTATTGCCGGTGGGCGCGCGCTTAAGAAGAAAATCGACAATACCTTGCTGATCGGCGTACCCCTTGCCGGTTCCGTGGGCTGTCTATTCTGGTTTCGCTCCCATCCCATCCACGCCGTCGAGGTCGTCACTTTCATCCTCGGCTACTTCGTAATCGGCATGGGGACCGGCGTCGGCTTCCACCGCTATTTTTCCCACAAGAGCTTCCTGACCCCCACGTGGGTCGCCTATCTACTGGGCGCCGCCGGCTCCATGTCGTTCCAGAGCTCGCTCTTAACCTGGGTTACCGACCATCGGCGCCACCACGCCCAATCCGACCACTGCGGCGACGCGCACAGTCCCATCGTCGATGGCCATTGTGACCACCCCGAGGGGCTCAAGGGCCTCTTCCACGCCCATATTGGCTGGATGTTCGACGACACCGTCACCGACATCAACGTCTATGGCCGTGACCTCGCACGCGACCCGGTTATTATGTTTTTCGCGCGCACCCACTATATGTGGCCTGTGCTCTCGCTCGTGATTCCGGGGCTGATTGGCTATGCATTCGGCGGCGTTACAGATGCCTGGGGATGCGTCCTGGCGGCCTGCCTCCGCACGATGTTGTTCCAACACTCCGTGTGGGCGGTGAACTCCTTCGGCCACACCTTCGGTTACGAGAACTACAACATGAGAAACAACAGCAAGAACAATACTTTTCTTGCCTGGCTCACGTTCGGTGACGGTTATCACAACAACCATCATCGCTATCCGCGCTCCGCCTTCCACGGTCTGCGCAAGGATGAAGTGGACTTAAACGGCATCATCATCACCGGGCTGGGCAAGCTCGGCCTAGCCAACAAGATCATCATCGCCGACCGCTACGTGGGCGAAAAGGACTCCGTTCCATAGCTTCTGAATGCCCATCTGCTCTGGCCTGCTTACATGGCACAGCGAATTTCCCCTCCCCGGAGACTGAACTCGGGGTCACGATCGGAATTCACTTTGGGGACAATCTGAGCGGATAATTCCTGCGTAAGTAAGACAAATTGGAGTGTGGGCCGAGGCTTCTCGCCGCTCCCCAATCACCCAATCTGAGAGAATACATTCATGCTCACCTCGCGCACTGCGAGCGGAGCTCTTTCATCAAATGGCGGTGGAGTAAAGCGTGGCAAGGATCGGCGTATTTTGTTTTCCGGGGACTGGTCACATCAACCCATTGACCGCGCTGGCACGCCGCCTCGAGCAGCGGGGTCACAGTGTAGTGATCTTTGGAATTGCCGACACTGAAGCTCGCATCAAAGGCGCCGGAGTTGAATTTTCGCTGATTGGCCAGGATGACTATCCGCCGGGCACGCTCGATATACTCGACCAGCGATTGAGCGAGATGAAGGGTCTGAAGAGTTTCGAATTCACTCTCGATCGGATAAAGAACACTACCCACATGGTGCTTCGCGACGGGCCGGAGGCGGTTCGCCGCGCCGGGGTCGAAGCCCTGCTGGTTGACGAGGCGGACTCCGGCGGCAACATAGCCGACTATCTTGGTCTGCCCTTCATCTCGATTGCAATCATTCCGCCCATGGTGTGGGACAACCAGATTCCGCCTTATGTTTTTGGCTGGCCTGCGGGCCGGGGCGCAGGTCTGGAATGGTTGAGGCGCTTGCGTAACGAAGTTGCCATTCGCCTGCTCGCTCGCCTTGCCTCGCCGCTCTTCACCGAGGTGAATCGGAACCGCGTAGCGTGGGGAATCGCGCCACTGGGGCACTGGACCGAGGCGCTATCGCCTCTGGCCCAGATCGCGCAGCTACCTGCGGCACTTGAGTTCGAGATTGAACATCGGCATCCGCTCCTCCATTACACAGGCCCGTTTGTAGATGCCGAACAGCGGCCTAAGATCGACTTTGATTGGAGCCAGCTGGACGGACGCCCGCTCGTCTACGCCTCTCTCGGCACGCTCCAGAACGGCTCGGAAAAGGTGTTTCGGATCATTGCCGATGCATGCGCGAGTCTTCCGGTACAACTGGTGATGTCGTTGGGCGACCGCATCGATCCGGATCGGCTTGGCGTACTAAGCGGCGACCCGGTAGTGGTGAGATACGCACCCCAATTGGAAATTGTGAAGCGCGCAACAGCGGTCATCACCCATGCCGGGATTAACACCGCACTGGAGTCGCTGGCAGAGGGCGTGCCCCTGGTCTGCATTCCCATGGGCAACGACCAGCCAGGAGTTGCGGCGCGCGTCGCCATGCGAGGAGCGGGATTGGTTGTACCCTTGCGCAAGCTGAACGTAAAGCGTCTGCGCTCCGCCTTGCGCACTGTCCTGGAAGATGGGTCGTATCGTCGTGCCGCGCGAAAAGTGCAGGCTTCCATCCAGCAAATTGATGGTTTGGCTCAGGCAGCGGACATTATCGAAGATGCGTTCAAAATCGGTGGCTTTCAACCCCAATCTGCCTTGGACGAGGGGCCGTACACAGATAGCCCCAGCGAAGTTGGGTCTGGAGCAGTGAGGGACATGGGATGATCCTGGCACTCTGGCAGATCAGCTCGCGGCAGTGGCGAACCCATCGCCTGCGCGTCGCCATGACGACGATGGGCATCGCGCTCGGCGTTGCGGTATTTTTCGCCGTCCGCACGGCCAATGCGGCACTGCTCGAATCGCTGACGCTTACAGTGGAGCGCCTGGCGGGTAAGTCGACCCTCGAAGTGTCTGCGGGAGAGGCCGGGTTTCCGGAAGCGGCGCTGGACATCGTGCGGGACACGCCAGGGGTGCAACTGGCCGAGCCGGTGATCCAGGTCATCGCACACACTGCCTTCCAGGACGAGGGCAACCTGATGATCCTGGGGGTGGATACGACGGGCGACCAGCAGTTGCGCCAGTACGATTTCGACCGCTCTGCATCCCAGATTGCAGACCCGCTGACGTACCTGGCGGAACCTAACTCAATTCTGTTGTCGCGCGCGTTTTCCGATCGCCACGGTCTGCACCTCGGCGATCATTTTCCCATCTTCACCTCCCACGGTAAGCAGGATTTCACGGTCGAAGGAATCTTCAAGCCGACCGGAGTGGGCGAGATCTTCGGCGGCAATATTGCGGTGATGGACGTCTACTCCGCACAGGTGGTCTTCGGCCGTGGTCACAATATCGACCGCATCGACCTGATGAACTCGCCGGGCGTTCCGGTGAACGTGCTGCAGGACCGGCTGCGCGCGCGACTGCCTGCCGGCATTGAAGTGCAGCGGCCGGAGATGCAGGGACAGTCGCTGGGAAACGCAGTAAGCGCCATGCGCCTGGGCATGCTGATTGCCAGTTTTATCGCCCTGCTGGTGGGCGTCTACATCATCTTCAACTCGTTTACCGTCGCGGTGAATCAGCGCTGGAAGGAAATCGGCATCCTGCGCGCGGTCGGGGTGGAGCGGCGAAACATCAATGCGATGTTCCTGATCGAAGCGCTGTTCATGGGCGTGGTTGGCTCAATTGTGGGGATTGCCGCGGGCTACTATCTGGCGGCCGGCGCTAGTCGAGTCATGAGCACGGTTGCGGCTTCGGTGTACGGCATCGTCTCCATCGCTGTTGCGCCGAGGATGCATGCCGACATGGTGCTGACATCGCTTGCCCTGGGGATCGCTGCTTCGATTGCCGGAGCATGGTTTCCGGCAAGGGCCGCGTCGTATCTTGACCCCATCCTGGCGCTGCATAACATCGAGGCGCGCCAACGGGAGTCGGCTCTGGGATGGCGGCGGGCCTCCATCGGCGCAGCTCTGCTGATCGCGAGTGTCCTGTTGATGCAGTTTTCGCGCGCGGGCGTGGGGATGGCAATCGAGTTTTCGTATGCGGCCCTGATGCTTCTCGGGTTGACGATGCTGTTGCCGCTGATGGTCCATTGGGCGGCGCGTGCGATTCGTCCAACATTGGACTGGTTCGGGGGCTCGGAGGGCGCGCTGGCAGTGGACGCAATGATACAGTCGCCGCGCCGCAGCGCTGCCACGGTGGGCGCGCTGATGGTAGGCCTGATGTCTGTGTACTCGACCGGCGCCTACATCCAGAGCTACAAACACATGATCAACCGCTGGACCGACCAGATGCTGAACGCCGACTTATTGGTGTCGACCTCCGCGCTGCTGCGTTCCTCGTCCTATCACTTCAGCGAAGATCTGGCCAAGCATATCGCGACGCTGCCGGAGACCAGGATTGTCGAGAATGTGCGCTTTACGATCGTCCCATATCGCAGCGATACTGTCGCCATCATGGCGGTCCATATGGACGATTTTCTGGCCCGGAACTTCGGCGGCCTCCGCGGCGGAAACAAGAAGGAGATCTACGATCTGCTGCCGAAGGGCGAAGGCGTGCTGGTTTCGAAGAACTTTGCTACCCGTTGGGGCTTGAAAATTGGAGATAAGGTGCATCTGGACACACCCACAGGTCCGCTGGACCTGCCCATTGTTGCGACGGCCGAAGACTACCGGTCTGACAAGGGAACCATCTTCATGGAACGGGAGCTCTACAAGCGGTATTGGAAAGACGACTCGGTGGACTTCGTGGACATCTCGCTGAATCCGGGGCAGGACCCGATCGCCGTAAAGCACAAGATTGAGCAGATGACCGCGGGCTCGGAGCATGCACTGGTCTATACCAATGCGGAGTTCCGGAAATGGATCGACAGCCTGGTGGATGCGTTCTTCATCTTGAATTACATGCAGCTGGTGGTCGCGGTGTTTGTTGCCATCATGGGGATTGCGAACACCCTGATTATTTCCGTGGCAGAGCGCAAGCGCGAGTTCGGCATTATCCGGGCCATTGGCGGTTACCGTGCCCAGATTCGCAAGATGGTGCTGTTGGAAGCGCTCTCTATTTCCGTGGTGGGCGTGATGGTGGCGGCGATAGCTTCGCTGTTCAACATAGAATTCATGTCGCACACGGTCTCCACGCTTCTGGCCGGGTATGAGGTGCCGTTTTACTTTCCCTGGTTGCTGATACTGGAGTCGCTGCCTGCCGTGATCGCCGTATCGCTACTGGCCGCCTGGGCTCCTGCGAGTCATGCAATGCAGGCGCCGGTGATTGAGGCAATTGGGTACGAATAGAAATCCAGGTTATTTTTCTGGAGAGCTTATGCACGACCAGCCCTGTCGTCAGCGCATACAGGTACTATGAAGTGGCACGTGCATGGGTCCGGCACGAGCCCTCACCGACCCGATGACACCCGATCTCTGGCAACGCCTCAAGCCGCTGTTGCTTACCGCGCCCGGTGATGACCCGGCGGGACGCGCGCAGTTGATCGAGGATACCTGCGCGGACCATCCAGACCTCAAGGTTCGCCTGGCCGCGCTCGCCCTTGCCGAGGAGGGGCGCTCGCAGTCGCTCCCCAGTCTGGCAGCGGACATGCCCGGCCGAATCGAAGACTCAACCGTCCGTTTCCAGCCGGATGAAGTGGTGCTCAACCGCTTCCGCATTGTCCGTTCGATCGGAGCAGGTGGGATGGGTGAGGTTTATGAAGCGGTCGATCTTCAGCTCGGCACGATCGCACTGAAGACGATCCGGCAGGATGTTGCGTCGTCCAGAGAGGCCTTTGAGCGATTTCGCCAGGAGGTGCAACTCGCCAGAAGGGTGAGCGGCCCTCAGGTTTGTCGCATTCATGAACTGTTTCTGCTTCCGGCAAGCGGCGGACATTCCCAAACAGCATTCCTGACCATGGAGTTTCTGGATGGTGTCACGCTGGCCAGCAGATTGCGTGACCGAGGTCCACTCTCCCGGAAGCAGGCGCTGCCTCTGGCCCTGGAGATTTGCGAAGGATTGCGCCTTATCCATGAAAAGGGCATCATTCATCGCGACCTCAAGAGCGGAAACATCATGGTGTGCGAGCAGAACGGCTCCATGCGTACGGTGGTGATGGACTTCGGACTGGCGCACGATTTTTCTATTTATGCTTCGTCCGGGGATTCGACGGCGACGCGAGTGCCGTTCAGGACGAACACCGGCGCCGTCGTCGGCACCCCAGCATATATGGCTCCGGAGCAGTTCGAACCCGGCGCCGCAGTGTCGCCGGCGACCGACATCTATGCACTCGGAATCGTTCTATATGAGCTTTTGAATGGAATCCACCCTTACTCCGCACATTCGCCGATGGGGGCGGCAATTCGTCGCGCCAGATACCTCAAGCCACCGTCGTCTGTGCGACGTGGCGTCCCACGGCATTGGGATCGCATTATTGAACGCTGTCTGGAATTCGAGCCTGAGAAGCGGTTTCAGTCTGCCGCCGAGGTAGCGAAGGCCCTACGTTCCGGACCGGCGAATCTTACGAATCTCAAGCAAGATCGGCCCTGGATACTTTGGGTTGCTGGTGCCCTTATAGTTGGCATTCTTGCGTGGCCCGTCAATGTCTGGTGGCAGGCTCGCCAGCAATACCATCCTAGCGCCGACGCGTTCCGCTGGTACGACACCGGAGTAGTGGCTCTTCGGGAGGGTGACTACGTAAAGGCGACGCGCTCTCTTCAGCAGGCCACAACGGTGGATAGCCACTACGTCATGGCACATGCGCGGCTGGCCGAGGCATGGGAAAATCTTGACTTCGACGGCAACGCCCAGCGGGAGTTGCTGGTGGCTACGTCCGGAGAGCAGCACCTGCGGCCTCTTGATCGAATGTACTTCGAAGCGATACGCGCCATGGTCACCAGGGATTCCGCCACTGAGATCGCAACCTACCAGCAGATTCTGGGCCGGCTGCCGGCAGACCAGAAAGCGAGCGGCCACGTAGACCTCGGCATGGCCTACGAGCGCGCAGGCGACCCGACGCATGCCCTTCAGAACTACGTCCAGGCCACCTCGCTGGACAGCAATAACCCTGCGCCGTTTATGCGGACCGCAATTCTGCAGAGCCGTTTGCGCCATGTGCCGGAAGCTGACCAGGCGTTCCAGCAGGCGCAGAAGCTTTTGGCCCTGGAAATGGATTTCGAAGGACAGGCGGACCTCGATTATGAACGGGGATATGCCGCGAATGATGGCACCGACCCCAGAACAGCGGAGCGCTACCTGAACAAGGCGCTCGAAGAGGCGAAGGCGCTTCCCAGCGTTCAGCTTCAGATTCGTGCCTTGACCCAGCTCAGCACCGTCGCTTACGCTTCCGGTCACTACGACGACGCGGTCAAGGATGCCCAGGATGCGATCCATCTCGCGCAGTCGAACGATCTCAATGTGTGGGCGGCGAACGGGTATGTGCGGCTCGCGAATGCGGAACTCCAGCAGGAGAATCTCGACAAGGCCGAAGGTGCCATCCTTGAGGCCTTGCAGATCTCGAGCCAGAACCAGCAGAGTCGTACGCAGGCCGCGGCCAACTTGACGCTGGCCAGCATCAAGGAACAACGAAACCTTCCCGATCAGGTTATTGCGCCCGCGCAGTCTGCTCTCGCGTATTACACCCAGAACGGCTTTTTCGGACTTGCGGTCCGAGTTACCGTGATTTTGAGTCGTGCCCAGCGAGAAAAGGAACAATATTCCCAGGCGCTGGCCTCGGCCCGCGCTTCCCAGGATCTTGCCGTCAAGTCCGGCAATCACCCACTCATGGTGTTAGCGGACGAGGCCGTCGGAAGCGTCTACCTCTGGATGGAACAGTATTCAAACGCACTGGGGCAGTTTCAGAAGGCATTGTCCGAATCGGACTCGACCACGATGCCGAACGAGGAGATTTACTGCGCGAATACACTTTGGAGGCTTGGGCGTTACACCGAATCCGACCAGATGCTTCAATCTGTGCCGCACACCCCGAAGCTTGATGAACGGGTCAATCAGGTTCGCGTCGCTTCTCTGCTCAGCAGATTGGCGTACAACAATGTCGACTCACTTGCGCAGAAGATGCTGGCCACTGAATCCACCCTGGATGCCGATTCAAGGGAGGAACTCGAACTGGAAGCCGCCTTGGCGGAGAGTCATCTGCAGAAGAAGCCAGCCGCCCAAAAGCGCATCGAGACTCTTCAACAAGTCGAGAACACGCCGGATGGCTGGCAGAACCAAATCAGAATGGCGGAGGTTGAACTCTCCCTGGGTATGAACCAGGCGGCCTTCGATGGGGCTCGGAAGACCGTCAATCATTTCGCCGCCACCGGGGAGTTGGAATCGGAGTTGCGGAGCCTGTATATAGGCGCGTCCGCTGCGAAAGCCATCAAGGACAGCGCCACTGATCAGCAGTTTTCAATGAAAGCAGTTGACATTTTGTCGCAACTGCAACACACTTGGGAGCCTCAGGCCCTCAAATTGTATTTGTCCCGCCCAGATTTACAGGCATTAGCGCGAGCAGAAGGCAGTTCGGCCCCGTTCGATAGGAGGTAGAACATCATGCCAGATCAGCAGGATAAGAGATTTACGACTGCGACCCTAGTCTTAGTCGGACTGGGGTTTCTCCTGATAGGCGGAGTGGTGACCGCGGTTTTTGAGAAGCCGGATATTGTCGGGCCAAAAGGCCCCGGCGATACTCCAGTCATTCTCGTTGGCGACAGTATGAAATTTAAGACCGGAGTTGTTGGTAGCCCTTGGGCTCAGGTAGGGAAAACCCCCTTCGTCAGCTATTCCGTAGGTGCGGCTCTTCAACCCTCGTTGATCGTGGTAAGAACGAATACTGGAGCCACGGATTCGGACGTGCTCAAGGTCGACGTCCCAACCGCCGCATGGGAGGTGGATGAATTCGTCGCCGGGAATCCCACCGCTGTTGCCTCGATAACTCCGTACCCATCGGGTTCAACCACCCCGACCGGCTTAGCCGCGAATGTGCTGCCTGGAAATACTGGGGTATTATGCCCAAGTAATAGCTACACGCAGCTTGACTACTATCCGAGCAATACCGGCAGTGGCTCTAATTGCTCAGGAACACCGGTGAGCTTTTCCCAAATAAGCATCCTGGTCTTAGTCAATGGAGTTATGCAAACGGTGGGAACCCTGGATTGTGAGGATGCTTCGCATACCCAATACTTGTGCAAGATCCAATTTAGAGAGTGATGTGATACGAGGTGCGGCTCACAGTGGACACAGCGGAATCCCCACAGACGCAGGCGCTTTCCATGGAACTCGTCGACGGTTCAAGTCGCAGGACTGTCGTCATCGAGCGGTTTCCCTTCGTGATTGGACGCTCCACAGACTGTAGCCTGGCGCTTCCGCAGTCCTATGTTTCGCGTAACCACGCGACCATCACGCAGGACGGCGTGGAGTTCGTCCTTGAAGACACGCAGAGCCGGCACGGAACATTCGTGAACGGCGAGCAGGTAACCAGGCGCGTGCTCCGGCCTGGAGACAGGATTCAGTTCGGGTCCCGCGATGCCCCGCAGCTCCGGCATGCGTCCGAAGATAGGAACACGGCCACTACACCGAACATCCTCTCGCAGTTGCAGGGAATCAGCGCGCAGCGCTCGGACCTGGAAAAGCTGCGCTGGTTTCTAGAGGCCGCCCGGGAGTTGAACAGCGCGGGACAAGTGGACCGCGTGCTGGCGTCGCTGCTCGAGACCACGCTTGCGCTGGCCAAGGTGGAACGCGGATACGTCTTTCTGGCGGGCGCTGGCGGAGTGCTGGAACTCGCGCTGGGCAGGGATGCGAACGGAAACGTGCTGACCGACGCTCCCACGGTGTCGCGCACGGTGCTGCGTCAGGCGACCCTCGGCACGGACCAGTTCATCGTGACAGACACGTTGACTGCGGAGGGTGATGTTCCGGAAAGCATCGTCGTCAACAGCATTCACACCATCATCTGCATTCCGCTGCGGAGAACCAGGCAGACGCGCCGCAGCGAGACCGCCGAAGATACCGCCGGCCGTCAGGTATTCGGGGCGCTTTATCTCGAAAGCCGCTTTCATCCCGGCGGCCTCTCCGACGTCGATCACGATCTGATGAGGACCATCGCGCGGGAAGCCGCCGCGCTAGTCGACAATGCGCAACTGGCAGCTATCGAGGACCAGGCGCGCAAGCAGCAGGAGGAGCTACAGATTGCAGCACGGATCCAGCAGGGATTGATGGCGGTGCAGATTCCGGCCTTCCCTTTCGCCCGCATACAGGCGCACAGCATCGCGTGCAGCGCGGTCGGCGGCGACTTCTTCGACGTGATCATCTCCGGCGAAGACACGCTGAACGTAGCGTTGGTGGACGTTTCGGGCAAGGGGATTTCGGCCGCCATTCTCGCCTCGACGTTGCAGGGCATGCTCCACGTTCAGTTGGAAGCCGGCCAACCGCTGGACGCAATTGCCTCCGCGACCAACCGGTATCTGTGCCTCAAGTCGGTCGGAAAATATGCAACCATGCTGCTGCTGCGGCTCCATCACAACGGCCGGCTGGAGTACTTGAACTGCGGCCATATTAAGCCCCGTCTGTGTTCGGACGCCGGAGTCTCCCGGCTGGAGGAGAGCGACGTCCCCGTCGGCCTCCTTGACGGGGCCGAGTACACGGTCGGCAACATCACGCTTCGACCCGGCTCGCGCGTGATCCTGGTGAGCGACGGCATCACCGAAGCCGAAGATGCGCAGGGTGACTTCTTCGGAGACGAACGGCTCGATTCCGCTTCCCTCTGCGGCGATCTCCCCGGCGTACTCCGGCAGATGGCCGAGTTCTGCGCCGGCCATCCCGCCAATGACGACTGCACCATCGTGCAAGTGGCCTTCACCGGACAGTCCAGCGGCGATGCGGTTCGCTAAACGAGCTGGCGTGGCACGTCACGCAGATGGTCAGTTGTCGCGGACTCTTCAAGAAACGGTATGATTCTCATTCCATGCCATTACCGGCAAACACTCGATTGGGGCCCTATGAAATCATCGCCCCGCTCGGTGCCGGCGGAATGGGCGAGGTCTTTCGCGCGCGCGACACCCGCCTCGACCGAACCGTAGCCATCAAAATCTGCACCGGCCACTTCACCGAGCGCTTCGAGCGCGAAGCCCGCGCCATCTCCAGCCTGAACCACCCCCACATCTGCGCGCTCTACGACATCGGCCGCGAGGGCACAGTTGAGTTTCTGGTGATGGAATATATCGAAGGCGAAAGCCTCGAAGCCCGCCTGCGCAAGGGGCCTCTGCCGATTGAAGAGGCGTTGCAAATTGCCATCCAGATCGCCGGCGCCCTCAATGCAGCCCACCGCAGCGGAATGGTTCATCGCGACCTGAAGCCGGGCAACGTAATGCTGACGCGCAGCGGAGCCAAGTTGCTCGACTTCGGCCTCGCCAAAAGGAACGAGCCGGCCAGCCTCTCGGGAACCGATGTCACCCAACTCACGGCCCCGCATCCGATTACGACGGAAGGTTCTATCGTCGGCACCCTGCAGTACATGTCTCCGGAGCAGCTCGAAGGCAAGGAGGCCGACGCGCGCTCCGACATCTTCTCCTTCGGCGCGATGCTCTACGAGATGATCACTGGCCGTAAAAGCTTCGCCGGCGCCAGCCAGGCGAGCCTGATCGCCGCCGTAATGACCACCGCGCCGCCCCCTATCTCGACGCTTCAGCCGATGGCCTCGCCCGCGCTCGACCGCCTCGTCCGCAAATGCCTCGCCAAATCCCCCGACGACCGCTGGCAGAATACCGGCGACCTGCTCAGCGAGCTGCAATGGATCGCGGAGACAGGCCCCGAGGCAGGCATTTCCGCACCCGTCGCGGCCAAGCGTCGCAGCCGCGAGCGCCTGATGTGGCTTGCGGCCGGGCTGCCGACGCTGCTCCTGCTCGCGGCCGCTGCCTGGATCGTGGTCCATCTGCGCAATGAGCCTGCCCCACCCGCAACGGTATGGTTCGGGATACCCGCGCCGGATAAGACGATTACCTCGTACCAAAATCCCGTTGCCATATCGCCGGACGGTCGACGAATTGCATTTACCGCAACCAAGGACGGAGGCCACGTGGACGGGCTCTTCGTCCGTCCCCTGAATGCAGCCGCTGCAACGGAGATTCCGGTTTCCGGTTCCTCCGCCTCCTTCCCTTTTTGGTCGCCGGACTCGCAGCAGATTGCATTCGTGTCCGGAGGAAATCTCCAGAGAGTGGATCTCTCCGGGGGACCGCCCGTCACCATCTGCAACTGTGGCTCCATCGGCGGGACCTGGAGTGTCGATGGGGTGATTCTCACCACAGTCTTCTCATCCTCCGCCCTCGTGTTCCGGGTTGCGGCGTCCGGGGGAGATCCAAAGCCAGTATGGCCGCTGGCGGCTGGCGAGACGAACCAGATGTGGCCCCAATTTCTTCCCGATGGAAAGCATTACCTGTATCTGTCTGTTGGCGGTCCACCCAATCAGGAGGGCATCTACGTCAATTCCATCGACTCCAACGACCGTAAGTTCCTGGTCGCGAGCGATACCAACGCCGCCTATGCCAAGGGCCAACTCCTCTTCACCCGCGGAGAAGTCCTCATGGCCCAGCCATTCGATCCCGGGAACTTGAAACTGTCGGGCGAGCCGCATCCAGCCGCAGACCACATCGAGAGGTCAGGCCGATCGCGGAGCTCATTCGATATCGCTACCTTCTCCATCTCTCCCACCGGTGTGCTCGCGTGGCGCAGCCACACTCAGTCCGCTCAGGCCTCCCTGCAATGGCTGGATCGTAACGGCAAGAAGCTTACCGCCATCGGCCAGGTTGACGATTACTCGAATCCTTCCCTCTCCCCGGACGACAGCAAGCTGGCCGTCTGCATCCGCGATCCGCAGACCAAGACCCGCGATATCTGGATCTTCGATCTGGTGCGGGGCACACAAACCCGACTCACGTCCGACCCCGCCGACGATATCGATCCGACCTGGTCGCCCGACGGAACCCGAATCGCCTTCACCTCCGACCGCGCCGGGCAGAGAAACCTTTATTGGAAACTCGCCGATGGTTCGGGCCCGGAGGAGCTTTTGCTGGGGGGTAAAGACGGGCAGCAAAACGTCGAGGACTGGACGCGAGACGGCAAATATCTCATCTACAACTATGGGCAGAACCCGGTCCAGCTTTACGTTCTGCCGCTTGCCGATCGCAAGCCCGTGCCCTTCCTCAACGCAGCCTTCAGCACCCAGGAGGGTCAAGTCTCTCCCAACGGCCGGTGGATCGCCTATCGCTCCACCGAAGCAGGGAGACCCGAGGTCATTGTGCAAGGGTTCAACCTCGATCCCTCCCAGCCACGCGGTAAGTGGCAAATTTCCGTGTCCGGAGGCGAGCTGCCACGCTGGCGCAACGACGGCAAGGAACTCTTCTACCACTCCGGCACTACCTACTACGCCGTGGACGTGAAGACCGACGGCCCATCCTTCTCCGCCGGCATCCCCAGGGCCCTCTTCCAGATCCCCACCGTAAACTCCAGCGCGACCGGCGGCAGCCCCTTCGTGGTCACCCGCGACGGCCAACGGTTCCTCGTCCTCGAAGCCACCGACGAGAAGATGTCGAGTTCGCCGATAAACGTCGTGGTCAACTGGCGCTAGCCGGGGCTGCAGGCGAGTACGTTCACACGTGACCGCGATCACATCCAGCCTGGCCATCGCCCGATAGACTTGAGACAAGTCCGGAATCGAGGAGCGCGGCTTTATGCCTGGCCCTATATTCCAAGCTGAGACGTCCATGCCAACTCACTGATTCCAGGTATACTTAGAAAATAACTACCGTAAAATCAGGATCTTGCAATTCCGTGCCAAGGCTAAGCTATTTGTTTAGAAGATTATGCAAGAAATGGGGGGAGGGGGTACATGCCATCCAGGCCGCGCTTACCGTCGCCCCGCTCCGCCCGCTGCCGCCGACGAGCGAACCCTTGCACCGGAACAGAGGCGAGTGTGCGAGAATTCTCGCCTACACAGCAGAGTTCCATTTTCCCGGTGAGGGTTCCTTTATGTCGAAGGTGAGGATTTTGTTGGCGAGCGCGGCGATTGCGCTCATTGCGTTTGGGTGCAAGTCGGAGACGGCTACAGCGTCTGCTGGAACAGGTGCCGTGGCTACAAGCAGCGCCGGTACTGCTGTGGCGGCGACCGCTCCGGTGAAGAAGGAGATCGTCGATCCGTCGTTCAACAATATGAACGCGGTAGAGGTGACCGTCCCCGGGAACTGGCACTTCCAGGGTACGCTGATGCAGGGCGGCCAGTGCGTGGGAACGCCTTTTCCAGTATTCCGCGTAACCAGCCCGGATGGCCTCTCGGCGTTTGAGCGGGAGCCTACGTTGGGTTGGCGGTTTGGTACGGGACCGATGGTCGGCAACGCGACGGACTGCCTCGCACTGAAGAGCGCCATTGGGGCGCAGGACTTTCTGAAGTATCTTGCGTCCACGATGCATCTGACGTACGTTTCGGAGGTGCCGGAGCCCGCGGCCGAAAACGCAGCCGCACAGGCCGGGCTGGCGGCCGCCGAGGCGGTCTATGCACCGAAATATGCGGCCGAGCACCTGACACCGCCGAAAAACACGCGGGTAATGGCGCGCGCGCGAGTGAGCTATCAGAACGGGACTTTTCCCATGTTGGGCGAGCTGCGCGTGCAGTTGGATTGCACCGAGTCAATCTATCCCGGAATGAAATCGATTCTTCAGGGAATTCCTGACCGGCCGGATTCGGACGTAACCCAATGCACCGCGGCAACGCGTTTCTATAGCGCGCCATCAGCGCAATTGACCAGCGTTCTGGCGGTGTGGGACGCTCCGGGAATGGGCGCTGTGGCGCTGATGCCCTGGCAGCAAGCGTGGGTGAACCGCAACCAGCAGCAGGCGAACATCGTCATGTCGCAGATGATTGCGGCAACAAATGCGGCGATGAAGGCCCAGTATCAGCAGTTCCAGCAGTCGATGGCGGCGCAGGCGCAGATGCACCAGCAGTTTATGGCGCAGATGCAGGCGAGCACGGACGCGTCGATGGCCAACGCGAATGCCAGCATGAATGCGCAGTCGACGGCGGCGTCGGACTGGGTGAACTTCGCGCTGGACCAGCAGACCGTTCTGGACCCGTCGACCGGCCAGGTCAGCAACGTCTCCAGCGCATACACCTATACGTGGTCGAACGGCCAGACCAGCTACCAGACCAATGACCCGAACGCGAATCCGAGTGGCACGATGCCGGGCACCTGGACCAAGACCCAGCAAGTCCACGGAAACGGGACGCCGAAGTGACGCCCCAGGGACAGCCAGCGAGGCAGAGGCAAACTGCGTCTATCGCAAGTATGGAGACAAGAATGATGGTTGGGCGAGTCCGAATCACAACAATCCTGATTGCACTGACGCTGTTCGGATGCAAGGGCTCACAGACCTCTGCGGCAGGCGTCCCGGGAGGTGCGGCGGCAGTGCCGGCGGTTGCCTCTTCGCTGGATGGCGGCACGCGGTCGGAGGATGTTCCGGATACGACGTTGAACAATATGCCTGCATACTCGGTGACACTGCCGGCGAAGTGGAAGCTGCAAGGCGTAATCATGCAGGGCGGTCCCACGACCTGCGACTCCTACGCCTTCCCGGTGTGGCGGGCGACCAGTCCGGACGGGCTGAGTTACGTGGAGGAGATGCCGCAGATGATGTGGGCGTGGGGAACGGGCCCAGTGCCGAAGTACGGATGCCTGCCGATCAATGGACCGATGTCGGCGCAGGATTTTCTTAAGTATGTCTCGGCAACGCTGCAGGTGAAGTATGTGGGTAGCGCGACGGCTGCGGCATTGCCCGCAGGTGCGCCAGTTGCCGGGACGACCGTCGACCAGGCTGCTGCCACAGTTAGCTTTCAAAATGGATCGTTTGCTATATCTGGACGATTGTGGACCGTGGTGAGTTGTGCGACGAAGAACTTTCCGGGATTCAGATCGATCCTGGCGGGCATGCCGAGTACACCCCCATCGACTTCGACGAAGTGTACAGCGCAGTTGATCTACTACACCGCTCCGGCGAGCCAGTTTGACGCCATGATGAAGGTCTGGAGTGCGCCTGCTATGGGCTTCCACAACAACGTCGCCTGGGGCAATGCGTGGGTAAAGCGCTACGCCGAGCAGGGGAATAAGGTGAACGCGGCAATGATTACCGCGGCTGAGGCAAAGACGGCGGCGGGCAACGCGCAGATTGCTCACACCATGGCGGTGCAGCAGCAGGAGCACGACCAGTTTCTACAGCAGATGCAGGCGGGGACAGACGCCTCCATGGCGCGTGCGGCGGCCGTTGCGGACTCGAACCACCAGATGGCGATGGATACAGTGGACTACTCGCTGAACCAGCAGACGGTGATGGATCCGAGTACCGGCGCGGTAAGCAAGGCGTCCAGCGCGTACAACTACACCTGGGTGGACGGCTCAACCAGCTACCAGACCAACGATCCGAACGCGAATCCGAATGGACTGCTGCAGGGAACGTGGACGAAGCAGCAGGTAGTGCATGGAGATGGCACGCCGAAGTAGAGGGCGCGCGGTTACGCCACCGCAACCTGCGCCTTCGGGCAGCGCGCGGTGAGTTCTTGCTGCAGGCGGGCGAGGTCGGCTTCAGCGTTTGCGGGGATGAGAACCGCCTGGTGGATGGGAATGATCTGCGTGGGGCCGTAGGGGTTGGGCACGGAACGCTCGAAGTTGAGCATCAAGCTGCGCGGCTGACGCTCGTCGATGGTGGCAGAGACCAGGTAGACGCTGACGTTGAGCCACTGGGTGAAGACGCCATCGCAGAAGATGCCGTCGCGTCCGAACCACGCCTCGGGACTGGCCTGCATCAGTTTGGCATGGAGTTTGGCGGCATGGGACGCGCCGCCGCGACCGCTGAGGACAGCGATGGCGAGAATGGCTCCGCAGACTGGGGTGAGGTAGAGGACCTTGAACAGCCATCCACCTGGAACGAAGAAAGCCACTCCGCCGATGATGATGGCGAAGGGAAACAAGAAGCGGTGCCAGTCGCGTTGGAGGACGAAGCCAGGCGGCGTGGCGCTCAAGCGCTCGACCTGAACGTTGCTCCACTGCGCCCATTGGTCCGGCGTGTAGATCCAGTGAACCCACGGGTTGAGCTCGGTCTCGGTGAGCGACTTATCGGCGGTCCGGGAGGTCCAGTAAAGCACCGGCATCAGAATGACAGCTAGAAAGAGTGTCATGCCACCAATCGTGAGGGCGATGATTCGGGTAGCCCCGGGAACCAGCGCGAGCAGCGCGAAGATGCCGAGCAGGATTGCGAAGACCTTGACCCACACGTACATTTTCCGG
>Ga0302267_10003638_pt1 | contig 17562 bp, 11 predicted proteins | sample III_Bog_E1_3_FD_194555 | JGI IMG/M metagenome (GOLD analysis project Ga0302267, IMG submission 194555) | Peat permafrost microbial communities from Stordalen Mire near Abisko, Sweden - III_Bog_E1_3 | ecosystem: Environmental > Terrestrial > Soil > Wetlands > Peat | place: Sweden: Abisko... | reverse complement strand
AGCAATGCGCGGTAGGGGGCGGAGTCGGGGTCCACGGCGACCCAGAGCTCGCGTGGGCGGAAGTTGCGCAGTGCGGCGGGCATGCCGCCCATGTGGTCGGAGTGCGCATGGGACAGGGCGATGACGTCCAGCCGGCGGAACTGGCGCGACCAGAGGTAGGGCGAGACGACCTCTTCGCCAATGTCGAATGCGGTGCTGCCTGCGGCGTTCTCGGCGTTGGCGGCGGCTCCGGTGGGGCCGCCCGCGTCCACCAGCATGGCGCGGCCGCTGGGTCCGACAACCAGCAGCGAATCGCCCTGGCCGACGTCGATGGCGGTGACTTCAAACAGGCCGGGATGCACGGCGGGCGGCGATGGCCACAGGGTGATGGCGACGGCGGCGGGTAGCGCTACTGCGGCCATCCACGCCCATGCGCGCGAGCGGCGTACGGCCCAGCAGCAGAGGGCGATGCAGGCGACGGCGGCGAGCGCGTGCGCCAGCGTGGGGCCGGGAACGCGCAGGTCTGCGGCCGGCGTGCGGCTGATGCGCTGGATGACGGCCGTGATTGCGTGCAGCAGAAGCGCCAGCGCGGCTCCGGGCGCGGCGGCGAGCCAGGGGCTGACGAGCGAGCCCAGGAACGTCGCCATGCCCAGCGGGACGAGCACGGCGACCAGCGGGATGCTGACCAGGTTGGCGGGCAGCGCGAAGACGGTGGCGCGATGAAAGTAGAGCGCCATGGGCAGGACCATGACGGCTTCCGCGACGATGCCGATGAGGATGAGCTCGGCAGCCCACAGCGCGGCGCGCAGTAGCACGGCCAGCGTGCGCGGGGGCAGGTCGAAGGCGCGTGCGAGCGCATCGCTCCAAACGCGGAGCATGACGCGGAACTGGGCCACGCGCGGCGGCAGGCCGGGGTCCAGCCGGAGCAGGCCGAGATGGCGGGCGGCGCGCGCGTGCGGCAGGAAGCTGCGCTCGCCCAGCGGAATGGCGATGCCCGCGATGGCGACGATGGCGAGGAAGGTCATCTGGAAGCTGGCCTGGAAGAGCGCGCCGGGCGCTGCGACGAGCACGGCGAGGGCGGCGGCGCCCAGTGCGTTGAGGGCATTGTGCTCGCGGGAGAGCAGGCGCGCCAGCAGGAAGACGGCGGTCATCAGCAGCGCGCGCTGCACCGGGATGCCGAAGCCGGTGAGCAGCGCATAGGCGGAGATGAGGGCCAGCGTGATGGCGGTGGCGATGGACTGGCGCAGGCGCAGGCGGCGGCAGAGGTAGAAGACGAGGCCGGCCAGCACGGCGATGTGCATTCCGGAGACGACGAAGAGGTGGAAGGAGCCGGTACGCTCAAAGCCGAGGCGCAGCGGCTGTGAGAGGCGGGAGCGGTCGCCGAAGAGCATGGCGTTGAGCATGCCGGCATCGTCCGGCGACAGGCGCAGATGCGCGGGCAGGCGGCGGTTGGGCGTGGAATGGGTGTAGGCGAGCAGGCGCGCGGCGGCCCAGCTTTGCGCGCTGAAGATGCGGCATTGCAGGCTGGTGAAGAGCGGCGCGGACGCAGTGCTGCGGAGGATGCTGAGCTTGTCCGCGGAGCTGCTGGCGGTGGCGGCGATGCCCTGCTCCAGCAGGTAATCGGCATACTGCCAGGCGCCGGGATCGCGGTAGCGCTCGGGCGCGCGCAGGCGCAGCGGCATCTGGAGCGTGTCTCCACAGTGGAGCGTTGGCGGCGGGGACTTGCCGGCAAAGAGTAGCGTGCGGACGCCGCCGGCGATGGGCACCATGCGCGTGGTGTCGGGCGTGACCTGCTCGATGGCGGTGAGCGAGAGGTCGACGGCGGTAACGGGCGCGGCGGTGTCGGAGTCGTCCCAGCCGTCGAAGTCGGCGTCGGAGTCAGAGTTGGGGGCGGTGCGCGCGGGCAGCGTCCGGATGCGGAGGATGCGGCCCTGGACGGTGCGGCTGAGGCCGTCGGCGTAGGCCAGCAGCGCGGTCTGCGGCGCGGGCGCGGGCTGGATCTGCGCGGACCACAGGCCAGCGGCGATCCACAGCGCGAGGACCGCGGGGACGGCGAGACGAAGCGTCCGGCGCAGGGCGATCAGGGCGAGCGCAGCGCACGCGACTGCGGCGAGCAGCAGGACGATGGTGGGGCGCGTGGTTGCAGGCGGGAGCTGGGTGAGCGATTCTCCCAGTGCGAAGCAGACGGCGGCGGCCAGCAGCGGTGCGCGGCGGAAGCGGAGCGGCTGGACATGCGCGGCGCGCGGCCACAGGCGGTGCTCGCGTTCCGATTCGGATTCGGGTCTGGATTCGGGTCTGGAAGGACCAGAGACTTGCTGCCGCAACAGGCACCCCGTCTTTCTACAGACAATCTTTTCAGAACGGGGCGGCAGTTGGACAGCATTTTCTGGTGGTGGCTTCGGCGGCTAAGGCTCAAGGACGCGGCTTTTCTGCCAAGATGGTACACACCGGACGGAGAGCCGGCGAGGAGGTCTAGTGTCGCCAGCGAATATCCGGCGGTTTATCAATCTGTGGCCGCCGCTGCTGTTCTCCGGCATCCGCGTGTTGCGGATTGCCCAGGACTGGCGCGAGGTGGACGTGCAGTTGCGGCTACGCTGGTGGAACCGCAATGCAGTGGGGACGATGTTCGGAGGCAGCCTGTTCGCCATGGCAGACCCGTTCTTTGCGCTGATGCTGCAGCACAATCTGGGCTGCGGCTATACCATCTGGGTGCGGTGGGCGGAGATTGACTTTGTGGCTCCGGGGCGCGGCCTGGCGCTGGCTTTCTTTCGGATCTCGGAGGAGACGATCGCGGAGATCGCACAGGCGACCGCAGATGGCAGCAAGCATGAGCCGGAGTTTTCCGTGGACATCGCCGATGCGCAGGGAAAGTTGATTGCGCGGGTCAGGACGCGGCTGTATGTGCGGCGCGCGCAGGCAGCCTCCGGCTGAAGCACTATGCGGACTGTGCAGGGCGGACGCGCAGGAGGACGCCGATGGGGCGGTTGGTGAAGACGACGTTCCGTTTTTCGCGAATGTTGGCGGCGAGGGGCTGCGTGTCCAGGTCGAAGTGACGGAAGAAGGCGCGCAGGATGAGGATGGATTCCGTTGTGGCCATGGCGTGGCCGGGACAGCGCTGCGGCCCGAAGCCGAAGGGCACGTAATGGCGGCTCTGTTCCGGAGTCAGCGGGCGGGAAAAGCGGGTGGGATCGAAGCGCAGCGGACTCTCCCACACGGTGCGGCGCATGTGGCCCTGGAGCGGCAGATAGCGCAGGGTCGCGCCTTTGCGGACGGGGACCGCGACGGGCGGGCCGCTCTGGGGACCCGCGGTGGGGCGATAGTCTGTCTCCGTCTCGCGCAGCAGCGTGGGGACGATGGTGTGGCGGCGCAGGGTCTCGCGCAGGACGCAGTGGAGATAGGGAAACTGCGTAGCGACGGGCTGGGTGTTGGCGTCGGGCGTGGACGATTGGCGCGCCTCATGGATCGCCTGTTCGCGCACGGCAGGGTGGGTGGCGATTTCGGCGATGGCGAAGGTGAGCGCCGAGGCGGTGGTCTCGATGCCGGCGATGAAGAGCATCGCGTACTCGGCGGCGATGGCCTGCCGTTGCCGCGCGGGACGGCGATGGGCATAGCGGCGTTGGAGGCTGGCGAGCAGCGGCGGCAGAGGTTGCAATTGCTCGGCCTGGGCGATTCTGGTTTTGATCCATGCGAGCAGCTCGCGGACGGCCCGGCGCTGGACCCTGGGCAGCAGGTACGGCTGATACTGGGCGAGGCCGACGGCCTGCAGCGTGGCCCCCACACCGCGATTGAGGCGGGCGAGCAGGCCAGGGGGGACCACCTGGGTGGCCGCGCCCAAGGTCTTCTCGGTACGGGCGGCTTCGTCTGTGCCGAGGGTCTCTCCAAACAGGATGTGGCCGAGCACGCTGCAGGTGACGGCGCGCATCAGGGGCTCGACGTCGATTGCCAACTCACCGGTTTCTGTGGGTGGCTGCCGGGCGAGCGCGGCGAAGGCCTGGTCGGCGGTCTGGACGATGACGGGCGCATATTGGCCGGCGACCAGAGAGGTGGCGAACTCGGGGTTGATGGCGCGCTGGGTCTTCTGCCAGTCGTCTCCGTCGGCGACGATCATGACGCGGTGGCGCAGCGTAGTGCCGAGGAGTGCGACCAGCGGCTTGTAACGCAGAGGTTTGTGCTTCAGGAACAGCGACCGCAGCGTCTCCACGGAGTGGATGTTGAACTGACACCCTCCACGGCCCTCCTCCACCGAGAACTCCGCGTGTTGGCAACGCTTCTTTCTGGAGAAGAGGGAAGAGATGGGCATGATACCCAATATAACCGCAGGGTCCCGCGAGGTCCGAGGCAGGGCTGGTTGGAGGGACTGGGAACCTGGATGGGGTTGCGCCTGAATTCCATGGGAGTAGATTGGGAGGCGTGAAGACAAGGAGGCGGGGATGGTACGACGCGCGGCTTGGCGGAATGGCGTGGCGGTGGCGATTGCGTTCGCGCTGGCGGGCGGGGCGTTGGGGCAGGCGGTGGCGGATTCGGCGAGTGCTTCGGTCGCGGCAGCGGTGAATTACGTGCCGGCGATGACGTTCGATGTGGCGTCGGTGCGGGAGTCCAAGGCGGACCTGGCGACCGGCATCATGATAAGCCGCGGGTTTACGGGCAGCCATGCGCGGGTGCAGAACCTCAGCATCCAGGAGCTGGTGGAGTGGGCGTACGGCATCAATGCGCTGCGGATGGACTGGCCGCAGAACCTGCCGGATGACGTGACGCAGGCGCGATACAACATCGAGGCGAAGGGCGATGGCGAGACCGAGGCAGCTCTGGCGAAGCTGAACAAGGACCAGGTCGAGCTGGAACAGCAGCACATGCTGCAGGCGCTGCTGGAGGAGCGCTTCAACCTGAAGGCCCACTGGGTCATCCGCGACGCGAAGACGTATGAGCTGGTGGTGGTGAAGGCCGGGCGGATGAAGAGCACCGGCAAGCCGCCCACGGCGGAAGAGGCGGCGGCGTTCGGCGATCACGCTGTGCCAACGCTCTATGCCAGGGGCTTCAGCGGGGGCGGGATCGAGCACATCGCGCATGGCGCGTCGATGGAGGAGATTTCGAAGATGTTGGCGGAGCAGTTTCGCCACCCGGTAACGGACAAGACGGGATTGACGGGCAAATACGACTTCGACCTGAAGACCTACCAGGTGTACGCGGCCGAGCGGAAAGAGGACGAGACCAATCCGTGGCCGACGCTGTCCGGAGCGATTCTGGACCAGCTTGGATTGAGGCTGGTGCCCGGACACGGACCGATTCCGATCCTGGTGGTGGAGCACGTGGAGATGCCTTCGGAGAATTAGCCGGAATCTCGATGGTGCACTGTTGTGATACGCTGTTGCGGCCCGCAAAGGCTAACGAAAATCGGTGTGGCCCGGAGTGAGATCCATGTCAGCACGCGAACTATCACGACGCAGTTTTCTGGGGGCGTCGGCGGCAGCCGGGGCCGCGGTCATCGCCCATCCGGTCAGCATGGCCGCGCAGTCGGCCGGAGTGAAGCCGGCCGATCTTCCCGACCTCACCATCAAAGAGGCGAAGATCTACAATCTCGATCCGACGAGTTGGCGAAACGCGGGCGCGGGCCTGAGCGGCGGCGGCGAGATTGCCACCATGGTGACGGCCAGCGGGATTGAGGGCAACTTCACGCTCGGGAACCGGGGCAATCCGCCGGGCTGGGTGGACTTTGCCAAGGCCAACTGCGTCGGCAGGAACCTGCTGGACATTCTGCCGACTGTCTCCTACATTCCGCTGCAAAACCGGCCCGGCGGCGGCGCGGCGCCCCCGGCGGGAGCGGCGCGGCCGGCGGGTGCGGGGCCTATCGCGCAGGGGACGAACCGGGCAGGCGGGGCCAGGCGGGAGTTTGTCGGCGGATTCAATCCCGGCTTTGCCAGCCGGCCGCATGGCACCGGAACTCCGGGGCCGAATGTCCATGCCGCGGCGTGCGACTTCATCATGTGGGACATCCTGGGCAAGGCGGTGAACCGTCCGGTGTACAAGATCCTGGGCGGCACCAAGGAGAAGATACTGGCCTATGCGAGCTCGCAGCACCTGGCGACCATCGAGGACTACGGCCCGGACGTGCTGAAGGCGAAGGCCGCGGGCATCAAGGCCTACAAGATCCACCCCGGCGGAGGCCAGCACAAGGGCGGAAGTGCGATCCCGTCGTATCTTGGCCACATCGAAGAGATCAAAGAGGTCCGCAATGCGGTGGGCGACGACTTTACCCTGCTGTACGACGCGGTACAGACCTACAACTACTACGAGGCGCTGCGTGTGGGCCGCGCGCTGGACGAGTATGGGTACGTGTCCTTCGAGGACCCGATGCAGACCACCGATCTGGAGGCACTGATTGAGCTGCGCAAGCATCTCGACGTGCCCACCGAGGTGGGCGAGTTCCTGACCGACATCTACGACTACGGCGAGTACATCAAGCGGGACGCGATGGGGATTGTGCGGCTGATTACGGATAACGTGGGCGGCATTACCGGGTCGTTCCGCGTGGGCCAGTTGGCGGACACCTTCGGCATGCCCTGCACGCCGCACAACTGGGGCGCGTTTTACGACATGGCGGCGGCGTTCCAGGTGGAACTGGCGCTGCCCAATTGCTACTGGTTCGAGATGGTGTGGCCATGGGAGTATGCGGACCGGCCGTATGTGAAGGAGAAGTTCCGCGTGGATGCGGACGGCTACGTGCTGGCGCCGACCGCGCCGGGTCTGGGTTATCCGCTGGACTTGGCCGTCGTGGACAAGCTGATGATCCGCGTCGACCGCTGAGGTGAATGGTTCGCCGGAGTTGATCGCGACTCGCTCTACAACTCGCGGGGGGATGCAGATTCACATGTGAATTTGGGTCCGCGAACACCAGTTGATAACTGCGGCCTTTTCGCCCTGTTGCCCCACGGGCAACAGCACGGCTGGCGGCCCAGGCGGCGAAGCGATGCACATGTTCGACGATTTCGTAGTCGGGCATAGATGTCTTTCTTCCTTTCATCGCGTCAGCACGGCGACGGCTTCGATGTGGGTGGTTTGGGGGAAGAGGTCGAAGAGGTGGAGTGCGGCGACGGTGTAGCCGGCGGCGGTGAGCGTGGCCAGGTCGGCGGGTAGGGTATCCGGCGAGCAGGAGACGTAGACCAGGGTGGGCGCGGCGATGCGGCCGAGCAGCTCGCAGACCTCGCGGCCGGCGCCGGAGCGCGGCGGGTCCAGGACGATGAGGTCGGGGCGGTCGCGGTCGGTGACGGCGTGGCTGAGGAAGTCGAGCGTGGTGTCCTTGACGGCTTGCCGGTTGGACACCTTGTTGGAGGTGAGCGCGGTGAAGGACGGCTCGGCGACCTCGACCGCGGTGATGCGTTGGAAACAGGGCGCGAGCGCCTTGGTGAAGAGGCCCACGCCGGCGTAGAGGTCCCAGGCCAGGTTGCCGGTGTGGCTGGCGGCGACGACGGAGACGAGCTCGGGCAGCAGGAAGCGGTTGACCTGGAAGAATGCGCCGCGGGGAACCCAGAAGGAAGTTGCTGGCTGGGGAACAGTCGGCGGCGAAGGCGAAATGCGGGGATTCTTCCCCTGAGCGGTGCTCAGGGTCAGAAGGACATCATCTGAGGCGACGGTGTAGTTGAGGCCGGGCGATCCCCAGGTGGGGCCGGGGCGGGCGACTTCCGCGCGGCGGCTGCGGGCAGAGCGGGGCGGCAGCAGCGCGATGCCGGCGCCGGTGAGCGCGGGGACGGCGGCGCGCAGGGCGTCGCACAGGTCGGCAAAGGCTGGGTCGAACTTGGCGGGGAGATGCTTGGCGGAGGTGCGGACGAAGAGGCTGATCTGCAACTGCGACTCGTCGGCCGTGGTGAAGAGCTCGAGCTGGTCGAGCGTGAAGGGCGCGCGTTCGATCCACAGGGGCGCGCGCTCGTTGAGCAGCCGGAGCAGGGCCTGGGCGGCGCTCCACAGCAGTGGCGCGGCGATGGGGCACTGGGTGATGGGCAGGAACGATGGTGCAGCTTGCGGGTTGTCCGCCGCGAGCTGGGTGAGATAGCCGGCCTGGACCTGGCGGGCGCGCTCGGCGAGGGTCAGGCGGATGCGGTTGCGGTAGGCGAGGGGCGGGGACGCGTGGAGCTGGAGTTCGGGGAGTTGCAGGCCGGCGGCTGCCAGCAGCTTGCCGAGATGGGCGGCTTTTTGGGCGAGCTGGGCGGGGTAGGCGAGGTGCTGGAGCTGGCATCCGCCGCAGGGGCCGAAGTGGGGGCAGGCGGGTGTGGCGCGATCGGATGGGCCGACGTCGTTGCGGTCTGGAGTCATGCGGATTCGTCCTCGTGGGGCATGTAGAAGAGGCTGAGGCGGGGAATGGCGTGGGCCTCGAAGAGGCGCTTTTGCAGGAACTGCTGCTGGACCTGCTTGATCTGGACGGCCTGCATCTTGCCGCGGTAGGGCGCGAGTTCGCGGTCGGCCTGGGCGCGGAGGGCAACGAGTTCGGACTCGGGCGCGGCGGTGAGGAGGGCAGCGACGAGCTTTTCTTCGAGCACGGTGAGGGTGCGGTCGGTGTCTTCGAGGTTCAAGGCGTCGGGCGCCAGGTTCGAGGGGTCCAGGTCGGCCGCGAGGGCGCGGAGGCGGGCGGCGGTTTCCGCGGCCGCGGTGGAGGCGGGTGGGGCGAGCGAGGCTGCGGCGGCGTCGAGTGCGGCGGCGTTGCGGGTCAGGTAGCGGGCGATGCGGGCGGCCTCGAAGCCGGACTCGCGCGGCTCGGATGCGGCGGCGGGCGCGGCGCCGATGGCGGCCTCGCGCGCCTGCTCGATGGCCTCGACGACGGCCTTGTTGCACCAGGCCAGGCCGTTGATGTCGCGTTGGCGGCGGCTGCCGAGGCGGGCGCGCTGCTTGTCCCGGTTGTCGAAGGCGGCGTCGATGCCGCGGAGGACGGCTTCCAGGGGGACGCCGGCCTCGCGCCAGTTCTCGATCAGGACCCAATCGAGGGTGGAGAGCATGAGGATGGAGCCGCGGCGCTGCTGGAAGCGGGTCTCGATCTCGGTGAAGTAGTTGAAGTAGTTCATAGGGGGTCGCGGCCGGGTGTCCGGGGAGAGATGGCGGTGCTCTCCATCCTAAGGCTACTGTATGGGTGGCGGGAGGGCCATCCGGGTCATCATCTCCCCGCATTTTGCTCTTGCCATCCGTCGAGAACAGCGACGCAGTCGAAGAGCCTGTCCTGAGCCCGCCGAAGGAACCTACCATCCGCTTCCCACTCCTTGACCCTTTCGGGTTCCCAATCCAGCGTCCCCCCCTCCCCCCCCTATATGGTCAAAGTCTAAGAAACAAACGAGATGACGGAGGGGAGTCACCAATTCGACAACACCCCTCCCGATCAATCGGCGACTGCAATAGGAAAAGCCCGGAGGGGGTATCCGGGCCTTGCTTTGTACTTCACTACTTCCAGTATACCAAGCGGAGCATAACTCCTATGCCAACTATCTTTCCGGTGGAATGAGGGAGATGAGCGGTTTGTAACGGCACGGGCAAAGACGAAATGCGGGGATTCTTCGCTACGCTCAGAATGACAATCGTTTTGGGTGGCGCAGGCTGTGAATGACAATCGTTTTGGGTGGCGCAGGCTGTGAATGACAATCGTTTTGGGTGGCGAAGGCTGTGAATGACAAGTCCCTTCGGGGTGGGGTGGGTGAACGTGCTGGCTGCAATGGTATGCCGTCACCGCGGCAAAGTTAAAGTTATGCCGCCGCCTGGCGGAGGCAACGCTGCAAAGTTATCTAGCCACCCTTTCAGACGAATTCCGCCAGTCAGCGAAGGCTAAATTCTCAGTTTCTCAAAACGCCGATTCAGAGGCGGTTAATGCGAGCGCAGCTTGATTGATACCTTGGAAGCAAAATAGGCAAGGGCATTTTGGGCTCAACTCCCCTCAACCACTATCTTCTGACAGCGGCGAAGATTCTCTCTTTCCACCGCGCTTCCAGCTTTCTCGCCTCTGGATCATTGGGGCCACCGATTAGGCGGTCACCCTCACTGTGGGCAGAGGCAGCTAGTTTGCGACCATTCTGGCAAACACAATTGCAAATGTTTAGGACCTATAAACTATCGATAAACGGTAATTTGTTGTTGACAGACAGACACTATTGGGTATGATGAGGAGCATGACAGATGCTCTCCTAGGAGTTCTTATGCGACCTCAAACCCAGTTGAAGCTCAAGAAAATCAAACTGGCCAGTACCGTCCTCCGCATGGCTTGTAAGGTCGTGCTGGCATTGATTGTGATCGGATTTCTTATGGCAACGATCGCCCTCCTTGCCAATCGGGGAGGCAGCGTTGGCTATTTCGGCGTGTGGTTCCGGATTGGCGACCTTACCATCGGCCAACGGGCGCTAGTGTTTGCGATGAGCGTTGTCACGTCGGCGGTCTGGTTCACATGCATCTTCGCACTCCACCAACTGTTCGGCAATTATTCCCATGCGGACATATTCACTAGGGGGTCTGTCCACTATCTGCGTCTGGTGGGGATTGCATGTGTGCTGTGGGGAATCATGAAGATTCTTTGGGTCGGCTTGTCCCGCGCTCTTTCATCACATCCGCTGAGCTCGGTCCAAGTCAGTGCGGAGATTATACCCATCGGGATCATCGTTCTCATCGTCGCGTGGTTTATGGACATGGCGACCGACTTGCAGGAAGAGAACGAACTGACTGTGTGAGCGGACGAGGAGACGGAGCATGCCGATTGTTGTGAACGTGGACGTGATGCTCGCGCGCCGGAAGATGAGGCTGAACACGCTGGCGGAACTTGTAGGGATAACAGCACAGAACTTGTCGGTGCTGAAGACGGGGAGGGCGAAGGCAATTCGGTTCAGCACGCTGGAGCGGCTATGCGAAGTGCTGGAGTGTGATCCAGGGGATTTACTCGCTTATGAGAGTAACCGGGACTCAGCGTCGGAGGCTACAAAGCTTATGCGTTGATCGCCGGGTACAGTGCATCGACGCCGTCTCGAACTTCCCGCGACTGCCCCAGCGGATCCGACAAGCAGACGGGGACCAGTTTCCCAAAATGCCGATTCAGCGGCAGTTCATGGATCACTTCCGAGTCGGTGGTGATTCAGAGTAATGCAGAAAGTGATCGGCTGACTTTCCATTCACAATCAACTTGCATATCGGCTGGCGGTCAAACAGTGATCGGATTACTGTTTGGCCTTAGCCGAGGAGCTAGTCCAAGCGCTCATCAAACCGAAAATCAACCCACCTATGACAGCCTCTAAAAGGCTTTCAGCGAACCCTGAAAGGGGCGGGGGAACCATTGGACTTCCATAGAGCCACCATCGCACATAAATGTCGGCGTTATGAAAAATGAACATGGAGACGCCCCAATACAAGACACCGCTGACGAAAACCGTTTGTTCGAAGCTCAATTTCACACTCGACCGCTTTCGAGGGTTCAGCGGTAATGAGATACCAAACATGCGAAAGCACAGAGGGATGCCAAGGATCATCCAACAGACGCCAAGCGTTAGTGCAATCAAAAAGGGCAAAACTTCGTGGGTCATGGTGCGCACGATTCTACCGCAAGTTCCTCGGCTCAGGTCCACCAAGACGGCCCGGATCGCCCTGATCGGTGGTCCTCAAGCGAATCCCGGGTGCGGTTGTGTGGTCGCCAATCCGCGACAAATTCCGCTGACTGACGGCCCAACTGGTTCTGACTCCCGAAATACGGGGTTTCATGCAACTGATAACGACCCGTCCAACGGCAAAACTCCCACTTCGACAAAATGCCGATTCACGGGCGCTACTGGAAATTCAGAAAGAACCTTATGTCATCCAGTGCATCTTCAACGGCTGGCTTGACTAGTTGGTCGGCTCGCATCTCGGTCAGTCTCTGCAGTACCAACTCAAGGTCGAGTTGTCGATGGATTCTGGCGAGGTGTCCCAGGCAGATTGCGGCTATCCAGCGCACGTTTTGGTCGCTGTGATGAGTGAATTTGAGACACTGCGTCTGCACCCAGCGCCAATCTGGATCGTAATATGCGGCGCTCAGCAGGGCACGCTCGATGTCGCCCTTTTCGCTGCTGCGAAGGAGAATATCAATCTCTTCGCGGTCCCGCTCCACTACAGCTTCATATTTCATTGCTGCTGGCCTCTCGTCCAGCATACCCACGTCCGAACTGCGCGAGGTACGGTTCCTCTGAGTTCGACCCGCTTCGGTCAGCAGGCGCACCCTAGACGGTCAAGATGAGACGTTTCAGGCGGTTCACTGCGGGGAACAAATCCCTTCGCCTCTAACCCACGTTGCTCCGGCGTCGAGGGTTCTTGCATGTGCAGGGTTTATGTCCACAACCAATGCATAAGCCTTGCTCGACACGCTTCCCCAGTTTCTCGTAGGCCAGCGAGGGGCCAGCACTGAATAATTTCCAATGCCGATACTTACGCGAGCGATCATTCGGGGGTGGCTGCTTGGCCATGCCGACCATCATCTCAGGCTCTCCACCAGGGTGCAAGGGTGACCCGTACCTGTCGAAATACGGGGTTTTCGGAAACTGAGAAAACTTACTATCCCCAACACGCCTTCGGCGCGGATGATACTTGGCTACCCAATCGAGTGGCGGCATAACGTCATATCGTGCGACGGCATAACTTTGCAGAGGGTGGCGGCACAACAGTGAAATGGGTGCCGGAATGGAGTGCAGCCAGCAAACGACAGAGATTCTGACTCTTCGAGTCAGAATGACGCTTTGGGGGATGAGTCAGGATGACGCTTTGGGGGATGACTCAGCGGTTTGTGGGTTGACGGCACGGGCAAAGACGAAATGCGGGGATTCTTCGCTGCGCTCAGAATGACAATCGTTTTGGGTGGCGCAGGCTGTGAATGACAATCGTTTTGGGTGGCGCAGGCTGTGAATGACAAGTCCCTTAGGGGTGGGGTGGGTGAACGACAGAGATTCTGACTCTTCGAGTCAGAATGACGTTTTGGGGGATGACTCAGGATGACGTTTTGGGGGATGACTCAGGATGACGCTTTGGGGGATGACTCAGGATGACTCTTTGGGGGATGACTCAGGATGACGCTTCGAACTTTTGCGGGCCTGCTTGGAGGGTGGGGGTGGTTAGTTTGCGGAGAGGCGTTGGATGGCGGCGTTGACGAGGTTTTGCATGTCGCCGGCGTGGCGGGTTTTGAGGCTCTGCTGCAGGGAGCGGTATTTTTCCAGGGCCTGGGGGCGCTGGCCGGCGATCTCCAGCAGGTTGGCGGAGATGAAATCGCGGGTAAGGGCCTGGTAGGCGGCTTCGTCGCCTTCGCGGGGGCGGTCGTCGAGCCAGATGTAGGTCTGCTGGGCGTCGGCGGGTGGGACGGCGGAGAGGGACTGGGTGATGCGGACCTGGTCGTCCATGGAGGGGCCGAAGCAGAGGAAGAGGATGCGGCCCTTGTTGTCGGAGTCGAGCGGCTCATTGTGGCTGCGCATGTCGCTGGCGGCGCGGAAGAGCTCGACGCCGGCGGCGTCCGACTGCAGGGAGATGAGGCCGCCGAGCTGCAGGCTGCGGACCAGGGGGCGAGCGCTGCCCGTGGCGAGGGCGGTGTGGAAGAGGGCGAGGGCCTGGTGGAGATCGCCGCCGTTCTGTAGCAGCCAGTTGCCGAGCATGGCGTTGGCGTAGACGTTGTTGGGGTCGGTGGCGAGGGCGGCGCGGAGGTTGTTCTCCGCGGCGGGGCCGAACTCGCGCGAGGCGATGTGCTGGTTGAGCCAGTGCGCCCAGCCGAGGTGGGCCTGGACGTCCGCGGCATGCGAGCCGGTGGCGCCGACCAGGCCCGCGTCCAGGATGGCGACGATCTGATCGAGCTGGGCGGCGGTGGCGGGGCCGGGGTCGTCCTCGCCCGGCTTCATGTAGGCGTGGAAGTCCTCCACCCAAAGCATGGTGGTGTGGAGCTGCTGATCGAGCGCGGGTCGATAGAGCGGATTGGCTTTGAGGATGGCGGCATAGCTGGCGACCGCGGTGGCATAGTCGCCCTGCGCGGATTGCGACTGCGCGACCGCCATCTGGGAGTTGAGTTCGGCGTTGCCGTGGAAGTGGTCTTCAATTTTGGCGAAGGTGCCGGTGATGGCGCCGATGAAGCCGAGCACCAGCGAGATGCCGCCGATCCATGCGGCGACGAAGGTCCAGGCGCGTTTGGCTGCGGGCTCCGGGGTTGAGGTGGGCTCCATGGTGGGATGGAGCGAATTATGTCACAGAGTGGGCTCCGGTGGCGCGGGTGAATGGGGGCGCAGTTGGCGAAGTAGGGCGGCGGGCGGTAGTCTGGCTGGCGGAATGGTGGGAGGGTGTATGCGCCGGTCGGCGGGAGTGTTGTTTGTAGCGGGAATGGTGGCGTGTGCGTCGGCCGCGGGCTGGGCGCAATCGACGACGCCGACCTATGCGTGGCAGAAGATGCAGATGCCGACCGCGACGGAGGTGGCGAAGGTGTGGAATGCGCCGCCCGCGGAGTATGGTCCGGAGCCGTACTACGGGCTGAATGGCCTGGTGAACCGCGAGGTGCTGGCGCGCGATCTGGACGAGGCGGTAAAGCTGGGCTTCCACGCGGTGACGGTGCAGCCGGGACGCGGGAATGCGGAGGCGTATCTTTCGCCGGAGTACTTCCAGATGTTCAAGGTGCTGGTGGAGGAGGCGAAGCAGCGCGGGCTGCGGGTGTGGATCATCGACGACGCGGGGTATCCCAGCGGGTTTGCGGGCGGGCTGATTTCCACGCAGAAGCCGGAGCTGCGGATGCAGGCACTGACCGTGGCGCAGCGGCTGCCGGTGAAGGCGGGCGAGACTCTGCGGCAGACGGCGGGGCCGGACACTGTGGCCGCGACGGCAACCAGCGTGGCCGGCGAGCGGGTCGCAGTCCCGGTAACCAATGGGGCGATTGCGTGGACGGCTCCGGCGGGCGGCGGAGACTGGACGGTGGCGGTGGTGGACCATGTGTTCCGCACGTCGCCGACGGCGAGCGCGACCAACCTGACGCACCAGAAGGACACGACGCAATCGCTGGAGGACTATATGGATCCGGCGGCGACGATGGCGTGGATCCAGTTCACCCACGAGGGCTATTACAAGGCGATGCCGGAGGAGTTTGGCAAGACGATTGTGGGGTTTCGCGGCGACGAGCCGGACTATTCGATTGCCGGGCTGCCGTGGACGCCAAAGTTCTTCGCCGAGTTTGAGCGGGTGAAGGGCTACGATGTGCGGCCCTATCTGGCGGCGATGCTGCTGGCGGCGGGCGGCGGCGGACGCGCGCAGGCCGAGCCGCCGGCGAAGCTGTCCGATGCGGAGGTGCGGGCGAAGGCGGACTACTACGATGTGTTCTCGCAGATGTTCCGCGATGGGTTCTTCAAGCCGCAGGGGCTGTGGTGCGCGGCGCATGGCGTGGAGTACCAGGTGCACCTGAACCATGAAGAGATGGAGATGCAACTGGTGCGGTCCGAAGGCGACTTTATGCGCGACATGAAGTATGTCGAGGTGCCGGGGATCGACGCGATCTGGCACCAGATCTGGACAGACACGATTGCGGATTATCCGCGGCTGGCGTCGAGCGCGGCGCATGTGTACGGGCACCCGCGGAGCTTTACGGAGAGCTTTGGCGCATACCGGCCGGCGCCGGACGTGACCACGGCGCGGTATGTGCTGGACGAGCAGATTGTGCGCGGGATTAATTTGACGGAGGGGATGTCCTACGGGGCGTCGAGCGGTCCGACGGGCATGGTGCATGTTCCGCCGGCGATGGCGGACCCGGGATGGCCGGCGCTGATGGCCCATGTGCGGCGGCTGAGCTACGCGATGGCGATGGGCAGGCCGGGGGCGCAGGTGGCGCTGTATCTGCCGTCGAGCTCGCTGTGGATGGGCGACGCGGCGAGCGATGTGGCGTACGTGTCGACGGAGCGGATGCTGGCGGAGCGGCAGATCGACTTCGACATCATCGGGCTGGATGCGCTGGCGACGGACCTGAAGCTGGACGTGAAGGCCGGTGCGCGTTCCTTTCCGGGCACGTTCCAGACGATGAGCGGGAACCGGTATCACGCGGTGATTCTGCCGTCGCTGGCGGTGCTGTCGCAGGTGGAGCTGGACCGGCTGCGAGCGTTTGCCAAGGGCGGCGGCAGGGTGCTGTTTCTGGGACGGACTCCGGCGCTGATCTACGGGAAGACGCTGCTGGATGCGCGCGCGGCGGTGCCGGAGGATTTTGCGTGGGCCACGGTGGAGACCGGGGCGCAGTTGCCCCCGACGCCGACCCCGCCGGGCCAGCCGCCGGCCGCGCCACCCGCTCCCATGGTGGTGCCGGCGGCGATTGAGGCGGCGCTGAAGAGCGTGATTGGCACGCGGGAGGCGACGCTGGATACGCCGGACCCGGCGCTGAAGGTGATGAAGCGGCAGTGGAAGGACGCGGATGTGTATCTGCTGTTCAACGAGGGACCCACGGTGAGCGAGCATGCGGTGACCCTGAAGACGTGGCTGGCGGGGGCGCGATGCGACGTTGTGGTGCGCACCGATCCCGGCTGCGCCAACCTGAACCAGGTGCCGCGCGTGGAGCGGTGGGACACGGAGACGGGGGCGGTGGAAAAACTTCGGTCGAAGGCCGGCCGCGACGGGACCATGGTGCAGGTCTCGCTGAAGCCGTATGAGACGGAGCTGCTGGTGGTGCGGTAGGCGATCGCGCCCGCTCGCGGCAGGTGCGCGCTACTTTTTTGCTTTGTGGTCGACGAGCGGCGCCGAGATGCCGGGGCCGGCTTCGTCCATGGCCTTGATGGTGCTGTCGTCGGCGGCGGGACGGGGCTCGCGCCTGGTGGCGGCGCTATGGGCATGGGTGGCAGAACGACCGAGATTCTGGACTGCGTCCAGAATGACGCTTCCAAAGAGAGCCGGGGCGCTTCGGATACGGAGCGAATGCTGCTTCGGATCGATGCGGAGCGAAGGACGCTTTAGGTGGCGGGGTGGGGTTTGTGGCGGGGGTGGGTGGAGGGTTTGTCGAGGTTGCGCTCGTAGATGATGCGGAGGCCGGTGAGGGTGAGGAACTCGTCGACCTCAGTGATGTATTTGGAGCCGGCGGCGATGAGGCGGGCGAGGCCTCCGGTGGCGAGGATGCGGGTGTTGGGGCCGAGCTCGGCGATCATGCGGGCGAGGATGCCGTCGACCAGGCCGATGTATCCGTAGTAGAGGCCGATCTGGAGGTTGTCGACGGTGCCGGTGCCAATGACCTTGGCGGGCTTGCGGATGTCGATGCGGGGAAGGCGGGCAGCGCGCGAGAAGAGCGCTTCGGCGGAGATGCCGAGGCCGGGGGCGATGGCTCCGCCGAGGAACTCGCCGCGCGGGCTGACGCAGTCGAAGGTGGTGGCGGTGCCGAAGTCGACGACGATGACGGGGGGATGGAGTGGGGCGGCGTCGGTTGTGCGTTGTCCGCTGGCGGAGGGGGTTTTGCAGAGTTCGTGGGCGGCGACGGAGTTGACGATGCGGTCTGCGCCGACTTCCGAGGGGTTGTCGGTGAGGATGGGCAGGCCGGTGCGGGTGCCGGGTTCGACGAAGATGGGCCTGACCTTGAAGTAGATCTCGATGGCGCGGCGGAGGGTGGTGTCCAGCGGTGGAACT
>Ga0302267_10003627_pt1 | contig 17611 bp, 12 predicted proteins | sample III_Bog_E1_3_FD_194555 | JGI IMG/M metagenome (GOLD analysis project Ga0302267, IMG submission 194555) | Peat permafrost microbial communities from Stordalen Mire near Abisko, Sweden - III_Bog_E1_3 | ecosystem: Environmental > Terrestrial > Soil > Wetlands > Peat | place: Sweden: Abisko... | reverse complement strand
GCGCTCCGCGAGCCCGTGACCACGGGGCACGACTCGTGGAGCCGCGTCCCGCTCTTCCTCCACCTCCGGGCGCGGAAGCTCGCCTCACGAGGGGATACCGCGGCGCGGGAGGAGCGCCGCGACTCGCGAGGCACTCCGTCGGGTCCATGACTCGGTAGCGTTCCACGACTTCCGAGTGCGGCCGGTGACCAAGGCTGGGGTCGCGGACTGGAGTCAGCGGGTCACGCTCATCGTCAATCAGACCAGGCAGAGCCGTGCGGCGATCGAAAACGCGTCGATGGGCTCTTGCCATCGCGAGAGCCGCCCGCGTGATCTACCGCGCTCCGGCTACAGGCCGAGCCGAGATCGCCGTTCCACGGAGGGTGAACCCTCCCACCACGACCCGCCTCGTGCTCCTCGTCGTCGCCTTGCTCCTCGCGCTCGGCGCCGTCTTCGGCCTCGTCCTTGGATTTCGCACGGACTCGTCGAGCCTCGCTCCGCGTCCGTCGTCCCCGCTGGCCGCTGCGATCGGCGGGGCCGAGTCGATCCAGCCGATCCCGCTTCCCCCGGCAGGCGAAGCCAGGCGGATCGACCTCGGTCGGCGCCTCTTCTCGGAGCGGCGGCTCTCGTCGGACGGTACGATCTCCTGCGAGAGCTGCCACTCCCTCGACAGCGGCGGGGCCGACGGTCGGACGGTCGCGATCGGAGTGGGCGGGGCGCTCGGCGCGTCGAACACGCCCACGGTGTGGAACGCGGCGCTGAACCCGATGCAGTTCTGGGATGGCCGCGCGGAGTCGCTCGAGGCTCAGATCGACGGGCCACTGACGAACGCCGTCGAGATGGGATCGAGCTGGCCTCGCGCGCTCGTCGTGCTCCAGGGGGACGCGACCTATGCCCGTGCTTTCGCCGAGGCGTACCCGGAGGGGCTCACGCCGAAGACGATCAAGGACGCCATCGCGTCGTTCGAGCGCACGCTGATCACCGCGGGCTCGCCCTTCGATCGATACCTCGAGGGCGACAAGAACGCGCTTTCGACGAGCCAGCTCGAGGGGTACGCGCTCTTCAAGAGCTACGGATGCGCGAGCTGCCACCAAGGGCGCAACGTCGGCGGCAACATGTTCCAGAAGATGGGCATCATGGGCGACTACTTCGCGGAGCGCGGTGGCCCGATCACGACGGCGGATCTCGGGCGGTTCAACGTCACGCATCGCGAGCAGGATCGCTTCAAGTTCCGCGTCCCCTCGCTGCGCCTCGCGGCCCGCACGGCGCCGTACTTCCACGACGGCCGCGTCGAGACGCTCGAGCGCGCGATCACGCTCATGGGCAAGCTGCAGCTCGGCGAGGACATCCCGGCACACGATGTGAAGGCCATCTCAGAGTTCCTCGAGTGCCTCGCGGGACCGACACACGCGGAGCTGCCCCATGCGGCTCGCTAGGGCTGGCGCGCTCGTCTTCCTGGTGGCCGCGACGCTCGTCATCCTGGTCCGTGCGAGCGCGGTGCGAGGTGCCCCCGAGCGCGTGATCAGCGACAGCGCCCGCCGCCTCGTCGAGATCGACGCGAAGCTAGACCGCGCGGTGCTCGAGTCGCGCGCCGGGCTGTCCTTGAACTACGACGAGGCCATGGCCACTGTTCTGGAGCTCACCTCAGTGGAACAGGAGCTCGAGGCCGCCGCCGGTGAGATCGATGACGAGACGCTCGAAGCCGAGATAGCGGCGGCTCGCGCGAGGGCGAAGAATCGCGCGAGCCTCGTCGAAGCGTTCCAGTCGCTCAACTCGGTGTTCCGCAGCTCCGCGACGTTCCTCCCGGTCGCGGCGAAGCAAGCGACGACCTTGGGAGAGCGCGGCGAGCCGTTCGAGCGCGCCCGTCGCGGCGTCACCGACCTGCTCGAGGACGTCTTCGCGTGTCGCGCAGGCTGCGGCGAAGAGGCAATGAACGAGGTCGCCGCTGACATAGGTGCGCTCGAGAAGGCGACGGTCGCCCTCCCCGCGCCCGAGCGCGGCCCGTTCGAGGTCGTGCTCCGGCACGCACGCATCGTCCGCGCGTTCGGTCCCGAGCTGGAGTCGACCGTTCGCGCGCTGGTCCGGATGGACGGGCATGAATACACGGAGATCGCGGAGACGGTCCGCCTCCGGAACGAGCGCGCGCTCCGGCGAGCGACCGCGTATCGATCCGGGCTCGGCGCGCTCTCCGTGGCGCTCGTCGTCGCGCTCCTGGTCGCCGCGCGCCGCGTGCGACGGACCGCGGTCGCGCTCCTCCACGAGCGACGCGTGCTCGCGGAGAAGCAGTTCGAGCTGGCGACGCTGAACCAAGAGCTCGAGTCGCGGGTCCTCCGCCGGACAGAGGCGCTCTCGGAGAGCCGCGACCAGTACCGCCTCCTCGCGGAGACGACGCAGGCAATACCGTTCGAGATCGATCCCACCACGCTCTCGCTCCGCTACCTCGGCCCGCAAGCGACGGCGGTGCTCGGCTTCGGTCCCGCGGAATGGGGAAAGCCAGGGTTCCTTGCCTCACACCTACACGCGGAAGACCGCGCGGCCGCGTTCGCGGGCCTCGCCGGCAATACGAGCGAAGGGGAGGAGCTCGAGTTCCGGATCCTCGCGTCGGGCGGTCGCTGGGTCTGGCTCAGAGCGTTCCTCAGCTCCGTCTCCGAGGACACCGAAACCGTCCGAAGAGGGGTCTTTCTCGACGCGACGGCGCGTCGGGATCTGGAGGCGAAGCTCAGAGGCGCACAGAAGCTCGAGGCCGTCGGGAGGCTCGCTTCGGGGATCGCGCACGAGATCAACACGCCGGTCCAGTTCGTGAGCGACAACGTCCATTTCGTGGCGGACGCCGTGCGCACGCTCGTCGCTGTGCTCACCACGTACCGTGCCGCGCACCACGACCCGGTGCTCCGGAGGCGTGAGGAAGTCGACGACGTGGACTTCTTGATCGACGACGTCCCACGCGCGCTCATCGCCTCGCAGGAAGGGCTGGACCGGATCGCGAACATCGTCCGCGCGATGAAGGGGTTCGCGCACCCCGATCGGATCGGCAAGAGCGCCGCCAACCTCAACGTCAACATCATGAACACGCTCACCATCGCGCGGAGCGAGTACATGTCCGTCGCCGAGGTCAAGACGGAGCTCGAGGATCTGCCTCCGGTCTGTTGCCATGCTGGCGAGATCAACCAGGTGCTCCTGAACCTCGTCACCAACGCCGCTCATGCGATCGGCGAGGTCGTGTCGGCCACGGGGCAGCTCGGTCAGATCACCGTGCGATCATGGCGGGAGGGGACGGATGTCGTCGTCAGCGTCAAGGACACCGGCGCCGGCGTTCCGCTCGAGCACCGCGAGAACCTCTTCGACCCGTTCTTCACCACGAAGGAGGTGGGCGTGGGGACGGGGCAGGGGCTCGCCATCGCCCGGAGTCTGGTCGTCGACAAGCATGGCGGAGAGATCACGTTCGAGAGCGTTCTCGGACGCGGGACCGAGTTCCGGGTGCGGCTGCCGATTGACGGAGGCGAGCCGACGGCGGCCCCGTCGTTCCCGCTCTCTCTGGCCTAGTCGCTCGACACGGGTGACCTCGGGCGCCGCGGGCCGCGGCGTTCTGGCGATCATGCCGGACATCGCGCTCATCCCGTACATGCGCATGCCGGGGATGAGCCGGAGGGCGGGCTAGGTCGCGATGAGCTCGGCGGCGTGTGCGCGGAAGCCGTCGAGGGCGCGGCTGATCCCGGCGCGCTCGACGAACGCCAGGTCGACGACGACGGAGGCGTCGAGGGCCTCCGCCAGGAGCTGCCGCGCGAGGTAGACTGCGCCAGCTGGCCCGAGCCTCTTGGTCTCCACCGTAGGCGCGAACGGGTGGTTGGCGATGCTCTCGACGATAGACCACGGGAGGCCCCAGACATTGAGGAGGTACACGCCGAGCGCGCGGTGTGGGGCGCACCCTCCGAGGGCGATCTCCTCCTCCTCGAACGTCTTGCCGGAAGCAACGGCTGTCGCGGCGATCAGGTCGTACCGCGCGGGCATCGCCGAGGCGAGGATGAGCCTTCCGAGGTCGTGCAGCAAGCCGGCAGCGAAGCAGTCGTCGGCGCGATCACGCGGCGCGAGGTAGCGCGCCATCGCCGCCGTGCGCATCGATCGCCGCTGGAAGGCCCCCAGGTCGAAGCTCGCCGCGCGCACGGGGAGATCGTCGACGGCGAACGCCACCACCAGGCTCCTGACGAGCGAGAGTCCCAGGTACGTGACCGCCTCGACGATGCTCGAGACGTGCCGACGGACCCCGAAGAACGGCGAGTTCGTCAGCTGCAGCAGCTTCGTCGCGAGCGCGGGGTCCGTCTCGATGACGTGTCCGATCACGGTGACGTCGACGAGCTCGTCGCGGAGGAGCGTCGTGAGCCGCGAGCAGACGGTCGGGGCCGCGGGGAGCCAGCCGAGATGTCCGGCGACCTCGCAGACGGTCGCGTCGTTCAGGGACTCGAGCGCGTGGGCGATTCGCGAGAGCCCAGCGAGGAGCTCGACCGGATCGCACGGCTTGCCGAGAAACTGGTGTGCGAGAGGGATCACCCGGAGCGCGGTGGCGTGGTCGGTCTGGCCCGACAGGACGATCCGGATGGTGTCGGGCGCACGCTCCTTGACGATCGAGAGCAGGCGCGCGCCGTCCATTGCGGGCATCCGCATGTCGGTGACGATGACGTCAGCCGGCTGCGCGTCGAGCAACGCGAGGGCTTCGACGCCGGACGTCGCCGTGCGAACCTCCCAGGTTGCGCGCAGCGGACGCAGGAGCCGTCGGAGCCCCTCCAGGACGTTTCGTTCGTCATCGACGAGGATGAGCCGGAGCGGCCTCATCGAACCGCCTGTCGCGTCTGCAACCAATGATCGCGCATCGAAAAATGTCTCTCTTCGCTTCTGGAACGGCGGGCGGTGTCGCTCCTTGAACGGAGATGGTGGGCGGAATAGCTAAACCCCGCGCCGTGACGACCGTACGAGTGACCGAGATGAGCGGTCAGACCTCGATGGTGTTCGAAGATCTCGTGGCCGTAGAGCGATCCGTGATCGCTGCGGCGCCCATGGCGATGCTCTTGCTCGACGCGGACGGATACATTGTCCTCGCGAACGCCCGAGCCGAGCGCTGCTTCAGCTGCTCGTCGCTCGAGGGGTCGACGTTCGAAGCGCTCGTGGACGCGGAGTCGCGGCTCCGCTGGCGTGGGATGGCCGCGGGACGTCGCGATGTCGCACCGCCCGCCGGCGAAGATACGGCCTGCTCCGTGGAGCTTCGCGGTCTCCGGCCCGGTCGGACGTTCCTCATGGAGGTATCGCTCGCGCCGCTCGGCGCGACCTCGGCGATGACGTTGGTCGTCGTTCGGGACGTCACGAGCGATCGGGCTCGCGAACAGCAGCAGGAGGCTGCGATACGCGCATCGCGCGACACCTGCCTGCGTCTCGACCTCCTGCTCACGTTCGCGCCGGCGTTCATCATCGAGGTCAGCCGACAGGGCACCATCGAGTTCATCAATCAGACTTTGCCGCAGTACACGCGGGAGGGGACGATTGGCAGCTCGTGGCTGCAGTACTTCGCGCCGAGTCGCCACGCGTTCATGGCCGAGGTGCTCGAGGAGGTGTACACGAGCGGGGCGACCCGCTCGTACGAGGTCTCGACGCCCGCCCCCGATGGATCGGTCGTCTGGTTCGAGTCTCGCATCGCCCCGATGCGCATGGCCGGGCAAATCGTCGGGGCGGTGCTCGTGTCGCAGGACATCACCGAGAGAAAGCGCGTGGAGGGGGAGGTCATCGCAGGGCGCCCGATGGCGCTGCTCGGCACGCTCGCGTCGGGCATCGCCCACGAGATCAACACGCCCGTCCAGTTCGTCGGTGACAGTATCCACTTCCTGCGCGACGCGGTGAGCACGCTCTTCGCCCTCTTCGACCAGATCCAAGAGCTCCGGCGCGCGGCGATCGCAGGCTCGCCCATGGCCGCGATCGCCCTGGCGGCGGAGAAGGCCGAGGATGAGGCGGACCTCCCGTTCCTGCGTGTGAACGTGCCCCAGGCGTTCGACAGCTGCATCAGCGGGCTCGCGCGCGTGGCGACCATCGTCCGCTCTCTCAAGGATTTCGTACACCCCTCGGAAGGGGACATGTTGCCCGCCGATCTCAACCGCGCGATCCAGAGCACCGTCGCGATCGCGATCAACGAGTACAAGTACTTCGCGGACGTGCGGACCGAGCTCGGCGAGCTCCCCCTCGTGACGTGTCGCCTGAGCGATATCGCGCAGGCGATCCTCAACATCATCGTCAACGCCGCGCACGCGATCGAGGGCGTCGTCGGGGGAACGGAGGAGAGGGGCGAGATAACGATCCGGTCGTGGCGCGAGGGTGAGTGGGCGGTGATCTCGATTCGCGACACGGGGACGGGCATCGCGGAGAGCATCCAGGCACGGGTGTTCGACCCGTTCTTCACGACGAAGGAGGTCGGGAAAGGGACAGGCCAGGGGCTCGCGATCGCGCGGACTGCCGTGAACGAGCACCACCGCGGGCAGCTCACGTTCGAGACGCGCCTCGGTGAGGGGACGACGTTCTTCATTCGCTTGCCGATCGAGACACCACCCTCGACCTCGACCTCGGCCGAAATTGACGCCGGCGTGGCAGCGTCGTGAACGGTCCGCCATGATGAAGCCGACCCCAGAGCTCCCGCTGCCCGTGGTTCTGTTCGTGGACGACGAGCCGTCGTTGCTCCGCGCGATGACGCGCTCGCTGAGCCGGCAGCCCTACACGCTGATCACGGCGGAGTCAGCCGTCGAGGGGCTCGCGATCCTCGCCGAGAGAACCGTCGACATCGTCGTCTCGGACGAGCGCATGCCGGGGCTCGCGGGCTCTGATTTTCTCCGTCGAATCCGCGCGGCTTACCCGAAGATCGTCCGCATCATGCTGACGGGCGACCCCGGACTCCCCTCGGCTGTGCACGCCATCAACGCGGGGGCGCTCTACCGTTTCCTCAGCAAGCCTGTGAGCTTCGATGAGCTCTGTCGAACGCTCCGACAGGCGGCCCACATGCAACGGGTTCAGGCGGACTCCAGCGCGCTCCGCCGCTGAGCCCTCCGTCGAGCGCGGCGATCGTCGAAACGATTGCCGCGCAGTTCGGAAACGCCATGGCCGACGCTGACCTCGATGCGCTCTTGGCCGATCGATGGTCGCCTGTTTACGTCGCGGACTGAACCAACGCCGCGTCGCCTCTCCTGCGTCGGGCCATCGGTGCAGCGCCGTCGATGTGGCAGCGCCGCGACACGGGAGCCCGAGACCACCGCCCATGGTAGGCTGGCGCCATGGGGGCCACGCGTTCTGCGCGACACATCGATGCGCCGTTGCTGGCGTTGCTCCTTGCGGCATGCTCCCAGGCGAGCCCCGCTGCGTCCGTGAGGAGAGACGCCTCGACTGGACGTGACGCGGCCAGCTCGATGGATGCAACGGCGACAGGGGACTCCGCGTCGAAGCGCGAAGCGTCGGTCGGACGTGACGCAGCCAGCCTGGTCGAGGCGGCAGCGACGGGGGACTCCGGGGCACCCTCGTCCGATCTTCCCTCCGTCGATCCCGCCGCGCTCGGTCTCAGTCTGCCGCCGCTCATCGCGATGACCACGTGGGTTCTGAACAACCCCGACGTCCGCATATTCTCGCTCTTGCTCTCGCGGCACGGGGAGCTCGCCTACGAGCTGTATACGCCAGGGATCGTGCGGGACGAAGCCGAGTTCATGATGTCGACCAGCAAGTCGTTCACCTCCGCGATCGTCGGGGCGGCGCTCGACCGCGGGATTCTGTCGAGTACGGACGCCTCGGTCTCCGGCCTTCTTCCTGCCTGGCTCTTCGGTGACGCCGGCAACGAAGCGCGCTTCGGCGGGGTCACGCTCAAGGACGTGATGGGCATGCAGGCGCTCGACGCGCTCGAGCCCCCCCACGACTATTCGGATGCCTCCGTGGCACGCGGCGCGGCGTTCTGGGTGGCGCCCAATCGCGTCGAGTTCGCGCTGACGCAGGCGCTCTTGCCGGCACCGGGGACCTCGTACCAGTACAACGACATCACCCCCATGCTGGCCGGCGGCGCCGTGCAGTACGCCACGGGCAAGCGCCTGTTCGACTTCGGCGTGGAGGTGCTGCTCGGCCCGATGGGGTTCAAGAATGCGGAATGGGTCGGTGAAGATCCGACGGGGATCGACCTGGCGGCCTATGGCCTGCGCATTCGGCCGATCGATATGCAGAAGTTCGGGATCCTCTTCCTGAACCACGGTCTCTGGGGCTCGAAGCAGATCCTCTCGCAGAGCTGGGTCGACACGAGCTGGACGGCGTACGTGAACACCGGTGCGGGCGTCACACCGGGTTATCAGAACTACGGCTGGTTCTGGTGGCATCGTTCGGATTGGGGCACCGAGGTGCACTGGACGGACGGGTGGCGAGGTCAGTTCATCGTCGTCATGCCGGAGTACGACGCCGTCTTCAGCATGACCGCCGACATCGAGACGAACGACGAGGTCACGGACCTCGGGAACTTCATGACACAGTTCGTCGTGCCCGCGCTCACGCAGGGCACGGCTTCCACCCCTGCGCTCGAGAGCGAGCTGGCGACCGAGCTCACTGCGGTGAACCACGGGCAGAGTCGCGTCAACCTGAGCGGCGACCCACGAATGATCCCCTCGATCGCGCCGCAGGCGACGCCGATCCCGTTCAATCCCAGCGCGACAGCACCCTGAGCCGAAGTGTTCTTACCGGCTCGATGGGTTCGCTTGACGCGAACCCGCACCCGGTGTCCGTAGCCGGGCCGTCCGACGTCTTGCACGCCGCGGACTGTAGGATAACCGACTTGCGGTATTTCTCCCGTGCTGGCGCATAGCGCGCGTCTGCGCGGAGCGCGGCGACCGCGGGCCCAGCGGCGCCGCGCCGCGCCGCGGCCTCGGCGGTCGCCTGGGGCAGCATTGCGTCGATGCTCGCGATGCAGGCGTCGTACGACGACAGCATCGTGAACGTCTCCGAGCGGGAACAGCGCACGGTCACGGTGGCCTCGGTGTTCACGAACTCCCGTGTTCGGATCGTGCTCAGTCGCTTCGACTGGAGCTTCTCGGGTGAGTCGGTGCTGGGGTCGACCGCGCAGGGCTTGATCGTCGCCAGATGCGCGCACACCGGATTCGGCGGCAGGGGCGCCGACGCCGCGCAGGCGCCAAGGAGAAGCGAGACGACCACCGAGAAGCTCCGCGAGACGAGAGGAACGCGCACGCTCTTTGCGTGCACACGCCGGCAGTCTGGCGCAACCGATGTGCTCATGAAGCACGCGCATTCGACGTCGCCGGCGGATGGATCGCGCTACAGTGAAGAACGTGGGCTCCAAGGCTCCGCCGAACAGCGCGTGACGAACGCTCACTCCGACCCGAAGGGCGCGCGGCCCCCTCGCAGGTGGGATCGAATCGCGGCCGGCTGCATCGTCATGCCCGTCGCTCTCGCGTTCATGGCTGTCGTCGCCGAGCGCGCATGGCTGCGCCTGGCGGACTTTCGGATGCGCCGCCGCACCGAGGGCACGCACATGGTCCAGGCGATTCGGGCCGCCGAGGAGGCCTTCCACGCGGAGGCGGGGACGTACGCGAACGTCTCCAGGGCGCTCGCTGCGAACGAGCGGACCAATCACTTCGCTCTTTACCCGCAGGCGCCGCGCGAGCCCGGCGCCTCCCGGGTTCCCTGGGGCAGCGAGTGTCCGCCGTCTGCATGTTTGGTCTCGTGGTCCGTGCTCCCCGTTCACGTCGAGGTGCCCGTTCGCTTCGGCTACTCGGTCGTCGCCGGACACGCGGGGGAGAGACCGTTGGCCGTCGTGACGATCGACGGAGCGCCGCTCACGTGGCCGGTCCCCACGCAAGACTGGTACATTGTCACTGCGGTCGGCGATGTTTACGACGAGGGTGTGTTCACGACGGTGGTCGCCACGTCATTTGACGACACGTTTCGCATCGACGAACCGCCCGCCGGGCTACGAGGATTTGTGCGGTGGCTGAAGAACGCGGACTGGTGACTCGAGACGACGCCGATCAGCGCGCCGCGTGCTCGCGCTCGACGCGTCGCTGCCACGCGACGAAGATCGGAGCGCCGACGAGCTCGAGCAGGAGGACACCGAGGACCGGCCCGAGCGGGACCGGCGGGAGCCCGACGGCCGCGAGAGAGGCGACACGGCCGATGCCGCCGAGGAAGATCATGCACCAGAGCGCGCGGAAGAGCGCCCCCTCCTTCTCGATGCGGGGCACGAGCCAGAGCATGGCGAGCCCTCCGCCGAGCCAGAAGCCGCTGAAGAATCGGAGGTTCGAGTCGAGGACCGTGTTCGGGATGACGCCGAACCGGACATAGAGCGGGTCGCGGAGGCCGAGGAGCCCGAGGACGCCGGTTCCTATCGGGATGAGGGCGAGGCCGGTCGTGACGCGCTGGAGGGCGAGGCGAGACATCGGGCCGACTCTATCGCCGCCCGGCTTCGGGTCGCCCGAGTTTCTTCGACGGCACGGACGCGTGCAGCTTGCACGGCGTTCTCCCGCGCGACACCTCGGCCTCGCACGCGTCGCGGCTCCGGACTGGCGGACTCGACGCTCGGTGTGGGCCGACGGCGGCGCTACGGCGTGATCGTGATGCTGGTCGCGTCGCCCTGGACGGTGAAGGGACTCCCCACGATCTGGGTGAGCACGCCCGACGGAGCGACGGCGTAGACCGCGACCTGATTCACCCAGTTCGCGGTGTAGAGGACGTTCCCCGACGGGTGCAGCACCACGCCGTTGGGCGAGACCAGGCCCGAGAAGGGGCTGCCTGCGATCTGCGAGGGAACGCCGGAGGCGGCGATGGAGAAGCCTACGATGGCGCCGGTGTTGTAGGACGCCATGTAACCGCGAGTGCTCCCTGCGTTCACGGTGATGTTCTGGAAGGTGCTCTGGCCCACGATGTGGAGGCTTCCCCCCGTGACCAGCGTGAGCCCCCCGGCGGCGCCGATCGTGAACGCGTCGACCGCGCCCCAGTAGTCGCTGACGTAGAGCAGCCCGTTGCTCGCGACCTCGAGCCCGTGCGCAGACCCGCCGAAGCCCGTGGTGTTCGGGAGCGTGAACGGGCTGCCGGCGACCGGCGTCAACACACCGGTGGCGGCGTTGATGGCGAAGGCGGAGATGGTCGTGTCGTTCTCGTTGCCGACGTACAGGTACTTCCCCGCGCCGTCGATGGCCATCGGGCCCGGGCTGGTGCCGACGATGACGGGCGCGCCCACGGACGTGAGGGCGCCGGTCGCCGCGTTGATCGTGTAGCCCGAGACCGTGTTGCCGACGTCGTTGGCCGAGTAGACGAACCTGTCGAGCGGGTCGACGACGATCCCGTCGGGGTTGCCCGCGTTGTTGGGCGCCGCGTAGGGGCTGCCGGCGAGCTCCGTGAGCGCGCCCGTCGCGGCGTTCACCGCGTAGGCGACGACCGCGCCCGGGTTGTACCCCATCGTGTTGGCGTTCCCGAAGTCGGTCGCGTAGGCGAACGTGCCCGCAGGGTTCAGCGCGATGTGGTTCATCAGCAGGTGACCCCCGGCCGAGAGGGGGCTCATCAGCGCCCCGGTCGTGCCGTCGAGGCCGTAGCTCGTGACGCTCGCGCCGCCGCTGGGGATGTAGGCGAAGCGAGCCTTCGTCGCGGAGCACGAGAGCGACACGGTCGTCACGTTCGCCCCGGCGATCGCGCCCTGCCCGCCCGTGGCGGTGCAGCTCTGCGTCAGGCCCGACGAGAGGACGGTGACGTCGTAGTTGGACATGTTCGCGAGCTTGGTCGGGAACGTGAACGCCCCGTTCCCCGGCACGGTGAGGTTGTCGCCGCCATCGTCCTGGATGACGACCGGCCCCGAGAGGCCGCTCGCGCTCCCGCCCACCGTGTAGATGCTCGTCGAGCACACGACCGACACGTTGGTGACGTTCGCCGTCCCCATGGTGCCCGCCCCGTTGCTGACGGTGCAGAATTCGACGGGCCCCGTGGGCTCGGTCTTGACGGTCACCGCGTACGGGCTGCCGGTCGCCACCGGGGTCGCGAACGTGAAGGTGCCGTTCGCGGTGATCGGCAGCGCGTCGCCACCGTTGTCCTGGAGGACGAGCCCCGTGCCGGTGAATCCGCTCACCGTGCCACCGACGGTGTACGTCTTGGTGCTGCACGCGATCTGGATGTTGTTGACGTTTGCCCCCGCGATGGTGCCCGTCCCGTTGGTGACCTGGCACGTCTCGTTGGGCGGCGGCGACGCCACGGTGACGGAGTAGGCGGTGCCGCTGGGGAACGTCCCGGGGAGCGTGAAAGGCCCGTCGTTCGAGTCGATCAGGGCGGCCATGCCGTTGTTGTCGATCGTCAGGTTGCCTGCGACACCGGACAACGTCCCCCCGAGGGTGAAGCTGGCGGCGCATGTCACCGCCACGCCGGTCACGTTGGCGGAGCCGACCGTCCCGGTGCCGGCCATCACGGTGCAAGTCTGCCCCGCGGGCTGGGTCTCTACCGTGACCGTGTAGGTCGCCCCCTTCGCCACGGGCTGCCCGAAGGTGAACGCCCCGCTCGCCGTGACGTGGAGCGTGTCGGTCGCGTTGTCCGCCAGGACGAGCCCCGTCCCCGTCAAGCCCGTGACCGTACCCCCGACCGTGTAGGCGGTCGCCGCGCAGGTGACCTGGACCCCGCTCACGTTCGCGCCGGAGACCGTGCCCGAGCCGTTGGTCACGGTGCAGGTCTGCCCTGCGGGCTGGGTGCCCACCGTCACGGCGTAGCTGGAGTTGGTCGCGACCGGGGTCGCGAACGTGAACGAGCCGTTCGTGCTGACGGGGAGAGCGTCGGCGCCGTTGTCTTCGAGGACGAGGCCCGTGCCCGTGAGCCCCGTCACGGTGCCGGAGATCGTGTAGGCCATCGCGCTCGCGACGCAGGTCACGTACACGTCCGTGACGTTGGCGCCCGCGATCGTGCCGGCGCCGTGGCTCGCGCTGCAGATCTGGCCGGTGGGCTGGGAGGCGATGCTGACGGAGTAGGTCGCCCCCTCGGCGAGCGGGGTCGAGAAGACGAAGTTGCCATTGGCGCCGACGGCGGTGCTGTTTCCGCCGTTGTCTTGCAGGACGAGGCCCGACGCCGAGAGCCCGGCGACAGTGCCACCGACCGTGTAGGTGGAACCGCTGGAGCTCGACGAGGAGCTACTGCCGGACGTGGAGCCCGAAGTGGAGCCGGAGGTGGAGCCCGAGCTCGACTCGGAGCTCGATGCGGATCCGGAGCCGTCCGATGTCGAGCCTGCGTCCGCCGTCGAGCCGGAGCTGGCGCGACTCGTGCTCGACGACGTCGTCGACGCGCCGCCGTCCTTCCGTTCGCTGCTGGACCTCGTGGTGCTGCTCGTGACCGAGCTGGACTCCTGCTGGGCGCCGGAGTCGGACGTCTCGGTGGCGTCGCTCCCGCACGCCGTCATGGCGAGCATCCCGGAGGCCGTGACGAGCGTCACGGTGGACCGCAGGAAGGGGATCGATCGGACGAACGAGCAGTCTCGCCGCGGCTCTTGCGCGCATCGCGTCCGGGGCGAATCGACGGGGTGGTCGGAGGTTCCTTGCTGAGACGCGATACGCATAAAGCTTTCTCCCTGTCGGTTCACGGAGAACCGAAACGTGCGCGAGGTTATCGGACCGTCGTCGGTGTTCTCACGGTTCAGCCGTTCGACCATCTCCGTCCATCCGTCGGTCATCCTAGCGATGCGCGCCGGTTCTCCGAGTAATCCCTTGGTGATCCTTTCGTGAGGACGCTGTCGCTCGCTCCGAACCGGCCCGAGGGTCCCGCAGTAGGGCCCACCGCTGCATGACCCATGCAGCCCCGTACTCGCCGCCCCGGTCCGCCGACACGGAGCGCTGCGTGCTGATGCACGACACGCGCGTGCCGGCGACGGGCCCCGGCATCCTCGCAGATGAGGGTGCCCCACGAGTCACCCGCTGGACGAGCGACACGGCTGAAGTACATCGTCGCGGTCGGAGGGAACAACGGGGAGCCCTCGCCCGTATGCCCGAAGATGAAGTCGCCGATCGACGTCGAGCGGGTGCGCGTCTCTGCGGAGCGCATCGTGAGCGCGCGCGTCGGGGCCTTCGACGACCGCTACAGCCTCTCCGAATCGAATACCGCGCTGCGACGCCGAGACCTTCGCAGCAGGGCGCTCCTCCTCACTCCGGCCATCGCGCCCGTGCCGTGCGCGGCCGCAGAGCTGGCGATGGAGAGGCTCGGCCTCGACGACACGATCGAGCTCTATCAGTCCGATGGCGGCGTCCACGACAACGCGTCTGCGGTGCTGTTCGGGAACCCGGTCGGCGTCGAGTTCCATGGTGGCTTCCTTGCCTCGCTCGACGGAGGTCAGCTGCTCGCCGTGCTCGGACACGAGATCGGGCACGTGATCGCCCATCTGGCGAATCCCAGGTACGCGTGGGCACGTTCGACTCCGGACAACGCCTTTGCCGACGAGACGCGCGCTCTCTTGATGGCGGGCGAGCTCACCGCCGACCGCTTTGGGCTTCTTGCCTGCCGAGATCTCGACGCGGCTCTCCGTCTCGAGCTGCGGTCCTTGGCGGGCCGCTCGGCGCCGGCGTTGGCGCTCGAGCCGCGCGCGTACCTGGAGTCGTGTCGAGCCCTCGTCGAGGAGACCATCGCGAATCAGGAGAGGAGCCACGGAAGCTCCCACCCCGAGCACTCGGTCCGAGCGTATGCGGCGTGGCTGTTCAGCGAGACGGACCTCTATCGATCGATCACCGGCGCCGGTCCCGCGACTCGGACGGTCGAGGAGGTCGACGGCGTGCTGGCGAGTCTCCTCGCCGTCCGCTCGTCGGAGGCACGCCCGCGCCCTTCCTCGCTGAATCGTGTGGTGAGGAGGCCTCCGGCCGAAACGAGGCCAAGAGACGCATTGCTGGAGGGTGCCCGGACTGGGATGTCGAAGCTGACCCAGGCGCTCGGAGAGGTTGGCGAAGCGCTCGTTCCCGCCATGAAGCACGTGGCGGCGGTGGGACGCGCCCTCTCATTGCGGCGATCGGAGCGGTCGCGTCGATGAGGAAGTATGAGTGCGGCATGAAAGCCACACTGCTCCTTGGCGCGACGGTCGTTGCATCCGTCGCGCACGGGGAGAACGCCCGCCGCAGACGCGGCGGTACCGGAGCTGCGTCCCCACGCCGGCGAGGAACAGAGGTCGAGCTCGCCGGCCGCCGAGTCAGAGCTTGATCCCGAGGTCCTTCAGCCTCGTCAGGTCAGACGCGGCGCCCGCCGCATCGCCCCGACGCCGCCGACGGTCCGCCCGCACGTGGAGGAGCGGCGCCTCGTTGGGCATCTCCTCGATCGCGCGATCGAGCGCGGCGAGGTGCGCGTCCGTATCGTTCATGCATTCGCACACGCACACGATGGCGTACAGGAGTTTCGAGCGGAGCTGGCCGTCGTTCGGCGCGAGCTCGAGGCCCCTCTCGAGCGAGACGAGCGCAGCCTCGAATCGAGGCCTCTCGGCGTGCAGCGCCCCCGCTGCCGCGTCGAGCAGGCACTTGCCGCGTAGATAGTGCATCGTCGCGTCCTCCGGTCGGAGAGCGACGAGGTGGTCGAAATCGCTTGCGGCCAGGTCGAACTCCTCCGCGTTCCTCCGGTGCTCGGCGCGGGCGCGGAGGTAGCTCGTCTCCTTTGGCGCCAGCTCGACGGCGCGATCGAGATCGGCTCTCACCCCCGGGTCGTCCGCGTCCAGCTGACTGCGGTACACGGCGCGCGTGTAGTAGGCATCGGCGCGGTCGGGCGCGGCGGAAATGGCGCGAGACGTTGCAGCGACCGCCTCCTCCAGCCGACCCAGCATGGCGAGCGCGCCGGAGCGGCCCAGGTGGGCCAGCGTCGTGTCACCCGCGAGCAGCGCGGCGTCGAAATCGCTCAGCGCGAGCGCGTGCTCTCCGAGCGCCGCGCGGGCCCGACCGCGCCCCGTGCGCGCGCTGACGTCCTTCGGCGCAAGCTCCAGCGCGCGAGAGAACGCCGTGATGGCGTCCTCGTGGAGCCCATCGATCAGCGCGATGTTGCCGAGCATGGTGAAATTCGAGGCAGCGTCGGGTCCCTCCGGCACCGACTCCGTCGCCGCTGCCCAGTGCTCGCGAGCGACCCTCGCGCGCCGGCGCTCCCTCGCGTCGGCGATAGGCACCACCTTGAGGTCGCGGGAGGCGGGCTTTCTCATCTCTCGACGATGCCCCAAGTGTCGCCCCCTGTCCTGCATCTCGGCAGGTCTCGCCGTGCGGGCGACGGAGTCGTGGTCGTTCACCGTCAGCTCCGCTCCCCCGCTGCGCTAGCGTCGGCATCCGCATCGCCCCTGGTGGAGGGGGAAGGCCTTCCATCCGCATCTGGCCGTCACGGACGAGGCTCTTCTCGAGCGCGCTCGGATCCTTGACGACCTCGCGAAGCGGATGCTGGGCTTTGTTCCCTCTGAGGACATCGAGGTCGCGCTCACGGAGGTCGGCAAGGCTCGGACCGCGAAGGGTCTCGAGGCGGCGCTCAAGGCCGCCGAGCTCGTGGGCGCATCGCGGACCTCGCCACGCGCTCGCCCGTGCGCTCCGGGACGGCAAAGGCACACCCGCCGATCCTGCGCGCGCGGCGGCGCTCTTCCAGGCCGAGTGCGACAGCGGGTGATGACCGGTTGCAATAGCGTCGGCAATCGAGGTGCGCCGCGACAGCCTGAGCCTCCCGTCTTGCGCAGCGGTCCGTCACACGACGTCCCCGCGCAGCTCCACGAGCTTCGGGTGCGCCTCACACACGACGTAGCCGGCTCCGACGCCCGCGCGGTACGGACCGGTGCCGCCGCCGCCGCCCGCGTCCGGTCGAATGCACGCTTCGAGCTCAATCGGATCCCCCTGAAGGAGAAACTGCTCGCGGTAGCAGACCTCGTCTTTCGCGGCCGCCTCGACGCGCGCGACCTGCGCGGCCAGCTCTGCAGGCACCGCACCGACGAGCGGCTCTGGGCGGCCCTGGCTCGCGAAGCGCACCTCGAGCGTCAACGTGGGGACGCTGACGAGGCCGTCCGGTGTCTCGACGAGGATGGCCGGCTCCGCGAGCAGCGGGCTGGTGTAGGCGACCGTGTAGTCGTAGGGGTCCTCGTTGGGGCCGTCCGTCCGCCGGTAGGGACCGATGCGACGCAGGACCAGCTCGTACCGGAGCACGACGGCGTGGACGGGCGTGAACGGGCTCGCGGCGGTACTCGCAGAGGCCAGCGTCCCGCGCACGATGAGTCGGGTCGGCGCGTGGACGTCGCGCAGATGGTGCGGGAAGAGGCGCTCGAGGAGGGACACGTCAGCGAGGTTAGCGACGAGACATGCCGCCGTCACGCGCATGAGCCGCGGCCAGATCAGGAGAAGGGGGCCCCGCAGGGCGGCGCGGAGCTCGGCGTGACCTCGTGGGTCGACCGCCAGGGAAAGCAATGGCTCATCCGACCCTCGCTGGCGGCACGCAGACGGGCATCCACGAGCCCGACGTAGCCACCGCAGAAGCGGCTTCCGTGCTCACTTGGGGGTCAGTTTCATCACAGTGCCGAACGACGCTGCCTCCGTCCAGTAGACGCTCGTCTCATCCACGGCGATCGCCACCGGCGCCCCATGCGCCTCGACGAGCGTCACGGGCGTGCCTCCGCCCAGGG
>Ga0302267_10003625_pt1 | contig 17616 bp, 16 predicted proteins | sample III_Bog_E1_3_FD_194555 | JGI IMG/M metagenome (GOLD analysis project Ga0302267, IMG submission 194555) | Peat permafrost microbial communities from Stordalen Mire near Abisko, Sweden - III_Bog_E1_3 | ecosystem: Environmental > Terrestrial > Soil > Wetlands > Peat | place: Sweden: Abisko... | reverse complement strand
CGTGCCGGCGGCCACGGCGGGGGCCGACCTGGTCTCGGTGAGCGCCCACAAGTTCGGCGGCCCGACCGGGGTCGGCGTCCTGGCCCTGCGCCGTCCCGTCCCCCTGGCCCCGGTCCTCTTCGGCGGTGGTCAGGAGCGCGAGCGCCGCAGCGGCTCCCACGACGTGGCGGGGATCGTGGCCACGGCGGCCGCCCTCGGGGTCACCGTCGGCGACCGCGACGCCACGTCCGCTCGGGTGGCCGCCCTGCGCGACCGTCTGGTCGACGGCCTCCTGGCCGCGGTCGGGGGCTCGGTGGTCACCGGCCGCCGGGAGGGCACGGTGGCCGGCCACGCCCATCTGCGGTTCGCCGGCATCGAGAACGAGGCCCTCGTGGTACTCCTGGACGACGCCGGGGTGGACGCCTCGGCCGGCGCCTCGTGCTCGTCGGGCGCCCTGCAGCCCAGCGCCGTGCTCCGGTCCATGGGGATGACGCCCGGGGAGGCGGTCACCGGCGTCCGGTTCTCGCTGGGGTGGACCACCACCGAGGACGACGTCGACACGGCGTTGGCCGTCGTGCCGGGGGCGGTCGCCCGGCTGCGAGACTAGGGGGATGCGCGTCCTGGTCGCCATGTCCGGAGGGGTCGACTCCTCGGTCGCCGCCGCCCTGCTGGTCGAGGAGCTGGGCGCCGGCCGGGTGGTCGGGGCCACCCTCAAGCTGTGGGGCGGCGCCTCCGACTCGGGCTGCTGTTCGGTGGCCGACGTGGAGGACGCCCGGCGGGTGGCCGACCAGCTGGGCATCACCCACCACGTCTTCAATTTCTCCGCCACCTTCGAGGAGCGGGTGGTCGCCCCCTACGTCGAGGGCCACGCCGGGGGGCGGACGCCCAACCCGTGCATCGAGTGCAACCGGCACGTGAAGTTCGACCGCCTGCTCGAGCGGGCCAGGGTCCTGGGCTTCGACGAGGTGGCCACCGGGCACCACGCCCGCCGGGTCACCACGCCCGACCGGCGCCACCACCTCCGCCGCGGGGCCGATCCCCTGAAGGACCAGTCCTACGTGCTGTCGATGCTGGGCCAGGCCGAGCTGGCCGTCTCCCGGTTCCCCGTGGGTACGCTGACCAAGGAGGAGGTCCGGGTCGAGGCCCGGCGACTGGGCCTGCGGACGGCGGACAAGCCCGACTCCCAGGACGTGTGCTTCATCCGCTCCGACGAGGGCCGTGCCGGCTTCCTCGGGGCCCGCCTCCCGCTCCACCCGGGGCGCCTGGTCGACCAGGCCACGGGCCACGACCTCGGCCCGGTGGAGGCCGTGGAGCTGGTGACGGTGGGCCAGCGGCGGGGCATGGGACACGGGTCGGACGGCCGGCGGCGCTACGTGACGGCCGTCGACGTGCCGACCCGGCGGGTGCTGGTCGGCACCCCCGAGGCGGCCGACGCCCCCACGGTGGACCTGCAGTCCGTGACCTGGGTCGACGGGCCGGTGGCCGACGGCGGTCGGGCCGTGGCCCAGTACAGTGCTCACGGCCGCCCGGCCGGGTGCATCGTCCGAGTGGACCGGGGATGCGCCACGATGTCGGTCACCTTCGACGTCCCCCAGCGCCGGATCGCCCCCGGGCAGACCGTGGCCCTCTACGACCCCGACGACCCCGACCGGGTGGTCGGCTCGGGTATCGCCCGGTGAGCGGGGCCGTGCCCGACCCGGCGGCCCGGGCGGCGGAGCTGCGGGAGCTCGTCCGCTACCACAACGAGCGCTACCACCGGCTGGACGCCCCGGAGATCTCCGACGCCGACTTCGACCAGCTGGTGCGGGAGCTCCGGGCGATCGAGGCCGACCACCCGGACCTGGTGGTGCCGGACTCGCCCACGGCCACGGTGGGCTCGGCCCCGTCGGCCCTGTTCGAGCCGGTGGAGCACCGCATCCCCATGATGAGCCTGGACAACGCCTTCAGCGCCGGGGAGCTCCAGGCCTGGGCCGACCGGCTGGCCAAGCAGGTCCCCGAGGACACGTCCTTCGTGTGCGAGCTGAAGATCGACGGTCTGGCCATCTCCCTCACCTACCGCGACGGGCACTACGTCCAGGCGGCCACCCGGGGAGACGGACGCACCGGTGAGGACGTCACGGCCAACGTGGCCACCATCGGGGTCATCCCCCACACCATGGACCCCGCCGTCGGGCCTCCACCGGCCGTGGTCGAGGTGCGGGGCGAGGTGTACATGCCGGTCCCGGCGTTCGAGGAGATGAACCGCCGGCAGCTCGAGGCCGGGCTGAAGCCCTTCGTCAATCCCCGCAATTCGGCGGCCGGCTCCCTCCGCCAGAAGGACGCCTCGATCACCGCCTCGCGGGAGCTGGCCTTCTGGTCGTACCAGCTGGGCGACCTCGAGCCGGCCCCCGGTCGTGACGTCCCGGCCGAGCTCACGTCCCGTCACGCCGAGGTGATCGACTGGCTGGGGCGGGCCGGCTTCCCCGTCAACCCCGAGCGCTCCGTGGTCCGGGGCCTGGACGAGGCCCTGGCCTTCTGCCGACGGTGGGAGGAGCACCGCCACGACCTCGACTACGAGATCGACGGCGTGGTGATCAAGGTGGACGACCTGGCGCTGCAGCGTCAGCTCGGGGCCACGTCCCGGGCCCCGCGCTGGGCCATCGCCTACAAGTTCCCCCCCGAGGAACGGACGACCACGCTGGCGGACATCCAGGTGTCGATCGGACGAACGGGCAAGGCCACGCCGTTCGCCGTGCTTGAGCCGGTCTTCGTGGGCGGTTCCACGGTGGGCATGGCCACCCTGCACAACGAGGACCAGGTCCGCCTGAAGGACGTCCGCCCCGGCGACACGGTCACCGTGCGCAAGGCCGGCGACGTCATCCCCGAAGTGGTGGGGCCGGTGCTGTCCGCGGGCCGGAAGCGACGGCCGCCGGCCTGGACCTTCCCTACCGAGTGCCCCAGCTGTGGCGGACCCCTGGTGCGGCTGCCCGGGGAGAGCGACACGTTCTGCACCAACCTGGACTGCCCGGGCCAACGGGTCCAGCGCATCACCCACTTCGGGTCCCGGACGGCCATGGACATCGAAGGGCTGGGGGAGCAGCGGGTCGACCTGTTCGTGGGCCTCGGGATCCTGCGGGACGTGGCCGACCTCTACTCGTTCGTCCCGGCCACCTTCGAGGGTCTGGAGGGGTTCGCCGAGGTGTCGGTGGCCAACCTCCTCGGGGCCATCGACGTGTCACGGTCCCGCCCGGTCCACCGGTTGCTGATCGGGCTGGGTATCCGGCACCTCGGCCAGGTGGGCTCGTTGGCGCTCGCCCGCGAGTTCGGGAGCCTCGACGCCGTGATGGCCGCGGCCGAGGCCGACCTGGCATCGACCGACGGGGTGGGGCCGGTCATCGCCGCCAGTGTGGTCCGGTGGTTCGAGTCCGAGGTCAACCGGGGCGTGGTCGAACGCCTACGGGACGCCGGCCTGGACTTCGGGGTGGCCAGGGACCGCAGTGCGCCGGCCGCCGGGGCGGCCGGGGAGGGGGACGGCGGGGCTCCGGCCGGGTCGTCCGGGGTGTTGACCGGGAAGTCGGTGGTGGTGACCGGTGCACTGCCCGGCTACACCCGGGAGGAGGCCGAGGAGGCCATCATCGCCCGGGGGGGCAAGTCCCCGGGCAGCGTGTCGAAGAAGACCTTCGCCGTGGTGGTGGGGGAGGCCCCCGGCGCCTCCAAGGTCACCAAGGCCGAGGCCCTGGGGATCCCCATGCTCGGCGCCGACGGCTTCGCCGTCCTCCTCGAGACCGGAGAACTGCCCGGGGAGGGATGAGCGCTCAGGCCCGGGTCGGCGAGGCCAGCCACGGCACCCGTGCGCGCCGTCGACCGTTGCACGGGACCTCGGCGGGCTGGCTGCTCCGACGGTGGATTCCGACCACCGGCGACGCAGCGTCCGGGGGAGGCACCCTGGTCTGACGTGGAGACCGGTGCTCCCCGGTGTTCCCCGGCCACCCCGGCCAATCCCGGTCGTCAGTAGGGGGCAGTCCGTCCGAGGGGCCTTCGGGACCCTCTGACCCGCCCCGTCCGGAGCCCCGGGGTCGTCGTCCACCGTGAGCTCACCGGCCGGGCCCGGTCGAGTCCGGCTGTGCACCGAGCTTCTTCGTCGTGGGGACCCGGCTGCCCTCGTTTACGGTCTCGCGTCGCTCGTCCCGGTCGGTGTCGTTGGTGGGCAGGACCCCGGGGCGATCACCACCTACCCGTGGGGCGCAGTACGGATGGCGGGAGGACACCAGGGTCGGGCGTTCGTCGGCGGCGGCGCGGACCACGAGCAGCGGGAGGGGCGGGCCTGTCGGACCGGGACGTCACCGGTCGCCTGGTGCCAGGCCGCGGTGGTCCCGCCGGAGCCGCACGCTCAGCCGTGGTGCGGCGGTCGCTCGCGCTGCTGGCGCTCGGACCAGCAGGCGTCACAGGCATCGCACGAGCGACTCCCGGAGTCGTGCGGGGAGCCCGGTCGGTGGTCGCTCCGGTGGCCACAGGTGGGGCAGCGGTCCTCCATGGCCGCAGTGTACGGGCCGGTGGACCGAGCATCGGTGCTCCGGGGGACCCGTGGGGACCGACCGGGGAACGACCGGGGACCGCCCCGGTCACCGTCCACGGAACCGGTGCCCGACGGGCGCCGGCCACCGGTGCCGTGGTGGCGACGATCGTCGGGGGCGGGAAGACTCCCCGGACATGACAGCTCACGTTCCGCCGCCCCCGGGCGTCTACCCGGCGTGACGTCCAAGCTGCCGTTCGAGGAGGTGGTGGCCCGGCACGGACCGGCGGTCCTGCGGGTCTGCCGTGCCGTGGTGGGGCCGGCCGACGCCGAGGACGCGTGGTCGGAGACGTTCCTGTCGGCGTTGCAGGCCTACCCCGGGCTGGCGCCCGGTACCAACCTCGAGGCGTGGCTGGTGACCGTGGCCCACCGCAAGGCCGTCGACGTCATCCGCAAGGCCAACCGCGGCTCCTTCCCGGTGGCCGAGGTCCCCCACCGGGCGGCCAGGGGCGGGGTCGACGACCGGGATCTCGACCTGGCCCGGTCGCTGGCCGACCTCCCCGACAAGCAACGCTTCGCCGTCACGTACCACTACCTCGGCGGGCTCCCCTATCGGGAGGTCGCCGCCGTCATCGGCGGCAGCACCGAGGCGGCACGACGGGCCGCTGCCGACGGCATCGCCAATCTCCGCCGATCCGAAGGGACGAGCCGATGACTGCGGGCACCAGGGACGACGGACGGATCGGCGGGCCGCTCGGCCCGACGGGAGCGGTCACCCCGGCCGAGCTCGGCCGCCTCCATGACCGCCTGGTGGCCGGCGCCGAGGCCGGTGGCCTGCTCGACGTGGCCTACCGGACCCTCGACTCCCCGGTCGGTCCGTTGCTGCTGGCCGCCACGCCGTCGGGTCTGGTCCGGGTGGCCTTCGGCATCGAGGGGTTCGACACCGTGCTGGAGGAATTGTCGGACCGGATCAGCCCCCGCATCCTGCGGGCCCCCGCCCGGCTGGACGTCGCCGCCCACCAGTTGGGGGAGTACTTCGCCGGCGAGCGCCGCCGGTTCACGGTGCCCCTCGACCACCGCCTGTCCCACGGGTTCCGACGCACCGTGCTCGACCACCTCACGGCCATCGACTACGGCACGACGGCCAGCTACGGCGAGGTGGCCGCCGCCGTGGACAACCCACGGGCGGTCCGGGCCGTGGGCACGGCGTGTGCCACCAACCCCCTTCCTCTGGTCGTCCCCTGCCACCGGGTGGTCCGGTCCGACGGGAGTACCGGCGCCTACCGGGGCGGTCCGGAGGCCAAGGTGCTGTTACTGCACCTCGAAGCGGCGGCGTGACCGTGGTGATCCCCCCTGGGGGACCGTCCCCTCCGGGGGCGTCGACCCGCGCCGGCTCCCGGGAGTGCCAAGCTGTGCGGTGATGAGGGATCCGATGCGGCGCGTGCAGGTCGGCCTGGCCGCGCTGGCCCTGATCCTGGTGGCCGGGACCATCGGGTACGTCCTCCTCGGGTTCGGGGTGCTCGATGCCGTCTTCCAGACGGTCATCACGGTGTCCACGGTGGGCCTGGCCACCCCCCACACCCTCGACACGGCAGGCAAGATCTTCACCATCGCCGTGATCCTGGTCGGCGTGGGTACCGCGCTCTACACGTTCACGCTGACCCTCGAGGTCCTCATGGACGGCCACATGCGAGACCTGATGCGGAGGCGTCGAATGGAACGGAACATCAACCACCTGTCCGGGCACGTGATCATCTGCGGCTGGGGTCGGGTGGGCCGGGAGGTGGCCCGGTTCCTCGACAACGCCGGGGAGCAGATCGTGGTGGTCGACCGTGACGGGTCCCGGTTGACCGAGCTGGGCTACCCCACGGTGGCCGGGGACGTGACCGACGACGACACCCTGCTGCGGGCCGGGGTGGAGCGGGCGGCCACCCTGGTGGCCGCCCTCGACACCGACGCCGACAACCTCTACGTCACCGTGGCCAGCCGCTCGTTCAACGCCGACATCCACGTCATCGCCCGGGCCCGCAACGGCTCCTCGGAGGCCAAACTCCTTCGGGTGGGGGCCGACCGGGTGGTCAACCCCCAGCGTCTGGGCGGGGACCGCATGGCCGCCTTCGTGGTCCATCCCAACGTGGTGGACTTCATCGACATCGTGATGCACGACGGATCCCTCGAGTTCCGCCTGGAGGAGCTCGTCGTCCCGGTGTCCTCACCCCTCGACGGGGCCAGCCTGCGCTCGGCCCGGGTCCACGACCAGACCGGGGCCCTGGTGCTGGCCATCCGCCGGCCTGACGGGACGTTTTCCACCAACCCGTCCCCCGAGACCGAGCTGGCCTCGGGGGACGTGCTCATCTGCGTCGGCACGGCGTCCCAGCTGGAGCAGCTGGTGGCCTTCGCCCGCCCGGGCTGAACCTCCGCCCCCGGGCACAGCCGACCCTCCACCGATTCGGCCGGTCCACTCGGTACCCTGGGGCCGATACCGATGCCGAGCATCTCCGACTCCATCGGGAGGGTCCTCGGCGACCGCTACCGACTGGTGACCGCCCTGGGGACGGGTGCGTCCGCGCACGTCTTCCTGGCCGACGACGTCTCCCTCCACCGGCGGGTGGCCATCAAGGTGCTGCACCCCGCCCTGTCGGCCGACGCCGGGTTCCTCAAGCGCTTCCGGGCCGAGGCCCGGGTGGCCGCCGCCCTCAACCACCCCAACATCCTCCAGGTCTACGACTGGGGCGAGGAGGGCAACGAGCCGTACCTGGTGCTCGAGTACCTGGCCGGCGGGAGCCTGCGCCAGGTGCTGGACACCGGGGTCCTCCTCACCCCCGAGCAGGCCGTGCGGATCGGTCTCGAGGCCACGGCCGGGCTCGACTACGCCCACCGGCGGGGTCTGGTCCACCGGGACATCAAGCCGGCCAACCTGCTCTTCGGCGACGATCAGCGCCTGCGGATCGCCGATTTCGGGCTGGCCCGGGCCCTGGCCGAGGCGGCGTGGACCGAACCGCAGGGCGCGGTCCTGGGCACGGCCCGCTACGCCGCCCCCGAGCAGGCCGAGGGCAAGGTCGTCGACGGGCGGGCCGACGTGTACTCCCTGGCCCTGGTGCTCTTCGAGACGGTGACCGGCGAGGTGCCCTTCGCCGCCGACACCACGGTGGCCACCCTCATGGGCCGCATCGGCATGCTCCTGCCCGAGCACGAGGCCCTCGGCCCCCTGAACGACATCCTGGTGTGGGCCGCCGCCCCCGACCCGGCCGAGCGCTACGACGCCGCCGATCTGGCCATGCGCCTCCAGGCCGCGGCCCTGACCCTGCCCGACCCGGCGCCCCTCCCGCTGGCCACCGAGGTGCCGTCGGTCTCCGGTACGGCCGGGTCCGGAGCCGCGACCGGGGCGGCGGCCGGAGCCGCGGCCGCCGGGGTGGCGGCCGGGGTGCGGACGTCCGGAGGGCTCCCGGGAGCCGACGGGGACATCACCGAGATCGGTGCCCAGCCCGTGAAGCCCGTGACGCCGGTGACGCCCCCACCCCCGCCACCGTCCGAGGAGGGAGCCCGGGGGGGCCGGCGACGGAAGGGGACGGCGGACGACGACACCGGGGTGGTCGACACGGTGGGTGCGGCAGCCGGCGGCACCGTGGCCGGGGAGGCCGGGGTGGCCGGGGTGGCCGACGGCGAGGCGGCCCCGGAGGATCCCGGCCCGGCGACGGCCCGGCGGCGTTGGCCGTGGATCGTGGGAGTCGTGGTGGTGGTGGCCGCCCTGGTGGCTGCGGGGACGGTGTTCGCCGTGCGGGACAAGCTCTTCACCCCGAGCCATCCGGTCCCTGCCGTGGTGGGCCTGACCGTGGCCGCGGCGCAGCAGGTGGCGGCGCGGGAGCATCTCGACGTCCACCAGTCCGCCCAGGCCTTCAGCATCCCCGTGGCCGCCGGGAAGATCATCAGCCAGCAGCCGACCGCTGCCGCCCCGGGGGCCACGACCCCGTCGCTCAAGCAGGGATCGGCCATCGACGTGGTCGTCTCCGAGGGACCGCCGCCGGTGGCCATTCCGTCGGTCACCAGTTTCACCAGCTGCCGGGACGCCATCGCCGCCCTGGCCACCGTCCACCTGGTGGGCGTGTGCCCGGCTTCGGTGGCCCAGTACAGCAGCACGGTGGGGACGGGCGGGATCCTCGGCACCGTGCAGACCGGCACCGCCCCCTATGGCTCGACGGTGCAGATCATCACGTCCAAGGGCCACGCCCCGGTCGACGTACCGGTGGTGACGGGCTCGGGCTCGACCTACGGCTCGGCCTCGGCCGCGCTGAAGGCCGCCGGGTTCGTCCCCAAGGAGTCCACCGAGTACAGCAGTTCGGTCACCAAGGGCGAAGTCATCGGCACCACCCCCAGCGCCTCGTCGGGTCCCCAGCCCTACGGCAGCACGGTCACCGTCGCCGTCTCGGAGGGCCCCCAGCCCGTCGACGTCCCCGACGTCGTCGGCGACTCGGTGAGCCAGGCCACGGCGGCCCTGCAGGCCGTGGGGCTGCAGGCGTCGGAGGGCTACGGCGTCGGCGACACCGTGGTCTTCACCCTGCCGGCGGCGGGGTCCCAGGTGCTCCCCGGGGCGACCGTCAACCTGTACACGGCATGAGCACCACCGAGGGACCGGGCCCGGGAACCGACCCCGACTGCGAACTGTGCGAGGCGGCCCGGATCACCGACTGGTTCTTCGAGGACGACCGGTGCTGGGTGGCCGACTGCGAGGTGTGCGCGGTCCCCATGGTGGTGTGGAAGTTCCACGGCAACCAGCCGCCCGAGGAGGACGTGACCCACATGCTGGACCGCCTGGGCGAGGTGGCCGACGAGCGTCTGGGCGCCGGCAACTGGTCCTACGACCGGGTCATGCGCCAGATCCCCGACCACTTCCACGCCCACGCCCGGGACCCCAACTGGTGGTTCCGCCGGTTCGGGCGCCGGTCGGCCCCGTGATCAAGTACCTGGGGTCCAAACGACGCCTCGTTCCCGTCCTGGAGGAGCTGGCTTCGGCCTCGGGGGCCCGCACCGCCGTCGACCTGTTCACCGGCACGACCCGGGTGGCCCAGGCCCTGAAGCGCCGGGGCCTCGAGGTCACCGCCGTCGACTCCTCCCGGACGGCCGACGTGCTGGCCCGCTGCTACATCGCCTCGGACCCGGCCGATCCCGACCTGGCCCCTGCCGTGCTGGCTGACGCCGTGGCCTGGTTGAACAGCCTCGAGGGTGAGCCGGGCTACGTGACCGAGACCTTCTGTGTGGCCTCGCGGTACTTCCGACCGGAGAACGGGGCGCGGATCGACGCCGTACGGTCGGCCATCGAGTCGGAGTTCGCCGGCACCCCGCTGTGGCCGGTACTGCTGACCAGCCTGCTCGAGGCGGCAGACCGGGTCGACTCGACCACCGGGCTGCAGATGGCCTACCTGAAGCAGTGGGCCGACCGCTCCTACCGGCCGCTCGCCCTCCGGGTCCCCGAGCTCCTTGCGGGCCGGGGCCGGGCCCTGCGCGGCGACGCCCTGGACCTGGCCGGGGGCCCCCGCCTCGGCCCGGTGGACCTGGCCTACCTCGACCCCCCGTACAACCAGCACCGCTACGACGCCAACTACCACGTGTGGGAGACCCTGGTGGCCTGGGACGCCCCCGAGCACTACGGCGTGGCCTGCAAGCGGGTCGACCTGCGCAGCCCCGACGGCCGGAGCGCCTTCAACAGCCGCCGGACCATGCCCGACGCCCTCGACCGGGTGGTGCGGACGGTCGAGGCCGACGTGGTGGTGTTGTCCTACAACGACGAGTCGTGGCTCACCCGCGAGCAGCTCGACGCCTGCTGCTCGGTGCGGGGGCACGTGGAGGTCCTGGCGTTCGACTCGGCCCGCTACGTGGGGGCCCGCATCGGCATCCACAGCCCGGCGGGGGAGAAGGTGGGCACGGTGTCGCACCTGCGCAACACCGAGTACCTGGTGCTGGCCGGCGACCGCACCGTGGTGCGCCGGATGGCCCGGGCCGTCCGGGAGGCCGGGCCGTTGCCATCGGCCCCATCGGCAGCGCCCCCGGCGGCCCCTCCGACACCGTCGCCGGTGGTCGATGTCCCGGCCTGAACCGCCGGTCCGGTGGCCGGCGCTGTTGGCGTGCGCCGTGACCCTGGTGGTCGCCGTGGCCTGCGGATCGTCGGCCGCTCCGCCGACGACGACGTCGGCGCCCACCACGTCGGCGGCCCGGGCGGCCGAGGCCGACGGGGCCGCCCCGTCCCGGACCGACGCCGCCGGCGTGGAGTGGTTGTGCCGTCCCGGGTCGGTCCCCGATCCCTGCACCGGGGACCTGGCCACCACCGTGGTCCCGGCCTCGGGCCCGACGACCGTGACCCACCCCACCCCGGCCGTCGACCCGCCGGTCGACTGCTTCTACGTGTACCCGACGGTCAGCACCCAGAAGGGGCCGGTGGCCAACCTGACCGTCGACCCGTCCGAGACGGCGGTGGCCCGGAGCCAGGCGTCGTACTTCTCCCAGGTGTGCCGGGTCTACGCCCCGGTCTACCCCCAGCTGACCCTGCAGGGGATCCTCGACCCGGCCTCCCTGACGGCCGGCGACGTGGCCGGTGCCTACGCCGGGGTCCTGGCTGCGTGGCGGGACTACCTGGCCACCTACAACCGGGGTCGGGGGGTCGTCCTGATCGGCCACTCGCAGGGAGCGGCCCTGTTGATCCAGCTGCTGCAACACCAGGTCGACGACGACCCGGCCGTGCGGTCGCACCTGGTCTCGGCCGTCCTCCTCGGGGGCAACGTCACCGTTCCGGTGGGCGGGACCGTCGGCGGCAGCTTCACCCACATCCCGGCGTGCACGGCCGACACCCAGACCGGCTGCGTCATCGCCTACTCCTCGTTCGACCAGCCACCCCCCGCCGATTCCCTGTTCGGCCGGCCCGGGGCGGGGGTCAGCCGCCTGTCGGGATCGGGGACGACGGCCGGGCTGCAGGTGCTGTGCACCAACCCGGCGGCCCTCGGCGGCGGGACGGCGGTGCTGGACCCGGTCTTCCCGACGCGGTCGACCACCCGGGGCCTGGGGGGACTGTCGGGCACCACGCCACCGGCGCTGTCCACGCCGTTCGTCTCGGAGCCCGACCTCTACTCGGGCACGTGCCGATCCGAGGGCGGGGCCACGTGGCTGCAGGTGGACGCCCCGGTCGTCCCGGGTGACCCCCGACCGGTGGTGGGCCCCACGCTCGGCCCGACCTGGGGGCTCCACCTGGTCGACGTCAACATCGCCCTGGGCGACCTGGTGGCACTGGTCCGGGCCGAGGCCGCCGCCTACCGGGGCTGATCCGGTTCGCCGCCTACTGCGGCCGGGGACCTCCCGGCCGGGGACTTCCGGGGCTGAGGACTTCCGGGGCTGGGGGCCTCGGGGCTGGGGAATTCCGGGGCTGAGGCCGCCCGGGGATCAGGTCTCGATGGCCTTGCGGTCGGCCTCGAGCTGCTTGGTCGCCGCATCCGCGTCGGTCAGGGCCGTGGTGGCCTTGGCCACGTCGGCTGTGCCCCGCAGGTACTCGGCCTGGTCGGCCATCCCACTGGCGTGACGCCCCTTCGCCGCGTCGGCGGCCGCCTCCTCGGCCGCGGTGTCGGCATCCAGGGAGGCGGCATCGGCGGCGGCGGCGGCGGCCTCGATCCGGGCCAGGGCGGCCTCGGCGTCGGCCAGGGCCGCGCTGCCGGGCCCGTCGGTGCGTAGCCGGGCCACGAGCTGCTCGGCGGCGATCCGCTCCTGCTCGGCCTCGGTGGCCAGTTCACCGGCCACCCGTGCTTCGGTGGCCGTCCCCTCGGCGGCGTCGCGGGCCTCGGCCTTGTTGTCCTCGCTCCGGAACTCCCGGACGAAGGCGTTGGGCTTGACGACGTCTCGGCGGAGTGGGGTAGCCGAGGCTGCCTCGGCCTCCTCCACCGACTCGATCCGGGGGTCCTGCGCCGCCGGGGTTCCGTCCTGTGTCTGGTCGACCATGGCCTCAGTATGTTGCCCGGAATCGGACCCGGCAAGTGGTTCTGCGGCGGGCGGCGGCGGCGGGGCAGTATCGGGGGGTGGACCCCGCCTCCGATCTCCCGGCCGTCGCCCGGGTACTCGCTGCCGCCGGGTGTGTGGCCGCCGATGAAGAGGCGGCGGAGCTGGTGGCCGCCGCGGCCGGAGACGCCGGGGTCCTCCGGGCCCTGGTGGACCGCCGGGTGACCGGCGAGCCCCTGGCCTGGATCACCGGACGGACCGTGTTCTGCGGCCTCGAGGTGGCCGTCGATCCCGGCGTCTACGTGCCCCGGTGGCAGTCGGAGCCCCTGGCCCGCCGGGCCGCCGACCACCTTCCGGACACGGGGGTGGCCGTCGATCTGTGTTGCGGCGCTGGGGCCATCGGCCTGGTGCTGCGGGAGGCCCGTCCCGGGGCCGAGGTGGTGGGCACCGAAGTCGATCCGGTGGCGGCGCGCTGTGCCCGACGCAACGGGCTGTCCGTCCTCGTCGGCGACCTCGACGACCCACTGCCCGAACTGTTGGCCGGCCGGGTCGACGTCCTGGTCGGGGTGCTCCCCTACGTGCCGGCCGGGGCCATGGCCACCCTGCCCCGGGACGTCCGGGACTTCGAGCCCCGCCTGGCCCTCGACGGCGGGGAGAACGGCCTCGAGGTGGTGGCCCGGGCCGTGCGCCGGAGCCCCCGGTGGCTACGCCCCGGTGGGTGGCTGCTGCTCGAGGTGGGGTCCGACCAGGTCGACGGGGCCTCGGCCCTCCTCATGGCGGCCGGGTTCGGCGATCCCGAGGTCATCGAGGACGGCGACGGGGACCCTCGGGGCGTCTCGGCCCGGTTCGCCGGCTGAGCGGACCGCTCACTTGGGCGGGAGCGACCGGGCGAACGACGTCCCCCGCCCGAGCCAGTCGCGGAGGTCGGCGTCCTCGGCGCAGCCGTCGGATGCAACCATCACCATGCCCCGCATGGGCCGGCTGGTGAAGTCCATCTCCCGGGCGTGGGGCCGGGCCAGGGCTGCGGCGTACGCCTCGCGGCCCACCCGCACCATCAGTTCGTCCCCGAGGATCCCGAAGCACATGTTCCCGTCGCAGAGGAAGCACAGGCCGCCGAACAACTTCTTCGCCGTGTAGGACGGATCGTCCCCGACGACCTGCCGGATCCGCTCCTCGAGTCCCTCGTCGTAGGCCACGTCGCCGATGCTACGCGGCGCTCGGCCGCCACTGCGGGCCCGGTGGCCCCGGCCCCGGACCGCTGATGCCGCGTAGGGCGGATAGGGCGGATCGGGCGGATCGGGCGGATGCGGGCCCGACCTCGCGCGTGCCGCAGCGGAGTCGTCGCATCGGTCAACGTGACGGCCGATGCCGACGGTTGAGGTCCCGTACTACTCCTTGCGTTACTACTCAATACGTACTAACATGGCCTCATGGCGAAGAAGAGCACGGCAGGACTTCGACGAGCCAACGATCCCCCGTTGCTCATCCTGACCAGTCTCGCCGGGGGGCCGAAGCACGGGTACGCCCTGGCCCAGGACATCAGCGGGTTCGCCGGTGTCGAGCTCAGTCCGGGCGCCCTCTACGGCGCCATCGCCCGGTTGGAGGAACGCGGGCTCATCGAGGCGCTCCCCGAGGTCGACCGCCGTCGGCCCTACCGGATCACCGCGGCGGGGTCGGCACAGCTCGCCGAGGTGGTGCGTTCCATGCGGCGCGTGGTCGATGCAGGCACCCTCCGGCTCGGTCTCCCGCACGGTCGGCTGGCGTGATGGGCCGGAGAGCCGCAGGAGGCCCCGCTGACCTGTGGTCGTACCCGCGTTCGTGGCGGGACCGGTACGGCGACGACGTCGAGATGTACCTCCGCGACCGCTACGGCGACGGGCCGCTCCCGGTGTCGGCCCGGCTCTCGTTGTTCCGGTCCGGGACGGTGGAGCGGCTCCGGTCCGGGGGGATCATCGGCACCTCGGCCGAGCCGGACCTCCAGGTGCGGGGGGCCTCGCTCCTCGTGCTGTGCGCCTGGGTGATGTTCGTGTTCGCCGGCTCCGCCTTCGCCAAGTACACCGAGCACTGGCCGCTGGTCACGCCCCAGGTCGACCGCCGGTTGCCGGCTGCAGCCATGGGCGCCGTGCAGGCGTCCTCCCTGGCCGGCACCCTGATCCTCATCTCCGCTGCCGCCGTGGCCCTCCCGGCGCTGGCACGACTCGTCCGGTCCGACGGTTGGCGCCCCCTGTGGGCGCTACTGCGTCCGTTGGCCGTGGCGGTGACCGTGGCCGGGGTGGCCGGAACGGTGATCGTCGTGTGGAACAACCACCTGGGGCCGGCGGCCATCACTGCTCCGTTGTCCCTGCAGGTGGCGGGCGTGGTCGCCGGACTTCTCGTGCTGGGTGCTCTCGCCGTGGGCTGTGGGACAGTTGTCGCCCTCGTCTACCGCCTCCGGCTGTCGCACCGGGTCACCCGGGCCTTCGGCCTGTTGGCCCTAGCGATGGCGGCCGTGCTCGTCCTCATCTTCGCCGGGGTCCTCACCTGGTGGATCAGTACCGCCGAGCATGCGCCATGGTTCTTCGGGAGCCTGGCTCCACGTTCGCCGAGCTCGCCCGCGCCATTGGCCATGATCGTGCTCTGCCTGATGATGCTGTCGGCGCTTGTCCTGGCGGGGATCGGCACCGTCCGGATCGTCGACGGCCTGAGCCGCGCCGACGCCGAACCGGCGTATCGGGGCGGGGACTGAACCACCACCGGACCACCGTCGCCGCACCACCGCCGGACCACCGTCGCCGCACCACCGTCGCCGTACCGCCGCACCGCCGCACCGGAACCCGAACAGCCAGGAGCCCGCATGTCCACCGCCACCATCGATGACGTCGGTACCGACCGGGCGGGCGACAGTCCGTGGGCCGTCGAGACCCACGGGCTGACCAAGCGGTTCAAGGACAACGTCGCCGTCAACGGGGTCGAGCTGCTCGTTCCCCGGGGCTGCGCCTTCGGCTACCTCGGACCCAACGGTGCCGGTAAGACGACGCTCATCCGGGTGCTGCTGGGCCTCACCCACGCCGACGCCGGCACCATGTCCCTGCTCGGGTACCCCGTTCCCCACCACCGGGACCGGGCGCTGGCCCGGATCGGCGCCATCGTCGACGAACCACGGTTCCACGGGCACCTCACCGGACGCCAGAACCTGCAGATCCTGGCGGCAGCGCGCGAGCCGGCGGCACGGGCCCGTATCGGGCCGTCGCTCGAACGGGTGGGAATGACCCAACGGGCCGACGACAAGGTGTCCAAGTACTCGATGGGCATGCGCCAGCGGCTCGGTGTGGCCGCCTGTCTCCTCGGGGATCCCCAGTTGCTGATCCTGGACGAGCCGATGAACGGTCTCGACCCCGGGGGCATGCTCGAGATGCGTGAGATGGTCACGTCCCTGGTGGCGGAGGGTCGCACCGTGGTGCTGTCCTCCCACCTGCTGGACGAGGTCGAGCGCACCTGTGACGCCGTGGCCATCGTCGACCGCGGCCAGGTCATCCGGCAGGGCCCCATCGCCGACCTGTTGGCCGACTCGGCGTTCGAGCTCCAGATCGACTGCGCCACCCCGGAACGGGCCCGGTCCCTCCTGGCCGGTACACCGTGGGGTGCCGGCATCGCCGTGGCCCCCGACGGGTTGCGGGTGGCCCTGGCCGCCGGCACCGACCGGGGTGTCGTGGCCGAGGTCAACCGCCTGCTCGTCGAGGGAGGGATCCCCGTCTACCGGCTCCAGGAGGTCCACGCCTCGCTCGAGTCGTGGTTCCTCGAGGTCACCACACGCCTGGGGGCGAACGGATGACCACCGCGACCGTGCCCGCCACGCCGGCGCCGGGACTTCCGCCGTCGGGTCCCGGACGCGCCGCTCCCGACCGACGGGGGTCCTGGGTGCCCAACGGCGCCATGATCGCCACCCGCTTCATGGAGCTCCGGAGGCGCCGGGGGCTGATGGCCGCTCTGATCGTGGTGAACATCGGCATCCCCGTCGTCTTCCTCACTTTCCGACTGGTGTCGCACGCCGTCGATCCCAGGTCCTACGGGCCGGCCGGGGGCTACGAGATCTTCTCCACCATGGTGGCCGGGGTGTTGTTCGTCTTCGGTTTCATCGTGGCCGCCACCCTCGGCTGCACCGCCGGTTCGGTCGACCTGACCGAAGGCATGTTCCGTCATCTCGTCGTGACCGGCCGCTCGCGCCTGGCCCTGTACCTGGCCCGGATCCCGGCCGGGCTGGCCGTCATCGTTCCGTTGGTGGCTGTCGGTTTCGCCATCGTCTGCACCGTCTGCGTGGTAGCGGCACCGACGCAGCTCAGCTTCCAGGGCGTCAATGTTCCCGTCGGGCTGTCGCAACCCGCCTTCGAGTCGTGGGCGGCGGGACACGCTGATGAGGTGGTCTGCAGTTTCAATTTCGACCTGGGACCGAACACCGGACCTGACTCGACGCTGATGCAGGCGGTCAACAGTGTGTGCGGGGACGGGGGCGGCCCCGCAGCCGTCACTGGCGGCCCCGGTACCCCCGCGGCGACATCGGTCAGCCAGGCGCAGATCGAGGACGCGGCACGACAGCTCGCCCAGATCAATTACTCCGACTATTCGGGCCGGTTCCTGACGCCACCGCTCCCGTTGATGCTGAAGGCGGGGCTCTGGCTCGAGCTGTACGCCGCCGTGGGCTTCCTCGTCGGACTGGGACTGTCGTCACTGATGGGACAGCGCACGGTTCCGGTGATCCTGTTGATCGTCCTCGAGATCGTGCTGACCCCGTTGCTGTCGCACGCGCCCATCGCCCACCTCCTGAACGTCCAGCGGAGCCTGATCGGCATCGCCGTCATCCACCTCGAACCCGGTGGACTCCCGTCGGTCTTCGGTGGCGGGAACGGAGGAGGTCCCCAGGTCGCGGAGGTCACCGAGTCGACCACCTTCGCCGTCTGCGTGATCTCGGCCTGGGTCGTGGTGTGGACAGCGCTCGGAGCCTGGCGGATGGTCACGCGGGACGCCTGACCGTCCGGCCGCCGCAGTGGGCCGGTCGCGGTGACGGTACCCCGTCTACGCCCGCACCACCCGGGTTGCCTCCGGTCGCGGGGACCGGGCCCGGCCGGAGCGCGGTGGACCGGTTTGACCGCCACCGTCACCCCTGCCAACGTTGGCCGGGTCAGCGTGCCCCCGGACCG
>Ga0302267_10003617_pt1 | contig 17651 bp, 15 predicted proteins | sample III_Bog_E1_3_FD_194555 | JGI IMG/M metagenome (GOLD analysis project Ga0302267, IMG submission 194555) | Peat permafrost microbial communities from Stordalen Mire near Abisko, Sweden - III_Bog_E1_3 | ecosystem: Environmental > Terrestrial > Soil > Wetlands > Peat | place: Sweden: Abisko... | reverse complement strand
GGAGGAGATCCGGCCCGCGGGTGTGGCCCAGCGCGGCCGCGAGGTCCGTCACCAGGGCGTCGGCGGTGACGTTGTAGAGGTCGTTCTTGACGCGCCCGCGGTAGGTCGTGCCGAGCGCGTCGCGCAGGGGACCGGGCAGGGCGGTGGAGGTGCGCAGGGCGCGCAGGCTGCTGACCAGCCGCCAGGCCTCGTCGAGCGTGGGGCCGACGTCGGCGTCGCTGGCGGTGGCGGCGTCGAACAGCTCGCGGGTCTTGGGGACGACCTTGTTGAGGCGCCGGCCCGCCTTGAGCAGGGCGAGGGCGGCGACCTTGACCTCCGGCGGCGCGGCGCCCGCGTCGAGCTCGGCGGCGACCGCCTCCACCAGGGAGCGGTGCACGGAGGCGACCTTCCGGAGCTGGGGGAAGTAGTCGCGCTTCGGCCGGGCGGGCGGCAGGAGGCTGTGCCGTGCGAGCTGACCGTCGACGATGGCGAAGAAGTCCCCCCGGGCCTGCTCGTTGGAGCCGTCGACACCGAGCTTGAGCCACCGCGGCGGGGGCTCGGCGCCGGGAGCCTCGGCGACGTCGAGCACGTGGCGCAGCAGGTAGGACTTGCCGACACCACCGGGTCCGCTGATGCCCACGATGCGCAGCTGCGAGCCGGCGGCGCCGGGGCCGTCGCCGGGCGTGACCGGCTGGAGCGCCGCGAGGAGGCGCGCCACCTCCGACCCGCGGTGGGCGTCGCGATCCGCCACGCCGGTCAGGCGACGGCGACGGCGCGCCCGACTCCGGCAACGCCGGCGGGAGCGACGGGCGCGACCTCGGCCACGTCTCCGCGGCAGGTCTTGTCGGCGTAGTCGCCGAGGAGCTTGGTCAGCGCCACCGCGCTCACCGCGTTGGCGACCGCGGCGACGCCGGGGATGAGGGCGAAGCTCACGTTGGCCGCGGCGCGGGCGGCGAGCCCGGCGAGCACGGCCTTGCCGATGGGCTTCCACGGCACGCGGGTCAGACCGAGCCCGCGCGCTCGGGCGATGCGGGCGGTCATGACGCCGTAGATGGGCACGAGGAGCAGCTCGTCGGCGAGGGGGATGGGCGAGAGCAGCACGCCGAGCGTGCCCGAGGCGATGGTGGTGCGCCAGATCACCCGCTTGACCTGCTTGTCGGCTTCGTCGCTCATGCTCGCGCCGAGGTTACTCGGTTTTCAGCGCGCCGTCTTCTTCGGGCCGGAGCGGAGGAGCGGCTCGAGCCCGGCGAGCGCCGCGACGATGGTGGAGCCGTTGTTGATCGCCGCGGCGACGCCGGGCGTGATCAGGCCCGCGGCGCCCAGGGCGATAGCGATGGCGTTGGGCACGATCACCAGGCCCAGGCCGCGGTGGACGTGGCGCATCGCCCGGTCGGCGGTGGCGAAGGCGTCCGGCAGCTTCTTCAGGCCGCCGTCGAGGAGGACGACGTCGGCCGTCTCGAGCGCCACGTCGGTGCCGCCCTCGAGCGAGATGCCCACGTCGGCGACCGCGAGGGCAGGGGCGTCGTTGATGCCGTCGCCGATCATCGCCACGATCTTGCCCTCTCGCTGGAGGGCCTTGATGTGGTGGGCCTTGTCCTCGGGCAAGAGCTCGGCGAGGGCGCGGTCCACGCCGACGCGCGCGGCGACCGCCGCGACGGGGCCGGGGGCGTCGCCGGACATCAGGATCACCTGGCGCCGGCCGCCGGCGCGGAGGGCGGCGACCACCTCGCGGCTCTCGGGGCGGGGCTCGTCGGCGTAGCCGATGACGGCGGCGAGCCGCCCGTCGACCGCGACGCAGAGGGACGAGGCCCCCGCGTCGCGGTGGCGCTCGATGACCTGCTGGGCGACGCCGCGGACCGCGACGCCGTCGCGCCGCATCAGGCGCAGGCTGCCGACCAGCACCGCGTGGCCCTCGACGCGGGCCGAGAGCCCCGCGCCGATGGTGTAGCTCTCGCTGCCGAGCTCGGCCTCGGGGACGTCGAGGGCCATCTTGAGCGCGTGGCGGCGGATGGCCTCGGCGACGGGGTGCCCCTGGCGTGCCTCGGCGGCGGCGGCGAGGGCGATGGCCTCGCCGAGGGAGATGTCGCCGGTGGCGACGACCTCGAAGACCACGGGTGCTCCGCCGGTGAGCGTGCCGGTCTTGTCGAAGACGATGGCGTCGACCTTGGACATGCGCTCGAGGAACTGCCCGCCCTTGACGAGCACGCCCTCGCGCGCGGCTGCCGTCATGGCGGCGAGGGCGGCGGTGGGCACGGCGATGCGGATGCCGGTGCCGAAGTCGGTGATGAGCACCGAGGTCATCCGATCGATCTGCGAGCTCAGCAGCGCGGCCGCGCCGGCCACCCCGAAGGTGGGGAGGACGAGCTGGTCGGCCACGCGCTCGGTGTCGCGCTGCAAGGTCATCGGCTTGGCGCCGGCGCCCTCGAGGATCTGGACGATCTTGGCCGCGGTGGTGTCTGTGCCGGTGCGGTCGACGGTGACCACCAGCTGGCCCTCGACCACCACGGAGGCTGCGAGGACGCGATCGCCCGGCTTGCGCTCGATGGGGACCGACTCGCCGGTGAGGGCCTTCTCGTCCACCAGGGCCAAGCCGCGCTCGACGATGCCGTCGGCGGCGACGCGCCCGCCCGCCTCGACGACGATGCGATCGCCCACGGTGAGGCGCTTCACCGGGACCCGCTCGGTCTCGCCGCCGGCGCCGATGCGCCAGGCGTCCTCGGCGTCGAGGGCCATCAGCTTGGAGATGGCGGCGCGCGCCCGGTCGGTGGTCTGGGCGAGGATGATGTCGCCGACGCTCAGCAGCCAGGTGATGAACGCGGCGGTGAGCGGCTGCCCGGTGCCGAGCGAGATGCCCACGGCGGCGAGGTCGAGCACGTCGACGCTGGCGCGGCGCTCGGTCAGCGCGCGGTAGGCGCGGCGGGCGGAAGGGATGGCCGTCAGCGCGATCGCCGCCGCCATCGCCCCCTGGGGCGCGGCGCCGGAGACGGTCGCGGCGAGCACGGCCGTGTTGAACGCCATCGACCGCCACTCCGGGCGCGAGGGCTTGGCCGTGGCCGCAGGCCAGTCGGCCAGGGCGCTGGCGCGGGCGGCGGCGAGCACCGCGGAGGCGCCCGTCTCGGCCGGCTCGAAGAGCGCCAGGATCGATCGGCTCGCCGGGGAGGCGCTGGCGCGCACCACGCCGGGACGGCCCTCGAGCCAGGTCGCGAGGCGGACCAGGTCGTCGTCGCCGAGGCCCCCGACGCGGAGGCGCACCCGCCCTTCGATGGCGTGGGCGATCTCCACCGTGTAGGGAGCGGGAGCGGGGTGCTCCAGGGTGAAGACGACGTCCTTCAGCGCGCGGAGGAAGGCGCCCTTGCCGCTCGGGGCGTCGCGGTAGCGCACCTCGATGAGGCCGAGCTCGGTCCGGTGCGAGTGCTCGACCACCTCGCCACGCTCGCCGAGCCAGTCGAGGAGCGCAGCCGTGGCGGGGGCCTCGGGGACGCAGCCGCGAATGCGCAAACGCTCGGCGCCGATGCGCTGGACATCGAGACCTCCGGGAAGGGCGATGCTCACGGCTTGGCGGGATGCGCGGGAGAGTCCGCTCCGGGGGTTCCACCCTCGTGGCCGGGGGAACGGGCGTTCCGACCGGCCTCGATCTCGCGGCGGTGGAGCTGGGAGAAGATGTTGTACGACCAGTACAGCAGGTTGTCCCAGCGCGGCAGCCGCGCCTCCTTGTTGACGGCGAACGAGTAGGCCGCCAGCGCCGCCATCCCCGCCGGAATCAGGCTGCGGAGGTCCGCCTGGTGGCCGGTGATCTCGTGCACGATGTTGTTCACCTCGCGCACGGTGTCGATGGCGAGGAGCGCGGGCTCCCGGCGCCTGGGGAGCGCGTCGTCCGGGGGCATCTCCAGTCCGGCCGCCTCGGCGATGGCGTAGAGGATGCTCTCGACCTGGGCGAGGCCGGCCTGGTACTCGACCAGGAGGCTCCCCGTCTTGGCGTTGTGCGACACGGCGGAGATCCCCGGCTCCATGTCGAGGGCGCGCTGGACGCGCTCGACCGCGTCACCCTCCCGAAACGCTCGGGCACGCACGCGGAGCCGCCCCGGATGGTGGTGAACCAGGGTGAGGACCTCGCGCTCGCTCCCGTCGCCTCCGGTTGGGTCGGGGGGATCGGGCGGCTCCGAGTCGAACCCGTTCACGCCGCGCGGTCCTGCCTCGGGACGGCGACCGGCGAGACCGCAGCGGCCCTCGCAGCGCGAGCGCGATCCGCTTCGTACTTGGCGCGCGCTTCGGCGAGCAGGTCCTCGAGGTGCTCGCGCTCCATGCCAACGGCGCGGGAGGTCCGATCGACCGCGCTGTAGAAGCCGGAGATGACCCGCACGGCCAGGGAGCGCGACGAGTCCACCGTCGTGCGGACGGCCCATCCACTGGCAAACCCGGCAAGAAAAAGACCCACGAGTTCCATCCCTCTGTTGCTCTCCTGACCGCGGGATCCCAGAAGGCCCCCGCGCGGAGCCAAGAGTAACACCAATTTATCTGTTGGGAGACCGTTTTGCGTCAAAATGGTGACAGGCGACGACGAAAGATCCGATTGTGTCGATTTCGTCACGAGTCGGTTTCACTCGGGACCCGCGCGGGACGGCGCTAAAGTGGCCGACGGCATGGAGAACATGAGCGACCTGGGCAGCGTGGCGAGCTTCACCAACGGCGCCGGGACGGCGACGATCCCTCCCATCGAGGAGGCGATCAAGGAGCGGCGGCGCGGCGGCTGGTACACAAAGCTCGTCGCGCACTACCTCAAGCGCAACGCGGCGCGCCCGGCCAGCGCCGGCGTGGCCTCCACCGCGACGCCCCACGTGCAGGCGACCTCGGCGATCCGCAAGGCGTGCGTCAAGTCGGCCGTATCGGGCGCGCTCTCGGGCCTGATCTCGACCGGGGCGACGGTCTTCACCGCCCAGACCGAAGGCTTGGGCGGCATCATCGCCGGGCCCATCGCGGCGCTCGCCATCGGCGGCGAGATGATCCTCCGCACCGTCCTCCACATCGAGCTCACCTGCGAGCTCGCCCGCATCTTCGACGTCGAGGTCGACCCCGACGACGACGACGACATCTGGCGGCTCTACGCCCTCTCCTTCGGCACCCACGGCCACGACTCCGAGTCCACCGACCCCGGCAAGGAGCTGGTGGGGGAGCTGACCAGCGTCGAGGAGGGCGAGGAGATCGGGGAGAAGATCGGCCAGAAGGTGCTCGGCGAGAGCGTGATGCGCAACATCGTGCCCGTCCTCGGCATCTTCACCTCGGCGATCACCAACTACGTAAAGACGCGCGAGCTCGGCGACAACGTCCGGCGCTACATGCGCTACCAGCACGCCCTCGACGCCGAGGGCTCGCGCGCCTCGGTCACCTGCCACAAGCAGATGGACCTGCTCATCGAGGGCATGTGGTTCATCTTCAGCGCCGACGGCAAGCTCGACCCGGAGGAGGCGGCCTTCCTCTCCCACATGCTCAAGAAGCTCGAGGACCCGCTGGAGCGCCGCGCGGTGATGGCGCGCTTCGTCGAGGACGAGCTCGACTGGACCGTCCGCATCAAGACCGAGGTGCCCGAGAGCGTGCGCGACGCCTTCCTCCACGTCCTCGAGGTCGCCGCGGCCGTGGACAAGGAGGTCGGTCTGCCCGAGCGCAAGATCCTCCGCCGCGCCGCCCGGGCCCTGGGCCGGGAGTACTCCCAGGAGCGGGTGGAGCGCCTGATCGCCGAGCTCGAAGCCAACGGCGTGCTCACCCACCCCATTACCAGCACCCCCGGCGAGGCCCCCGTCCGCGGCTGAACCGTCGCGTCGCTCGGTCGTCACGGTTGCGCCTCATTCCGACCGTTCACCTGCTCGCCCGAGCCCCGTTTCTCTGCTCGGACGAGCACCTGCCGCAAGGACGACACATGAGAGCTGCACCATGCTCTCGTGGACGCGGCCTTCGACCTTCCGAGGGATGACGACACCCCGCCGCCGAGCGGGGTCCGCCCCCGCGTCGCCGCGATCCACGAAGCAGCGCTCGCGCCCGTCGCGGCCGAGCCCAGCCCCGACGTCCTCGTCGAGGTCGGCGAAGAGGTCTTCTTCGAGGTCTGGAGCGTGGTCCGCGCCCTCTCCCCGCTCCAGGGGGCCTGGCTGAAGATCGGCCTCGGTCCCCTCGCCGCGGCCGCCCTGACCACGGGCCTCTGGAAGGGACAGCGCAAGCGCTTGCTGCGCGAGCGCTGGCCGGAGCTCGTCCCCGGCTACGCGGCGATGGACCGGCTCGCGGAGATCATGGTCGACACGCTCTGCTGAGCGGCTCCAGGCGGCTGCGGTGGGGCAGGGCGTGCGCCCGCCTACTCCCCCAACCCCTCCCAGAACCTCTGCAAATCCGCCGGCAGCGGCGCCTCGATGTGGACCCTCTTGCCCGTCATCGGGTGGTCCAGCTCCAGCTCCGCCGCGTGCAACGCGTGCCGGTCGAGCTCCAGCACCACCCGATCCTCATCCGTCAGCTCCCCATCCGCCCCGCGGGCGAAGAGCCCCTCGTCCGGCCCGTAGAGCTTCTCCCCCACGATCGGCAGCCCCAGGCTGGCGAGGTGGAGCCGGATCTGGTGCTGTCGCCCCGTCTCCAGGTGGCACCGCACCATCGCGTACTGGCGGCCCGTCACCGCATTCGCCCGCCGCCCGAGCACCTCGCACCCCGTGCCGGCGCGCATGCCGTGGCCGGGCTGCGCCACGCGCATCTTCACCTTGTAGCGGCTCACGGGATCGAGCTCGAGCGGCGCATCGACGCGGAAGCTGTCCTCCTCCGGCCAACCCCAGGTGATGGCCAGGTAGTGCTTGTCGACGGAGTCCCGGGCCTCGAACTGCACCTTCACCCGGCGGTCGGCCTCGGCGTTGCGGGCGAGGAGAAGCGCGCCGCTCGTCTCCCGATCGATCCGGTGCGAGAGGCGCAGGTGCTCGTCGGGGCGGGCCGCCTCGAGGATCTTCACGACCGTGCTCTGGTGGTAGCGCGCGGTGGGGTGGACGGGGATGCCGGGGGGCTTGTTGACGGCGAGGAGGTCGTCGTCCTCGTAGATGACCGGGACCTCGACGTCGGGGGCCTTCTCGTCCCAGGGCTCGCGCCAGAGGAGGATGTGCTGCTCGGGCTTGACGCGGTCGTTGCCGCGCAGCGGGCGCGCCTCGGGCGAGTAGCAGCCGCGGGCGATGATCACCTGGGCGCGGGTGCGGCTGGTGCGCTTGAGCTGGCTCTGCACGAAGCGGTCGAGGCGCATGCCCGCGCACTCGGGGGGCACGCGCATGACGGTCACCACCGAGCCCTCGGGGACGGCGGCGGGGCGCACCACCTCGACGCCGCGGCCGAAGGGGCCGACCGTGGAGGCGAGCTCGCGGGTGCTGATGCGCGTCAGGGGGTGCCTCCATCCGGGGTCGCGGGAGCCCCTCCGTCGGGAGCAGGGACGTCGGGCGGCACCTCGGCGGGGGCGATGGATCGGGCGGTGAGGTTGCCCTGGCCCATGCCGCTGTTCACCGTGCCGAGGAGGACGCCGTCCGCCGTCAGCGCGCCGGTGCCGCGCAGAACCCCCGCGCTGTCGGGCGTGAACGAGCTCGACAGCGCGGCGTTGCGCAGGGTCACCATGGGCTGGGTCACCTGGACGTCGACGGGGCCAGTGGCGAAGGCCGCCGTCATCGCTGCCTGATCGACGGCGCAGCCGGAGGCGGAGAAGGAGAAGCCGGTGGGGGCGTCGGGGTTGGGGACATAGTCGGAGAACTCGTCGACCGACCCTGCCACCGTGGAGGGGATCACGCACGCCTGGGTGGGGAGGAGGCGGCAGACGTCCGTCGAGGGGCACGCCGGCGTGCACCGGCTCGGGTCCGGGTTGCGCTTGGCCTTGGTGAACTGGCCGTTGAAGGCGCCCGTCGCGCTGTCGAGATCGACCTGCCCGAAGAGCTGGATCTGGACGTTGATGGGCTGCACGACGTCCACCAGGAAGAAGTAGGTCCCGGACTGGAAGGCGTGGGCCGGGGCGTCGCAGGTGAGCAACCCGGAGTAGCTGAAGACGAGGCGGCGGCGCACCTTGGTCACGGTCCCCGCGGCGTCCGCGAGCCCCGGCTCGATGACCACGACGAGCTGCGGGCCCACCGGGAACGGCGCCGAGGGGGTGATGGTCAGGGTCGTGCCGTCGGCGGAGAGCACGTCGGTGCCGCCCGTGTCGCCGAACACCGGATCGTGGATGAAGAAGGGGTTGAGCCCCGTGGTGTTGCCCCCCTCGTCGCCGAGGTTGCCCTCGGTGTCGACCACGTAAGGGGCGATCTCGAGGGTCATCGTGGAGGGCACCGGCGGCTTGTCGAAGACGAGCACGACGGGCGCGTGGGCGTCGGGGAGCAGGCCCTCGCTGAGGCCCTGGATGGTGGCCTCGGGCGGGCCGTCGAAGACCGCGCAGCCGGCCGCGAGCGAGGCGAGGAGAGGGAGGAGAGGGACGACGGGTCGCATGGGGCCTCTCAGAGAAAGAAGGTGGTCCGCGCCTGGAACAACCCGCTCCGCACCGCGTAACCATCCTGGTCGCGCAGCGCGTTGCCGGGGAACAGCACGGCGCCCTCCAGGTCGAGGAGGAAGTGCTCCATGAAGCGGTACTGGACGCGCCCGTCGAGCTCGACGCCGTAGTAGTTGCCCGGCGTGCCACCCGCGTAGTTGACGAGCGCGTTGGCGATGGAGATCCCGGAGGCGCGCCGCTCCAGCGAGGCGATGGGGTCGATCACCTTGGCCGGAGCGGCCGCCACCAGCACCCCGCCGCGGAGGAGCAGGCCGCGCGCGGGGTGGACGTCGATCTGGGGGAAGATCGCCGCCGCGTTGGTGAAGGCGCCCTGGGTGGCCACCTCCTGCGCCGGCATGCTGGGGGCGTTGAGCCGGGTGAGCACGGCCACGCCGGCGGCGGAGGCCCGCGCGCTCTGGAACGCGACGACCTGCTTGAACAGCAGGAGGCCCACGTTGGCGTCCTCGGCGAAGGTGAACTGGGTGAGCGGCACCCGCGCCTCCGGATCGTCGCTGCCGGAGGCGTAGTCGCCCTCCAGGTAGAGGGTGAACAGGGGGCGGTCGTAGCGGACCACGGCGCGCGCGCCCATCTGCCGGACCGGCTGGTCGACCACCGGATCGTTGCTGATGACCTGGTACGCCGCGGCGATCTCCCGTGTCGAGCCCAGGTTGGCGCTGACGTCGAAGCCGGCCTGGAGGTCGCCGAAGCGGGACATGGCGCGCAGGCCGACGCTGTTGATGTGCGTGGAGTAGAGCTCGTCCCAGCGGTACGCGTGGTAGGCGGCGACGACCAGATCGCGCCCGAGCGCATGGCGGGGCATCAGGAAGCGCAGCGCGGTGTCCCACTGGTTGACCGCGGAGCCGAGGTTCTGCGGATCGCCGGTGACGATGCGGTCGTAGGCGAGCGCGAGGATGAGGCCCTCGCTGGCCGAGCTGTTGCGGCGGTCCGGCGGCTTGAACGCCTCGAGCGGCTTGGTGGCGAAGAGGATGCGGTCGACGTAGTTGCCGGTGTGGGCCACGCCGAAGCGGTTGGCGCGCCCGTCGCCGTCGGCGGCCTGCACGCCCGTGCCGAGGTTGGTCGGCTGGCGGCCGACGCGGAGCAGGCCGAAGGGGAGGGCCACCTCGCCGTAGAGCTTGCGCACCGTGAAGACGTCGGCCGGGCAGACCGTGTACCCGTAGGACTGCGGGTTGAGGGGATCACCCCCGCTGCGCAGCCCCACGCAGGTGCTGGTGACGTTGGGGTCCTTGGCGCCGACGTGGGTGCCGGAGATGGAGCTGGGCGTCCCGCCGTAGGTGCCGTTGTCGCCCCAGAGCACGCCGTCGAGCACGTCGGTGGAGAAGACGATGCGGATCTTGTCGTGCCAGTCGGCGGCGGCGTCGAGGCGGAGCCGGTGCTCGATCCAGCTCGTCGCCCGGGCGTTCTCGGTGTTGAGCGAGATCGGGTTGATGTAGACGAGCTGGGCGCGGTACTCGGCGCCGCCGCGGAAGCCGAAGTCGCCAAGAGCAAAGCGGCGTGGTTCCGCGGGCGGATCGGGGTCGGACCAGGGCTCGGCGTGAGCGGGGGTCGGGGAGTACCCCTGGGCGCGCGCCGCCGGAGTGACGGCGTCGATCGCGAGGCCGAGCGCGAAGCAAACGGCGAGCAGGCAAGGGTTACGCAACGTGCCGGGATCCTCGACGGCAGGCAGCAGTGCTGTCAAGTGACCGCGCGCGTCGCCTCGGCCGCCTCCGCGAGGAGGACGAAGCTGTGCCCCGCCCCGGCCAGCACGTCGAGCGCGGCGGCGAGGGCGTCGAGACGGCGCGCCACCGGCACGCGGAGCTCCGGCTGATGCCCGAGGAGGCCGGTGAGGCCGTCGCTCGCGTCGAGGAAATCCATCGGGTGGAGCTCGATGTTGACGAGCGGCTCGCCCACGCAGCGGCGCGCCAGGAAGCGCGCCACCGCCGGGCCGCCCAGGCCGATGGACGTGCCGAAGAAGGGCAGCCCCAGCCCCGGCGTCACCTGGACCGGCAGCTCGACGAAGCGCCGGGTGCCGCGCCGGTGCCAGCGCTGGCCGGGCCGGTAGGGGCGGCGCGGAGCGGTGAGGACCAGGGGGGTGTCGAGGATCGAGCGCGAGGTGCGGCCCCGGAGCCGCATCCCGGCCATCGCCGCAGCCTTGGCGAAGTAATAGGGAGGGCAGGGGAAGACGGAGGAGTCGAAGCTCACCCCGGCCTCGTCGAGGACGTCGAAGAGCGCGTCGCTGACCGTGTAGCCGGGCGCGCGAAAGCCCTGGGGCCGCCGCCCGGTGGCGCGGGTGATGGCGGCGGCGCCCTCCTCGACCTCGCGGGCGATCTCCTCGAGCGAGAGGCGCGTCAGGTCGTAGCGGTGGTGCTGGGAGTGGTTCTCCACGGCGTGCCCGCGCGCGGTGAGGCTGGCGAGCGCCGCCGCGTTGGCGGGGCGTGCCAGGTCCTCACCGACAGCGAAGAGCGTGAGCGGGAGGTCCCGCGCCGCCGCGAGCTCCACCAGCCGCGGCAGCGCCACGTCGTAGCCGGCGTGGAGCGCCGCGGCGGGGAGAGAAGACGCGGGGGTTTGGGGGCAGAGCTCACCGCTACGCTGAGCTCTGCCCCCATCGTGAGCGAGCCCGTGAATGGCGAAGTAGTGGTGGACCTCGTCGAGGTCGATGGAGACGGCGCAGAGGCGGGGGGGCGCCATCTCGGTGACCAGGCAGAATCAGCCAGCGGCCATGCGGGCGACCTCGGCGGCGAAGTCGTCCTTGTTCTCGCGGGCGATGCCCTCGCCGCGCTCGAAGCGCACGAAGCGATCGATGGCGACGGTGGTGCCGAGGGCCTTGCCGGCCTTCTCGAGGAGCTTCTCGATCTTCTCGGCCGGGATCGGCTTGCCGGCGTCGTCGCTCTTGGTGACGACCGACTCCTGCTCGAGGAGGGCGACCTCGGAGTACCACTTGTTGAGCTTGCCCTCGATCATCTTGCCCCACTGCGCCTCCTTGGCGGCGGTCTTGGGGTCCTCCTTGAGCTGCCCGGTGAAGATGTCCTTCTGGCGGGCGGCCTCTTCGGCGGAGATCTCGCTGCGGCGCAGGACCAGCGGGGTCGTGGCGGCGATGTGCATGGCGAGGTCGTCGACGAGGGCGGTGATCTCGGCGCTCTTGGCGGCGGCGGCGGTCCCGGTCTCGAGCACGAGGACGACGCCGATCTTGCCGCCCATGTGGACGTAGGCGTGGGCGAGGCCTTCCTTGCCGGCGGGGATCTCGATGCGGGCCCAGCGGCGGACCTGGACCTTCTCGCCGATCTTGCCGGTGAGCTCGACGGCGATGTCGCCGACGGTCTTGCCGTGGCCGGGGACGACCTGGGTGTGGAGGTCGGCGCCGTGCGTCGACTGCTCGGCGACCGTGAGGACCTTGGAGACGAACTCCTTGAAGGCGTCGTTGCGGGCGGCGAAGTCGGTCTGGATGTTGACCTCGACGATGGTGGCGCTGCGCTGGTCGGAGGCGATGGAAGCGCGGACCTCGCCCTCGGCGGCGACGGCACCGGCGCGCTTGGCGCTCTTGACGAGGCCCTTCTTCAGGATGACCTCGACGGCCTTCTCCATGTCGCCCTCGGCCTCGACAAGGGCGCTCTTGCAGTCGCTCATCCCGGCCTGGGTTCGCTCACGAAGCTCCTTGATCGACTGCGCATTGATGCCGGACATGAACGTTCTCCTTGCTGACGGGTCGGAGAGCGCTCTCGGGCGCTCTCCAGAGTGAGTATGAGCTGGTAATGGAAGGCGTGGCGCGGGAGATCCACCTGGATCCCCCGCACTCTCCGCGAGAAGCCGCCGCGAGGCGGAGGGGCTCAGCTCGGCGAACCGCCGCCACCCGGAGCGCCACCGGGGGCACCGCGACCGCCGCGACCGCCGCGACCGCCCTGGTAGACCTCGGCCGGCGGACGACCGCCGGGACCTCGGCGCTGATCGCCGCCGTCGCGGCGCTGATCGCCGCCGTCACGGCCGTCGCGGCCATCACGACCGTCGCGGTCCTCGCTCACGTCCTTGCGGCGCTGCGAGCCCTCGACGCAGGCGTCGGCGATGCGCGAGGTGATGAGCTTGATGCTGCGGATCGCGTCGTCGTTGCCGGGGATGACGAAGTCGATGAGGTCGGGATCGCAGTTGGTGTCGGTGATGGCCACGATCGGCACGCCCAGCTTGCGCGCCTCGCTGATGGCGATCAGCTCCTGGTGCGGATCGATGACGAAGACCGCGTGGGGGACCGCGCCCATGCCCTTGAGGCCGCCGAGGTACTTCTCGAGGCGGTCGCGCTCCTTCTCGAGCTTGGAGACCTCCTTCTTGAGGAGCTGCTCGTAGGTGCCGTCTTCCTTCATCCGCTCCAGGGTGCGGAGCCGGTCGAGGCCCTGCTTGATGGTGCGGAAGTTGGTGAGGGTGCCGCCCAGCCAACGGTTGGTGACGAAGTACATCCCGCAGCGGCGGGCCTCCTCGATCACGATGTCCTGCGCCTGGCGCTTGGTGCCGACGAAGAGCACGTGGCCGCCGCGACCGACGGCGTCGACGACGAAGTCGTAGGCGCGCTTGAAGAGGCGGGTCGTCTGGTCGAGGTCGATGATGTGGATGCCGTTGCGGGCGCCGTAGATGAACGGCCGCATCTTCGGGTTCCAGCGCTTGGTCTGGTGGCCGAAGTGGACGCCGGCGTCGAGCAGCGAGCGGAGGGGGAGGGGGAACTCGCCCGGGGCGACTCCCAGCACGCTGGCTGCGGTGGCAGTGACGGGGGCAGGCGTATCGGTGGCGATGAGATCGGTCATGGCACGCTCCTTTTCGGTTGTTCCGCCGCTCCCCGAGGCCACCAACTTCTCCGTCGAGAAGCACCGGGTGACCCCTTGTGCCGGGGAGCGTGTGATGTGGGGGTCTGGGGGCGGAGCCCCCAGACCTGGCGCCCCGGCGGCGCGCGGTCGAGCCTGCCGGGGTCCCCTCTTTGCCCGAAAAGCCGGAGGAGGGGGCGGCGTACTTACTGCCCTGCCTGGGCTCTGTCAAGCCTCGGCGCGGAGCGCGGCCGAGGACGTCCGGCACTGTCTTCCCGCCTCTTGACTTGGGCCGCCGCTTCGAACACTCCATGTCCCCGACATGGACCAGTTCTCTGCGCACCTCGACCGAGGGTGGGACCTCGTGCAGCGCGGCGACACGCGTGGGGCGGACGCCTCCGCTCGCCGTGCGCTGGAGCTCGACCCCAACTCGCCCGAGGCGCACAACCTCCTCGGCTTCGTCGCCGCCCTCGAGGGCGAAGGGGAGGAGGCGATCGAGGCCTACCGCCAGGCCATCGCCCTCGACGACACCTACCTGGAGGCGATGCTCAACGCCGCCGAGGTCTACATCCATCCCCTCGGCGACTTCGACCAGGCCATCGAGATGTGCGACCAGGCGCTCGACCTCGCCGAGGTCGACGAGGAGATCATCGACGCCCTCCTCCTCAAGTTCGACGCGCTCCTCGGCAAGGGCGAGAGCGAGGAGGCGACGCGCGTCGTCGCCCGCATCCCCGCCGGCCCCTACGACAACCCCAACCATGCCTTCCTGGTCGGGCGCGCGCACTACGAGATCGGCAACTTCGACAAGGCGGCTGCCCTCATCGAGGACGCCGCCACCAAGGACGCGCACCACGCGGAGGCCCACTACTACCTCGGCCTCATCCGCGACGAGCGCGGCGACGTGCAGGGCGCCACCCACGCGTTCCTGCAGTCGCGCGAGCTCGACCTCGACATGGGGATGCCGCCCTGGGCGCCGGGCCGCGACGTGTTCCTGAGCGTCTCGACCAAGGCGGTGGCCGCGCTCAACCCCGTGCTCCAGCGCTACGTCGAGGGCGCCGAGATCTTCGTCTCCGACGTGCCCGGCATGGAGCTGGTCGCCGAGGGCGTCGATCCGCGCGCCCTGGTCCTCCTCGACGGCTTCCCCGACGACCGCGAGCGGGTCCCCCGCGACGCGGCGGAGGTGGCGCGCCCCTGCGGGCGCATCTTCGTCTACGCCCTCAACGTGGTGCGCCTGGCAGGGAACTTCGACGCCATCGAGCGCGAGATCACCCTGGCCCTGGAGCGCGAGATCACCGCGACCTTCCTCGAGGCCGAGCAGGCCGAGCGCCCCGAGCGCGAGCTCAACTAGACCCCACCCACCGGCGGATGGTGCAGCCATGGGCCGGCCCGACATCGTCGTGGTGCTCACCGATCAGGAGCGCGCTCCGCCCCCCTACGAGGGCGAGCCGCTCCGGCGCTGGCGACGCGAGATCCTCACCGGGCGGCAGTGGTTCACCGACCACGGGGTGAGCTTCGAGCGGCACTACACGGGCTCGCTCGCGTGCGTGCCGAGCCGGCCCACGCTGCTCACCGGGCACTACCCGGACGTGCACGGCGTCACCCAGACGGACGGGCTGGGCAAGCAGCCCGACGACCCGCGCATGCGCTGGCTCCGCCCCGGTGAGGTGCCGACCCTGGGCAACTGGTTCCGCGCCGGCGGCTACGACACCCACTACGACGGCAAATGGCATGTCAGCCACGCCGACCTCACCGATCCGGAGACGGGGGAGCGGCTCGCCACCAACACCGCGAGCGGCGTCGTGCTCCCCGGGCCGGTGCGCGCCTACCTCGACGCGGATCCGCTCGGGCCCTTCGGCTTCTCGGGCTGGGTCGGCCCGGAGCCGCACGGCATGGCCGGCGCCGACCTCGGGCTGTGCCGGGACCCGGTCATCGCTGCGCGCGTCGTGGCCTGGCTCCGCGATCGCTATGCGCGCCGCCGCGCCGGGGACGCCGCCGCCCGCCGGCCGTTCCTGCTGGTCGCGAGCTTCGTCAACCCCCACGACATCTGCTTCTTCCCCGCGTGGGCGCGCCGGAGCCCGCTCCCGCCGTCGCCGCAGGACCCTCCGCCCGTCCCGCCGGCGCCGACCGAGCACCAGGACCTCGCGGGACGCCCGGCCGCTCAGGCGGCCTACCGCACCGCCTACGCGACCGCCTACGGCCCGGGATTCGCCGTCGAGCGCCTCTACCGCTGGCGAGCGCAGGCGTACCGCGACCTCTACTACCGCCTCCACGCGGAGGTCGACGGGCCCATCGACCGGGTGCGCCGCGCAGTCACCGAGGGCGGCTCCGAGGACGCCTTGCTGGTGCGCACCGCCGATCACGGCGAGCTGCTCGGCGCGCACGGCGGCCTCCACCAGAAGTGGGGCAACCTCTACGACGAGGCTACCCGCGTGCCGTTCGTCATCGCCGGCATCGGCGCGGCGGCGACGCCCCGGGCCACGATCGCCGACATGCCGACGAGCCACGTGGATCTCCTGCCCACGCTCCTCTCCGCCGCCGGGCTCGACGCGCGCGCGCTCGCCGCCTCGCTCCGCGGCTCGTTCTCCGAGGTCCACGAGCTGCCGGGGCGCGACCTCCTCCCGCAGGTGCTCGGCGGCGAGCCGCCGGCCAGGGGACGCGCGGTGTACCTGATGACCCGCGACGACGTGCTGGAAGGGGCCTCCGACACCTCGATGCTCTGGCGCCGGCTCGGCGCGGCGAGCCTCTCGTTGCCGCCGCGGCTGCGTCCGCCGGCCCAGGTGGGCTCCGGCTTCGAGGCGCTCGTCGCGCGGGTCGGCGACGAGGAGGCGCGCGGCGGCGCCGGACACCTGTGGAAGCTGGTGCGCAGCTTCGACGACCCCGCCACCTGGACCGAGCCGGGCGTGCGCCACCTCGTGCCCGGGGCCCTCCGGGACACCCATCGCTCGCGCGTGCTGCCCGACGAGTGGGAGCTCTACGATCTCGACGGCGATGCGGTCGAGGCCCGGAGCCGCTGGACGGACGGCTCGGCGGTGCCCGTCTTCGAGCACCTGCGGCGGCGCCTCGCGGCCGAGCGTGCCCGCGCCGTGCCGGCGCGCAACCGGCCGTGGCCGTACCTCGGGGAGTCCCCGGCCGCGACCGTCGACGTGCAGCGGACGCGGCTGGTCCGGGCGGGCCGTGATCGCGTGTGGGCGACCCTCGCCGACTTCGGCGCGATCGGCGCCTGGGCACCGAACGTCGACGCGTCGTCGCTCGTCGGGGACGGGCCCCTCGGCGTGGGCAGCGCGCGGCGGGTGAGGGTCGGCCTGCTGCGCTTGCGGGAGCAGGTGGTGCGCTCCGTCCCGCCATCCGAGCTGGCCTACCGGATCGAGGGCTTGCCGGGAGTGGTGCACGGCGTGGTCAACGCCTGGCGCCTCGATCCCGTGTGCGACGGCACGCGGGTGACGCTCACCACGACGATCGAGGCGCGGGCGTGGCCCGGCGGCAAGCTCGCGGCCCAGCTCCTCGGCATCCAGCTCGGCCGGGCGTCCGAGGCGATGCTGTCGGGGCTGGCCGAACGTCACCGCCCCCGGGTGAGCGGGGCCTAGCTTCGAGCGGACAGCGCCTCCACGACGGGATCGTGGAGGTGCGCCGCGTCGTTCCACACCAGGAGCCGGTAGCCGTCCTCGTCGTCGCGCTCGACCACCGTGACGCCGGTGTTCGCCTGGACCCGCCAGGCACGCAGCCGCTCGGTGGGCACGCGCAGGACCCGCGCCCCGAAGGTCTTCAAGGCGGCGCCGTGGGAGACGACGAGGACGGTGCCCCCGACGTGCGCCGCGGCGATGCGGTCGACGGCGCGCGTCACCCGGTCGCCGAGCTCCGCGAAGGTCTCGCCGCCACCGCGCTTGATGTCGCGGCCGGCCCGCCACGCCGCGTGCTCCTCGGGGAAGCGCACCGCGATCTCGGCGGAGGAGAGGCCCTCCCACGCGCCCAGGTAGGTCTCGCGCAGGTCGACATCGAGCGTCGCCTCGAGGCCCAGGGCCCGCCCGAGGATCGCGGCGGTCTCGCGGGCGCGCTGGAGGTCGGAGCTGTAGAGCGCCGTCGGGCGCGCGGCGCCGGCGAGGCGCGCGGCGAGCAGCTCGGCCTGCGCGCGGCCACGCGCGTTGAGGCCGCGGCACTGCTGGCCCTGGAAGACGAGCGCCTTGTTGTCGTCGGTCTCGCCGTGGCGAACGAGGAGGATCACGGTCTTGGACATCGCGGGCCGGCAGCCATAGCACGGGGCTCGGCCCGCCTATCCGGTCCGCGCCGGCGAGTGCTACGCTGGGGCCGATGTCGTCGTCCGCGCCCTCCACCCGCACGGCCCGGGGCGGCCGCCCTCCCACCGGGCGCCGCAGCACGCTCCCGTC
>Ga0302267_10003614_pt1 | contig 17663 bp, 12 predicted proteins | sample III_Bog_E1_3_FD_194555 | JGI IMG/M metagenome (GOLD analysis project Ga0302267, IMG submission 194555) | Peat permafrost microbial communities from Stordalen Mire near Abisko, Sweden - III_Bog_E1_3 | ecosystem: Environmental > Terrestrial > Soil > Wetlands > Peat | place: Sweden: Abisko... | reverse complement strand
GGGGCCGTCCACCGGGGTGAGCGCCCCCGCCCGGGCGGCGCCGTCGACCAGGCCGGCCAGGACCCGGGTCACCCGGCTGGCCGGTCCGACGGTGTCCTCGGGGGCGCGGTAGCCGGGGACCGGCGACCCGTACACCAGCGCGTACTCGTGGGGGTGGTCGAGCGCCCAGGACCGGATGGCCAGACCGACCGCCCGCCAACGGCCGCCGTAGTCGTGCCGGGCGTTGCGGGCGTCGGCCGCCTCCGCGGCAGCGCCGATGGCGTCGTAGGCGTCGACGATCAGGGCGGTCAGCAGGTCGTCACGGCTGGGGAAGTACCGGTAGATGGCGGACGACGCCATCCCGAGCGCCCGGGTGACGGCCCGCAGCGACAGGCCGGACGCCCCCTCGGCGGCCAGCTGCCGGCGGGCTTCCTCCTTGATCTCCCCGGTCAGCTCGAGTCGCATGCGGGCCCGGAGTCCGGTGGAAGGAGGCATGACCTCAGCCTGCCATATCGAGAGCGGTACATCAATACATGAGCAGTGCTCTTGCAATGGGCGTGAAGATGGTGAATACTGGTCCAGGAAGAGAGCAGTGCTCACAACAAGGAGGCAGACATGGGACACCACGCCATTGTCGGAGCGGGGTCGGTCGGGACGGCTGCCGCACTGGCCCTCGTCGCACAGGGACATGAGGTGGTCATGGCGACCCGGTCCGGGTCCGGACCCGACCACCCGGCGATCCGGAAGGTCGCCTGCGACGCCGGAGACCCGGTGGCCCTGGCCGCGGCCGTCGGTCGGCCGGACGCGCTCTACAACTGCGCCAACCCGCCGTACCACCGGTGGCCGCAGCTGTGGCCGCCCATGGCCACGGCGATGCTGGAGGTGGCCACCTCGTCGGGGGCGGTGCTCGTGACCATGGGCAACCTCTACGGGTACGGGCCGGTCGGCCATCCGATGACCGAGGACGACCCTCTGGCGGCCACCGGCACCAAGGGCAGGATCCGGGCCGGCATGTGGGGCGACGCTCTGGCCGCCCACCGGGCCGGACGGGTCCGGGTCACCGAGGCCCGGGCATCCGATTTCTACGGTCCCGGCGTCGTCGAGACGAGCTTCTTCGGGCGGAACGTCCGCCGGCTACTCGCCGGCAGGAAGGCCTACGTGATGGGGGACCCCGATGTTCCCCATGCGGCCACCTTCGTCCCCGACGTGGGTCGGACGCTGGCCGTGCTGGGCACCGACGAGCGGGCCTGGGGGAGGCCGTGGCACGTTCCGACGGTGCCGGCCGTGAGCCAGCGGGGCATGGCCGAGCGCTTCTGCGAGGTGGCCGGCGCGCCGCGGGCACGGGTGGCCGCCATCCCCGCCCTGGTGATGTCGGCGGTCGGGGTGTTCTCCCCACAGGTGCGCGAGTTCAAGGAGACCCGCTACCAGTTCGACCGCCCGTTCCTCCTCGACTCGTCGGCGTGCACGGCTACGTTCGGGATCACCGCCACCCCGATGGACGCCGCCTTCGCCGCCATCGCCGACGGGGCCGAGGGGAGCGCCGGTTCGGCGGCTCCGCTCCACGGGGCCGGCACCGCCGGCGGCGGGGCGAGGACCGACCAGGTCGCCTGACGTCCCGGGACCGGCGCAAGACCCCGCCGGCCCCGGGGGGACGGTCGGGGGACCTGAGGAGGGGCGGCGTCGCCGGTCCGACTCCTCCGGCGTCACTAGGGTCGGGGCACGTATGGAGGCGACCCGGAACCACCCGTCGACGTCGACGGTTACCAACCGTGCCCGCTTCCCGCGTGCCCTGCTGCTCGTGCCTGCGCTCCTGCTCGCCGGGTGCTCGGTGGTGGCCACCCCCGACTCGGCGCCCGTCGGCGGCGGGCCCTTCGACCCCCGTGGCGCCATGGGCTACGTGGTCTGCCCCACAGCGGTCACCCCGGTCGAGCTGGCCTCGCGGACGCCGGAGGCCCCGATCACGCTGCCGGTCCGGGGGACGCCGTCCCTGGGCAGCTTCGCCATCACCACCTCGCCCGACGGACGGACGGCGTACGTGGGGACCCAGACCGTGACGTCCGGCGGCACGGCCGACGTGGTGATCCCGGTCGACCTGGTCAGCCAACGGGCCGGACGGCCCATCGTGCTGCCCGGGACCGACGGCGTGCGCGCCGTGGTGGTGACCCACGACGGCCGCACCGTCCTGGCCGCCAGCGGGACCTCCATCGTGCCGGTGGACCCGGCGACCCGGGCCGTCGGGACCCCGCTCGACCTCGGCGCCGGCCGCACGGTCTCGGGCATGGCGCTGAGTCCCACGTCGCCCGAGCTGTACGTGCTGGTGCCCGGCGGCGTGGTCCCGGTGGACACCGCCACCGCCCAGGCCGGTCCCCTGATCCCGACCGGTCTGAGCGTGTCCTCGGTCACCTCGCCCCACGGGGTGGTGGTGAGCTCCGACGGCTCCACCGCCTACGTGGTGGGCCAGGGCGGGGCCGACTTCGGTGGCCGACTGGTGCCCGTGGCCACCACCCCCGGGGTCGCGGGCCCGGCGGTCGGGTTCGACCAGTTCGGCATCGGCGACCCGTCGGCGGTGGCGTTGAGCGCCGACGGAACCACGATCCTGGTGGCCGACTCGGCGAACAACTGGATCATCCCCGTCCCCGCCGCCACGCTCACCGTCCCCGCCAGCCCGGTGCACCTGCCGTCGGGCGGGTCCGCCGCCACCGGAACCGACCACCCGAGCGACATCGTGGTCGGTCCGGGTGCCACCGGTGCCTTCGTCGTCACCGGACTCGACACCGTACTGCCCTACGCCCCGGCCACCGGCGCCTTCGGCCCCGGCATCCAGGTGTGCCCGGGCGCGTCGTCGATGGCGGTCACCGCCGGATAGGGGCGGCCGGCTCGTCGGACCGGTAGTCGGCCGGCCCCACGCCCGCCGCGGCGAGGAGCTCTTCCAGTGCGGTGGCGATGTCGCCGGCCAGCTTCCACACCTTCGGCATGGTCTCGGGGCAGGAGATGATCCCCCAGTACAGGACTCCCCGGTAGCTCATGATGGTGATGTTGACCCCGATCCCGTCCATGACCGGCCCGAGGGGGAATCCGGCGACCATCTCGGCGCCGGCCAGGTACAGCGGGAAGTCGGGGCCCGGGACATTGGAGATGATGAGGTTGGCCACTGGGCGGTGCCGGTCGGCGAGACGCATCCGACTGTAGAGGCGCGCCGCCGCCGCGAACGTGTTGGGGGTGGCGTGCTCGGCCCAGTTGACCAGCATGTCGGCGCCCAGCGCGTTGTGCTCCTCCTTCGCCCCCTTTGTCCCCTCGCGGATGGCGACCAGGCGTTCCATCGGGTCGTCGAGATGGGCCGGTAGCTGGACGAAGAGCGCCGACACCTTGTTCGACCCGAAGGGCGCGCCGTGGTCCGGCTGCACCGACACGGGCACGACGGCGACCAGCGGCTTGTCGGGCAGTTCGTCGCCCTCGATCAGGAACCTGCGGAGTGCGCCCGTGCACACGGCGAGCACGACGTCGTTCACGGTCGTCCCGGTGGCGTTCTTCAGGCGCTTCACGTCGGACAGTCCGATGGCGGCCAGCGCCACCTGGCGTCGGCGGGTCAGGGTCCCGTTGAACGACGTCCGGGGCGCGGACAGTGGAAGGGCGGCCCTCGACTGCGGAGCCCGGTGCTCCGGCCCGTTGCGCACACGGCGCACGTCGAGCAGGCGCTGGCCGGTGCGCAGGACGTCACGGGTCATCTCGAAGGGCCGGAACATGCGTGCCGCCATGGCCTCGCTGATGAGCTCGGCACTCGACGGGATCCGGGACGGTGCGGCCGGCACCGGCGGCTCGGGCTCGGGACCGGGATCGGCCTCGAAGTCGAACAGGACCGAGAGGAGCGCGGCCCCCGACATCCCGTCCACCGTCGAGTGGTGCATCTTGGCGATGACGGCGATCCGTCCGTCGGCCAGACCCTCGACGATCCAGATCTCCCACAGCGGCTTGGACCGGTCCAGTTGGCGGCTGGCGATGTCACCGGCCAGGTCGGCCAGCTCACGCTGGCCGCCGGGCTCGGGGATGGCGCTGCGCCGCACGTGGTACTCGATGTCGAAGTGGGGGTCGTCCACCCACACCGGGTGGCCCAGTCGGAACGGGACCTCGACCAGCAGCCGCCGGAAGACGGGGGCCAGGTGGGTGCGCGAGGCGATCTGGGACTGCATCTTGGCGAAGGAGTAGCCGCCCGGAACGGTCGAGGGGTCGAAGACGGTCACCATCTCGACGTGCATGTGGAGGGTGGGGGTCTCGAGATAGAGGAAGCTGGCGTCGAGCCCGCTGAGCTGTTCCATGCCGCACCTCCCTGTCGCCGGCCGCCCGACGTCCCGTGGCCCGCCGCCGGTCGGCGGGTTGCGGGCACGCCACGCGTGCCCGGGTACAGATGATGCCCCACCGTGGCCGGCCGATCCACGGCCCGGGTTTGCGCCCCCGGGGCGCCCACGGTGTTTGATGGGGGGGTGCCCTGGGTGTCGCTTGCTTTCGTCGTGGTGTTCGCCCTGCTCGCGGTGACCATCGTCGCGCCGATCCGGCGCGAGCCGTTCACGGTCCTGTGCTTCGTCGCCACGTTCATCGTCGGCGAACTCCCGGTCCACACCGCGGTGGTGGTGCTGGCCGGAACGGTGACCTTCGCCTCGGCCGGGCACCGTCACAACTGGCCGTGGTGGTTGGCCCTGGGGATCGGCCTGGCCACCACCGCGGCGTACGCCTGGCTGGGGTTCGTGGCCCACCGCTCGGGACGGCTCGTGGCGGCGTCGCTCGACGGGGCGACCGGGGGACGGATCGCCGGGCCCGGGCCGGATCCGGGTCCGGTGTGGCTGACCTGGTGGCGGCTGGTCCTCGCCGTCCCCTTCCGGTTCCGCCGGATCCGCCGGATCCGCAACATCGACTACGTGGGGGACGGCCTCTACCGCCACCAGCTCGACGTCCTGGTCCGCCGCGACGACCCCCCGACGGCCGGACCCGTGCTCGTCTACATCCACGGCGGCGCGTGGGTCATCGGGGACAAGCGGGAGCAGGGCATCCCGATGATGCACGAACTGGCCGAGCGCGGCTGGGTGTGCGTGGCCATCAACTACCGCCTGAGCCCCAAGGCCACCTGGCCGGACCATGTCGTCGACTGCAAGCGGGCGCTGGCCTGGGTCCGCGAGCACGTCGCCGACTACGGGGGCGACCCGTCGTTCCTGGCCGTGTCGGGCGGTTCCGCCGGTGGCCACCTCTGTGCACTGGTGGCGCTCACGCCCAACGAGCCTGCGTGGCAGCCCGGGTTCGAGGACGCGGACACCTCGGTCGACGCCTGCGTCCCCTTCTACGGGGTCCACGACGTCACCGGCGACCCCGAGTCCAGCGGCCTGCACGGCCCCGGTCTGGTCGATCTGCTCCAGCGCCGGGTCATGAAGCTGACGAGGTCCGAGGACGCGGCGGTGTTCGAGCAGGCCTCTCCCGAGCGGCACGTGGCCGAGACGGCACCGCCGATGTTCGTGATCCAGGGGGCCAACGACACGCTGGTCCCGCCCCAGGTCGCCCGGCGGTTCGTCCAGCGCCTGCGGGCGGTGTCCCGCCAGCCGGTGGCCTATCTGGAGCTCCCGTGCACCCAGCACGCGTTCGACATCCTGGCGTCGATCCGGACCCGTCACACCACGCTCGGAGTGGTCCGGTTCCTGGAGTCGGTGCGTGGGCGCACCGGCGCCTGAAGGGACGGTCCCGGGCCGGAAGGGCGGACTGCCCCGGACCGCCGGGCCGGTGGCCGGTCGGGATGGCTCAGCTGGTGGCGGATTCCCCGCGGATCGCCCCGAAATCGCCCGATTCGCTGGACACACGGCCGAGTTTCTGACGTAGAGTCACATATTCGTGTCGCCCCGGCACCGTCCGGGGACACGCACGTGGTCCGTCAACACAACGATTCGCCACCACGACGAATAGTCAACACGACATAGGGGGAGCTTTGCGTTCAGTTTCAGGGAAGAGTCGGTCGGCCGCGCTGGGCATGATCCTGGCCGTCGCACTGGTGGCGGCGGCGTGCAGTTCGACCAGCTCGTCATCGACGACGACCACGGCTGCCGCGGGCGGCTCGACCGTCCCGGGCCGACCGATCCCCCAGAGCGCCTTCAGCGACCACACCGGCGTGACCTCGACCTCGGTCAACGTGGCCAACGTGTCGACCCTCTCCCTCGGGCTCTTCAAGGGCGCCCAGGTCGGTACCCAGGCCTACGCCGACTACGTGAACTCGACCGGCGGGGTGAACGGCCGCAAGATCATCGTCGACGGTGCGGATGACGGCTTCACCGGCGCAAGCAACAAGCAGGCCACCCAGAACGCCATCCAGAACGACTTCGCCCTCGTCGGTGACTTCTCCCTCGAGGACAGCTTCGGCGGCGCGGTGCTGGCCCAGAACCCCGGGTTCCCGGACGTGTCCCAGGTCCTGGACGACGCCACCAACAAGCTGCCCAACGTCTACAGCCCGATCCCGCTGGCCGACGGCTGGGCCTCGGGGCCGATGAACTACTACTACAACAAGTTCAAGTCGGACGCGAACTACGCCGGCGCCTTCCTGGCCGACTCGCCGTCGGCCGCCCAGACCTGGGCGGGCGAGAAGTACGTCGCTGAGCAGGCCGGCTTCAAGTTCGTGTCGGAGCAGACCTACGCCACCACGCAGACGGACTTCACCCAGCAGGTGATCGCCATGAAGAACGCCGGGGTGAAGATCATCTTCATGGACCAGATGCCGTCCAACTACGCCGGTGCGGTACTGAAGGCGCTCCAGCAGCAGAACTACCACCCCCAGGTGCTGCTCGGCGCGGCGACCTATTCGAACCAGCTGGTCAACCAGTCGGGCGGCGCCGCCAATGTGGACGGTGCGTACCTCTCGCAGAACCTCGCCCTCTACCTGGGCACCGACCAGTCGGCGGTGCCGGCGGTCGGCACCTTCCTCCACTGGGTCCAGGTGGCGTCGCCGGGGTTCAGCCCGGACCTCTTCACCGCCTACGGATGGCTGTCGGCCAACCTGTTCGTCCAGGGCCTCAAGAACGCCGGCTCGAATCCCAGCCGGGGCTCGCTGCTGCAGGCCCTGTCCAAGGTGACCTCGTTCAACGGTGACGGCTTCAACGCCCCGTCGAACCCCGCCGCCAAGGTCCCGCCCCACTGCTATCTGATCGCCAACGTCGTCAACGGGCAGTTCGTCCGTTCGGCGGACAACCCGCCGACGACAGGCAGCACGGGCGGATTCCGGTGTGACGGGTCGTACATCGTCAAGCCCGGCACCTGACCGGCCGGCGGCTAGGAACACGGAGATGGCCCCGGGGGGGGTCCCGACAAGGATGAAGGAGGTGGCATGAGCAACTTTCTCCAGTTCACGGTGTTCGGGATCATGCTCGGCGCCGGCTACGCGATAGCCGCCACCGGCCTGGTCGTCACGTACACGACGTCCGGCGTCTTCAACTTCGCCCAGGGCGCAGTCGGGATGATCGCCGCCTTCGGCTACTGGGAGCTGGTCTCCGCCCACCACGTCCCGGTCCTGGCCGCCCTGGTCATCGTCCTCATCCTCGGGGCCTCGATCGCCGGGGCGTTCGTCGAACGGGTGCTGATGCGCCGACTGCACGGTGCCTCGGCGGAGCGACCCGTCATGGTCACCCTGGGTCTCATGGTGATCCTCACCGGCATGGCCACGATCCTGTGGTCGCCCACCACCCAGCGCACGGTGGAGCCCATGATCAGCGGGCAGTTCCGCCTGGTCGGGATCAACATCCAGTACCAGTACGTGCTGATCATCGCCGTGGCCGCGGCGGTGGCCTTCGGGCTGCGGGCGCTGTTCTACAGCACCCGCACCGGCTACGCCCTGCGTGCCGTGGTGGACGACCCCGAGCTCCTGGGCATGGCCGGGGTGTCGCCCAACCGGATGAGCCAGTACGGGTGGATCCTGGGCTTCATGATGGCGGCCCTGTCCGGTGTGCTGCTGGCTCCCACCCAGACCACGGGGATCAGCATCGAGGCCATGACGCTGCTGGTGGTGAGCGGCTACGCGGCGGCCATCGTGGGCCGACTCAAGAACATCCCGCTGACCTTCGCCGCCGCCATCGCCATCGGCCTCGCCGAGAACTACGTCCTCAATTACGTCGAGCCGCACCTGTCCTCGGCGCTCCAGACCGACGTGACCAGCGCCCTCCCCATGGTCTTCCTGTTCGCCGCACTGGTCACCCTGCCCTCGGTGCGGCTGCGTGCCGTCGGCCGGCTGACCTCCATGCGCGCCCCCCGGGTGGCCGGCGGGCGCGAGTCCCTCATCGCCGGCGGCGTCTTCCTCGCCGTGGCCGTCTTCGTGGCCGTGGCCTTCGCCGACACCAACGTGAAGGGCACGACGCTGCTCACCCTCGGCGGCATGGTCATGACCCTCGGGATCGTCGGCCTGTCCCTGGTGCTCCTCACCGGCTACTCCGGTCAGGTCTCGCTCTGCCAGTTCTCGTTCATGGGGATCGGCGCCTTCGTCATGGGCAAGGTGGCCGGAGGCGGGTCGCTGCTCGGCCTGCTGGCGGCCACAGCCATCTGCGCCGGGGTGGGAGCGCTCATCGCCCTGCCGACCATCCGGCTCACCGACCTGTACCTGGCGCTGGCCACGTTCGCCTTTGCCGACGCCGTCGCCACCGGCTTCTTCGCCGACGGCCGCATCTACGGGTCCGGGGGCCTGTCCATCGGCCGGATCGTGCTGCCGGGGCTGTCGCTCGGCAGCGACCGGGCCGAGTTCCTGCTGGTGACCGTGTTCTTCGTGTTGTCGGCCTGGCTGGTGCTGGCCATCCGGCGCAGTCTCTTCGGCCGGCGGCTGGTGGCGGTCAACGACTCGCCCGCCGCCTATGCCACGGTGGGGCTCGACATCGGCTTCACCAAGGTGGCCGTGTTCGCCATCGCCGCGGCGATGGCCGGGCTGGCCGGCGCCCTCTATGGCACGGTCCAGCAGATCGTCGGGACCACCGACTTCGACATCTTCCCGGGCATCATCTTCGTGCTCTTCGTCACGATCTGGAGTATCCGGACCGTCTCGGGCGCCTTCCTGGCGGCGCTCACCTACGTCGCGCTCAACCAGATCTGGCCGAGCAGCATCGGCATCTTCGCCGGCCTGGGCGTCATCCTGATCGGACGGGCGGCCAACGGGATCCTCGGGATCGAGGCGCTGCACTTCCGGCTGCCGTGGGTCAAGGCGCCGGCCGGCCCACCGGACGCCCTGGCCATGAACGCGTTCAGCGGCGCGGCGTCCGGGAACGAGGGACTCAGTGCCGCCGGCTGAGGCGACCGCCACCGACGTGCTCACCGTCGAGGGGGTGGCGGTCCGTTTCGGTGGGGTCGCCGCGCTCAGCGACGCCAACCTGAGGGTCCGGGCCGGCTCGGTGACCGGCCTCATCGGACCGAACGGTGCCGGGAAGACCACGCTGTTCAACGTCATCAGCGGGCTCCAGACGCCCGACCGGGGCACCGTCCTCCTGAACGACACGGACATCACCCACATGCGTCCCCACCGACGGGCGCGGCTCGGACTGGCCCGGACCTTCCAGCGCCTCGAGCTGTTCGGGACGCTGTCCGCCGGCGAGAACGTGCAGGTCGGCCTGGAGTCGTCCGTCAAGTGGTGGCAGTGGCGCCACGTGAAGCGGAGCTTCCCGTGGGTCAAGCGCGGGGCAGCCGGAGCCGACGCGGCCGGGGACGGGCCGACGGGGCCCGGTTCGATCGCGGTGGCCACGGCGGACCGTCTCCTCGAGGGCGTCGGGTTGGGCGGCCTCGGGGCCGAGCAGGCCAGTGCCATGCCCACGGGGCTGGCCCGGATGGTCGAACTGGCCCGGGCCCTCGCCATGGCGCCCAAGGTGCTGCTCCTGGACGAGCCCGGATCGGGACTGGACGACGCCGAGTCCCAGACCCTGGGCGAGCTCCTGACCACCTTGGCCAAGGGTGGCATGGGCGTACTGCTGGTGGAGCACGACATGGAACTGGTGATGCGCATCTGCGACTACATCTACGTCCTCGATTTCGGTGACGTCATCGCCTCGGGCACCCCGGAGGAGATTCGCAAGGACCCGATGGTGCAGGCCGCCTACCTGGGTACGGTCACCGAGTCCGAGGCCGAGTCCGTGGCGGAGACGTTCGACGTCCCGGCGACGCCGGAGGCCGGGCCCGACGCGGTGCAGGGGTCCGACGAGCGAGACGGAGAGGCGGCCCAGGCATGAGCGAGCAGACCACGGCGACGGCCGACGGCGGTGCCACCACGACGGCCCTGCCCCCCAGCGTCGTGGTGCGGGGCGTGCGCGCCTCCTACGGACGGATCGAGGTGCTGCACGGCGTCGACCTCGAGGTGCCTGCCGGCAGTGTCTTCGCGCTGCTCGGCCCCAACGGGGCCGGCAAATCCACCCTGCTCAAGGTCCTGAGCGGACGTATGCGGGTGACCGCCGGCGAGGTCCAGGTCGGCGGCGTCCCGATCGGGAGGACACCGTGCGAGAAGCTGGCCCGCGACGGCATCTGCGCCGTGCCCGAGGGCCGGGGCATCTTCCCCAACCTGACCGTGCGCGAGAACCTCCGGATCTGGACCTACCGCGGCGGAATCTCCATGAAGGACGTGGAGGAGCAGACCTACGAGACGTTCCCGGTCCTGAAGGAGCGCCGTCGCCAGATGGCCGGGACCATGTCCGGCGGCGAGCAGCAGATGCTGGCCCTCTCGCGGGCCCTGGTGACCCGGCCCCGGGTGCTCTACCTGGACGAGCTGTCGATGGGCCTCGCCCCCCTGATCGTGGCCGAGCTGTACGACCTCGTGGCCAAGCTCGCCCGCCAGGGGATGACGATCGTGCTGGTCGAGCAGTTCGTGACCACCGCCCTGGCCGTGGCCGATCAGGCGGCCATCATGGTCCACGGACGGATCGAGCAGCAGGGCACCCCGGCGGAGATGGGCGACGCCGCGCTCAGCATCTACCTGGCCCACTGATCCCCGGGCCCGGCCACGTGGCGCCCGGTCCGCCGGCCGGCCGGATCGTCAGCGGCCGGTCCCACGCAGCACGGCCAGTCCCCGTTCGACGTCGTCGAGGTGGTGCCGCGAGTCGTGCAGCGCGTGCTCGAGCAGGCGCCGCACGTCCGACCGTGACCTCCCGATGGTGATGCCGCGCGCCCACGTCCCGGACCCGGCGTGGTGGGCCACGTCGGCCAGGCGGTCGGCCTGGTCCTCGAGGGCGTCGACAACGTCCGCCGGGTCGGCCTCGGAGTAGGTGGCGGCCGCCGATTCGATCAGGTCGTCGCCGGCCACGTCGGGAATCACCGGCTCGCCGCCCGCCAGTGCCTGCTCGACGCCCCAGACGTGGAGTGCGGTGACGTCCCGGCTGTGGGCCGCGTATTCGATGGCCGACCACGTCGCCGGGGCCGGTCGGTCCCGGAGCTCGTCCCCGGCTGACCCGAGCAGCGTGCGCCAGGTCGGTCCGAGCGACCGGAGCCCGTCGAGGAGGCCCGGGTCGTCGAATTCCGAACCGTCGAACCCGCACGCCACACACCGCTCGTGGTCCATCCGCCGCCCTCCGTGCTCCGTTCGCCGTCGGGTCCACTGTGCGCTCTCGGCCCCGTGGAGTCCAGTGCCCCAGGATCCGGCCCGAGGGACCACTCCCCGGCCGGTACGACCTACTCCTCGGCCAGCTCCACGTCGACGGCCGGGGTGTCGCCCGCCACCGTCACCAGATCGACGACGCCGCCGGCGTCGCGGAGGTCGCCCTCCGCCGCAGCCAGGGCGTCCAGCCGGGCCGGGGTGTCGGTCACGGTGAGGCGGGCCACCGGCGCCCGCATCGAGCGCTTGGCCGTCGTCTTGGCCCGGCGCACCAGTCCGAGCACCTCGGCGGCCACGTCGAGCACGGTGTCCAACCGGGCGTCGACGACCGGCGCCGCCCCGGCGGACCCCCGGTCGACACCCAGCTCCTCGACGGTCGGCCACGGGGCGGTGTGGATGGAGCCCACCTGCCACCACGACCACACCTCCTCGGTCACGAACGGCAGGACCGGGGCCAGCAGGCGGAGCAGCACCGACAGGGCCCCGGCCAGGGCCGCACGGGCCGAGGCGGTGCCCGGGTCGTCCGCACCGCCGGACTCGCCGTAGGCGCGGGACTTCACCAGCTCGAGGTAGTCGTCGCAGAACGCCCAGAAGAAGGCCTCGGTGCGCTCGAGGGCCCGGGCGTAGTCGTAGGACTCGAACGCGGCGGTGGCCTCTTCGACGACGACGGCCAGCCGACCGAGCATGGCCCGGTCGATCGGCGCGGTGGCCGACCCGATCGGGGGGACCACCACCGCACCGTGCTCGTCGACCAGTCGACCGAGGGCGAACCTCGACGCGTTGAGCACCTTCATGGCCAGGCGACGGCCCACCTTCATCTGCGCCTCGTCGACCGCGGTGTCGGTGCCGGGCCGCCCGCTGGCCGCCCAGTACCGGACGGCGTCGGCCCCGTGCTGCTCGAGGAGCGGCAGGGGCGTCAGCACGTTCCCCTTCGACTTGGACATCTTCTTGCGGTCCGGGTCGAGGACCCATCCCGAGATGGCGGCGTTGGCCCACGGCAGGGCCCCGTGCTCGAGTTCCGACCGCACGACGGTCGAGAACAGCCAGGTGCGGATGATGTCGTGGGCCTGGGGCCGCAGGTCCATCGGGAACACCCGGGCGAACAGGTCGGTGTCGTCCTCCCACCCGCCGGCGATCTGCGGGGTGAGTGACGAGGTGGCCCAGGTGTCCATGACGTCCGGGTCGCCCACGAAGCCGCCGGGCACACCGCGCTGGTCCGGCGTGAACCCGGGGGGCACGTCGGTCGACGGGTCGACGGGCAGCGAGGCCTCGTCGGCCAGCACCGGTGTGTCGTAGTCGACCTCCCCGAGGGGGTCGATCGGGTACCAGACGGGAAGGGGCACCCCGAAGAAGCGCTGGCGGCTGATGTTCCAGTCGCCGTTGAGCCCTTCGACCCAGGCGCGGAACCGGTGGGCCATGTAGGGCGGGTGCCAGGCCAGCTCCTCGCCGCGGGCGAGCAGCGCCTGGCGGTGGGGCATGGTCTCCACGAACCACTGCCGGGACGACACGATCTCGAGCGGGCGGTCGCCCTTCTCGAAGAACTTGACCGGGTGGGTGATGGGTCGGGGCTCGCCGATCAGGTCGCCGGACTCGGCCAGCAGCTCCACGATGCGGCTCTGGGCCTGCTTGACCGACTTGCCGACCAGCTCGCCATAGTGGCCGTTCCCCCGGGCGGGGTCGTCGGACTCCCAGCCCTCGGTGCCGAACGTCACCGGCAGCAGGCGGCCGTCGCGTCCGACGACGGTCCGGGTCGGCAGCGACAGCTCCCGCCACCACACCACGTCGGTGGTGTCGCCGAACGTACAGACCATGGCGATGCCGGAGCCCTTGTCGGGGTCGGCCAGCTCGTGGGCGACCACCGGCACCCGGACGCCGAACAGGGGAGTGGTGACCAGGGTGTCGAACAGCGGCCGGTAGCGCTCGTCGTCGGGGTGGGCCACGAGGGCCACACAGGCCGCCAGCAGTTCGGGCCGGGTCGTCTCGATCTCCACGCCTTCGTCGGCGCCTACCCGGGGGAAGCGCAGGCGGTGGTAGGCGCCGGGACGCTCCCGGTCCTCGAGCTCGGCCTGGCTGACGGCGGTGCGGAAGTCCACGTCCCACAGGGTCGGGGCGGTGCGCTGGACGACCTGGCCACGGCGCGCCAGGCGGAGGAATCCCCGCTGGGACACCCGCTGGGCCCGCGCACCGATGGTGGCGTAGGTGTGCGACCAGTCGACCGACAGGCCGAGTGTGCGCCACAGGTGCTCGAAGACCTGCTCGTCGGCCAGGGTGAGCTGGTGGCACAGGGCGACGAAGTTGGGCCGGGAGATGGCGACGGGGTCTTTGGGCGGGTCGGCCGGTGGCACGTAGTCGGGGTCGTAGGCGAGGCTCGGGTCGCAGCGGACGCCGAAGTAGTTCTGGACCCGGCGCTCGGTGGGCAGCCCGTTGTCGTCCCAGCCCATCGGATAGAAGACCTGCTTGCCCCGCATCCGGTGGAAGCGGGCCACGGCGTCGGTGTGCGTGTACGAGAACACGTGGCCGATGTGGAGCGACCCGGACACCGTCGGCGGGGGGGTGTCGATGGAGAAGACCTGGTCACGGGTGGCGGTCCGGTCGAACGCGTAGACGCCCTCGGCCTCCCACCGGGCCGCCCAGGCGGCCTCCAGGCCCTCGAGCCCGGGCTTCTCGGGGATGCCGCGGCCCGCGTGGGGGTGGGCGGTGGGTCCGTTCGTGTACTCGGGCATGATCGGGTTACCGTACCCTGCGTGCTCCAGCTCCACGACACCGCCACCGGCGAGGTGGCCCCGCTCCGGCCCCGCCAGCCCGGGAAGGTGGGGCTCTACGTGTGCGGCCCCACGGTGGACGGGGTCCCCCATCTCGGGCACGGCCGCTTCTCGCTGGTCTTCGACGTGCTCCGCCGCTACCTCCTGTTCAGCGGCCTCGACGTCACCTACGTCTCCAACATCACCGACATCGAGGACAAGATCATCGACCGGGCCGCCGCCCAGGGCGTGCCCATCGCCGAGTTCACGGCGGCCAACGAGGCGCTCTGGTGGGAGATCATGGATGCGCTGGGCGTCCTGCGTCCGGACGAGACCCCGCACGCCACCGCCTATGTGGACGAGATGATCGCCCTGATCGACGACCTGGTCGGCCGGGGCGTGGCCTATGAGACGGCGACCGGTGTCTATCTGTCCGTTCTGGACGTGCCCGGCTACGGGCTCCTGGCCCGCCAGCCGCTCGAGTCGCTGCGGGCCGGCGCCCGCATCGAGGCCGACGAGGACAAGCGGTCGCCGCTCGACTTCGTGCTGTGGAAGAAGGCCAAGGCGGGTGAGCCGAGCTGGGAGGCACCGTGGGGCGCGGGCCGTCCCGGTTGGCACACCGAGTGCGTGGTCATGTCCCTCGACCTGCTGGGGGAGGGCTTCGAGCTCCACGGCGGGGGCCAGGACCTGATGTTCCCGCACCACGAGAACGAGCGGGCCCAGGCGGTGGCCGACGGCAAGGAGTTCGCCCGGCACTGGATGCACAACGGGTGGGTGACCGTCGGTGGTGAGAAGATGTCGAAGTCCCTCGGCAACTTCACCTCCCTGGCCGACCTCCTGGCCCGCAGTGACGCCCGTGCCTACCGGCTGCTGGTGCTGCGGTCGCACTACCGGTCGCCCATCGAGGTGACGCCGGACACCATCGCCCAGGCCGAGGCCGGTCTGGGCCGACTCGACGAGCTCGCCCGCCGATTCGCCCTGCCCGACCTGCTGGCCGAGGGGCCACCGACCGGGCCCGGGTCCGCCGTCGGAGCCGTCGATGCCGACGCGTTGGACGCGTTCACCGCCGCCATGGACGACGACCTCGACACGCCGGGCGCCCTGGCCATCGTGTTCGACCTCGCCCGGCGGGCCAATGCCGCCGCCGACGCCGGGGACGCCGCGGCCGCCGACCGGGCCGCCGGTACGGCCGCGCTCCTGGCTGCCGCGCTCGGGCTCCGCCTGCAGGGCGGCCCGGGCGACGAGGTGGACGAGGGCGCAGCGGCGCTTGTGCAGGCGCGCGACGACGCCCGGGCCGCCCGGGACTGGGGCCGGGCCGACGCGCTCCGCGACGAGCTGGAGGCGGCGGGCTGGTTGGTCGAGGACAGTGCCGTGGGGACCCGGATCCGCCGCCGGTAGAGCGTGCCCCGCCCGGGATCGGGCCGCCTCCGCTGGCCGTGCCCGCACGTCACCCGCACGTCACCCGCACGTCACCCGCACGTCACCCGGGCCCCGTCGGGACCCGGCCGTGCCGGTCGTGAACGCCGCGTGAACAGACGCCGATCCGGCCGTTTCGCACGCGGAACGGACCCGGACGACTGCTAGCGTTTTTTTCAGTCGGAGCGTCCCCGTCGGCGGTGCACCCCGGCCCGCTCCCCGTCCGGGGGCGGCCGGTCCCCGGTGCCGGTGGCTGCTGCGTGAGCACCATGCAGGTGAAGGAAAGGGGACGCCACCGTGGCATCCGGAACAGTCAAGTGGTTCAACGCGGAGAAGGGCTTCGGCTTCATCTCCCAACCGGACGGAGGCGCCGACGTGTTCGTGCACCACACCGCCATCCAGATGAACGGATTCCGCTCTCTCGAGGAGGGCCAGGCCGTCGAGTTCGACCTGCAGGAGGGCCCGAAGGGCCTGCAGGCCGTCGACGTGCGCACCGTCCAGGCCTAGGTCACCGGTCCGATCCGGGTCTCGGGAACCCGGGAACGTGCCGGCCCCTCTGGGGTCAGCCGACGTCGGGGACCGCACCGCCCGCGGCCGCCGGCACGATCCCACCCGTGCCCTCACGGGCTCCCGGCGCCCATGGTGGCCGGGGTGGTTGCCCTTTGGCGCCCATCATGGTTACTATTGAGTAACTACGAAGCGACCCGCCGGGATCCGGCGTGCGTGCGGCCACGGTGCCGACACCGGTCACGGCAGTGCTGAGGGGCCTGCGGGTCCAGATCGGAGCAGTGCACCATGTCTGAATTCTCCCTGGACCTCGACGAGGATCAGCTCCAGCTGCAGAAGTGGGTCCACGACTTCTCGGAGAACGTCATCCGCCCGGCCGCCCACGAGTGGGACGAGCGGGAGGAGACACCGTGGCCGATCATCCAGGAGGCGGCCAACATCGGCCTGTACTCCTTCGAGTTCATCGCTAACGCCTTCATGGACAAGAGTGGCCTGCTCATGCCCATCGCCGCGGAGGAGCTCGCCTGGGGCGACGCCGGCATCGGCCTGGCCATCCTGGGCTCCACCCTCGGCCTGGCCGGCATCGCCGGCAACGGGACCCCCGAGCAGCTCATGGAGTGGGGACCGCAGTGCTTCGGGACCCCGGAGAAGGTCCAGCTGGCCGCCTTCGCCGTGTCCGAGCCCGACGCCGGGTCCGACGTGTCGTCGCTGCGCACCCGGGCCGTGTACGACGAGGCCAAGGACGAGTGGGTCCTGAACGGCACCAAGACGTGGATCACCAACGGTGGCATCGCCGACATCCACGTGGTGGTGGCCTCGGTCGACCCCGAGCTCGGCTCGCGTGGACAGGCCAGCTTCATCGTCCCGCCGAACACGCCCGGACTCTCGCAGGGTCAGAAATTCCAGAAGATGGGCATCCGGGCCTCGCACACCGCCGAGGTCGTCCTCGACGACTGCCGGGTCCCGGGGCACTGCCTGCTCGGCGGCAAGGACAAGCTCGACGAGCGCCTGGCCCGGGTGCGTGAGGGGAAGAAGGGCGGATCCCAGGCCGCCATGAAGACCTTCGAGGGCTCGCGCCCCACGGTCGGCGCCCAGGCCCTCGGCATCGCCCGGGCCGCCTACGAGTACTCGCTCGACTACGCCAAGGAGCGCAAGGCCTTCGGTCGGGCCATCATCGAGAACCAGTCCATCGCCTTCAAGCTGGCCGACATGAAGACCCGCATCGACGCCTCGCGCCTGCTGGTGTGGCGGGCCTCGTGGATGGGTGCCAACGGCAAGGAGTTCAACTCGGGCGAGGGCTCGATGTCCAAGCTCTACGCCGGGGAGACCGCCGTCTACGTGACCGAGGAGGCCATCCAGATCCTGGGGGGCTACGGCTACGTCCGCGAGTACCCGGTCGAGCGGTGGCACCGTGACTCGAAGATCTTCACCATCTTCGAGGGCACGAGCGA
>Ga0302267_10003612_pt1 | contig 17673 bp, 12 predicted proteins | sample III_Bog_E1_3_FD_194555 | JGI IMG/M metagenome (GOLD analysis project Ga0302267, IMG submission 194555) | Peat permafrost microbial communities from Stordalen Mire near Abisko, Sweden - III_Bog_E1_3 | ecosystem: Environmental > Terrestrial > Soil > Wetlands > Peat | place: Sweden: Abisko... | reverse complement strand
GGCGTCGGCCGAAGACGACGGATGCGGCCCAGGTGATGCTGGGCGTCGGCCGAAGACGACGGATGCGGCCCAGGTGATGCTGGGCGTCGGCCGAAGACGACGGATGCGGCCCAGGTGATGCTGGGCGTCGGCCGAAGACGACGGATGCGGCCCAGGTGATGCTGGGCGCCCGCCGAAGACGACGGATGTGCGGAAGTGATGCTGGGCGCGCGAAATCAGGCCGGCAGCTTGGCGCCGAGGAACGACTGCAGCTTGACCAGGTTCTTCTCGTCGCGGGAGAAGCTCGGCGTCTCGTAGCTCGCCGCCCAGCCGCTGACCTCGTGGAGGAAGGCGGCGCGGATGGTCTCGTCGTGGAGGATCTCCTCCACGGTGCGGCCGCGGGCGACGCCCCGGGTCAGCGTCTTCACGTAGGACTCGAGCCGGGCGTAGTCCTTGCCGAGGAGGTCGGCGATGACCTTGGTGTCGGCCGCGAGCCGCGTCAGGACGGCCGGCGTCTCGCCCCCTGCGGGCGCCTCCCGGATCGAGAGCGCCGCGGCGACGCGGATCACGAAGGCGTCGTCGAGGAAGCCCAGGTCCTCGATGCCGTCGGGGATGAGGTCGAGCGACTTGAAGAGGTAGTTGAGACCGCCGGCCACGTAGCGCCGTGTCCCCTCGGGCACGTCGGTGGAGGCGAGGAGCTTGGAGAGCTCGCCGGCGTCCGTGGCGAGGGCGCGCAGCCACTCCGGGAACAGATCGAGGCAGCGGGTGTGAAGCTCGTTCATGGGACGGTCCTTTGTCGGCGGGCGGGCGAGGCCGGGAGCGTAGTCCGAGGGCCCTCCCGCCGTCTACCGCCCCCGTCCCGCCCCCGCGTCGCCCCCTGTCGGGCCGGGCGCGCTACTTGATGAAGAGGATCTCCTGGTAGGTGGGCAGCGGCCAGATGTCGTCGGCGACCACGCCCTCGAGCGCGTCGGCGGCCTCCCGCACCTTGAGCATCGCCGGGAGCACGTCGACGGCGAAGTGCTTGGCCTCGGCGAGGGCGCCCTCGCCGCCGTGGTGGGCGGTGGCGGACTCCAGCCCGGTGAGCGAGGCCTGGAGCTTGCCGATCAGCTCCGACACCTGCCCGAGCAGGCTGGTGTCGGCGGTGATGCCGGCGGCCTGGACGCTGGCGGCGATGCCGGCGAGCTGGCCCTGGTAGCGCAGCGCGGCGGGCAGGATGATGGTCTTGCCCATCTTGGCGGTGAGCCTGGCCTCGACGTTGACGGTCTTGCTGTACTGCTCCAGGTAGATCTCGTAGCGCCCGTGCAGCTCGCGGGGCGAGAGCACCTTGTACTTGTCGAAGAGGGCGATCACCTCGGGCTGCTCGAGCACGGGGATGGCGTCGACGGCGGTCTTGTAGTTGGGCAGCTTGCGGGCCTCGGCCTCGGCGTGCCACTCGGCGGCGTAGCCGTTGCCGTTGAAGACCACGGCGCCGTGCTCGCGGATGATCTCGCCGAGCACCTCCTGGATGGCGGCGTTGAGCCGCTTGCCGGCGGCGAGCGAGGTCTCCAGCTTGGTGGCGATGACGTCGCAGGACTCGGCGATGATGGTGTTGAGGGCGGTCAGCGCGTCGCTGATGGACTGGCCCGATCCCACCGCGCGGAACTCGAAGCGGTTGCCGGTGAAGGCGAAGGGGCTGGTGCGGTTGCGGTCGCCCGGGTCGCGCGGGAGCTTGGGCAGCGTGTCGACGCCGATCTCCAGCGTGCCCTTGGTCCGGGAGGACTTGGCGCCGCCGGCGCGGATCTGCTCGAACACGTCGAAGAGCTGCTCGCCGAGGAAGATCGAGATGATGGCCGGGGGGGCCTCGTTGGCGCCGAGGCGGTGGTCGTTGGCGGCGGTGGCGATGGCGGCGCGGAGCACGCCGGCGTACTTGTGCACGCCGCGGATGACCGCGCCGCAGAACACCAGGAACTGGGCGTTGTCGTGCGGCGTCTCGCCCGGGTCGAGGAGGTTGCCCTGGGTGGCGTTGCCGAAGGAGTAGTTGACGTGCTTGCCCGAGCCGTTGACCCCGGCGAAGGGCTTCTCGTGGAGCAGACAGACCAGATCGTGGCGCTCGGCGACGGATTTCAGGGTGCTCATCACCAGCTGCTGGTGATCGGCGGCGATGTTGGCGCTCTCGAACACCGGGGCCACCTCGAACTGGCCGGGGGCGACCTCGTTGTGGCGGGTCTTCACCGGGACGCCCAGCTTGAAGAGCTCGCGCTCCACTTCCATCATGAAGGCGAGGACGCGCTCGGGGATGGAAGCGAAGTAGTGGTCCTCGAACTCCTGCCCCTTGGGCGGCCGGGCGCCGAAGAGGGTGCGCCCGGCGTTGAGCAGGTCCGGACGGGCGTAGTAGAAGTGCTTGTCGATCAGGAAGTACTCCTGCTCGGCGCCCCCGTACGAGACCACCAGCGCCGGGTTCTCGTGGCCGAAGAGCTTGAGGATGCGCTGAGCGTGCTTGTTGAGGGCCTGGGCGGCGCGGAGGAGCGGCGTCTTCTTGTCGAGCGCCTCGCCCGTCCAGGAGACGAAGGCGGTGGGGATACAGAGAGTGATCCCGTTGGTGCTCTCGGTCAGGTAGGCCGGGCTGGTGATGTCCCAGGCGGTGTAGCCGCGCGCCTCGTTGGTGCTGCGGATACCCCCGTTGGGGAAGCTCGACGCGTCCGGCTCGCCCTGGACCAGCGTCTTGCCGGCGAACTCGGTGATGGCCCCGCCCTCGCCGTCGGGGGAGAGGAAGCTGTCGTGCTTCTCGGCGCTGATGCCGGTGAGCGGATAGAAGACGTGCGAGTAGTGGCTGGCCCCCTTGCCCATCGCCCAGGACTTCATGGCGGCGGCCACCACGTCGGCGACCTTGGGATCGAGGAGGGAGCCCGTCTCGATGGTCCGCTTCACCGAGCGAAACACGTCCTTGGGAAGGAGCGCCTTCATCGTGGTGAGGCCGAAGACGTTGGCGCCGAACACCGACTGGGACGAAGAGCTCTTGTAGTCGAAGGCGGGGGGGTTCCTGTAGCTGGTTGCCGCAATGACCGCTGCCCGTCGCACCGTGGATCCGCTCATGATTCTGTTCCCTTTTTCTCGCGGGACGACGCCGCTGGACACCGCCGCCGTCGGAAGCCCGCCCACCCTAGCGCCGCCCATGTTTCCAGACGGATACGTTACTGTTTCCAACCGTGCCCGCGGCGCGCCCCTCGCGCAAAGGTCAGCGGTCTCACCTCAGACCCCCGACTGCCGCTGAATCACCCGCCGGAACCGCTCGGCCGAGGGGAGCAAGCCGTCCATGCGCTCCCAGGACAGCTCCGCCAGCCGCCCCACCTGCCGCCCCAGCGCGCACTGGAGGAAGACCGCCTCGCGGAGGATGGGCTCCAGGTCGAGCGCACAGCGGGCCTCCCACGCCGCCGCGTCCACGGCCTCGCGGTGAACCGAGCCGCCGAAGTCGATGAGGAGCAGCTCCAGCGGCGCGGGACAGACGATGGCATTGTGCAGCTCCGCGTCGCCGTGGGAGAGGCCGCCCTCCTGCAGCGCGACGAGCTGGGCGAGGCCCTGCTCCGCCAGCCGCCACAGCCCCGCGGCCGACGCCAGCGGGAGCTTCTCGGCGAGGGGGACGCACATGTCCGGCGGCTCGACGCCGGAGAAGGGGGAGAGCCGCGCGTACGGCGTCCCCGGGATCAGACAGGAGCGGAACACCCGAGCCGTGTGACCGATGGGCGGAGGCACCGCGAGGATCCGGCTGGCCAGCGCGTGGTTGTCGAACTCGACCTCGGGATCGTCGTGGAGCTGCCCGGGGAAATAGGTCTTCCTGAAATGGAGGGGATAGGCCACCGCCAGCGGGTGCTGCGCCCGGGTCTCCCAGCCGGCGATGACCAGCTCGGCCGTCATCAGGAGCAGATCGTTCACCTGACGTCGCATCAGGGTGCGGACCACGAAATCCCGCTGCGGCGCCCTCTCGATCAGCGCGAGGTACTCGCGCGCGAGGAGGACCTGGTGGCGCGGCGACACCGAGATGGTCCCCTCGTCTTCGGCGCTTTCCATGGTCTCACCCTCCGTCCGGAGCCCCCTGCTTGCCCCCCCGCCAGCCCAGGACCCGCAGGGCGTTGAGCGAGAAGATCTGCAGGACGTGGTCGTAGCTCATCCCCCGCGCCCGCAGCGCCGCGGCCAGCCGGGGGAGCGCGGCGGCGTCCTCGAGGCCCTCGGGCACCTTGATGCCGCCGTCGAAGTCGGAGCCGACCGCGACGTGATCGATGCCGGCGACGGCGACCATGTGCTCGACCTGGGCCACCACGTCGGCCACGGTCGCCTCGTTGCTGCCGTTGACGAAGGGGGCGTGGAGGTTGATACCGGCGACGCCGCCGGTGTCGCGGATGACGCGGAGCTGATCGTCGGTGAGGTTGCGCGGCTGCTTGGCCACCGCGCGCGCGTTGGAGTGCGTCGCCACCACGGGCGCGCCGTGGGCGCGGGCGATGGCGGCGATGTCCGCGAAGGCCGCGTCGGAGACGTGCGACACGTCGACGAGGGCCCCGTGGGCGTAGACGCGCTCGCAGAACTCCTTGCCGAGGGGGGTGAGGCCGTGGTCCACCCGGGCGCCCGTCGCGGAGGACGAGAGCGGGCTGTTCTTGCCGTGGCACGGGCTGACCAGGCGCAGCCCGCGGGCGATGAAGCGGTCGATCTGGGGGATGTCGGCGGCGAAGGCGCCGCCACCCTCGATGGAGAGGAACGAGGCGATGCGGCCGGGCTCGGCGGCGCGCGCGGTGAGCGGGAGGAAGAGCGGGTGCTGCGCGATCAGCGACTCGATGGTGGCGAAGACGGCGTCGGCGTCCTCGATGTGGGAGCCGTCCTTGTGGGCGCTGTCGGGCAGGTAGATGGGGAAGACGATGCCGCCGTAGCCCCCGGCGACGAGGCCGGCGAGGGTGGCGTGGCCCTCGGTCAGGGCCGCCGAGCGGCCCTTGAAGTGGACCTGCCAGGGGAGGTCGACGTGGAGATCGACGACCATGAAGGGCGGATCCGCCGGCGCCGGCTCTCCGCGGGAGTCGCCGTGGGCCGCGATCAGCGCGGCGACGATCGGCGCGGCGCGGAGCGAGCGGAGGAGACGGCGCGCCCACACCGCATCACCCCATCAGGAACCCGAGCGCCCAGCCCAGGCCGAAGGCGACGACGGCGACGAGGCCGACCACCCAGTAGGGCGCGGTGCCCGGGCGCGGCGGCGGCTCGATGACCTCGACTGCGGGGGCCCGCGCGTGCACCAGGGGAGCGCCCCCCGCCTGCTGGGCGCTCACGTGGGTCGGCCCGACGTTGGCCGAGTGAGCGCCGAACTGGGCGCCCAGCGCGGGCGGCGGCGTGGAGGCGAGGGTCCCCGCGCGCGGCGGCGGGGGCGGGACCGACCCCTGCGAGACGGCCGCCACGGGGTACCCGGGGTAGCCCTCGTGACCGGACATCGCCGGGGACTGCATCAGGCCGGAGCTGTGCTGCGGCGGCTGGAGGAGCGCCGAGGAGGGGCCGATGCTGGAGGGCCGCTCCAGGACCTCCATCGGGGCCGTGGTCACCAGCGGAGAATAGCTGACGCTGGAGGGGCGGTCCTTCACCTCCAGGGGAGAGGTGGTCATGAACGCGAGCGGCGCGTGGCTGACCCGGGAGGCGCGCTCCTTCACCTCCATCGGGGCGGTGGTCATCGCCGAGGAGGCCGGGCCGCTGCCGGCGGGGAGGCTCTGCGGGCCCTGCGGGCTCGGACCGCGGGCGGTGCTGAGGAGCGCGGCGGCCATCTCGTCGGCGGACTGGAAGCGCCGCGCCGGATCCTTGGCGAGGGAGCGGAGGATGAAGGGGCCCCAGGAGGCGAGCTGGGGGGCGACCGCCTCGATGGGCTTGATCTCCTCGGTGAGGACGCTGGTGAGGCGGGCGAACTCGTTGGCGGCGGGGAACGGGGAGAACCCGGTGAGCAGCTCGTAGAAGATGATGCCGACCGACCAGAGATCGGTGCGGGCGTCGACGCCCTTGGAGTCCCGGATCTGCTCGGGGCTCATGTACCCGGGCGTGCCCAGGAGCACGCCGGTGCGGGTCTTCTGGCCCATGCCGCCGGCGACATCCATCACCTTGGCGATGCCGAAATCGAGCACCTTGGTGTGGAACGAGCCGTTGGCGTCGTGGACCAGGAACAGGTTGTCGGGCTTGATGTCGCGGTGGACGATGCCCCGCGCGTGGGCCGCGGCGAGCGCCTGGAGCACCCCGTGGACGAGGTGGACCGCCTGCGCCACCGGGAGCGCCTGGCCCTGGTCGACGTAGCTCGCCACCGGGACCCCCTGGAGCAGCTCCATCACCAGGTAGGGCGTCCCGTTCTCGGCGGTGGCCGTCTCCAGGACCTGGCTGACGTTGGGGTGGTTGAGCGTGCGCGTCGCCTGGGCCTCGGCGAAGAAGCGGGCGAGGATCTGCTCCTCCTTGACGTACTCCTGGTGGAGCAGCTTGATGGCGCGCTTGCCCACGCCGGGAGGCCCGTCCGCCTCGTAGACGGCGCCCATGCCGCCCTCCCCGAGCAAGCGGACCAGGCGCCACCGGCCGTTGAGGACGGCGCCGACCAGGTCGTTGGCGGGGCTCGAGGCGGTCACGGGGGGGACTGTACCAAAGGAACCGTCGCCCTCGCGCCGGCAACCGTGCGTCATGGCCATTTCTTACGCAGCGCGTGATCCACTGCGGCTGCACGGCGACGAGACGCGGCTCGGGTGAGGGGTGTTTGCGCCACGCGTGTGGGAGCGCGCACCCACGTGGAGCGAGCGACATGTCACGCCGGCTCGACTATACTGGCTACCCCGATCCTGGATGCTCCCAGCGGCGCGGGCGAATTCATCCTGGGGAACGCCCGAGAGCGTTCCCCGACAAATCGTTTCCGAGACGCGGCTCCCGATGACCGACGACAACTTGGTGGGTCAGACCCTCGCGGGGAAGTACCGGGTCGAGCAGGTTCTCGGCAAGGGAGGGATGGGTCTCGTCCTCGGCGCCCGCCACATCCGGCTCGACGAGCCGGTGGCGATCAAGATCCTCCGCGCCTCCATGATGGACGTGGACGGGATGGTGGTCCGCTTCCTCAAGGAGGCGCGCGCCGCGTCCAAGATCAAGAGCATCCACGTGGTGCGCGTCACCGACGTCGACACGCTCGAGGACGGCGTCCCGTACATGGTGATGGAGCACCTCACCGGGATCGATTTCTCGGAGATGCGCAAGCGCGAGGGCAAGCTCCCGATCACGGACTCCGTCGGCTACGTGCTCGAGGCCTGCGAGGCCATCGGCGAGGCCCACTCGCTGGGCATCGTCCACCGCGATCTCAAGCCGTCGAACCTGTTCCTCCACCAGCGCAAGGACGGGCGGCCGCTGGTCAAGGTGCTCGACTTCGGCATCTCCAAGCTCGACGGGCCGGGCGAGCAGGACACCACCAAGGAGGGCCAGATGATGGGCTCGCCCAAGTACATGTCGCCCGAGCAGATGATGTCGATGCACCACGTCGACGGGCGCAGCGACATCTGGTCCCTGGGCGCCATCCTCTACGAGTTCTTCACCGGCCGGCCCCCCTTCCTCGCCGAGAGCACCCCGCGCATCTGCGCCCTGGTGCTCAACGCCGACCCCGCGCCCCCCAGCACGCTCCGGCCGGAGCTGCCGCCCGAGCTGGAGCAGATCGTCCTCCGCTGTCTCGAGAAGGACGCCGACCAGCGCTTCGCCAGCGTCGCCGAGCTGGTCGACGCGCTCCTTCCCTTCGCCCCACCCCACCTCGTCGACAGCGCGGGCTCCACGGCGATGCGCCGGGCGTCGCTGGCCGGGTCGGTCACGCTCGGGGGTACCCCCAGACCCTCGGTAACTCCGGGGCCCGAGTCCGCGTCCAGACCGGTCCTGGCGGCGTCCACCGCGGGGGTGCTCCCCTCGGTCACGCCCACGCCGTGGGACGCGGTCACCCGGATCGAAGGGCCCACCCCCAGGCCGCACACCCCCGGTCGCCGGCGCCTCGCGGCGTTGCTGGCGGGCGTGGCGCTCCTGGGAGGCCTCGCCGCGGTCTACGCGTCGCAGAGCGCCGAGCCGCGCGGCGTCGCTTCCGGCTCGCCGCAACCGCCAGTCACCGCGGAGGTGGTCACGCCGGCGGCTCCCCCCGCCCCCCCGGTCACCCTGGCGGCCAGCTCGTCCGCGGTGGTGGCCGCCGTGGCACCGGCCGTCGTCGTGCCCGGCGCCCTCAACCCCGGAGACCTGCCGGAGGTCGGAGCGCCCGCCCCCACCAAGCCTCACCCCGTTCACGAGGGGGTCGCGAAGAAGCCGAGAGCCCCGGTCCCCGCCGCGCCCCCGTCGGATCCCTTCGGGGGGAGGCGCAATTGAACGGGAGGCGCTGGGGTCGCTGGCTGCCGGCGGCGCTGCTCCTGCTCACCACCTCCGCGGCCGCCCAGGAGCCGAGCGAGGGCGAGAAGAAGGCGGCCGCTCAGGCCCTCTTCGACGAGGCGCGGGGGCTCACCACCGCCGGCAAGTACGCGGAGGCGTGCCCCAAGTTCGTCGAGAGCAAGCGGCTCGAGCCGTCGCTGGGCACCCGGTTCTACCTGGCCGATTGCTTCGAGCACGTGGGCAAGCTCGCCAGCGCCTGGACCTACTACCTGGAGGTCGCCGACGCCGCCAAGGCCGCCGGCCAGACGGACCGCGCCCGGTTCGCCGAGGAGCGCGCCGAGGCGCTCCGGCCGCGCCTCGCCAGGCTCGCCATCAAGGTGCCCCCCGCCGTCCGGGCGATCCCCGGGCTGCTCGTCCAGCGCGACGGCACCATCGTCGGCGACGCCCAGTGGGGGAGCGCCATACCCATCGATCTCGGCCCCCACGTGGTCACCGCGAGCGCGCCCCGGTGCAAGCCGGTCGAGGTCAAGGTCGCGGCCGGCGCCGAGGCCGAGGTGGTGGAGGTCATCGTCCCCCCGCTCGAGCCCGCCGAGCCGAAGCCCCCGCCGCGGGTGCTCGCCGTCGATCCCGGCCCCCCGCCTCCTCCCGGGCCGCCTCCCTCGACGCCTCCGTCGGTGAAGGGCCGGCGCACCGCGGGCTTCGTGATCGGCGCCGCCGGCGTCGCCGGCGTGGCCATCGGCGCCGGGCTCGGCGTGCTCGCGCTGCAGAAGAAGAGCCAGAGCAACGCCGTCCACTGCGACAGCGGCGACACCTGCGACAGCGCCGGCCTCGGGCTGCGCAGCGACGCGCTCGCGGCGGCGAACGGATCGAACGTGGGCTTCATCCTCGGAGCGCTGGCGATCGGCGGCGGCATCGTGCTGGTGGCGACGGCCCCCAGCCCGCACGCGCCGGTCATCTCCGTCGGACCCCGCAGCGCGTTGCTCTCGTGGAGGTGGTGATGTCCCGCAGCACGGCGAGGATCCTGGTCGCGCCGGTCGTGCTGGCGCTCGCGGGGGGCTGCCAGCTCCTCATCGGGCTCGACGGCGGCTCCCCGCGCAAGACGGGGAGCGGCGGAGGCGGAGCCGGTGGAGCGACGAGCACCAGCAGCAGCACCGCGAGCGGGACGGGCGGGACCGGGACCGGCGGGACCGGGACCGGCGGCACCGGCGGCACCGGCGGCACCGATGGCGGCACCGACGGCGGCACGGACAGCGGCGCCACCGACAGCGGCGCCGATGGCGGCGCGGACAGCGGCGTCGATGGCGGCTGTACGACGGCCGCGACCTGCCCCGCGGCTGCGGAGTGCCACGTGGCCACCTGCACCGGGGGCGTCTGCGCGACGACGATGCCCGCGGCCGGCTCCTGCGCGGGGGGCAAGGTGTGCGGCACGCCCACGGGTCCGAACGGGGGCACCTGCGTGGGGTGCAACGTCGACGCCGACTGCCCGGCGCCGCAGGCCTGCGGGGCCACCAACCTGTGCGCGCTCCCGCCGCGGGTGCTGCTGCTCGCGGGGGGCGGAGGGCAGAGCACCGTCGGCGCCGCCTACGACGTCGTCGGCGGCTGGGGAGCGGCGACGACGCTCACGGCGACGACGGCCTCCGACCTCGCCGTCGCGATGATGCCGAGCGGCCAAGGGGTGGGGTTGATCCAGGGCCCTTCGCCCGGGAACCAGCTCGAGTACACCTTCTTCAACGGCCCGGGGACGAGCCCTCCCTGGGCTGCGTTCACCCCGCTCAACAGCGACGTGACCAGGGGCAAGCCCGCCCTCGCGGTGACCGGGGCCACCGCGCACGTCGTCTTTCAGGACGCCGCGTTCCTCTACCAGCACGAGGCGTACACGGCGGGCACCTGGTCCGGGGCGCCGACCCCGGTGGTCCCGGCCGGCCTGACGTCGCAACCGTGCGGACCGTGGCCAGGCGTGCTCGCGGCGCTGAGCTCGGGGGTGTCGCTGGTCTTCACCAACGGCAACTGCCCCGGGACGAACCTCAACGATCTCTTCAACACCGACCTGACCAGCGCCGGCTGGCAGGCGTTCAAGAACATGGCGAACAACCCGGTCGTCGCGCCCAACACCTATCCGGGGGCAGCGGTGGCCGCTCCGCTGTCGGGGTCGCCCGAGCTGGTGATCGCCTACTCGGTGGTGGGCGCCGCGCAGATCCAGACGTCCTACCGGGTGAACGGCGCCTGGATGGGGTACATGCCGATCAACGGTGTGCTCAGCAACGACGAGCTCGCGCTCGCGCCGCTCGCCACCGGCGGCGGCGTGGTGCTGGCGTATCGCGGCACCGACGGCAAGCTCTACACGACCCTCTACACCGTGGGCAGCGCCTCGTGGTCCACGCCCGCGCCCCCCTTCACCTCGCCCACGACCATCGCCGGGCCGCCGGCGGTGACCCAGGGCATCGGCGTGGCCGCGGCCGAGATGGCCTACCTCGACGCCACCGGCGCCGCCTGGCACACGCGCCTGATCGGCGGCATGTGGACCGCGCCCCTCCCCGTGGCGATGGGCGCGGCCGGGTTCACCAACCTGGCCATCGCCAGCGGGCCCTGACCCTCGCCGGAGCGGTCGGCGCGACCTACGCCCTCACCGTCGCCCGCTTGCTCTTGCGCGGGCCGAGCATCTGCTCGAGCGTGGTCAGCTCGGCCGCCGTGGCCGCGTCGAACGGGGTCTCCTCGCCCGCGTCCTCGACGTCGACGAACGTCGGCACGGTGGCCGCCTGGGTCCAGCGGTCGTGGAGGCGCTCGGCGATCATGTCGAGCAGGTGCCGGGTGCTCTCCCGGTCGGTGGCCGAGACCGCGGCCGCGTCGCGCAGGCCGAGGGTGAGGCGGCGCGCCAGGAGCGGGTCGACCAGATCGATCTTGTTGAACACCAGGATGCGCGGGATGGCCCCCAGCTCCAGCTCGGCGAGCAGCGCCTCGGTGGTCTCGATGTGCTGGTCGCGGGCGGGGTCCGAGGCGTCGACGACGTGGAGCAACAGGTCGGCGTCGGCCGCCTCCTCGAAGGTGGCGCGGAAGGCGGCGAAGAGATCCTTGGGGAGATCGCGGATGAAGCCCACGGTGTCGGTGAGGACCACCTCCCGCTCCTGGGGGAACTTGAGGCGGCGCGAGCGGGTGTCGAGCGTGGCGAAGAGCTTGTCCTCGACGAGCACGCCCGCGCCGGTGAGCGCGTTGAGCAGGGTGCTCTTGCCGGCGTTGGTGTAGCCGACGATGCTCACCAGGGGCACCTCGAGCCGCGCCCGCCGGCGCCGCCGCTCGCGCCGCTGCTTGGACGACTTCTTCAGCTGCGCCTCCAGGAACGAGACCCGCTCCTTGGCGCGGCGCTTGCCGATCTCCAGCTTGGTCTCGCCGGGGCCGCGCCCGCCGATGCCGCCGGTGAGCCGGGAGAGCGAGTTGTCCTTGAGCGAGAGCCAGGGCAGCGTGTACTTGAGCTGCGCCAGCTCGACCTGGAGCTTGCCGTCCGCCGACTCGGCCCGCTGGGCGAAGATGTCGAGGATGAGCTGGGTCCGGTCGATGACCTTGAGGTCGGTGTGCTTGGTGATGGCCGCCGCCTGCGAGGGCGTCAGGTTGCGATCGAAGATCAGGTGGTCCACGTCGAGCTCGGCGGCGCGGAGGACGATCTCGTCGAGCTTGCCCTTGCCCATGACGAACTTGGGGTCGAGCCGGTCGCGGAGCTGGAGGACCGTGTCCATCACCACCACGCCGGCGCTGCGCGAGAGCTCGGCCAGCTCCCGCAGGCTCTCCTCGGCCTGGAGGTGGACCTGGGCCCGGCCCTTCTCCCCGGCGTGGACGAGGATGGCGCGCCCGTCCCTGTCGGTGACGGCGCGCGCGCTCGAGCGCTTGGCGAACTCGTCCTCGAGCGCCTGGATGAGCTCGCCGAAATTGACGTCGACGCGCCCCACCAGGACCGGGCCGACCTGGTGGTACGGCAGCGTCCCGTCGCCGGTCAGCGCCGCGGTGTCGGTGCTGGGAGCCCCGCTCCCGTCGAGGACCGGCGCGTTGTAGGCGTAGTGCAGCGTGCGCGCCTCGCCCTCGGGGGTGAGCTGGATGGCGGCGACCAGGTCGAGGCGGAGCCGGACCAGATCGACGAGATCGTCGCGCGTGAGCGGCTCGTTGTAGAGGTGGGTGTGGATGAGCCGGAGCGCGCGGAAGCGCCCGGTCGCGGCGCGCAGGCGGCCGATGTCGGGGAGCATCAGCTTGGTGGCGTCGCCGACGATGACGTAGTCCACCTCGCCGGAGCGGTGCACCAGCGCGCCCACCTGCCGGCCGATCTCGTGCGACGCCTCCGCGAGCGACTTGATCAGCTCGGGCGTGGCGAGGTGCTCGAGGCCCACCTTGCGGCGATAGATCCGCTCCAGGGTCTTGGTGGCGTGCGGGCTGAGGCCGGTGGTGTTTCCGTAGAGCTGAGGCATTCGTTCAGGAGGCTCCTTCGGATGGAATACCGCACGGAGGCGGTAGGGGCGAGCCCGCACGGCCCGAAGGGCGGCGCCCGGTCGGCGAACGCTCTCGGGCGTTCGCCCGGGCGACCGGGCCGGGTGGGCTTCAGTTCTGGGGAACGCAGAAGACCGCGAGCACGGTGCCGTGGTCGTTGCCGGTCTTGCACTCCTTGTAGGCGCTGTTGTCGTCGGCGATCACGTCGACGTCGATCGCCATGCCCTGGGTCGTCGGCGGCTGGGTCCAGGTGCAGCCCACGGTCGCGCAGGCGCCCGGCACCAGCGCCTGGGTGGTGGTGGTGCCGCAGACCTTGGTCCCCGCCACGTAGAAGCCGACGCTCAGCCCCGCGCCGATGGGGCTGGATCCGCGGTTGCACACCGGCGCGGTGAGGGCGGCCCCCGACCCCGAGCACGAGTAGGTGTCGGAGGCGCCGGCCGTGGCGTCGCCGGTGGCCAGGCCGTTGACGGCGCCCGGCACGTTCTCCCGGAAGTTGTTGAGCAGGGGGTTCTGCCAGTTGTTCAGCCAGGCGCTGGTCTTGGGGATGGTGCCGTCGTCATTGACGTTGGTGACGGCGTAGGCGTGCTGGTTCCACACCGTGCGCGAGCGCACCCAGTTGTCGTTGGCGTCGGAGTAGACGCGGATGCCGGCGAGGCCGTGGGGGTGCGCGGCGCGGCAGGTGTTGCCGGTGCCCGCGGTCCCCGCGGGCGGCGGCACGCAGCTGTAGCCCTCCTCGAGGCAGGCGGCGTCGGTGGCGGCGGCGCAGCACCCCGCGGTGGCCGTGCAGCGGCACAGGCCCGTGTCGCACACGCCCGAGGAGCAGTCGGCGCTGGTCTGGCAGTGGAGGCCGGCGAACATGATGTCGACCCCGTTGGCGTCGAGCATGGTGCAGGCGATGGCGTCCTGCCCGGCGGGCGCGCAGGCCTTGTTGGAGGGGACCACCAGGTTGGAGCGGAAGCTCCCCTCGACGTCGGCGACGACGGGGTTCTCGTACCAGGTGCACGACGAGTGGTACTGGCTGAAGAGGACCTCGCCGCTCTGGCCGTCGTACACGCGGGTGAAGCACTCGTCGGCGTAGATGGCCTGGCTCTTCCCGCTGCCGGCGAAGTCGAACACGCTCGAGCCCGTCACGTTGGAGGAGAAATCCTGGGACTGGCGCGACCAGGCGATGTAGCCGTTGGCCGGGCAGACGCCCCCCGCGGCGAAGTCGCACGGACCCTTGCTGCACACGCCGCCCGGCCGCGGGTTGGGGCCGCAGTCGATGTCGTAGAGCGTGTAGAACCCCTCCCCGGCGACCGCGATCTCGGGCAGGCCGTCGCCGTCGAAGTCGGCGATGGTGGGCGGCCCGCCGCCGCCCTTGCCAGGCACCGCCACGGGCGGCTGGGCGACCTCGCCGGTGATGGCGTAGACCGCCACCGTGCTGTTGCTGATCACCGCGATCTCGGGGTTGCTCGAGGGGACGCCGGTGCCGTACGCGCCGAAGTCGGCGACCGCGACCTGCCCCGGGTTGGCCGGGCCGGCATACTGGGTGTCGACCACCCAGGCGCCGCCCATCCACTTCCACACGGTCTGGCCGTTGGTCATCTCGACGAGCGGATCCTGGTCGAGGTTCGCCACCACCGGGAAGATGCCCTGGGAGTAGCTGGCGTACGCCGCCGGCGCGAGCGACTTGAGCGTGCCGTCGGAGCCGAAGACCACGCCCTCGCGGATGACCTCGGGCTTGCCGTCGTCGTCGATGTCGTGGATGGAGGGCCCCGCCCAGCCCAGGGCGCAGCGGTGCGCGCCGGTGTCGCAGGGCTGCCAGGGCGCGCCGGCGGGGTAGGGCGCCTTCCACAGGAGGCTCCACGTCCCGTTCTTGCGGGTGAACGCCAGGGTGGCGCCGTCGGAGCCGTAGGCGACGATGTCGGCGGCGCCGTCGCCGTCGAGGTCGCCGACGGCGAGCGTGGAGGGCGAGACCACCCAGTCGATGATGCCGTCGTTGTCGAGGTCGACGCCCGCCAGGTTGGCCTCCAGCGTGCAGTCGGTGCCGCGGAGCACGCGGATGATCCCCAGGTCCTCGGTGTAGTTGGCGGGCACGTCGACGCTGAACGCCGCGACGATGCTGGGCGGCCCGGAGGCGCCGGGGTTGTTGAAGTTGACGACGATGGGCGTCATCTGCACGTCGAGCGCGGTGGGGAACGCGTCGCCCGCCGGCGCGGCGCTGAACTCGCAGCGCACCTTCGGCTGGAGCACGCCCGCGGCGCTCACGTTGACGCAGTTGGCGTCGTCGGCCGGCATCTGCCCGGCCCACGGGACACAGCTCCCCTGCACGCAGGTGGTGTCGTTCTCGCACTGGTTGTCGCTGGTGCAGGTCACCAGGGGCACGCACACCCCGTGCGAGCAGATCTGGGTCTTGGCGTCGCAGGGCGTGGTGCAGGCGACCGTGCTGCCCCCGGCTCCCGTGCCCGAGCTGGTCACGAACCCGCCGCCCGCGCCGCCCGCTCCACCGCTGCCCACCACGCCGCCGGTGCCGGCGCCGCCGGTGCCGGCCGCGTGCGTCGCGGTGTTGCCGCTGCTCCCGCACGACCAGCCGTCCGCCACCGCGCCGAGGGCGAGCGCCCCCGCCAGCACCGCGACCCGATGATCCCCGCGCCTCGTCTTCATCGCGGAGAGGGTAGCCGCTCCGCGCCTCGCAATGGCAAATTGTGCCGAGCAGGGGCCTTATGTTGCAGTGCAACAATTCTCGTTGACGGACCGCGTTTGCCCGCCTAGCTTCCAGCCTGCCGGTGACCGTGAAAGCACGGAGCTCCCGGCGTCGGATCTGCCTCGGATCGGCCAAGAGCAGCTCGGTCCCACACCCCCTCTCCTCCGAGCGGCGCGGCAGCGCTCCATCCTTTGCCGGGAACCTCCATGAAGACACTGTGCACGCGGCTCGCGATGGTCTCACTGCTCCTCTCGCCGGGCGCCGGATGCGTCGGATCCGGGCAGGCCACGACGGCAGGTCTGGGCGGCGCCGGCCCGGCGACCACGTCCTCGGCGACCACCTCCGGGAGCACCAGCGGCGGCGGCGCCGGCGCGGGAGGCGACTCCCCGGCCGGCACCAGCTCGTCCTCCAGCAGCAGCGGAGCGAGCGGCAGCACCTCCAGCGGGACCACCAGCTCGTCGTCCAGCACCTCGTCGAGCAGCACCTCGTCGAGCAGCACCTCGTCAACGAGCACGACCTCGTCGTCCAGCACCTCGACGAGCAGCACCACCTCCAGCGGGACCACCACCAGCTCGTCCTCCAGCAGCTCCTCGTCCAGCTCGGGCAGCACGGCAACCACGCCGATGGTCAAGGGCTGCGTCACCAGCGTGGCCGCCGGCCATCACGTCTTCACCTGCTCGGGCGGGATCTCCTACGACGTGGAGATCTCGCCGGCCTGCGCGGCGGGCGGGTGCGGGCTGGTGGTCGACCTGCACGGCTACACGATGGATGCCGCCTCCGAGGACGTGGCCACGGGGATGCGCGCGCTCGGCGACCAGTACGGCTACGTGGTCGTGCAGCCGAACGCGGCCGGCACCCCTCCCTCGTGGAACCAGGCCACCGACGTGCCGTCGGTCTTCGCGTTCGTGTCGGACGCGGCGACGGCGCTGGTCACCAACCCCAAAAAGGCCCACGTGATGGGCTTCTCCGAGGGCGGAGGGATGACCTGGCGCATGGTCTGCTCGCACGCCGACTTCTTCGCCTCCGCCTCGCCGCTCAGCGGCATCGAGGGCTGCGAGTTCATCGCGCCCAACGTGCCCAGCCGGGAGGTGCCGATGCTGATGGTGCACGGCACCCAGGACAACATCGTCAACTTCAACGCCGTCGCCGTCCCCCTCCGCGACGCCGCGCTCGACTACTGGAAGGATGGCACCGGCGTGGTCTTCGCGACGGCCTCCACCTACTCGGCGACGCGCTACCTGACGGCGGCGGGCACCGACTTCGAGTTCTGGCAGCACGATTTCACCGCCGACAACGCGGTCCTCGGGGGCCACTGCGCGCCCGGCGGGTCGGACGTGGGCCCGGCGATCACCCAGTACGGGTGCCAGAGCAGCGCCTTCGTCTACGGAAAGACGGCGATGGCGTTCTTCATCGCGCACCCGATGAACTGAAGGTCTGACGGCGCCCGGAGGACGATTCCGCTGGGGGTGGCAGCCGCGGGCGAGCGGGACACGGTGAGGCCGAGCTCGGTGGGCCGAAGGTGCGCTCGGTCGGCCGAGGGTGCGCTCGCTCGGCCGAGAGCACGCTCGGTTGGCCGAGCGCACGCTCACCCGACCGCGGCCGAGCCTGATCGGTCGCGCGCATGCCCATGCGGTCACGGCCGAGCTCTGCTGCGCGTGGACGAAGCGGTGCGCCCCCGGGCGAGCGCGATCGTCGTCGGGCGAGGGGCTTCGCCCGAGGACGCGCCCGTACCGGCCGAGAACCCGCTGGGTGCCTGCCATGGTCGAGCTCGCTCGTCCGCGGCTCCACGCCCTCGGGCGCCGCCCGGCTCGCTCCGCCGACGTCGCCGACGGTGACTCCGAGGGCGAGGGAGCTCGTCCGTCGTCGAGCCGACGCGCCCGGCGACGAGCGCCTTGCGCCGCGGTCCGCGCCGCTCGCCCTCGTCGAGCTATCGCGCCCGCGGCCGAGGCCCATCGCCGTCCGCCGCGCTCGCTGCCCCGACGCCGAGGCTTCTCGCCCGCCTGGTTCGAGAAGCCTCGCCCGCGCGCCAGCGGTGTCGGCCGCGCGCGCGCTCGTTCGCGCGCGGAGGAGCTCCTGCGGTCTCGAAGCGGGGAGCTCGGCGGCGAGCGACGCGGGAAGCGGGCGATTCTGCGGGGATTTCGATCGAGCCCAGCGCCTGCCGTCGGCCTCGCTGCCACGCCCGCGGAGAGAGG
>Ga0302267_10003594_pt1 | contig 17735 bp, 18 predicted proteins | sample III_Bog_E1_3_FD_194555 | JGI IMG/M metagenome (GOLD analysis project Ga0302267, IMG submission 194555) | Peat permafrost microbial communities from Stordalen Mire near Abisko, Sweden - III_Bog_E1_3 | ecosystem: Environmental > Terrestrial > Soil > Wetlands > Peat | place: Sweden: Abisko... | reverse complement strand
TCGGCCAAAGCTGCATTACTCCTACAAAGAGCTGCAGGCTATCGCCATACTGTGAATCAACGTCCGAAGAGCCCAGTGCGGGAAATCTGCACGCTGGGTTCTGTGGGAGCCGGGGGGGGCAACTGCCTCCGGCCACCCAGTGGGCGACCAGCGATGATCGTCCCTACCGCGACCGGGACGTTCCCCACAACCTCAAGACGAATGGCGCCGGACCTCGCCCCTGACACCTGGGGTCACACGAGCGTTTTAGTCACGGACTACTTCCGGCGGACGCCGATGCGGCTGGCCTACGAGACCCGCCGATTCGCTTCCGAAGAGTACCAAATCGCCAGGTCATCTTTCCAAGAACCTTTCCAGAAACTGCGACTCCCAGGACTGTTTTGGCACGGCGCGGCGTTCGCGGCCAGATGATATCGTTGCTAGCACTTTCCCTAAAATGTAAACGCTTACACGCACAAGAATGTGCGCAAAAACGCGCAAATAACGCTCTTATTCGCTCCTAAACGGCCTTATTTCATGTCATTTTGCACGTTTGATCACACGTTTGAATTCGCGTATACGCGCACGCTACCCTGTTCTTTTGCCATCGCAGCGTACGCACTTCACCGTACTCGCGGCGGCGCATCGGCTGCAAAGCTTTTGCCTTGAAAATCCCGAAAATTACGCTGGGCTTTCTCGCCCTGTGGGACTTTCTCCTGTCGAATGTTCGGCATCCCTACAGAGTCTTTGGACAGGTTCTCAGATTCAGTTCCCAGGGACAGTCCAATCCTCAGTCTTCAGCCCATCCACAAACGAAAACGCCCCGTCGTCAGTCACCAGCGTCAGCCCCAGAGACAAAGCATGGGCGGCAATCATCAGATCCTCAGTTGCCAACGGTCGGCCTTTGCGCCGCTGCTCCTCGCGTGTGGCGGCATACACTCTGGCGGCGTTTGAGTCCCACGCGAGTGAAGGCACATGTTCAAGGAAATCTTGCACACTCATACGCGTACGCGAATCCCTGGGACGCCTTGCGACCCAGAACAGTAACTCAGCCTCCGTTACCGCGGAGACGGATATGCTCTCATTCGGTGTGCGATTAAGATGGTCGCGGACGGTAGCGGAAGTTCCCCGAACAAAATGGCTCACCACGTTTGTGTCGAGAAGATAGGTGAGCGGCATTTAAAAGAAATCCCGCTCAACTGGGTAGGAAACATGACGCTCAAATTCAAGGTCGGGCGGACCGAGCGAATCCCAATCGGCGAACAATTCAGCCCATGACATGTTCTTTCGCGAATTGGCGCTTGGCGTCAGCACTACTTCCCCCGTCGCCGGATCGCGCCGGATCGCAACTTCGTTACCCTCGAATCGGAACTCTTTGGGCAGCCGCACCGCCTGACTGCGGCCATTCTTGAACAGCTTGGCAGTCTTAATCCCCGGCTGAGTTGCAGGGCTTTTTTCGATTTGCGGCTTAACAGAGGTATTCGTCGCGGTCATCGCAAGCCTCCAAAGAACGATCTATACCAAGTATATACCATTTTCAGTGCCCTCTTCACCCCCCCTACTTCGGCCCGTACCTCATCCCAAACCGCCTCAGCTTTTCGAGAGTAACCGCCGCCTGTCCCGAATCGATCGCCTCGGCGCCCAGCCCAACGCCCTCTTTCAGATCCACGGTCAACCCCGCGGCCACCAGCGCCGCCGCCGCGTTCAGCAGCACAATATCCCGCCGCGCCCCCTTGATCCCCGTAATCACGTCGTAAAGCAGACGCGCATTAGTCTCCACATCTCCACCCGCAAACTGGTCCAGCGTAACGCGCGTCAATCCCGCCGTCTCCGGCGTCACCTTGGCGGCATGAAGCGTCGGCCCACCGCCATCCTCTGCCTCTTCCACTCTTGCCACCACTGATTCGCCCGTCGTGGTCAGCTCATCGATCCCGTCCGTCCCATGCACAACAAACGCCCGCCTTGCTCCCAGCGCCGCCAGTGTCCGCGCCACCAGCAGAACGCGGCTGGGCGCAAGCACGCCAATCACCTGCGCCCGCGCACCCGCGGGATTGGTAAGCGGCCCGCACAGGTTGAAAATCGTCCGGAACCCAAGCGCCCTGCGCAAAGGCCCCACCGCCTTCATGGCCGGGTGGTAAAGCGGCGCAAACAGGAACATGAATCCCGTCTCGCGCAGGCATGCCGCAGCCAGTTCCGGCCCCAACGTCACCGGCACGCCCAGCGCCTCCAGCACGTCTGCCGACCCCGCCAGCGAGGTCACAGCCCGGTTGCCATGCTTGGCCACCCTGGCCCCCGCCGCGGCTGCCACCAGCGCCGCCCCGGTCGAGATGTTGAAGGTCATTGGCCCCCCGCCGCCGGTACCGCACGTATCCACCAGTTGGTCCCGTTCCTCGTCCGTCAGCGGAACCCGAGTCATATGCGCGCGCATCGTCTCCACAAAGCCAGCCAGCTCCGGCGCCTGCTCCCCGCGAGTGGCCAGCACGGCCAGCAGCGCCGCAGTCTCCACCTCCGGCACCTCGCCGGCCAGAATCTCGTCCAACACGCCGGCCGCCTGCTCGCGGGTCAGCGCCGATCCGTCCTCGGCCAGCGGCTTCAATAACTCCTTCAATGACGCCATATGCTTTCATGATACCGGCGAACGCGCCCGTCGCCCACAACGTTGCCTGCTCAAACCACGGCAGGGGTTCGCAAAAATAGCACCGTGCCCCTTTCGCATCCTGAGAATGCCGTGCGCCACCTGTTTGCCCCGCCTTCGCCCAGCAAGATACTATTTGCTTACCGCTGGCATACCTCGCGGGCTCGGAATCAGCCGTCGCCCGGCCTTGAACTCCCAACCACAGCGGATGGATACGGTCCCAACCAACATGAAGATTCACGAGTATCAGGCGAAAGAAATCCTGGCAAAATACGGCGTGCCCGTCCCCAAGGGCGAAGTGGCCAACACGCTCGAAGAAGCCGCGCTGGTTGCCCGCAATCTGTTTGTGGACGGCGCAAGCGGCGTTGTGGTCAAAGCGCAGATTCACGCCGGAGGGCGCGGCAAAGGCGGCGGCGTCAAAGTTGCCCGCACCCGCGAAGACGCCGAGCTGCACGCAAAAAACATCCTCGGCATGACGCTCGTCACCCACCAGACCGGCCCCGCCGGCCAGAAGGTCCAGCGCCTGCTGATTGAAGAGACCGCAAACATCGACCGCGAACTCTACCTCGGAATCGTCCTCGACCGCGCCACCGGCAAGCTGGTGTTCATGGCCTCGCAGGCCGGCGGCATGGAGATCGAGGAAGTGGCCGCCCATACCCCCGAAGCCATCTTCAAGGAGTCCATCGACCCCGCCATCGGCTTTGGCGGGTGGCAGGCTCGCAAGCTGGCCTTTGGACTGGGCCTCAAACCCACACAGATCAGCCACGCCGTTGCCTTTCTGCAAAGCCTCTACAAGGCCTTCGTCGACATCGACGCATCGTTGATCGAGATCAACCCCTTCATCACTACCAAAGACGACAAGCTGTTTGCCCTCGACGCCAAGATCACCATCGACGACAACGCTCTGTTTCGTCATCCTGAAATCAAGGCTCTCCGTGACACGGCGGAAGAGGACCCGCTTGAAGTGGAAGCCAGCAAGTATGCTCTCAACTACATCAAGCTCGATGGCTCCATCGCCTGCATGGTCAACGGCGCAGGCCTGGCCATGGCCACCATGGACATCATTCAGTACGCCGGCGGCTCGCCCGCCAACTTCCTCGATGTGGGCGGCGGCGCAACCCAGGAGCAGATCGAGCACGCCTTCGAAATCCTCCTTTCCGACTCCAATGTCAAGGCCATCTTCATCAACATCTTCGGCGGCATTCTGCGCGTCGATCGCCTGGCCACCGGCGTGGTCGCGGCGGCTCGCAACTTGAATGTAAAGGTCCCGATCGTGTTGCGCCTCGAAGGCACAAACGTTGAGGAAGGCCGGCAGATTCTCAAGGACTCCGGCCTCAATTTCCAGGTGGGCGCAACAATGAAAGATGCAGCGGATCTCGTCGTGGCTGCCGCAAAGGTGGGGGCATAACATGTCAGTCCTGGTTGATAAGAGCACGCGTCTCATTGTTCAAGGCATCACCGGCAAAGAGGGAACCTTTCACGCCAAGGGCGCTGCGGAATATGGTACAAACGTCGTTGGCGGCGTCACTCCCGGCAAGGGTGGAACAACCCATGAAGGCTGGCCCGTATTTAATACTGTTCAGGACGCAGTTGAAAAGACCGGCGCGAACGCCACCGTAATCTTCGTCCCGCCCCCCTTCGCAGCTGACGCCATCCTCGAAGCCGAAGACGCGGGCCTGCCCCTCATTGTCTGCATCACCGAGGGCATTCCCACGCTCGACATGGTCAAGGTCTGGGCGAAGCTCAAAACCTCCAAGTCGCGTCTCATCGGCCCCAACTGCCCCGGCGTCATCTCGCCCGGCAAAGCCAAAATCGGCATCATGCCCGCCCGCATTCACCTTGAAGGCTCCATCGGCATCGTCTCCCGCTCCGGCACGCTCACTTACGAGGCCGTCCATCAGTTAACCCAGCGCGGCATCGGCCAGTCCACCGCCATCGGCATCGGCGGCGACCCCATCATCGGCACCACGCACATCGACGCCCTCCGCCTGCTCAACGACGATCCCGAAACCGAAGCCATCATCATGATCGGCGAAATTGGCGGCTCCGCTGAAGAAGCAGCAGCCGAGTTCGTCAAGCAATACGTGAAGAAGCCCGTCGTCGGCTTCATCGCCGGACAAACCGCCCCTCCCGGCCGCCGAATGGGACACGCGGGAGCCATCATCTCCGGCGGCCAGGGCACCGCCGCCGACAAGATGAAAGCACTAACAGCCGCCGGCATTCACGTAGTGGTTTCACCGGCAGAAATAGGCGCAACCTTGGCGCGAGTGATTGGCAAAGGCTAGGAGCGAACTCTTCGCTGCCAGCTTCTAGCTCTTCATGCAAAGGCCCATCGTAACTATGGGCCTTTGCGCCGTAATGCGAACGAGATTGTTTTGATGCGAGAACTCTGGATTGGCGTTGTGGAGGTTCTTACCGAGCCTCTTGCCGGGAGCAGCAACACGCGCGCATTCACAAATGTTGTAACCTGGGCCTCGTCTGTTCCAGAATATGCAGGTTCGGTGACCTCTGTTTTCGAGGAATATGGTTGGAGCGTCTTGGGAACCGAAAACGAGCGGCCCATAGCGGGCGAGACTGGCTTCAACGATGAAATCATCGAAATCATCGAAAGCGCAAAGCGGAATCCGAAAGCCTGCATCTTTGCGACGTTTCATTCCTATCCGAGCAAGCCGTCTTAGACTACGACAAACAGGCTAGCAGCTAATGGGCAGCTTTTTTCTTGGCAACAAGATCGCCATTATGGAACAATGCCGCCCTATGCACACCCGCACGATTCTTGCCGCCACTCTTCTTCTTGCCGCCTTGCCCTCACATTCCAAAGCCCAACACATAGCCGCCGCCATCGAGAGCACCCTCACCGTCTCCGGCGCAGGAATTCCCAGCGAAACCTATCGCCTCGCCCAGGTGTACGGCGACTGGTTCGTCACCGCGACCGATGCCCACGCGTCTCTGACGATGCGAACCCTGCCCGGCGCACATCAGGCGCAACTCGGAATCGGCTGGGACGGCAAAGGCACGACTCAAACCATCGATGCCGCGAACAGCGATGTCCATAGCCAGAGCGGATTCCAGTTTTCTCTGCACCTCACCGGCGCTGGCCCTTACAGCCAATCGGCGCAACTGCGCGGGTCAGACGCCATCACCGTCACCATCACAAAAATGGACAGCCTTACACTCGAGGCCACCTTCAGCGGCTCCGCGACCGGCGCTGGTCCGCTCGCAATCTCAGGCGTTATCAAGCTACACCGCGCCGCTACCGCCGAAAAGCCGACGGGCACTTTCGGCAACTGCGATCCGCAGATTTACGACAGGCTCGCCGGCGCGGAATGGCGCTCGCCCTCCGATTGCGAAGTCAAGTTCGATGCGTACGTCCGCAAGGGCCTCACAGTGGCTCTACAGCCGGCCATCGACAACCTGACCGCGCAAGGCTGGAACGTAACCAGCGCGGCAGAGGCTCAATCGCTCACCTCCATTCCGCGGCACACTGAGGACAAGCCATTTCAAATGACGGAACAGCAAAACCACCAGGGCGGCGCGTTCTATGTCTCCCTTGCTCTCGATAAGAGTTCGCCAATCTACCAGCAATACGACAGTAAAGTGCAGGCGGCAATGCAGAAAATGGCGGACCAGATGAAAGCCAGTGTCGCAGCGGTCACCAAAGCCACTACCGACGCATTGCACGACGCAGTGAAAGAACAGGAGGAGCACACCACGCTCCACATCGGCATCGCCATCAATGCAGCGAGCACCGGGATCGCCATCTTTAAGGGCGGTCATACCGTGACCCAGTTGCCCACCGGTGGCTTTATGGTGTCTGCGCCGTATGTACAGCCGCCTGGCGGAGGCGGAGAAGATGGAGCCCAGCGCGTGACCTACGTATTTCTCGGCTCCTTCACGCCGCCCGCGGCCGCTGCTTCGTCGGGGCCGGAAAATGTGCAGGTAAAAGCTACGCTGAATAACGCCCGCCTGCTGAGCGTGCAGACCATTCGCATCCGTATTCAATCCGGAACAGACTTGGCGCAGCAGGTCATCAAGCTCATCGACTGGAGCGCAATGCAAAACCTGATGGCGGGAAAATAGTGGGAGCGAGAAATACAAGACCTCCACCGCGCGCCCCCATCGGTGCGTTTTGGGCTCATGTTTGGAGTCTTTTCATTATGAGAGGGCGGATTCAGGGTACAAGTGCAACCCAAGTGATTCTAGCTGAACAGTGTTGAACGAATTCGAATGCGCCTTCTGGAAGGAACAGATCAGCGGGTGCTTTCCATCCCAGGGCTTTTCTTGGCCGGGTGTTGAGCCGCCATGCGATGTCGTCGAGTTGATCCTGAGAGAACGGCGACAGGTCGGTTCCTTTCGGCAGGTATTGGCGGGTCAGCCCATGGGTGTTTTCGCTGATACCGCGCTCCCGGGGAGCGTTCGGATGGCCGAAGTAGACGTCGACTCCGATGTTTGCAGTCAGTTTTTGATGGTGTCTCATCTCCGAGCCCTGGTTGAAGGTCATTGAGCGGCGCAGCTGACTATCGAAGCGGTTGAGTATCTAGGTAAAGGCATCGGCCGTGATCTCAGCCTTGCTACTGGTCAGCTTGATGAGGGCGACGAACAGGGAGGTGCGTTCCACCAGCGTGCCGACCTGCGAGAGATTACCTTGCCTATGACCAGATCGCCTTCCCAATGGCCGGGGATGAGGCGCATCTCTATCTCGACGGGCCGCTGATCGATCAAGGTCATCTCCGGGATTGACGGCTTGGCGCGCCCGTCTTTGCGTCCGTGAGGACTCCTGGCATGATGCCGGCGGCGCATTGGAGTAAGCAGGCTGGAGCGCAGATGCCCTCGTGGCATGGTGTAGAGAGCGGTATGGATCGTCTCGTAGGAGAGCCGTACCGGATCAGGCATACGAGCCAGTGTGCTCGCAATCTGGGCCGGACGCAAGTCTTGGTGGAGAGGATGGATAACGGTGAGTCAGAGCGGATTGTCAACAATCAACTTGCTTAGGGTGCGCGGCTTTTTGGCCAACAGACGGGCACGCCTGTCGGCCACCACGCATCGGTATCCGCCGGCAACCCTGATCCTGTTTCGGCGCAGTTGCTCGGAATCCGATTGCCAGCCATTGCGTCGAATCTCACGCGTAACCGTGAATCTGGTCCGCTCCAGTCCCTGCGCGATTGCCCCCGGCCTCATACCCAACCGCAACTGCGTCTCAATCGGAGCCCGTTCCCGATGATTGAGGTGATTCTAGGTTCTAGCCATAGGCAACGATCCTCCTGTTTGGAAAATGTTGCACTTGCACGTTGAATCCGCCCTGCCCCATCCTTGCGCCTTTTTATTGTCGCAAGAGTTGGATAGCGATTGCTAAGGTTCTTCATCTCCAGTAACTGTTTGCAACGCCTCGCGGACCTGGGCAAATACATCGTCCTCAACCACCACGCTTCGATCTCCCTCGACGATGACTGCGCGCAGTGCTTCCAGCTTGGCTTCGGAGACACGCTCTTTTGCGCTCCAGAGTTCGCAGCGCCGCACGGACCACCTCGTCGGCGTTCTCAAAGCCACTGTTCACTTCCCCAACCCCAGCGCCGCCGCAGTAGCCGGGTCCGGCTGCGCCACCTGCCCGTCCGACTTCAACACCACCCCAAAATTCCCCCGGTAATCCCACATTGCCCAGCCAATTCCGTCCGCCTCCAGCGCCGTCCGTACATCTTTGATCCAGGCATTCCGCGAAGCCGGTTCCGAGTGGTCCCGGAATACCCCAAACTCATTGCAGATCAGCGGCACTCCATTCACTTTTCCCCACGCCGCGCCTTCGTCCATCAGCAACCGAATCCGGTGCCCATCCCAATGATCGAGCCAGTAGTTCTCGAATTGGTACCGGTTAGCCAGGTCCGGAACCTGCTTCACCAACTCCGCCATCGAGCTCTCCGTCGCCGGATAAGGAATTCCATGCTCATAAGTCCACCAGGCCGCGCCCCAGCCCGCGCCCTGATGCGTAAACTCATGCGGATCGTAGAAGTGGAAGTTATAAATCACATTTCCATCCTCCAGCGGATGCATCTTCAGCAGGTCAACAATGTCGGAGTAGTTCGGCCCGGTGGCAATGATCGTTTGCCGCGGCGCAACCTCGCGGATCGCCGCCGCAACCCGCGCCTGAATCCCTGCCCAGCGATAAGCGTCGCTCACTTCCGGCTCGTTCATGACCTCGAAGAACACCCCCTCCGGATCGCGCCCCGCATAATGCGCCGCCAGCCGCCGCCAGAGCATGGTGAACCGGTCCACGCCGTCGTCCGTCGTCTTCACCCGCAGCTTGTAGGGCTCCTCGGGATGCACATCGATGGTCACCGCCAACCCATCTGCCAGCATGGTGTCCACAGCCTTGTCCAGCCGCGCAAGAAATTCCGAGTTCAGCCCATCCGCGCCGTGTGGCCACCCCTCCAGCGGCGTCGCATCCACGCTCAATCGCACGTTGTCGAATCCCATCTTCGCGATCAGCGCAATATCCTGGGCGTCGGTATATTTGTCCGTCCATGCCGCCGAGTAATCGCCGGCGTGCTGGGCAAACCACCCCGACGCGTTGATTCCCCGCTTCAAATGCTGGGCGCGCGCAAATGCGGTCCGCAATCCGGCTGCTCGATCCGGCGCGGCTTGATCCTGTGCGGTTGCGGATATGCCGAAGGCAACAAGGGCAGCAAGCGAAATCAATTTGAGATGCACGGTAAACTCTCCTGCGAGACGAAGTTGAAAACCCACCCCAAGATACACCCATCTGCTGCTAGCCCGCCTTGCCGAGTTCCGCGTCAAACAGTCACAATACTTTAGCCGCATCGAAAGCAGGCTCCCCGTTGCAGAAAACCCGCCTCCTCTTCCCGCTCTCACTCGTCGCCGCCCTCATGGCTGTTACCGTTCCGCCTGGCGCTTGTGCGCAGAGTTCGGCGGCAACCCCGCACCCGCAGGCCGCGCCAGCCCAGCCTCCCACAAAAGTGGCCAACCCCGATGCGCTGCTCGCAAATGCGGCCAAGCTCTACTACTCCTACGCCCGCATCGGGAATGGGCTCGATGGTTTCGACTGCGCCGTTCATCCCGACTGGAAGAAGATCGTCGTTGTCGCAGGCAAGGGAGGTCCCGACGCCGCAACAGAACAGCACGTTCAGCTGCTCAATGGCATAAAAGTCCAACTGCACGCCCACCTGATGGGCCGCTCCACCCTCGACTGGGACGAGTCTTCGAATGCCGGCAAGACGCTCGACGAGGACTCCCTGACCCTGCTCACCGGTATGCACCAGGCCACCGAACAGACGCTTCAGGGGTTCCTGCAGTTCTGGGCGCCCTTCATGAATGGCTCGGTGGTGCCAAACTCATCTCAGGGGCTGGATATCACTCAGTCGACAAAGGGTTACAAGCTGGTGGCTGCGCAGGGGGATACGTCGGTTACAGAACATTTTGACCCCAAACTGGTGCTGCAGGAGTTCGACGTAGCCATGCACGGCGCAGCCATGAAGTTTTCCCCGTCGTACAAATCGACGGAGAAAGGCCTGATGGTCACGAGCTTTACGGCCCATATCCAGCCGCCCCAGTCAGCGTCCGCCAAGAGCCAGGAAATGCACGTTGCCATCGAATACGGGACCGTGGATGGCTTTTCCATTCCGGCGCGGCTCTCAATGGATGTGGTGAATACTGGCACATTCGACTTTGTCTTCGATGGCTGCACGGTCAACCAGCCGCCAAAGTAGCGTCCGGCACCACGCTTGTGTTCCCCGCCGCACTTCCGCCGCAACGGAAACTCGCCGAAATGAAAATCGGCTCCCATCTTGCCGGGAGCCGCTTTTCATTCCCCCAAAAACCGATTAGTTTCCTGCGCCAGTCTGTGAATTGCCATCCGTGCTGGCCAACTGCTCAAAGGTGTTGCGCAGATATTTGTGTGGATTCACCGGCACATTGTGGACGCGCACCTCATAGTGGAGATGCGGGCCGGTGGCGTGCCCTGACTGACCCACGTATCCGATCACCTCGCCCCGCGTCACATGCTGGCCCGGCAGCACGGCAACTGAAGAAAGATGACCATAAACCGTCAGCACATCGTGGCCGTGGCTCAAAACAACCTGGCGTCCGTATCCAGCGCCCATCGACTCCCCGGTCGCTTCCCCATCCGCGGATGCGCGCACCGGCGTCCCATAGGGCGCTTCGATATCGATGCCGGAATGGAATTTGCCTTCGCCGTTGAACGGGTCTTCCCGCTCACCAAAGCTGGAGCCCACTTTACCCTCGACCGGCCAAATCGAAGGCGCATCGGCCAGCAGCGTCCAATCGCCCGCGAAACTCGGGGTCAGTCCGCCCTCCAGAGCGCGTGCAACCTGCCCTGAGAGCGCCTGGGTCCGCAAAGCATAGAACTGATCGATGGAGAGCTTTACCTGCTGCTGATTTACTTCGTCGGTCATTGCCAGCGTGGTTGGCGTGGGCGCCGCGGCAGCGCTTGCGGCAGCAGCCGGATGGGCCGCGGCCAGCTTGTTTTGCCGCAAGCCGTACAGCGCGCTCACTTCGCTTGCCAGCGCGCCCAGCGAGGCCACCTGCACATCGCGGTCGTGCGCAATCTGCGCCATCTGCTTGTAGTTCTTGCGCAGCGTCTCCCGCTCCTGCCGAACCTGGTTGAAGCTCTCAGTCTTCAGCAACATGCGGGTATAGGAACCGGCCAGCCCCACAATGGTGAATGCTCCCACCAGCGCCGCGGCCACAAATCCATAAGCATATTGAAGCGGAAGCGCAATCTTGCGAATCCGCCCGTCTTCATCTCGGGCTACAAAAAGTATGTAATAGCGTCTGCGCAGCATTTTCGCCTTTCATACCCGCATTGCGGGGCCGCAATTCGCCGTGTACCACTCGACAACTCAAGGCATAAGGGGCTTTTCAGCCCGCAAGAAAAACACACGCCGGTGAATCAGCTATCCGGGAACGTTCGTCAAGGTTACCAAAGCGTAGCCGGCCTGGTCAACGAAATCCACAGGAAAATTCCTTTTTTTCGTCCCGACGCCGAATCCGGCGCGAATCCACGCCGCGAAATTGCCGCGCAATTCCCTTCAAAAACAGGCGATCCACAGCCTACCCCAATCAGCCCGCCCTTCTGCTCCACTCACCGAAAGCGAGTTACCAAAGTTCCTTATCGACTGAAAATCAATCAAGTTGAATCCCAATGCAGGCTCATTTTTCCTCGTCCCTATTCCCTGTTTTTTCGTCCCTAGCCTCCGTTGCCCTATCCTAAAAGGATGCGATCGAGCCTCGTCGATTCCGGAACCAGGTACCCGCAAGGAGAATTGGCTTTGCTCCGCCAGATTCGCAGCCGCGCCACCCACGCATCCGGCCACAGCCTACGCCTCGGCATTGGCGACGATTGCGCCCTTATCCGTCCCCTCCCGCAAGAAGAAATGGCGGTCACCACGGATCTTTCCATCGCCGGCCGCCACTTCCGGCTCGACTGGCACCCGGCGGAATCCGTCGGACACAGGGCACTTGCCCGCGGCTTAAGCGATCTCGGTGCCATGGGAGCGCGCCCGGTCGCCGCCTTTCTCTCCCTGGGCTTGCCGCGCGAACTCACTACTTCGCCTAATAGGCGCAACGCCTGGATCCAGCGCTTCCTCGACGGCCTGCTCGCCCTCGCCGCTGTCCACAAAACTCCACTTGCCGGCGGCGACCTGTCCGAATCGCCAATCCCCTTCGCCGATATTGTCCTTATTGGCTCAGTTCCCACCGGATGTGCCCTGCTCCGCTCCGGCGCCCGCCCCGGCCACCTGCTTTACGTCACTGGCTCCCTTGGCGGATCGGCCGCGGCTCTCGCCCGTCTCGCACAATTGGCAGCGGCTCAACCTGCCGGCTCAAATCCCCCGCGAATCTCCCAGAAACTGGAAACCGTACTAGCACCGCATTTGTACCCCCAGCCGCGCATCGCCCAGGGTCTAGCGCTGCAGCGCCGCGGCCTGGCCTCGGCCGCCATCGACGTTAGCGACGGCATATCCACCGACCTGACCCACATTTGCCAGGAATCCGGTGTGGCCGCTGAGGTCGACGCCGCTCTGCTTCCCATCCATCCCGCAGCCAGTCTGTCCCGGGCCCTCAACGGCGGCGAAGACTACGAACTGCTCTTCACCGCCCCGCCAACCGTCCGCCTTCCGCGCACCATCGCCGGCGTCAAAATCACAAGAATTGGCCGCATCGTCCCCGCCCTTCGCAACCAACCCGCCCTCACCCTCATTACCCCGCAGGGCCGCCAGGCCCTGAATCCACAGGGTTGGGAGCACTTCTCGTAGAGCCGAGCGAGTCGAGTCGAGTCAGAATCCACTACCCGGCACACTAACCGGCGGCCCTGAGTAGTGAACATGCACCAGCCGCCAGCCCTTGTCCCGGAACTTGATGTACACCTGGCTCTCCCGTCCCGTCGAATGAACCGACGCTCCGTTGCTGCGAAGAGTCGCCACAAAATCCCAATCGAATTCCACCACCGCCGCATCGCCATACACGTGAATGCTCACATCGCTCACATTCTTCAATGTGCGCTTCAGAAATGTCTGGCCCATCAGTTTCCCATAAACCACATCGGCAATCTGATCCCATCCCCGTTCGTGCCCCGTTGGCTCAATGAACGTCACGTCCGGTGTCGGCGACCAAACCGTGGCTCCAATCTTCGTGTCGGCTTCGTCGATGGACATCATGTAGCGGTCCACCTGGGCTCGTATTTCCTTCTTCGCGTCGGACTGGCCACCCATCGCTTGATCCTGCGCGACCGCCGCGCGCCCAGCCGCTGCCAAGTTCAAACCGATTATCATTACCGCACACATAGACCTGCGTATCATCGTGCGCTCCTTGTCTGAACCTATATGCCCGATAAGGGAAATGAGGAAAGGACCCGGTGTTTACAACAACCGCAACTCCGGAAAGTCCTGCCGGAAAACCTTTGGATCAAGCGTCAGCAGTCGATTCGCTTGCACCAGCGCGTGTGCGCCGATCAGAAAATCGGCCAACACCCGCCGTGGGTCTTCTCCGGTGGATCTTCTTCGGCGTCCAGCGTAACGCGCGAAGCGAATTCCCGTCTCGCTCCAGACTCGCTCTTCCAGCCGGTAATCGACAACGACCCCAGTTGTCCCAAGGAATCTGCGGATCAGAGCGTCTGTCATGCCGGGGTAGGCATACAACTCAACAAAGACAAACGGCGAAATAAGCAATGCTCCTTCCCGCCTTGCTTCATCGAGTTGGGACAATAGCTCGGGTACCGACGACTCTCCTGTCCAGATTGCTGAAAAAACATTCGTATCGATTGCCGTTCTCATTCCCCACCCTCGTCGGGCCTCTTCTCCACCCAGGGATCATCATCTCGAAGATCGCGAATCCACGCATTAATCTCTTCTCGAGAAGAAAATGCGGGAAGAATCCCCACAAAGGCTGCGAATGGGTTAGTCTCCTGTCGCGCCGGCCGAAGAACCGTGCGCCCATCCTCGTAGACAAACTCCACACGATCCCCTTGCTTCAAGCCCAGCCGGCGCCGGACCTCAACAGGAACCGTAATCTGCCCCTTGCTACTGATCGTACTCATCGCCGGCATCTTTACCTCCGTATCTTTACGTAAAGATATCATTCTTTACCTCCGTCTCCAACAATGATTGTTTGAATCCTTTTCCCTATTACCATCTAGAATCATTACTGTCATGACCAAACCCGCCCCCCGCGTCCGCTTTGCCCCCTCGCCCACCGGGCTGCTGCACGTGGGCAACGCGCGTACCGCCCTCTACAACTGGCTCTTCGCCCGCCGTGCTGGAGGCCAATTCATCCTCCGCATCGAAGACACTGATCTCGAACGATCCGAAGCCCGTTTCGAAACCCAGCTTATCGAAGACCTCCGCTGGCTCGGCCTCGACTGGGACGAAGGCCCAGGCGCACCCGGCGCTCCAGACAAAGGCGCCTTCGGGCCCTATCGCCAATCCGAGCGTCTCGCCATCTACGCGCAGCATACCGAGCGCCTGCTCGCTGACGGCAAAGCCTATCGCTGCTTCTGCACCGCCGAGGAACTCGAAGCCGAGCGCGCCCAGGCCACCGCCGCCAATCTTACGCAAATCTACTCCGGCCGCTGCCGCTCGCTTTCGCACGACGCTATCGCCCAAAACCTGGCCGAGGGCAAGCCCTACGCTGTTCGCCTCAGAATCGAAGACCATCCACTCCGCTTCCACGATCTGGTCCGCGGCCCGGTCGAGTTCGCCGCCGACACCGTCAGCGACCCCGTCCTGGTGCGCAGCGCCAGCGGCGTCTCCGCCGGCGTTCCCGTCTACAACTACGTGGTCACCATCGACGACGCCCTCATGGCCATCACCCACGTCATCCGCGGCGACGATCACATCTCCAACACCCCAAAGCAGGTAGCCATCTACCAGGCCTTTGGCTGGCCCGTCCCGGAGTTCGCCCACCTCTCCACCATCCTCGGCGCGGACCGCGAGCGCCTCTCCAAGCGTCACGGCGCAACCTCCATCTCTACCTTCCGTCAGCTTGGCTATCTGCCCGAGGCGCTGGTCAACTACCTTGCGCTGCTCGGCTGGGGCGCTGCGGACGGCAAAACTGAGACTTTCACCCTCGCGCAGCTCACCCGCGCTTTTTCGCTCGAGCGCGTTACGCCCAGCCCGGCCGTCTTCGACTTCGATAAGCTCAACTGGCTCAATCGCCATTACCTGAAGCAAGCCGACCTCGACCGCATTGCAAGTCTTGCCGAGGACTACTTTTGCGAAGCCCGGCCCGACATTTTTCCGCTCTGGCTTTCCCCCGAAGCCGAAGAAACTGCGCTCGAGTGGAATGCCGCCAAGCTGGAGCCGCACATTCCCCTGGAGATGCTCACCGATGAAACCATAGACCGCAGAAAGGCGTGGTTCAAGAACCTGATCGCCCTGTTTCTGCCCGCCGCGGACACGCTCGCCCAGCTCCCGGCCAAGGCCGCTTCCATCTTCGGCTTCGATCCCGCCGCCGCCCGCGCTAACGCGGAAAATGCCGTGATCCTTGCGGCCGACTCCACCCGCACCGTCCTCGGCGAGCTGGCCCACCGCGCCCGTGCCCACAACGACGCTGTCACCCCAGAAGATTTCAATTACTGGATGAACGACATCAAGGAAGCCACCGGCATCAAAGGCAAGGATCTCTATCATCCCGTCCGGATCGCCCTCACCGGCGCTCATTCCGGCCGCGAGTTCGACAAGGTCCTCCCGCTCATTGAAGAAGGCGCCGCTCTCGGCCTCGGCATCCCCAATGTCCGCACCCGCATCGAGCAGTTCGTAGGAGTCTAACCGCCCGTGAACGATATCTTCTGGATCAAGGGAGATCCCCCGGCTCCGCTGGCTGTCGTCCTTCGCCCGCGTGGCGGCGATTGGCTCGAAGATGAGCTCGTCCGGATGAAGCGCGCCGGAATCCAGGTAGTGGTTTCGCTGCTGGAACGGGGGGAGTCGGACCTCCTTGGCATCGGCGACGAGCGGTTCGTGGCCATGCACGTCGGCCTGCAGTTCCTCTCGTTCCCCATTCCCGATACCAAAACCCCACCAGACAAATCCGCCTTCCGCGCCTTTGTCGCCGACCTCGCAAACCGTCTTCGCACTGGCCAGAAGATTGGCGTCCACTGCCGCGCAAGCATCGGACGCGCCACCGTCACCACAGCCTGCACGCTGATTCATCTAGGCTGGCAACCTGCAGCCGCCCTTGCCGCCGTCGCAGCGGCGCGCGGCTGCACGGTTCCCGACACGCAGGAACAGGAAGATTGGATCCTCCACTACAAGGCAGCGCCGTGACCGCCCCATCCGTTGACCTGAGCTTTCCCCACCACTGGCAGGCCTCCATTCTCGCGGCGCGCCCCATCATCCTGCCCACACGCCACTTCGTCTACCCCGCGCAGGCCGAAGAAGTCGAACGCGGCGCACTCGAAGTCCTCGTTAGGTCAACCAGCCTGGGTGCCCCAGGTCCCGCTATTGGGACCTGGGAAGACAACTCCGCTCGCCCGTCTCCACCCGATACGCACGAGTTCCTGGCCACCTGCGCCCTGGGCTTCCGCGATCCGGCCGTCCCCACCGGCCTCTGGTCCACCCCCCATCCAGATGAAATCTGCGCCGTTTCCGGCGGCTACGCCTACCTCATCTCGACCACCCAGCCCGCCCGCTTCACAATGATCCCCTACCGCCCCGTACTCGAAATCCGCCCACTTGCCGCGCAGGGATTGCTCTTATTCGTCGGCCATCGCGGCATCTTCGCCTGGGGACGAAACGGCCAAGCCTGGCAATCGGAGAAACTATCCTCTGAAGGTGTCAGCATCACTTCCGTCGAAGGCAACACTCTCCAAGGCCAGGGCTGGGACCTGATGACCGACAAGGAAACGCCATTCTCCCTCGACCTCCGCACCGGACTGCGCATCTGACTCGCCTGCCCATCTTTCCCGTTGAATCCGCCGGGATAAGCGCCTACATTGCTCAGTAGGATGTTCAGCGAGCACCGCGCCGTCCTCCGCCAGGCCGCCACACACGCACTCAAAGCGTAGGACAATCCAATCATTCGCTCGAAGCGCAGAAATGAGACTCACATGACGCGACTGATTCTTGCGGTTCTTTTCCTTGCGTTCCTCGCGCCCCCTCCCAAGCCCGAATACTTTATTCAAGCCATTCGCTACGCCACGTCCCCCGGAGTTGAAGTCTCCGACCTCGTCGTAGGTGGCCTCAAAGACCAAAAGGTCGATATTGCCATGGTGGTCTGGCTTATCCGCGGCGCAGGCCATACCATCCTCTTCGACAGCGGGTTTCATCGCGACACTTTCACGAAGTATTTTCCAATGCGGGACTATCTGCGCCCCGATCTTGCCGTCAAGACTACAGGCGTCGATCCCGATCAGGTCACAGACATCGTCATCAGCCACGCCCACTGGGACCACATGGGCGGCATCGACCTTTTTCCCAAAGCGCAAATCTGGATTCAAAAGGATGAGTATCGCTACTACACCATGGATGCGTGGCAGCCAGGCGGAAATCACGGCGGCATCGATCCGGAAGACGTAAAGGAGTTAGTCCACCTGAACGCCGAAGGCCGAGGCATCGCGGGCCATCCGAATTACGTGCTCGCTTCCGACAATGTCTATTTC
>Ga0302267_10003587_pt1 | contig 17764 bp, 12 predicted proteins | sample III_Bog_E1_3_FD_194555 | JGI IMG/M metagenome (GOLD analysis project Ga0302267, IMG submission 194555) | Peat permafrost microbial communities from Stordalen Mire near Abisko, Sweden - III_Bog_E1_3 | ecosystem: Environmental > Terrestrial > Soil > Wetlands > Peat | place: Sweden: Abisko... | reverse complement strand
CAGCACCTCGGCGGTAAAAGAAACCCAGGATATTGAGCTGATTGAAGGCCGCATGTGGACCGAACCGGAGGAAGAACGCAGCGCCAAAGTGGTCGTCCTGGGCCACGATGCCGCAGAGGACCTTTTCCCCGACGGGTCCCCGATCGGCCAGGATATTGAATGCGAAGGCAGCGTCTTTACGGTGATTGGCGTGCTCGATACGCAGGCGCAGCCGTTCGGCAGCGGGCGCAACACGCAGGATAACTCGGCTTACTTTCCGCTTCCGACCTTCCGCCAGCTTCACCCCGAGCTCAAGGACTTCTGGATCACCGTGAAGTACGACGATCCCCCTCACAAGGCGCTCGTGGTCGAAGAGATTCGCGAGCTACTGCGGCACCGCCGCGGGGTTCGGCTGGAACAGGATGATAACTTCGCCATCTTTGGACCCGACTCGCTCACCCGCATTTGGAATTCACTGACAGGTGGACTCTTTCTGTTCATGGTCTCCGTCTCCTCGGTGGGCCTGATTGTGGGCGGCGTCGGCGTCATGAACATCATGCTGGTCTCGGTGACGGAGCGAACCCGTGAAATCGGAGTCCGCAAAGCCATTGGCGCAACCAGGAAGAACATCCTGCTGCAATTCACCTTGGAAGCCGTGACTCTTTGCATGGTCGGCGGCGTTATCGGTATATTGGCGGGCGCATTGTTTACCCTGATTCTGCATTACGCCGTGTCCTTCCTGCATGCCGCGCTTTCGCCTACATGGGTTGTGATCGCCTTTGCGGTCTCCTGCCTGATCGGCCTGGTCTTCGGCATCTATCCGGCCTGGAAGGCAGCTTCCATGGACCCTATTGAAGCCCTCCGCTACGAGTAGCTGGGAACGGGGTAGAGCTTCTCGCGAATTCCCAGTCATTGTCCCACCTGTTCTCGGCAAGGCCAGGGAAATCGCACCGAGATCTCCCTGAACGCTATCCACGGTCAGTTGTGTAACAAGGGCACGACTTCAGTCGGGCCACCGCGGAAGCAATAGATAGTAAGGGCTTTAGCCCCTGTCAACTTCTTCATGTCCCTCTTGCCTATTGCCGCCCTATGCCGCATGCAGGGGCTAAAGCCCACCATGCTTCCTTCGCCCATGTGCGGCCCGACTGAAGTCGTGCCCTTGTTACAAAGCGCATGAATTCAATGTTTTGCGCAGTGTATTTCACTTCCCTTACAACAGCGAGTTTAGATGCGTTTGCCCTGTCGGCAAGGCCGGCTTCCTCGACGCGAACCGCCCGATGCAACTATCCTGTTCTATTGCCGGTGTTTTTCTTGGCTGGCGAAAACCACAGGAAACCAGACGCTTATGAGCACGCAAATCATTGCCGTACATTTGCCCGACGGGGCCATTCGCGAAGTGCCCTCCGGCACAACGCCCCTTGACATTGCCAACTCCATTTCGCCGCGCCTGGCCGCGGTCTGCGTAGTTGCCCGCCTGACCCCCGTCAATGGCGCGGTCAGGGAAAGCGCAGCCGCGGACGGCCAGGCGGCGGAAGCCGCCATGTACGCCGCTGAAGACTCGGCTGCCCCGCGCCTGGTGGACCTGGCCACTCCGCTCACTGCTGACACGCGCCTGGAGTTGGTCAAGGAGAATGACCCCGAAGCGCTCAAGGTGGTCCGCCACTCCGCGGCCCACGTGCTGGCCACCGCCGTGCTTGAACTTTTCCCTGAGACCAAGCTCGGCCACGGCCCGGCCACCGATGCCGGATTTTTTTACGACTTCTATCGCCCCACCAACTTCACGCCCGACGACCTCGCGGCCATCGAAGCCAAGATGAAGGAAGTCGTGGCCCGCGATGAGAAATTTGACCGCGTGCATGAACCCCGCGAGCAGGCTCTTGAAGCTTTCAGCCGCGACGGCGATTTCATGAAGACCCACTTCGTGACCAAGTTCACCGAGCCCGGCTCCGAGGTGAGCTTCTATCGCAACGGCAAGTTCGTAGACTTCTGCCGCGGCCCGCATGTGCCCTCCACCGGCCGCGTGAAGGCGTTCAAGGTGCTCTCGCTGGCTGGAGCGTACTGGCTCAGCGACGAAAAGAATCCCCAGTTGCAGCGCATCTATGGCACTGCGTTCTTCTCGCAGAAGGAGCTCGATGCGCACTTCGCGCGGCTTGAAGAAGCGGCCAAGCGCGACCATCGCCTGCTGGGCAAGCAACTCGATCTGTTCAGCATCCAGGAACTGGCCGGCCCCGGTCTCGTCTTCTGGCATCCCAAGGGCGGCATCGTCCGCAAGGTCATGGAAGACTGGATGCGCGACGAGTGTCTCCGCCGCGGCTACCTGATGGTCTACACGCCGCATGTCATGCGCCGCGAACTGTGGAAGGTCAGCGGTCATGAGGGGCACTACGCCGCAAACATGTACTCGCCCATGGAGCTGGACGACGCGGAATACCGGCTCAAGCCGATGAACTGCCCCGGCCACATTCTCATCTACAAGAGCTCGCCGCGCAGTTACCGCGATTTGCCTCAGCGCTACGCCGAGCTGGGCAATGTCTATCGCTACGAGCGCTCCGGCACCATGCACGGCCTGCTGCGCGTGCGCGGATTTACGCAGGACGACGCACACATTTTCTGCATGCCCAGCCAGATTGAAGACGAAGTCGTCGCCTGCATCGATTTCGCGGAAGCAGTGCTCAAGACCTTCGGCTTTTCCGAGTTCAAAGTCGAGCTTTCCACCTGGGATCCGAACGACCGCGCCAACTATACCGGCTCCGATGAGAACTGGGCGCTCGCCGTGCGCGGCCTTCAGAGCGCTCTCGACCGCAAGGGCATCGCCTACAAAATCATTCCCGGCGAAGCAGCCTTCTATGGCCCGAAGATCGATGTCAAAATCGTCGATGTCCTCGGCCGCCTCTGGCAGTTGTCCACCGTGCAATTCGACTTCACTCTTCCGGCTCGCTTCGAGCTTGAATACGTCGGCGAAGACGGCGAGCGCCATCAGCCGGTGATGGTTCACCGCGCGCTCTTCGGGTCGGTCGAGCGCTTTTTCGGCGTGCTCATCGAGCACTATGGCGGAGCCTTCCCGCTGTGGCTGGCGCCGGTGCAGGTTGGGCTTGTTCCCATCAGCGAGCGGCATCATGCCTACGCCAAGAAGGTGGAAGCCGAGCTCAAAGCCGCCGGCCTTCGCGTCGAGGTCGATGATCGCAACGAAAAAATGAACGGCAAGATCCGCGACTTCGCCAACCAGAAGACGCCCTACATCCTGGTCTTCGGTGACAAGGAAGAAGCGGCTGAGTCGGTAAGTGTGCGCACCCGCGGCAAAGGCGACCAAGGCTCCGTGCCGCTGGCGGAGTTCATCGCCAAGTGCAAAGGGCTGGTGGCGGGGCAGTCGATGGAACTGTAACAAGAGCTTCGGATTTGGAGGATAATGTTTCCATGGCAACGCAGCCCGTCTTCGACCCGCCCGTCTCCGTCGAGCAATACTTGTCGACGGTCTTCGAGCACGACTGCGAGTATGTGGACGGAGTTATCGAGGAACGCGACTTGGGCGAGTTTGAGCATGCCTTCCTGCAAGGAGTTTTGGCGGCGATCTTCAACAACCATCGCTCAGAGTGGGGGGTCATTTGCCTCCCTGAGCAGCGGGTTCAGACCCAGCGTGACCATTTCCGCGTTCCCGGTATCACCATCCTGCGCACGGGCTTGCCTCGCGAGCGAATCCTCACCCATCCTCCGCTTTTGGTCATTGAGATTCAGTCGCCGGAAGACACCTTGCGCCGGACGGCAGCCAAGGCAATCGAGTATCTTGCCTTCGGCATCGAGCATGTTTGGGTGATCGACCCCAATGCCCGTGTAGGTTATCGCGGCACCGCCGGCGGACTGGAACTGGCCCGCTCCGGTGAACTGTCGATTCCGGAAACGCCGATTCGCATCGTGCTCGCCGACCTATTCGCTGAGTTGGATCGGGTGTAGAACATGAGCGCGATCAGGCGGCATCTGCGACTCCATTTGTAAATTCAAGAGGCACACTCTCGACCGCAACGATTGCATGGCCAGGAGCAGGAATGGGTGTAATGCTCGTCATCCTGAGTGGATTGCCCGGCGTGGGGAAGACAGCCATTGCGCGCGAACTGGCTGCTCAGACCGGCGCGGTTCATTTGCGTATCGATTCGATCGAGCAAGCGATCCGGACTTCTCAAAGCCCGCCGACGTCTCTTGACGACGCTGGATATCGTGTCGCCTACGCGGTCGCCGTGGACAATCTGCGAATCGGTTTGACAGTGATTGCCGACTCGGTGAATCCGATCCCGCTGACGCGCGATGCCTGGCTTGAAGTCGCAGCGCGCGCCGGTGCTCACGCGATTGAAATCGAGGTCCAATGCCCCGACGCAGCCGAACATCGCCGCCGCGTGGAAACCCGAGTATCGGATGTTCCGGGACTGCGGCTGCCCACCTGGGAAGAGGTGCTCGCCCGAGAGTACGCTCCCTGGAATCGCGGGCATCTTGTGCTCGATTCAGTCAGCACTACATTGGATCAAAACGTAAAGATAATTCAAGATGCGGTGGCCAGGGCGCGGTCCGGCTCCGCGCTTTGACGCTTCAAGGAAGCTCGTTTAAGAGCCCATCAGCCCGTGGCAAGAGTCAAATCCGCTGGAAACCATTCCTCGGTGGCTAAACATGCTGCGGAAAGACTCGGGATTTTGGAGGACATTCGCGGAAAACGCCCCATCCGCGGATAAATCCGTCGTTGATTCTGTTGGCTTTACGCGGGGGTTGAAACCCCCGCCTCCCTCCGAATCGAGTTCTTCGGAAAGCTGTGAGGTCGTTCCTTGATGTAAAACGCTTCCCAATTCGACTTATTTGCAGCCTGTGAAGTCGTGCCCAGATGCAAAGCTGGTTCCGAAAAAGAAACAGGGTTCCCGTCTGTTCCGCACGTTGAACAATCTCAACAAAAGGACCGGACAACGGTCGAACGTTTTGGCGAGTTAGCTCCCGCTGCGCGGGGTTAGCAAGTTGGCAAGTTAGCGAACGACAGAGATGGAGGCAGTTTCATCCCCCGCGGGTCGGCGAAGACAGTGGACGACTGACGCAAAGCCGGTTCCTGACACAAAGCTGGTTTTTGAGAGGCGCTCCGGGAGCGGCCGTCCTTCAAGCGATCACAATTTAGTGCCGGAAGAGGCGAATCCCCCTAAACAACTCAATGGCGGAAGTGGCGGATGCCGGTGAAGACCATGGCCATGCCGAGCTTGTCGGCGGCGGCGATGACGTCCTGATCCTTCACACTGCCTCCGGGCTGGATGACGGCGGTGGCTCCGGCGGCGGCTACGGCTTCAAGGCCGTCAGGGAAGGGGAAGAAGGCATCGGAGGCGGCGACGCAGCCGGCAAGCGGGAGAGCGGCCTTCATGGCGCCGAAGCGGGCTGCGTCGACACGGCTCATCTGGCCTGCGCCGACGCCGATGGTTTGGCCGTCTTTGGCGTAGACGATGGCGTTGGACTTGACGTGCTTGCAAACGCGCCAGGCGAAAAGCAGGCTGCGCAGTTCGTCAGCCGTGGGCGGACGCCAGGTGACCACCTTCAACTCGCTTTCGTTGACGCGGCCGGTGTCGGCATCCTGCAAGAGCAGACCGCCGGAGACGTGCTTGACGACCGGGCGCGCCGGGGCGGAGTGGACCTCGACGAGGCGCAGGTTCTTTTTAGCGGCGAAGCGCTCGCGGGCCTCGGCGGTGAAGGCGGGGGCGGCGATGGCTTCGACGAAGAGCTTGGCAATTTCAGCGGCGGCTTCGGCATCGACGGGGCGGTTGATGCCGATAACTCCGCCGAAGGCCGAGACGGGGTCGCAGGCGAGGGCCTTCTGGTAGGCCTCAAGGATGGTTGCGCCGGTGGCCGCGCCGCAGGGGTTGGTGTGCTTGACGATGATGACGGCAGGCTGGTCGAACTCCTGGGCCAGCTCCCAGCAGGCGTCGAGATCGACGAGGTTGTTGAAGCTGAGTTCCTTGCCCTGGATCTGGGATGCGCCGGCGATGCCGAGACCCGTGCCATCGGAATAGAGCGCGGCGCGCTGATGCGGGTTTTCGCCATAGCGAAGCGACTGGGCCAGCGGGAAGTTGATGCGCAGGGTCTTGGGCAGGATGCCCGTGCCGGGTGCGGCGGGGCTAGCTGGGGCGGGAGCATCGGCGATTTGGTCGAGAGTGTTGGCGATCGCGGTATCGTAGGCGGCGGTGGTGGCGAAGGCCTGGCGGGCGAGACGCCAGCGGGTTTCGCGGCTCAGGGTGGCGCCGTGGGCGCTCTTCATTTCTTCGATGAGGGCGGGATAGTCAGACACACGGGTGACGATGGCCACGTCTTCAAAGTTCTTGGCTGCGGAGCGCACCATCGACGGGCCGCCGATGTCGATGTTTTCGATGAGGTGGCCGAAGGCTACGCCGGGCTGGGCAGCGGTCTTTTCAAAGGCGTAGAGGTTCACGACAACCATGTCGATAGGCTCGATGCCGTGGGCAGCGACAGCAGCCTCGTGCTGCTTGTTGCCGCGAATGTAGAGCAGTCCGCCGTGGACGCGGGGATGCAGCGTCTTTACGCGGCCGTCGAGCATCTCGGGAAAGCCGGTGAGGTCGCTGATGTCCTTGACGGTAAGGCCGGCCTCGCGCAGCGCCCGAGCCGTTCCGCCGGTCGAGACCAGTTCCACGCCAAAGCCGGCCAGAGCCTGGGCGAACTCCACCAGGCCGGTTTTGTCAGTAACGCTCAGCAACGCCCGCCGAATCTGCTTTTCACCGCTCACGGTTTTGCTCCTAGTATGCCTTCGATTGTCCATGCGCGGAGACGAGCCGCGGCGCGTTTCGCGAGGACCAAACTCCAGAGTACATCGTGGTTTTGGCTGCGCATCTCATATCCTGCGTTCGCAATTGTCCGCAACGGCGCTCACGCTCTGGAATCCGCGCATCCGTCGGCGGCGTTTTTGAAAATGCATTAAAGTGGAGTCATGGGAAGTTATCCCCCGACATCTCAATCCCATGGACAAGCCCTCCCCCATGGGAGCCCGGGCATCGAACCAGAGATTCTTCCTCCGGACCCCGGCTATAACCGTACGCCGCAGCCCGTTCGCCGCAGACGGTCGTTTTGGGCCTTTGCTCCCGCGACATATCTGCTGGTGGGGATCAACTGCGCGGTCTTTGTGGTCATGGTGGCCAACCATGTGAGCTTCTGGGACCCTACACCAGAGAACTTGATGCATTGGGGAGCGAACAACGCCGGCTCGGTCCTGGTCCAAGGCCAGTGGTGGCGCATTGTTACCGCCATGTTTGTGCATGTCGGCATCCTGCATCTGGCTACCAACATGTGGTGCCTGTGGAACCTGGGCCTGCTGGCCGAGCCGTTGCTGGGTTCGGCGGGCGTGCTGGCGGTATACATTCTCACTGGGGCGGCGGGCAACCTGCTTTCGACCTTCAGGAGCTGGTGGGCTGCATACCCCGACCTGATGGAACTGGTGAAGAAATACCATGGCCCGCTTCCCGGCGACCAGCTATTGAGCCTCTTTGCACCGGGGGCAGGAGCGTCTGGAGCTGTCTTCGGCATTGCCGGGGCTCTGATTGTGCTGCTGAAGTCCCGGCTGCTGCCGGTGCCTCCGCAAGAACTGCGCAAGCTGCGCAGGCTGGTGATCTATTTTGCCGCAATCAATCTAGTGATTCCGTTTGCTGTCAACCTTGGCGCCAGGGCGATGCATGCGGGGCTGCGCATCGATAACATGGCTCATCTGGGCGGCTTTGCCTGCGGGCTGCTTTTTGCCGCTCCGCTGGTGCCCCGGCTGGGCTCGCCCCTATCCGTTTTCCAGGAGCGGCTGCGTATCGCTGTGGCCATGGTGGTGGGAATCCTCGTGCTGTTCGGCTTTTATCTGACCAAGCTGCCGGGTTAGCGTTCAGGGCAGGCGCATGGCAAACGACGCCAAAATCCCTTTGCCTCCACACCGCATGGTTTGTCCTTTCCATCTCCTAGAATCGGATCAATGCCGCAAACCCTGGCCAATTCGCTAACCCCTGAACGCGCTATAGAGGCTGCGGAAAAACTCGGCATTTTCGATGAAGTTTGCGGAAAACGTCCCTCCGCGGCTAAAGCCGACGCTGATTCGGCTGGCTTTCTGTGGGGGTTGAAACCCCCGTCTCCCTCCGGATCGAGTTTTTCCGCAGCCTGTAGAGCCCGCATTGATTCTGCTGCATTTATGCCGGGACTAAAGTCCCGGCATACCGCCCGAACGAGCATTTCCGCTGCCTGCATTGGCCTCAAATGCTTCGTAAATAGGCAATGGGTCGCGCCAGTCCCGTTGCGCCTGTGGCACCTGGCCAGCCTCGATGCCCCCACCGTCGCGGTGGTCTGGGCTCTCGGATTTGCCTGGGCGGCAAGCGTTCGCCTGCCACCGTGGATTCCTGTCCTTTTGGCGCTGGCAACCTGGGCCGTTTATGTCGCCGACCGGCTTCTGGATGCGCGGCTGTGCCTGCGCATCGGCGAATCCCGTAGCCTCCGCTTGCGCCATCGCTTCCATTGGCGTCATCGCCAGATCTTCGTCCCCCTGGCGATCGCCGCCATCTGCGCCGCCGCCGTGATCGTCTTCGTCCTAATGCCCCCGATCGCGCGGGAACGAAACTCGGTGCTGGCCGTGGCTGCCCTTGCCTACTTCACCCGAGTCCACTCCCAAGGCAACCAGCCGCCGCCTCTGGCAACCTCAAGTTCTCCGCGCTTCCCCCGATTCCTATCGAAAGAGCTGCTGGTCGGCCTTATCTTTACAGCGTTCTGCGTTCTCCCCGCCTGGTCAAGATCCCTGCCCGCCCACGGTGCCTGGCGACCGCTCGCACCGGCGGCCTTTTTCGCCTTGCTGGCATGGCTCAATTGCCAAGCCATCGAGTACTGGGAATCTTCCTCGGAAGGTTCCCGAAGCAGGAAGATCTGTCTCTTCGGCTCCCTGCTTGGCATAATTGGCATCCTGCTGGCAGCCATCCTTTCCCCATTCCAGCCCAGACCGGCAGCACTCCTTCTGGCCGGCTCTGTCGCCGCCCTGCTTCTCGCGTTGCTGGACCGTGTGCGAGGCCGCCTTACGCCACTTGCCTTGCGCGCCTGCGCCGACCTGGCGCTGCTGACGCCGGTGTTGCTGCTCCCGGTTGCACATCTGTGAAGATGAATGCGCCTCCCAACTTCGACCGGCTTGCCAGGATTTACCGCTGGATGGAAATGGCGAGCTTTGGCACATGGCTTTCGCGGTGCCGCTATGCCTTTCTTCCCGAGATCGCGAAGAGCGGGAACGCCCTGGTCCTGGGCGACGGCGACGGCCGCTTTACCGCCCGCTTGCTAGACGCAAATCCCGTCGTTCAAATCGACGCGGTCGATGCCAGTCCCGCGATGCTTCGCGCTCTCATCCGCCGCGCTGGCCCCCACGGCGACCGCATCCGGACCCACCTCGCCGACGCCCGCCAAGTTCAGGCAGCCACGCTTTCCCAAAGTTCGCCCTGCGACCTGATCGTCACCCATTTCTTCCTGGACTGCCTGACCACCGAAGAGGTTGAGTCGCTCGCTGCGAAGCTCCGGGCGATTGTGTCGCCTTCTGGCCTGTGGCTGGTTTCTGAATTCGCCATCCCGGCTGCCTGGTTTGGCCGCCTGGTTGCCGCGCCGCTGGTTTCGGGCCTCTACCTGGCTTTTGCCTGGCTCACCGGCCTCAGCGTTCGCAGCCTGCCGGATCATCGATCCGCCCTGCGCGCGGCCGGCTTCGCGCTGCAACAGCGCCGCGCGTGGCTGGGCGGCCTTCTGGTCAGCGAACTTTGGTCCGCCAGCTCGCCTCATTCCTCGGGAAAGCACACGCCAAGACCGCAGGACAGACGCATTTCAGATTGCGGGATGATTCTGTCTTGAAAGGGCTCGGCTTCAGCCGTGCCAATTGCTGACGATGTTCCCTGGCCTTTAGGCCCTGAGGGATGGGTTTTCGTCCAAAAAACATCCCCCAGCGGCTAAAGCCGTTCCGTTTTTCGCGTCCTGTTTCGGCACGGCTCAAGCCGTGCCCTTTCAAAACTGCTTCTACCGGCGACTCGAAATCCAAATGCGTTTGCTGTGGCCGAGACCAGCCTATCTCCAATGAAATGTTAAATTCGTGTTAAAATCGACACTCAAGGAGCAGAAAGACGCACGATCGCCCTCCTGTTGAACCCAACCCATGAACCTATACCTCATGCGCCATGCCAATGCCGGACTCGCTCGCGAAAACCCGGCGCTCGACGCCAAGCGAGCTCTCATCAAAGAGGGTAAGGAACAGTGCATGCTGATGGGCCGCATCTTGAGCGCCCTCAAAGTGCAGGTGGATGTGGTGGTTTCGAGTCCGCTCAAGCGCTCCTTACAGACCGCGCAGTTTGTCGGGACGGAGCTAGGCTACGACGGGAAAGTGGAAATCAGCCCTGCTCTCGCGCCAGACGCCGATTACGCCGACTTCCAGGATCTGCTGGCCAAGTATGCCGATAGGGAGGGCGTGCTGATGGTGGGCCACAACCCCAATGTCTTTCAGTTCCTCGGCCGCTTGATCACCAGCAATGGCGGGGCCGCGATCCGCATGAGAAAGGGCTCGGTGGCGCGCGTCGACCTGGATCGGCATCCGCCCCTGTTGCAGTGGCTCATCGATCCCCGCATGGCCCGCTCTATCTATTTGAGTGTTGCAAAGAGGTCCCGCCCGAAGACCTCGCGGAAGTAGCCGGCCTCTTTGCGCAGGCTCCAAAGCTCAAGTTCGGCGCCCGTCCGCCCCTGCTCCAACTCAAGATAGACACGTTTGGGATAGACTTTGACGGCCACGCGGAGCACGTCAGAGGCGCGATCCTGATTTAGCGCCTCTGCCAGCCTCAACAGCACCACGGCGCGATGGACGTGCTTGTGCTCGTCGGCGGGGATATTGCGCAGCGCACGGTCGCCCGGCTGCGGCCGGCTCTTGCCCAGGTAGCGAGCAATCGCGGAGACGATCGTCCTCTGGAGTTGGGTGAATCCGTAAATCTCAGAGCTGGAGACGATGTATTGGGTATGCCGATGGTGGCCCTGGTGGTTGATGAATTTGCCGGTGTCGCGGAGCATGGCGGCAGCAGCCAGCCATGTTTCATATTCCAGCGGCAACTGATGCAACGCCTTCAGTTCTCGGAATAACTGGACCGCGTGGGCGCGTACCGGCTCCGCCCGTTTCAGATCCGTCGCATAGCGCCGGGCCGTGGCGAGCACACTCTGCCAGCGCTCCAGCTCGAACTCCCGATGCGCCGTCGCCCGCGCGTCCTGCTCGGCCAGCATCTGCGCCAGAATCCCATCGCGCAACCCCAGCGACGAGTAGTGAAATCCCGCCAACCCGAAGCTCTCTAGCAGTTCTGCATAGACCTGTGTGCCGGCCACGATAATCTCCGCTCGCCGCGGACCAATCCCAGGGACCGCTTCCCGCTGCGGCAGGGTCATCTTCGCCAGCTTTGTGGCCAGCTTGCGCACATCGCGCGTCGACGCCAGGCCCGCCCCAGCCGAGTCTTGAGCAGAGACATGCGCTCCCGCTGTCAGCCTCTGAATCGGCTTTGGACCCGCCTTGCCGGCCGATCTTCGGGCTGGACCTGCTGAACCCCTGGCCGCCTTGCCGTTTGCAGACTTTGCCCCGTCCGCGCAAGCCTCGCTAAGCGCCGCCGCTGTGCCAGAGGTGGCGATCGCCAACCTCACACCCTGGGGCTGGATCTTCTTGTGCGCGCGCCTCAGCTCGCGGCCAATCCACTGCCGCATCCGCGCCAAACCCTCGGCTGGCGCCGGGTCGGCGGGCAGGAACTCCTCGGTGAGCCGCACCGCACCCAGCGGCAGGCTGATGGTCTCTTTGATTCGCTTGTGCTCGGAGAGGGTGATTTCACAGCTTCCGCCGCCGAGGTCGACCAGCAGCACCTTACCGGCAGCGACTTTTTCCAAGTCCGGCGCTGCACTCGCCATGACGCCAAGATGAATCAGGCGGCCCTCCTCGAGCCCCGAAATAATCTCCAGCGTCCAGCCGGTCTCCGCCTTGACCCATGCCTGGAATGCCGCGGCGTTGCGGGCATCGCGTATGGCCGCAGTGGCGACCACGCGGATCTGATCGACCCCGTGGTCCTGCACAGCCCGCTGAAACCGTTTCAGTGCTTGCAGTGTTGCCGCCATCGCCTCTGGCGAAATCAAGCCCGACTCGAAGACGCTGGCGCCCAGCCGGGTGACTTCGCGATCCTCGGCGAGCGTGCGCAACCGGTGTGCAACAACCTTTGCGATCTTCACCCTGCATGAGTTGGAACCGACGTCGATAGCGGCAAAAGTAGGCATAGGGTTTTGCGTTGCTCTCCGGGCCAGGGGAATCACTCTCTGGGGCCAAGATACACGAGCTGGGCGGCGGTCTGCTGTGGAGATGCGGACAGGAGTTCCTTTCATCGGTCGCTTCGCGCTAGAATGATATCTGCACCATGGCCCTGCATCACCCCATCCCGGCCCTCCTCTAGCGGCACCCGCCGCCAACACTCGTTCCCTGCCTTTTTCTATTTCAAATCTCTGGTCCAAAACCCCGCGCCACGCAGTGGAGTAATTATGATTGACCGTTTGCAACAGATGGAGCACCGTTACGAAGAGCTTTCTACCCAGCTCTCGCTGCCCGAGATCGTCAACGACCGCGAAAAGTACCAGCAGGCCGGCAAGGCGCTCAGTGACCTTGAAACTCCGGTGATGAAGTTTCGCGAGTTGAAGCTGGTGCGCCAGGCGCTGGAAGAAGCCCGCGCCATGCTCTCCGATCCCGCGATGAGCGCCATGGCCGAAGAGGAGATTGCCGCCCTGGCCCCGCGCGAGCCAGCACTCGAAGAAGAGATCAAGGTGCTGCTGCTGCCCAAGGACCCCAACGACGAGAAGAACGTCATCCTCGAAATTCGCGCAGGCACCGGCGGCGACGAGGCTTCGCTCTTTGCCGCCGAAGTCTTCCGCATGTACCAGCGCTTTGCCGAGCAGCACCGCTGGAAGATCGAACTGCTTTCAGTGTCGGAGTCAGGCGTGGGCGGCTTCAAGGAAGTAATCGCCATCATCGAGGGCGAGCGCGTGTACTCGCAGATGAAGTGGGAGAGCGGCGTGCATCGCGTGCAACGCGTGCCGGCGACCGAGACGCAAGGGCGCGTGCACACCTCCGCCATCACCGTCGCCGTGCTTCCCGAAGCGGAAGACGTTGACATCAAGATCGAAGCCAAGGACATCCGCATCGACACGTTTTGCTCCTCCGGTCCCGGCGGCCAGTCCGTCAACACTACATACTCCGCGGTCCGCATTACGCACATCCCAACGAACACCGTGGTGAGTTGCCAGGACGAAAAATCGCAGATCAAGAACCGCGAAAAGGGCATGCGCGTGCTGCGTTCGCGGCTCTACGAGCAGGAGATGGATCGCCAGAATGCGGAGCTGGCCAAGGAGCGCAAGCAGCAGGTGGGCACCGGCGACCGCAGCGAGAAAATCCGCACCTATAACTTCCCGCAGAACCGGCTCACCGACCACCGCATCGGCCTCACGCTTCATCAATTGGACCTTGTCATGGAAGGCCGCCTGCAGCCCATCGTCGATGCGCTCATCGCCCACAGCCAGGCCCAGCTTTTGAAGTCCGATGACAATGGCTAACAAGCCATCAACGATTCGGGGCCTGATAGGCGCGGCAGAACGCGAACTTACCGCAGGTCCGCACACGGAACGAGCGCGCAAGGACGCGGAGTTACTGCTGCTGCATTTGCTGGGAAAAGATCACGCGTGGCTGATGGCGCATCTCATGGATGAATTCTCGGGCGATCTGATTCAGCGATACGGAGAATTGCTGTTGCAGCGCTTCAACGGCGAACCGATCCAATATATCCTCGGCGAGTCGGAGTTTTATGGCCTGCCCTTCGGCGTCACGCTCGATGTGCTGATTCCGCGCCCTGAGACCGAGCACTTAGTCGAGAAAGTTATCGAGTTAGCCGCTGGTTTTCCCGCGCCGAGCATCGTGGATGTGGGCACTGGCTCCGGCTGCATCGCCGTTGCGCTCGTTCATCATCTGCCCGACGCGGCAATCACTGCGATCGACCTCTCAGCGGCAGCGCTGGCAGTAGCAGAGCAAAATGCAAAGCGCAACGGAGTTGACCTTCACTTTCTCCAAGGCGATCTCCTTGCCCCAGTAGCAAACGAGCAGTTCGACATCATCGTCTCCAACCCTCCCTACGTCCCAACAGCCGACCGTGACTCGCTTGCCGTCGAGGTTCGCGACCACGAGCCGGCCCTCGCGCTCTTTGCCGGGGACGACGGCCTTGATATCTATCGCCGTCTCATTCCGCAAGCGTTCGCCTGTCTTTTCCCCTGCGGCTTCATCGCCATCGAGATCGGCTACGGCCAGTCAGAAGCCATCGGCGAGCTTCTTGCATCCGCCGGCTTCCGGCAAATCGAATTCATCCCCGACCTGCAATCCATTCCGCGCGTAGCGGTCGCCCAGCGCCCCTAATGTACTTTGCCGCCCCGCAACCTGAAGATGTGGGGCGGTTCCTTCGGGATGCCCCCGGCCCGCTAAGATAGTTTCTGGGTATGCCGCTGCTCGATCCCATTCCGTCTCCGGTAGAAAACGCCGACTATGCCGCTCTGGAGTGGGAGCCGCTATTGGCTCTTGTGGCCGGCTTTGCCGCCTCGCCCGTGGGCCGGCACGCGATCCTCGATCTCAAACCCTCTACAGACGAAGCCTGGATCGGACGCCAGCATCAGCTCACAGGCGAGATCCGCCTGGCGCTGGGCGAACAGGTTTCCATCCCCCTCGGCGGCCTCTTCGATCCCACGCAACTGGCCGCGAAGGCCCAGATTCCCGGCGCGGCGCTCGAAGCCAACGAGTTGCAAGCTGTCGCCAGATTGGCTAATGACGTGGCGTCGTGGCAGGCGCTGCTGCAATCGCCTCCGGCGCGCCTGGTCGGCAAGCTGCCGGGTTTGTCGGCGCTTTCGTCGGCGTTGACCACGAGTCTTCGCCAGCTTGCGGAATCCATCGAGCGCACCATTCAGCCCGACGGTTCGCTGGCCGACAATGCCTCGCCTGAGCTGGGCCGGATTCGCCGCGAGCAGGAGCGGCAGCAGCGCCTCATCGAAGAGAGTCTTCGTGCCGCCCTGCGCAAGCTCTCCAATGACGGAGCCACCCAGGAAGACCTCATCACCATTCGCGGCGACCGCTTTGTCATTCCCGTCCGCGCGGAGTTGAAGCGCCGCATCAGCGGCGTAGTCCACGGCGCCAGCTCTTCAGGGCAAACGGTCTACGTGGAGCCGCTCGAAACCATCGAGCAAAACAACGAGCTCGTTCGCCTGCTGGAAGAAGAGCAGGCTGAGATTCATCGCATCTTTGTCGCCCTCACCAGGCAGGTGGGCGGCTATGCCCATGGGCTGGTGGACGGCGCTCGAGTGCTTGCTCTGGTTGACAGCCTGCAAGCCCGCGCCCGCTTTGCCCGCGATTACGACTGCGTGGCTCCGTCGATTGCGCCCGATCATCTTCGCCTTGAATCGGCCCGTCATCCGCTGCTCGAAAAGCGGCTTCGTGCAACCGGCGGCAAGGTCGTTCCGCTCACGCTGGAGCTGACTGCAGCGTCGCGGCAGATGATTATCAGCGGCCCCAACACGGGCGGCAAGACCGTCACGCTCAAGACCACCGCCCTGCTGGCCATGATGGCCCAGGCCGGCCTGCCTGTCCCTGCCGCCGCCGCCTGCTTTCCTGTTTTCACCGCGTTCCTGGCCGACATCGGCGATGCCCAATCCATCGAGGCGGCACTCTCCACCTTCTCCGCGCACATCACCAACCTCGACCGCCTCTCGCGCCTGGCCGATGCAAGCGCGCTCGTGCTGCTGGACGAGCTGGGCTCATCGACCGATCCCGAGGAAGGCTCGGCGCTGGCCGTGGCTATTGCCAGCCACTTTCTTAGTGCGGGCGCATGGTCGCTCATCTCGACGCATCACACATCGCTCAAGGTCTACGCGGCGAACACTCCGGGCGTGCTGAACGCGGCGGCCGGTGTAGACGAACTCACGCTCGCGCCCAACTACCAGCTTCGCCTTGGCGTACCAGGCGCTTCGGCCGGCATCCAGACCGCAGAGCGGCTGGGGTTGAACGCAAGCATCGTCGCCGCCGCCCGTCAGCGGCTTGGCTCCCAGCAGGTGGATATCGCTCGCTTTCTCGACAAGCTGCATAACGAGCTTGCCGCCCTTGAAGTGGAGAGGAAGAACGCACGCGAACAGCAATACGCCCTCAACCAGGAGCGCGCCCGTCTCGCGCGCGAGGGCGACGTGGAGCTGCGCAATCGCACCCGCGACCTTGAAACCAAGCTGGCTTCGCTGCTGAAGGACTTCGAATTTCAGATGCGCGAGACGGTGCGCGCCATCGAAGACCGCGCATCGCAGCAAAAGCTTTCCAAGGAAGCCGAACGCCGCATGTTGCGCCTGCGCCGCGAGTTTCAGGAGAGCTTCAACCAGACCGTGGTGGCCCATCGCACCGGCGCAGATGTGGGTGACGCCAACGCTCAGCCGCATTTGCTGAAGCACATCGCGGCCGGCGATCAGGTTCGCATCAAATCCATGAACAAGATTGCCGTGGTGCAGCGCGAGGTGGAGAAAGACATCTTTGAAGTTGCCCTCGGCCCCATCAAGATGCGCGTCAAGCGCGACGAGCTCTGCGAGCCGCAGCCTTCTTGTGCATCCGAGGCAAATCCAAAGTACGACCCGCTCGCAGCCGCTCGCCGGCAAAAGAACATCCACGTCACCGTCACCAGCGCCAACACCGACGAGATGCGCATGGAGATCAACCTCATTGGCCGCACCGTGGACGAAGCCACCGAAGAACTTGAAAAGTATCTCGACCGCGCCTTCCTCGCCGGCCTGCCCCGCGTCCGCATCATCCACGGCCACGGTGCAGGCATTCTCCGCCGCGGCGTCCGCGAATTCCTGAAAGGCCATCCCCACGTAGCCACATTGGCCGAAGCCCCCCAAAACGAAGGCGGCCAGGGGGCGACGCTGGTGGAGCTGAGGCAATAGACGAAGATTGCAGGGAATCGATGTCTCGATCCAATCGACGATTTTGTCGCGAGGGTGGGATTCGACAAGGTCTGATACCCGTTTCGGATCGTCGAGATATGTGCTCTCCCACCTTTTCCACGATGAGACTGTGGAAAGGATGGGGCGCCCGGCGCATTTGAGTAACGCCGCTCTCCAGAGCGGCTGTACTGGTGGCGTCCTCGCCGCCAGCATCCCAGCGCGGGCCAGAAGGCCCGCACGATAGCCGACCTGGAGGTCGGCGCTACCTATTTACGGATAAGTCCTAAGGTGCAACATAGTTTGGGTCTGCGCCGATGTTCGATGGCAGGGTTGCGCCGCGGCCAGCAGCCGCGCTGGGACCGTTGTCCAGATCCTGATAGCCCTGGAAATTGTAGGTTCTCGACGCCGAGCCGGCGATCTCGAAGGCGAGTCCGCGATATGCATTCAAGTTGGTCAGGCTCGATTGCAGAGGCGCGGTGAGCACATTCTGCCCGTCGAAGACGCTGCTGCCTGTGTCGCCCCAGGTGCTCGGCGAGGGATTGGTTAGCGCGCAGGTCGAACCTCCATTGCAGCTCACCGTCCAGTTGCCGCCGGAAACTGGGACGGCGCCCGTGTCGCCCGTAGCGCCGGCGGGCAGCAAGCGAAGGTTACTGACGATGTAATTGAAATCGTTGGCGATGGGATCCAGGGCAAAGGTGATCGCCCACACCTGGGAGATATCCATCGGCAACTGATTCTGGCTCCAGGCTGGCTGCGCCATCTGCGA
>Ga0302267_10003586_pt1 | contig 17765 bp, 16 predicted proteins | sample III_Bog_E1_3_FD_194555 | JGI IMG/M metagenome (GOLD analysis project Ga0302267, IMG submission 194555) | Peat permafrost microbial communities from Stordalen Mire near Abisko, Sweden - III_Bog_E1_3 | ecosystem: Environmental > Terrestrial > Soil > Wetlands > Peat | place: Sweden: Abisko... | reverse complement strand
GTTCGATGAGCGGGATGTGGAAACGGGGCACGGTCCAGCTAGTGAGGCACCGGTGAACGAAAGAGCCGGAAACAGATAGGCCGGACCTAAACAACCGCACCACATCTCGACTCTACAGATCGGAAGTTCCGGAGGGAGCAGTGGGTTTCAACCCCCTGGAAGAGAGCAAAATAAGGCGGCCTTTAGGCCCGGGCCTTCGTCCCTCTTCTGCATCAAGGAACAAGTACAACTGTAGTACTAAGCTAGCGGCCAAACTGGAGCGCGAAGCCTCCGGTAATGGAACGGCCGGGCATGGCAACGCCGGTGATTTCCTGGTAGCCGGTGCCGGAGAGATTGGCAAGACGTAGATAAGGGCGCAAGCGGCCTGCATCGCGAGCCAGCGTCGCGTTCCACACCGGATACGCTGCCTGCTGATAGCGCTGTGCCACTTGCACGCTGTTGGTGAGTGTGACCGCATGAGGCAGCGCAACGCCCCACGAGGCGTGCACATTCTGGACCGGGTAGTTGTAGACGTACTCCGACTGCATGCCGTTGAGCGCATTCTGCGCGCCGTGCAGCGCGGCCCAGCCGACGCGCACACTCTGGTTGCGGGCAGGAATCCAGGTCAGCGAGGATTCGATACCGGCAAAGTGCAGACCACTGAGGTTCACGGCTTGCCACTTCTGGGTTGCGTTGGCGCGCACGTAGTCGATGGTGTCGTGCTGGCGGGTGTAGAAGCCGGTGGCCGAGAGCGTGAGCTTTGTGGAAGGCGTCCAGTCTGCGCCGCCTTCGCCGGACCACGACGATTCGGGCTTCAGGTTGGCATTGCCCACCGTCGTTGGGTCGGAGTAATAAAGGTCAGTGTAAGTGGGGATGCGGAAGCCGTAGCCGCCCGCCGCGCGCAGCTTGAGCGCGGGCGATGTGCGCAGGCTGGCGGAGAGTTGCGGCGCAAAGGCGCGCAGGCCACCGGAGAAGACCTCCTCGCGCGCGCCGGCTGAAAGCGTCCAGCGCTGCCGGGCGGGGTGCAGATCGAGATCGACGTAGCCCGCACCTCGATTACGCGCGTGAACGCCGAGCGCATCGGAAGTGACTCCGCCGGAGAGGTTGAAGCTGCGGATCGAGTCACCGTCGGCCTCGATACCGAAGAGTGCGAGCGAAGTGGTATGCACCGGCAAAGTGCGGCGCAGCGAAGCCTGCCAGGAGCCGTCGGTGTGGCGGTTCTCGTAGACGGCTGGCGCGTTGCGCAGCAGCACGAACTCGTCGGTGTGGCGGCGATAGCCAAAGGCCGCAACGGTGCGTGGGCCAATCTCCTGGCGCGCGGCGGCAAACCAGCTCTTGGTGCGCTCCCACGAGTTGTAGTTGCCGTAGAACTGGTTGGCGCCAAAGCTGCGATCGCTGGTGGCAATCATCAGATCGGTAAGTCCAAGCCGCGTGCCGCTCCAGCTTTCAGCCGAGGCGTCTTCGTTGCGGTAGTCGCGGTCGGCCATGAAGCCTTCAGAGAAGTTGCGGCTGGCCGTGAGCCGTCCGCTGCAGCGCTGGTGCACTGCGCCAGCAACGAGCGACTCCTCATTCGACTGGAAGCTGCCTTCGGCGGCGCGCAGGCGCAGGGATGCATGATCGGGCGCGGCGGTAAGGAAGTCGACCACGCCGGAGAGCGCATCGACACCGTGCAGCGTGGAACCCGCGCCAGGCAGCACCTGGATGGAGTCCATGGCTTCAAGCGGGATGGGTAGGTCGAGGTTGTGATGGGCGCTCTGACTGTCGTTGATGCGGAAGCCGTTGAGCAGTACGAGAGTCTGCTCGAAGCTGCCGCCGCGCAGCACGATGTCGGATTGCCCTCCGCCTGCGCCGCGCTGCTCAAGGAAGAGCGAAGGATCGGTGCGGAGCAGCTCCTGCGGAGACTCGGCCGCAAGCGACATTTCTTTGACAGGAAGAACGGTGACCGGGCGGTTCGACTCGGCTAGCGGCACAGGCGACGCCGTGCCCAGCACCACGAGGGTCTCGGTTGCGGCTTGGATGGGCGCGGCTGGCGCTGTGGAAGCGGTCTGCGCAATAGCAGAGAAAGAAGAGAGAAAGAATGCGCTAAGAAGGGTCTTCAATGTGGTCATGGTTGATCTCTCTGTGAGCATGAGCTCCGGGAAGACTGAAAGCAACGATGATTTTGTACGGTTATAAATAGTTATAGGAGTAAACTATTCGACAAGATGCGAATCGATGCGTTTTTGCGGGAAAGTCCCATGTTTGCCGTCAGCCGTGCGGCGCGGCGGTTTGAGGCGCTGGGCGCGCATGTGCTGGCCGAGGACGAACTGAGCTTTCTGGAAGGGCTGGTGCTGACGGCGCTGTTCTTTGAAGCGTCCAAACCGGTAAAACCCTCACAACTGGCGGAAACCTTCCAGACGACGCGCGGCAATGTAAGCCACTGCGTCTCGTCGCTGGAGGCCAAAGGGCACTTGCAGCGCAAGATCGACCCGGAAGATGCGCGGGTGTTTCTGCTGGCGCTGAAGCCGCAGGGGAAACGTTGCGCGCTGCGCGTAATTGGGGCCTTTGACCGGCTGCAGAAAGAGTTTGAAGAGGAGATCGGCAAGAGCGCGCTTGCCGAGATGCTGAAGTCGCTGCGAAAGCTGGAAAAGCGGGCGAGGAGCTAGCTCTCGTTTCTCTACCCGTTCTCCCTCTCCGCCTTGTTTCCAAATCTAGGGTTCATTCTTGAAGGTTGCGAGGGAGGGGATGCGCCGTGCCTACAGCACTCTGGATGTTGCATTGGGCTGCGTTCCCCACCTTTGAAAGGTGGGGCTAACATGTGCTGCGCCTACGGCGCGAGTCGGGTGCGGTGGCATGGTGCACTGCGGGGCGTGTGAATCGCAGAAAAAAGGAGCGAACCTCGCGGCTCGCTCCCTCTGTTCCCAGTTCCCAGACCACTGTTTACTGATCACTGATCACTGTCTACTACAGAATGTAGCGGCTCAGGTCCTGGTCCTTCACGATCGAGGCGACCATCTGCTTCACGTATGCGGCTTCAATCAGGAAGACCTTTTCCGACGGCTTTTCGGGGTCGGCGGAGGTGCGCTCTTCGTACGGCAGAGGAGTGGACGACTCGCTCTTGATGGCCTCGGCGAGTACGGCTGCCGCGGCCTCGTCGGGGGCCTTGCGGACTACGTCGGGGGCGAGGAAGCTGACGTCTTCAAGGACGCGTTCCATGATGGTGTGCAGGCGGCGCGCGCCGATGTTCTCAGTGGTTTCGTTGACGCGGAAGGCGAACTCGGCGATCTCGCGCAGCGCGTCGGGAGCAAACTCCAGGCGCACGCCTTCAGTCTCAAGCAGAGCTGAATACTGCTTGGTGAGCGAGGCCTTGGGCTCGGTGAGGATGCGCAGAAAGTCTTCCACGGTGAGCGATTGCAGCTCGACGCGGATGGGGAAGCGGCCCTGTAGCTCGGGAATCAGGTCGCTGGGCTTTGAGACGTGGAATGCGCCGGCGGCGATGAACAAAATGTGGTCGGTGCGCACCATGCCGTAGCGGGTGTTGACGGTGGTGCCTTCAACGATGGGCAGAATGTCGCGCTGCACGCCTTCGCGGCTGACGTCGGGTCCGTGTCCACCTTCGCGGCCGGCGATCTTGTCAATCTCGTCGAGGAAGATGATGCCATTGGATTCGACGCGTTCGACGGCCGTGCGCGTGACCGCGTCCATGTCGATGAGGCGGCTCTCTTCTTCCTGCACGAAGTAATCGAAGGCGTCGTCTACCTTCTTCTTGCTCTTCTTGGAGCCGGAGCCGAAGATGTTGGGCAGCATGTCGCGCAGGTTCGTCTCCATGTCGTCCATGTTCTGGTTGGAGATGATGCCAATCTGCGGCACGCCGCGGTCGCGCACATCGATTTCAACGATGCGGTCGTCAAGCTTGCCTTCGCGGAACTGCTGGCGCAGCTTCTCGCGCGAGCGCTGATAGCTGTCGGAGCCGGGCAGCGTGAGCTGGCCCTCCTGTGCGGGTGCGGGAGCTGGCGGAGGCGGCAGCAGCACGTCGAGCAGGCGCTCTTCGGCGTTGATCTCGGCCTTGTCTTCCACCTCTTCGAGGCGTTCTTCGCGCACCATGTCGATGGCGATCTCAACCAGATCGCGGATCATGGATTCGACATCGCGGCCGACGTAGCCCACCTCAGTAAATTTGGAGGCCTCGACCTTGAGGAAGGGCGAGTTGGTGAGCTTGGCCAGGCGGCGGGCGATCTCGGTTTTGCCCACGCCGGTGGGGCCGATCATGATGATGTTCTTCGGCATGATGTCGTCGGCGATGTCTGGCGGCAGCTTCTGGCGGCGCTGGCGATTGCGCAGGGCAATGGCGACGGCGCGCTTGGCGGCCTTCTGGCCAACAACGTGTTTGTCGAGCTCGGCGACGATCTCGCGCGGGGTAAGCTCGTCAAGCGAGAGGTCTTGTTCTTCGGCGGATGCGGGCAAATAGATGGCCATAACAGTCAGGTTCTATTCTCTCAGGGTTTTCTGCCGCGTGCGAGGCCGAGACTGATCAGCAGGGCCTGATCCACTTTCCGCATGGTATCGGGGGAAAGAACGCCGAAGGAGCGACCAATGCGGAGATGGGAGACGGTGCGGATCTGGTCGCAGAGGATGAGGCTGTCTTTTTTGAGGCTACCATCACCTTTTTGAGCGGGAACGTAGATGGGCGAGGGGTTGGCGATGTGCCGGGCTTCAGTGAGCGGAACCACGATGGTGGTGGTTCCGAAGCGGTTGTTCACGTCGTTTTGGACCACCACACACGGGCGCAAACGGCCCTGCTCGTGCCCAACAACCGGGTCCAGATCAACCTCCAGGATTTGGCCGCGCACGATGCCTTGGTTCACGGGATCATCCGTGCGGTTTCACGATCCACATGCTCAAACTCCTTGAGCATGTCGAGGTTTCTCTGGTTGTTGGCGATGCAGGCGGCGGCCAGTTCGCGCTCGAAATTTTCGATGGCAATCTGGTCGAGCCGCTCGGCAACGGCCGCACGGATGAACTCGCTGCGGGTGACGCCAGCAGCCTGGGCTGCCTCGTCTGCCCTACGCAAGGCCTCTGCAGGGAATTCGATGAGGACGCGCTCTTTTGCGGGCCGGGCGGCGGATTTGTGGCCGGCTGTACCGCGACTTGCTGTCGGCCTTGCACCAGCGGGTTTGCGGGAAACTGCGTTAGACGCCATGTGGTCTCCAAAGAATTGTATATATTCAAGTATATATCGAAATATATGAAATAAAATCTGGATTGTTGCGTCGATTCAGCCCACAGATCCCTTACCTGTCTTGCCTTCGCTCATAGTTTCCACCCTCAGGGGGGGAGTACTACGCTTTCAGCTCCTCAATGGTGATGCGGTCATTTGTATAGATGCAGATGTCGCCAGCTATCTTCATGGCTTTTTCAGCAATCTCGCGGGCGGAAAGGTCAGTGTTCTCGATCAGGGCGCGGGCGGCGGCGGTGGCGTAGCTTCCGCCAGAGCCGATGGCGGCCAGGGCTTCGTCGGGATCAATCACATCTCCCGAACCGGAGATGAGGAATGTCTGGTTGATGTCGGCGACCAGCAGCAGCGCCTCAAGGTTGCGCAACATCTTGTCGGTGCGCCAGTCTTTGGCCAGCTCAACGGCGGAGCGGTTCAGGTTGCCGGCATACTGCTCGAGCTTGGTCTCAAAACGGGCGAAGAGCGAGAATGCGTCGGCCGTGGAACCGGCAAATCCAGCCAGAATCTTCTCCTGATAGAGGCGGCGAATCTTGCGGGCAGAGTGCTTGAGCACGTGATCGCCGAGGGTGACCTGTCCGTCGGCGGCCATGACCACTGCGCCGTTGCGGCGGACGCAGATAACGGTAGTGGAGCGAATGCGCGGGCGCTGCGGGGCAGCTACAGTCTGTTCCAAAGCCAAGCAAAACCTCCGCTCCGGGCCGCCTGTGGAGGGCGGGTTTGAGCACCGGATGCAACCTAGAGTATAGGTCATCGACGCTGGCGGCGCAGAGGCAGGCCAGTGCCGGGAACTGCCGGAGTCCCTCGATGTCACATGCCGTGAATGGACTTTGATGCTGGAATGGTTCGCAGGGTGGTATCGAAAGCTATACATTGATCCTGGCAATGGGTAGCTGCGGTATGCTCTAGGTGAAGCTTCCTCCTCCAAAGTGGAGTCCGGTCCTGGCATGATTCAGCTAAACGCAAGCGCATGGGAAATCGCGACAGGTGTGGGCGTATTTGCCCTAGCCGCCGTAACAATACTATGGCTGATTCTGCGCAAAAAGCCCACGGCCGCGGAGATTGAAAAGGCCAGGCGCGCCTTTCTGGTGCAATCCGGGCGGCTGGTGGACGGCATGTTGCTGGACATCTGCGAGGTGGAGGCCGAAGACGGCCGCAACCTGACGATGCTGCTTTTCAGCTACCGGATTGGCGGCGTTGACTACGAATGCTCGCAGGATATTACCGACATGGCAGAGGTTGTGGACGCTGCGCAGGTACGCGCAGGTTTCCCCTGCACGGTCCGCTACCAGCCGGGAAATCCGCAAAACAGCATTGTGGTGGCCGAAGGTTGGACCGGTCTGCGTGCCGGGTTGCCCCAGTTTCCGGTTTTTGAAGATCCTGACCCATTGGATATGAGCCACCTGCGCCGGCGGTAACGTAGCGCTTCAAGCGCTGTCCGAAGCTGGTGCAGATTGCCGCTGAAACATACCGTCAGTAACCCGGATCTGGCTCCTGCCGGGCCGTGGCGCCGTATACCCACCCCCGGTTACACTTCTCCTATGCATGTTCATGCGGCTCCCACCGGACACGGCGCCAGGAAAACTGCAACAGTCTTGCGCATCTCGTTGGCGGCAACGCTGGCGTACGTGGTTCTGACGTTTGTCGCCGGCCTGCGCGCGCACTCGCTGGCGCTATTGTCAGAGGCAGGGCACAACGTCTCTGACTTTCTGGCGCTTCTGCTGAGCTTTGCCGCGGTCTATTTCCAGTCGCGGCCGGCCGACAACGCGCGCACCTTTGGCTACCAGCGCGCGGGTGTACTAGCGGCGTTTGTGAACGCGGGCACGCTCCTGGTGATCTCGCTGTGGATTGGCGCCGAGGCCATTCACCGGCTCTCGCATCCGGTCATGGTGCAGCCGCGGCTGATGATGATTGTGGCGGCAGCGGGCGTGGCCATGAACGGCATTATCGCGGTTCTGCTGTGGGGCGTGGCGCGCGATGTGAACATGCGCTCGGCGTTTCTGCATATGGCGGGCGACACATTGTCGACCGCAGCGGTGATTGCGGGCGGCGCGGGAATCCTGTGGACCGGTCAAAGCTGGATCGACCCGGCGCTATCTCTGCTGATCGCGGCGCTGATCCTGTGGTCGAGCCTGGGCATTGTGCGCGAGACATTGAACATTTTGCTGGAAGGCACGCCGCGCGGCGTTTCGCTCAAGGAGATTCGCGCCGGCATGGAAGCCGTCGAGGGCGTCATCGACGTGCACGATCTGCACGTGTGGAGCCTCGGCTCCCAGTCACGTGCGCTTGCTTGCCATGTGACCATAGCCGACATTCCGCCCTCGGCCAGCGCCTGCATTCTGGTCAAGATCAATCACGTACTGCGCGACCACTTCCACATCGGCCACAGCACGGTGCAGTTTGAGCACGTGGGGTGCGGCGAGCAGGAAGGCTGCGTGGTGCCCATCGAGCAGATGACGCAGGACTGCGACGACGGCCATGGCCACTCGCACGGACATTCGCACTCGCATTCCCACTAGAGTTCACATCGATCATGGAGGCTCAGGTGCCGTTTTGTTCTCGTAGATTATTGATTGTGGCAGTACTGGTGGCCACCACGCTGCCCTGTACCGCGGCGCGCAAGCCGCACCGGGTGGTGCAGGCAAATACAGTTCAGATAAACGTGGATCAACTGAAGGTGCTGGAAGGTGAGTTCACCAGCGCCGATGAGCCTGACACACCGTTGAGCATCTATGTGCGCGACGGCAAACTCTATTGCGAGAGCGACCGCCGCGTTCCCACCGGCCTCAAGCCGATCTCAGCCACCGAGTTCAATGTGGATGGAACGCGCATCCAGATCCGCTTTACGCCGGATGCAGCGGGCCGCGCAGCCAGCCTGACGTTGGCCGCTGGTACCCCGTCCGAGTACCAGCGCACCGGCGATCCTGTTCACCACCTCTTCCACGAATACGAGCGCACGGAAGAGATGATTCCCATGCGCGACGGCGCAAAGCTGCATGTGGTCATCCTGAAGCCGAGCGACATTACCACGCCGCTGCCGTTCCTCATCCAGCGCACGCCTTACGGAGTAGACGAGACCAGCCGCGAATGGTTCTTCAACGCACGGCCTGAGCTGGCGCGGGCAGGCTACATCTACGTAGGCGCTGACATTCGCGGCCGCTACAAGAGCGAGGGCGATTTTGTGATGATGCGCCCGCTTGCCGATCACAAGAAGCACAAGGCCATTGACGAAAGCACCGACACGTGGGATACGGTGGACTGGCTGGTGAAGAACGTGGAGGGCAACAACGGCCGCGCGGGTTTCATTGGCACCAGCTATCCGGGTTTTCTGGCCATGATGGCGGGCATCGATCCCCATCCGGCCGTGAAGGCCATCTCGCCCCAGGCGCCCATGATCGACGTGTGGATGGGCGACGACTTCTTCCACAACGGAGCCTTTCGCCAGACCTATGGTTACGACTACGTGCTCTCCATGGAGTCGAGCAAGCAGGACACCGACGTGACCTACGGTCAGGATGCGGCGGCCAAGCCAGTGGATGGCTACGACTACTTTCTGGGGCGCGGCAGCTTTGCCGAGGATGTGAAGCAATCCGGAGCCAAGGTGCTGCCCAGCTGGGGGTTGTTCCTCAAGCACCCCGAATACAGCGCGGCGTGGCGCACGCGCGGCGTGGAGCACGCGCTGAAGGCCGTGAGTGTCCCCACGCTGTCAGTCGGCGGCACCTACGATCAGGAAGACATGTTCGGCCCGCAGGAGGCGTATGTGCGGCTTGAGCCGCACGACCAGAAGCACGAAAATTTTCTGGTGCTGGGACCGTGGCGGCACGGGTCGTGGGGCTCGTCGTCGCGCCACCTGGGCAACCTCAACTACGGCGAGGCGATCGGCAAGGAATTTCGTGCGCAGATTGAGGCAAAGTTCTTCGGCCACTATCTGAAGGATGAGGCCGGCTTCGATCTTGAAGACACAGCCAGCTTCCAGACCGGCTCCAACACGTGGAAGCGCTACGCGCACTTTCCACCGCAGGCATCGCACACGGAGAGCCTCTATCTGGAGGCGTCGGGCGAGTTAGGCTGGGCAGCACCTGCGGCAGAAGCCAGGACCAGCTACGCAAGCGATCCGGCGCACCCGGTGCCATATCGCGCCAGGCCCATCCAGCCCACCTACAGCGCGGATTCGCAGTGGTACAACTGGCTCACGGAAGACCAGCGCTTTGCCACCGAACGCAAGGACGTGGCCACCTGGAAGCTGCCCGTGCTGACCCACGACCTGACGCTGACCGGCGAGGTAGTGGCCGACATCTTTGCCGCAACCACCGGCACTGACAACGACCTGGTGGTGAAGCTGATCGACGAATATCCGGCCGACGATGCCGACACGAAGATGCGCGGCTACCAGTTGATGACCAACGCCGAAATCTTCCGCGGACGCTACCTGGATTTGTTTACCAAAGCCGCTCCGCTGAAGGCGGGTGCGGTCAGGGAGTACCGCTTTGGGCTGCACGACGTGGACCACGTCTTCAAGGCCGGCCACCGGGTGGTGGTCCAGATCCAGTCGAGCTGGTTCCCGCTCTACGACCGCAACCCGCAGAACTTTGTGCCCAACATCATGAAGGCCAAGCCCGGGGCCTACAAACCGGCCTCGATCACTGTTTTCAGCGGGCCAGGGCTCGATTCGCGGCTGTTGGTTCCGGTAATGGGGCAGTAGGACGGCGCATTTGATCTATTGACACATAATATGTGCGCACGTATACTGTGCTCATGAACATCACTCTTTCCATTGACGAACAGATTGTGGAGCGGGCGCGCAAAGTGTTGGCGGCGACCGGAAAGACGGTGAATCAGGCAATCAGGGAGCATCTTGCTCACGTTGGTGGGGACGACCAGGATCTGAAGGCGGAGATCGAGTTTCTCAGGCGGACGGCCGGTACGGGTAATTCCAATGGATGGAAGTACAACCGTGAAGACGCCTATGAAGGTCGGATCTGGCGGGCCGAGCAGTGAAGGCGCAGACGGAACGGTGGCAGCGGACCTTCATTGATACGAACGTCCTCGTGTACTGCGACGATGCGGCTGACAGGGTGAAGCAAAACCATGCGCTCGAACTGGTCACCGGCCTGATGGAGGCCCGGGTGGGGGTTGTGTCGCTCCAGGTTTTGCAGGAGTATTTCGTCAACGTTACGCGCAAGGTGGGAATCGACCCTGGGTTGGCACGCCAGAAAGTTGAAAGCTTTGCGTGCTTCGAGGTGCTTGAGCCGTCCGTCTCCGACGTTCTGGCGGCGATCGACATCCATCGCCTATATCGCATTTCCTACTGGGATGCGATGATCCTATATTGCGCCCAGCGCGCTGGATGCCGGGTTGTACTGTCCGAAGATATGCAGCACGGGCAGACAATCGTCGGCGTCCGGATTGTGAATCCGTTTCTGTAAGTGATTGCAATTGCCTTGGGGACGAATTGCCTGCGTGCGTGCCGCATCGAATAAGCGCTAGAATAAAGACAGCGTGGTTCTTCATCAGCCCATCCCGGCTCTGCTTTAGCGGCTCCCGCCGCTCTGCTACCGCGCGCCTTTTTCTCCTTTTGTAAATTTACCCGACCAAAACCTGAGACCCCGGAGGGGTTATGCTTGACCGCCTGGAACAGATGGAGCAGCGTTACCTGGAACTGCAATCGCAGTTTTCGCTGCCCGAAGTGATCAACGATCACGAGAAATATCAGAAGACCGCCAAGGCCATGCGCGAAATCGAAGAGCCGGTGGAGAAGTATCGCGCGTTGAGGCAGGCGCAGCAGGGGATTGCCGACGCCAAGGCGATGCTTGAAGAGCAGGACGCCGATCTGCGCGCCATGGCTGCCGAAGAGATTGCGGGGCTTGAGCCGCGCGCGACCGAACTGGAAGAGGAACTGCGGGTTCTGCTTCTGCCCCAGGACCCGAACGACGAGAAGAACGTGATTCTGGAGCTGCGCGCCGGCACCGGCGGCGACGAGGCTTCGCTGTTCTGCGCCGAGGTCTTCCGCATGTACACACGCTTTGCCGAGCAGCATCGCTGGAAGGTGCAGGTCACGGACCTGTCGGAGTCTGGCGTGGGCGGGTACAAGGAAGTGATTGCGATTATCGAAGGCGAACGCGTCTATTCGCAGTTGAAGTGGGAGAGCGGCGTGCATCGTGTGCAGCGCGTTCCCGCCACTGAGACGCAGGGCCGCGTGCACACCTCGGCCATCACCGTAGCGGTGCTGCCGGAAGCTGAGGACGTGGACGTCAAGATCGAAGCCAAGGACATCCGCATCGACACGTTCTGCTCGTCTGGCCCCGGTGGACAGAGCGTGAACACCACCTACTCTGCCGTGCGCATCACGCACATTCCCACCAACACCGTAGTCAGTTGCCAGGATGAAAAGTCGCAGATCAAGAACCGCGAGAAGGGTATGCGTGTGTTGCGTTCGCGGCTCTATGAGAAGGAGATGGATCGGCAAAACGCGGAGCTTGCCCAGGCGCGCAAGTCGCAGGTAGGCTCGGGTGACCGCAGCGAAAAGATCCGCACTTACAACTTCCCGCAGAACCGGCTCACCGATCACCGCATCGGCCTGACGCTGCATCAGTTGGATCTGGTGATGGAAGGCCGCTTGCAGCCGATTGTGGATGCGCTGATTACGCACTATCAGGCCGAGCAGCTGAAGGCGGACGCTGCGCAGTGACGCTGGCGATCTGGTTGCGCAAGGCAGAGGTGCGGCTTCAGACAGGGCCGCATCCTGAGCGTGCGCGGTTGGATGCGGAGACGCTGCTGCTGCACTTGATCGAGCGCGACAAGGCGTTTCTGATTGCCCACTCCGATGAGAGGCTGAGCGCGGAGGGCGCGGTGCGCTACTACGCGTTGGTGGAGCGGCGCCTTGCTGGCGAGCCCATTCAATACATCACGGGCGAGCAGGAGTTCTACGGCTTGCCTTTCCACGTGAACCATCACGTATTGATTCCGCGGCCTGAGACCGAAGGGCTGGTGGAGCGCGTGCTGGAGCTGGCCGCAGGCTTTGAGCGGCCGCGCATTGTGGACGTTGGCACTGGCTCAGGCGCGATTGCCGTGACGCTGGCGGTAAAGCTCAAAGATGCAACGATCACAGCCATCGACATTTCAGAGGCCGCGCTGACCGTGGCGCGAGCTAACGCGGAGCGCAATGGAGTGGGAGCGCGCATTCGGTTTGCGCAGGGCGATCTGCTGGCGGGCCGCGCGGCTGCAAGCGCGGAGATCATCGTTTCCAATCCGCCGTATGTGCCTGCCTCTGATTGCGAAACGCTCAGCGCGGAAGTGCGTGACCACGAGCCCGCGCTGGCGTTGTTCGCGGGGGAAGACGGGCTCTCCATCTACAAGCGGCTAATTCCTGCGGCGGCTAAGGCGCTTGTCTCTGGTGGCTGGCTGGCGCTCGAGATTGGCTTCGGACAGGCTGAGGCGATTCGCGGATTGCTGGCCGAGGCAGGCTACGAGCAGATCGAGTTTGCGCGCGATCTGCAGGGCATTGAACGGGTGGCGACGGCGCGCCGTCCGTAAGCGATCCATCCCCGGAAAATCACAGAAAAATTCATGCTTGGAGCGAACTTCAAGAGCGCGAAAAGCGGCGCTGCTCGTGTATCCTTCAGGTCGAAAGGGTAAGAAAACATGCCAGCTTCCAAAGGATATGGAACACTCAGCGCGGAGTCGCCTCTTGCGCCTTATGCCTTCACTCGCCGCGATCCAGGACCGACCGAAATTGCTATCGAGACGCTCTATTGCGGCGTCTGCCACTCTGACCTGCACATGGCGCGCAACGAGTGGGGCCAGTCGATTTACCCCATGGTGCCGGGCCACGAAATTGTGGGCCGCGTCATCGCCGTGGGTGGCCAGGTGACGAAGTTCAAGGCCGGGCAGATTGCTGCCGTGGGCGTCATTGTGGACTCCTGCCGCCATTGCGCTCCGTGCGGCAAGGGCGAGGAGCATTTCTGCGACAAAGGCGCAACGCTGACCTATGCGGATAGGGATCGCGTGGACGGCTCGATCACCATGGGCGGCTACTCGAACAACTACGTGGTCGACGAGCGGTTCGCGCATACGGTGCCGGAAAATCTAGACTTGGCGGGAGTTGCTCCGCTGCTCTGCGCGGGCATTACCACGTACTCGCCGCTGCGCCACTGGAAGGTGGGGCCGGGCAAGAAGGTGGGCATCATCGGCCTGGGCGGATTGGGGCACATGGCGCTCAAGTTTGCGCACTCGTTCGGCGCGCATACGGTGCAGTTGACCACCTCGATCAAGAAGAAGGAAGACGCCATCCGGCTGGGTGCGGACGAGGTGATCGTCTCGACTGATCCCGAGGCAATGAAGGCTCATGCTGCCTCGTTCGACTTCCTCCTCAACGCCGTCTCAGCGCCGCACGCTCTTGAGCCGTATCTCGCACTGCTCAAGCAGGACGCGACCATGACGCTGGTGGGCTTGCCTGTGCCGCCGCCCTCGGTGAACATTTTCTCGCTCATCTCAAAGCGTGTGTCGATTGCCGGATCGATGATCGGCGGCATGATCGAGACGCAGGAGATGCTCGACTACTGCGGCAAACACAACATCACCTCCGACGTGGAAGTGATTTCGATCGACAAGGTCAACGAGTCGTTCGAGCGCATGTTGAAGCAGGATGTGAAGTACCGCTTCGTGATCGATATGAGCACGCTGAAGTAATCTCGACGAAAAAGCCCCGGCCTGCGCGGTGACTGCTGCGGAGGCCGGGGCTTTTTGTTTGCCTGAAGAACATGTGTTCTTTCGGCACGGCTATACAGGCTGCGGAAGAACACCTCTTTGAGGAGGTTTTGTAACAGGGCACGACTTTAGTCGGGCCGTAAGTGCTGTTCTGAAAACTCAGGGCTTTAGCCCTACACACATTTCTTTGCTATAAAGGCCGCGTATAGCCTGTTTCGCAGCTTATATAGCAGGCACCCTCAAGCAATCGACGATTACGGAACCTGTCTACGGCAGAATCGTTGTCTCGCCGGTTTTGATGTTGAGCGTCCAGGGCTTGGGTGTGGGCAGCTTTATTGTGCCGCCGTCAAGCTCCATCGGCATCCACAAATAACGCGAATCCCACAGCGCCTTGGGCTTCCAGATGTCGCCGAGGAAGAGGACTGCGGTCTTCTTCGAGCCTGCGACTTTGACCAGCATTGTCGATTGCGAGTCGTAGTTGTTCAGCTCGGCCGGAGCCATGTTCTGGAACTCGGTCCAGGGGCCGGCGAGGGTGGATGCGGTGGCGTAAACGTTGGGGTTTGGCCGCCAACCGGTCATGTGCGAACCGATGACGTAGTAGCGGTCGCCCACGTGCACCAGCGCGCCGCCTTCGAGCGGAGCTTTGATGAAGGCCGTCTGTTCTACGTCCATGAAGTCGGCTGTGAGCTTGGCGAGAAAGAAGCCCTTGGTCGGGCGCGACTCAAAGATCAGGTACGCCGAGCCGTCGACATCGACAAACTGGCCGATGTCGCGACTCTCCTGGTTGAGTGGTCGGAAGCTCTTCACGTACGCGTAGGGGCCGGCGATGTGGTCGCTGACGGCAACCATGACGCGGGCTAGTTTGTAGTGCGCATCGTCGAGATGTGCATAGAGAACAAACTTGTGCGTGCGCGTGTTGACGAAGACTTTGGGCCGCTCAAGCACCCAGTTTGGGCCTAGGTGTTCGGGGTCAGCCAGCTGCAGCACCTGGCCGCAATACTTCCAGTGCGCGAGGTCGCGGGAGGAGTAGCAGGCGACATAACGCTTGCCGGGGTCGTTGGTCTCGGTGCGGTCTTCGCCGAACCAGTAGTAGGTGTGCTGGAAGGTTGTGATGCCACCGCCGTGCGCCTGAATGCGCTGGCCGCGATTGTCAAACCATGGCTCGCCGGGTTTGATGGTGGCTGGAGCTGCGCGGAGCGCGCTCACAGCCAGAAACAGAACCAGACAAGAAAGAAGACAGGAAAAGAAACGCTTCATCGTGGAAGCCTCAACGTGTGAAGTCCATGCCGGCTCGTGGGCCGGCATGGCGTGGGGTTCAGTTAAATGAGCTCGTAACCGGCGAACCAGTAGCCGAGCTCGAAAGCCGCGGTCTCTGGAGCGTCGGAGCCGTGGATGGCGTTCTCCTGGATGGAGCCAGCATAGGTCTTGCGGATGGTGCCGTCTTCGGCGTTCGCCGGGTTGGTGGCGCCCATCAGCTTGCGCAGGTCGAGGATGGCATTCTCCTTTTCGAGAGCCAGAAGAACCAGCGGACCGGAAGACATGAATGTGGTCAGGTCGTTGAAGAAGGGCCGCTCCTTGTGCACGGCGTAAAAGCCTTCGGCCTGCGTCTTGGAGATGGACTGCTTGCGCAGCGAAACGATACTGAAGCCGGCTTTGGATAGCTCGGCGAGAATGGCAGCGGTGTAGCCCTTGCGAACCGCATCGGGCTTGATGATGCTGAAAGTGCGTTCGAGCACAGGATTGCTCCTCCAGGGGAATGTTATCTACGCACCATTGTACCGGGCAAGCGGCAGGCTTCGGCCCGCAAAAACCTGGCCAAATCTGTTACAGTTTCCGCATGTTTCGCGTAAACCCAACTTCTGTGCTTCTCTCCGCCACCTTGATTTTGAGCGCCTCCGCAGCCCCTGTGCTTGCACAGAGCAATGCCGCCGCCGCCCCCTCGGCGCAACAGTTGCGCGTCTTCGATCCCGCGCTGGTCGATACGTCTGTTGATCCCTGCGACAATTTCTACCGCTTCAGTTGCAATGGCTGGTTCAAGCGCAATCCGCTGCCCGCGGACCAGGCTGCGTATGGGCGATTTACCGAACTCTATGAGCTGAACCGCGTGCATCTGCGCGAGATTCTGGAGCAGGCAGCCGTGGTGCGGCCCGGTCGTACCGCCAACGAGCAGAAGATCGGTGATGAATACGAGAGCTGCATGGATACAACTGCGGTGAACAATCTGGGGTTGAAACCGATCAAGTCGGAACTGGATCGCATTGCTGCTCTCAACGGTGCGGCTGCGCTTCCGGCGCTGTTGGCGCACCTACATACCATCGGCGTGAATGCGTTCTTCGGCATGGGATCGAACCAGGACTACGCCGACTCAAGCGCCGTGATCAGCTTCTACGGCTCGGGCGGCCTGGGATTGCCGGAGCGCGACTACTACACGCGCACCGATGAGAAGAGCGTGGAGCAGCGCAAGCTTTACGTGCAGCATGTGCACAACATTCTGGTATTGGCAGGCGAGCCCGCTGCCGAAGCCGCAAAAGATGCCGAGACCGTTTTGGCCATTGAGACGCGGCTGGCCAAGGCTACGCTCACCATCACCGAACAGCGCGATCCGCAGAACCTGAACCACCCCACCACGGTGGAGGCGCTGGCAAAGCTGCTGACGCACTTCGAGCTTGCTGCGTACCTCAAGGAGTTAGGCGGGCCGGCAACGGGCAAGGCCAACAACATGGAGCCGAAGTTCTTTGCCGAGTTTGACGCGCTGGTGGCTGACACGCCCATCGCGCAGATTCGCACCTACCTGCGCTGGCAGTTGCTGCACACCTACGCCGGCACCAGCCTGCCGGAGAGCTTTGACCAGGAAAACTGGAACTTCTACTCGCATACGCTGAACGGCGCGGAGAAGGAGCAGGAGCGCTGGAAGCGCTGCACCAGCCGCGTGGATCGCGAACTGGGCGAGGCGCTGGGCCAGGTGTGGGCGGCAAAGTATTTCCCGCCGGAAGACAAGCAGCGCACCCTTGAGATGACTGAGGCTATCGAAAAAGCGATGGACAAAGACGTGGACAGCCTGGATTGGATGAGCGCTGCCACCAAGGTAAAAGCGAAAGAGAAGTTGCACGGAGTGATGAACAAGGTTGGCTATCCGGACAAGTGGCGCGACTACTCAAAGCTGGAAATTGTGCGCGGCGATGCGTTGGGTAATGCCGAACGCACGCACCGCTTTGACACGGCGCGCGACCTGGCCAAGATCGGCAAGCCCGTGGACAAGGGCGAGTGGCTGATGACGCCGCCCACTGTGAACGCCTATTACGATCCGCAGATGAACAACGTGAACTTTCCGGCGGGCTACTTGCAGCCGCCCTTCTTCAGCGGTCGCGAAGACGATGCGGCCAACTATGGCGACATGGGTTCGACTATTGGCCACGAGCTTACCCACGGCTTCGACGACCAGGGACGCCAATTTGACAAGGACGGCAACCTGAAAGACTGGTGGACGAAAGACGACGAGCAGAAGTTCACCGAGCGCGCCGCGTGTATGGTGAAGCAGTACGACGCCATCGAGGCCGTGCCCGGCGTGCATCTGAACGGAAAGCTTACGCTGGGCGAGAATCTGGCCGACCTGGGCGGGCTGTGGCTGGCATGGATCTCCTGGCTCGACAAGGCACACGATGCGCACCTGGACATGACCGCAAAGACGGACGGCTACACACCGGATCAGCGCTTCTGGATTGCCTACGCGCAGCAGTGGTGCACGCAGACGCGGCCAGAGCAGTTACGCAGCCAGGCGCTCGGCAACGAACATGCGCCCGACGAATATCGCACCAATACCGTGCTGCAAGACCTGCCCGCGTTTGCCCAGAGCTTCAGTTGCAAAAAGACA
>Ga0302267_10003581_pt1 | contig 17770 bp, 13 predicted proteins | sample III_Bog_E1_3_FD_194555 | JGI IMG/M metagenome (GOLD analysis project Ga0302267, IMG submission 194555) | Peat permafrost microbial communities from Stordalen Mire near Abisko, Sweden - III_Bog_E1_3 | ecosystem: Environmental > Terrestrial > Soil > Wetlands > Peat | place: Sweden: Abisko... | reverse complement strand
GCTTGTCGGTGAGTGCGGCAAACCATCGCTCGACCAGGTTGAGCCAACTGGCCGAGGTGGGAGTGAAGTGCAAATGGAAGCGCGGTCTTTTGGCTAGCCAGTTGCGGATGAGCGCCGTCTTGTGCGTCCCGTAGTTGTCCAGAATCATGTGAATATCCAATTCGGCGGGCACGTTTTCTTCGATGGTGTCGAGGAACGTGCGAAACTCTTCGGAGCGATGACGATGTTGCGTCTGTCCGATGACTTTTCCGGTCCTGGTGTCGAGCGCAGCAAACAGGCTGGTGGTGCCGTGACGCACATAGTCGTGAGTACGCCGTTCAATCTGTCCGGGGCGCATCGGCAACAGGGGCGCAGTACGGTCCAGCGGCTGAATCTGACTCTTCTCATCGACACACAGAACCAGAGCGCGGTCCGGCGGCGCCAAATACAGGCCGACGATGTCCCGCACCTTGTCGATGAAGAGCGGGGCCTTGGATAACTTGAAGGTCTCGGAGCGGTGCGGAGCGAGCGAAAAGGCGCGCCAGATGCGGTGAATCGAGACGTGACTCAATCCAGTCTTCTTGGCCAACGCCCGCGTGGACCAGTGTGTGGCATCGGTGGGAGTAGACTCCAGCGTGAGCGCCAAAACGCGTTCCACCTGTTGGTCGCCAAGCTTGCGTGAGGCGCCAGGACGGGGCTCATCCACGAGTCCATCCAACCGCCGATCTAAAGAGCGCTGCCGCCACTTGCCAACGGTATGAAGAGTCACAGATAACTGTCGAGAGATCTCGGTGTTGCTGCGTCCCTCGGCTGCCAGCAGGACAACGCGGGAACGCATGGCCAGTGCCTGTGCTGTCTTGGGCCGCTTGCTCCAGGCAACAAGCTGAGCGTGTTCTGCGGCGGTTAAGGAAAGCGGCGCGAGTGGGCGACCCTTCGGCATCGGACTTCCTCCCACTCTATCCGATGCCCAAAACGTTTGTATTTATGATATTTATTTCAGAAACAGGACACTAGGTGGGCGTGCGCAACAGCAGGTAGCCGCCGAGCAGACCGAATAGCACGTCCGACGTCCAGGCGGCAAACGCTGCCGGCAGATAATTCACATTCCCCATGGCGCCGAAGGTGCCATCCACCACCCAGTAGGCCAGCGCCACCACAATCGCAATCGCAATCGCCGCCAGCGATCCACGCCGCCCCATCTGCAGCGCAAAGGGAATGCCCAGCATCGCCATCACCACCGCTACCAGCGGATACGCCAGCTTGTGCCACAGCGCCACCCGCAGCCGCATAGTGTCAAACCCGCTCTGCCGCAAATCCTGGATGTAGTGGTCCAACTGCTCGAAGTTCATCTCCTGCGATTGCAGGTTTTCCTTGGTAAAGTAGCCCGGCTCCTCGTGAATCTCGGCAAAGCTGGTCCGGCGGAACTCGTTGAAGCTGGTGCTGTCAGCCCCGGCGATGTCGCGCGACCATCCCTTCTCGAAAATCCACGAACTGGTGTAGGCATCCCAGTAGACACGCTCGCCAAAGATGCGCCGCGACAGCGCAAAGGTCGTCGAGTCGAACTCGAACACCGACAAGTTGGCAAACTCCTTCCGCTCCGGATCGAAGAACTGGTAGTAGAAGATGCGGCCCGGCTCGCCCGCGCGCGGCTGGCCAAAGATCCACTTCTGTTCCGGATGCAGGAAGGTCTGCGGCGGCCGTCCTTTGATGGTGGCCCGCAGCGCCTCCTGCCGGCGGTTGGCCTGGGGCAGGTAGTACTCGTCGAACAGGAACAAACTCACCGCCAGAATCGCGGAAATCGACACAATCGGAATCACCATGCGGTAAAGGCTGATGCCGGTCGCCTTCATAGCCACAATCTCGCTGTTGCGGTTCAGTACGCCAAAGGTGACCAGCGCAGCTATCAGCACCGCCAGCGGCGCAATCTGGTAGAGCATCGAAGGCGTCAGGTTCACCAGGTACGCGCCCACCGTGGCCAGCCCAATGTGATTGCGCAGAATATCGCCCACCAAGTCGAAGAACGTGAACACCAGCATCAGCAGCACAAAGGCTGACAGCACCATGAAAAAGGTGGTCAGAAACTCGCGGATCACGTACTCGTCCAGAATCCTCGGGAAGGCGTTGCGCGATCTGCCCCGCTGGATGCGCGGTTGCAACCGGTCAATCAACCGGCTCAGCCTGGATCTGAATGTGCGCGACTCATCGGCCTGCTTCGGCACCCGTGCAATCCACCCGCTCAGCGTGGCCAAAATCTGCCCGCCGTTGGCCATCTGCCACAGCAGAAAGATGCCCACCACGGCAAACAGGAAATTTGCTGACCAGACGGCGGCAAAAACCGGCAGCCGGTTCTGCTTGCCCAACGCCAGACCGGTGGAAGAGAGGAAGTAGTAGAAGAAGACCAGCAGAATGGTGAAGACAAAGCCCGAGCTCTTACCGCCGCGCTTGGAAGCCGCGCCCAACGGCACACCCACCAGCATCAGCACCATACAGGCCATGGGATACGACAACCGGCTGTGCAACTCAATCTGGTAGCGTCGCCCGTCGGGCCCATGCGTACGGGCCAACAGCGCGCCCATCGGCAGCGCGTAGATGTCGGTATCTTTGCGGCCCAGGTGCACGTCGCTCTGCGGGCTCAGGGCCAGCGGAAGATCGGTAGTGGCGAACTTGGAGATGTTGTACTGCTGCTCGTCACCGGTCTTGGACTCGTGCCGTGCGCCCTCGCGCAGCCGCATCAGCAACACCTGCGGTGAGTCATTGGCCACCGTCGCCGTGGTTGCGGTGGTAATCACCGGCGTGTTCGGGTCCGTCACGTCGGCCATGAACACCTGACGCCAGTTGGCCGCACCAGCCCCCGCGCGCACATCCTGCACGTACAACACAAAGTTCTTGAAATCCTCGTAAAACACCCGCGGCTGAATCTCGTAGGAGGCCTGCGAAGTGCTGAGCGACTGCTCCATGTCGAGAATGGCGCGATTGGCGCGCGGCTCAAGAAACAGCGAGTTGGCCAACCCCAGCACCGTGCCCGCAATGGCCACAATCGAGGCCACGCGCACAAAGTACCAGATGCCCATGCCCGAAGCGCGCATGGCGATGATTTCGCTGTCCGCCGCCAACCGGCTGAAGCCCAGCAGAACCCCCACCAGTACCGACATAGGTATGGTTACGCGAAACAGATTCGGCAGGGTGAACAGAAAGATCTCGGCCGCCGACGACAGGCTCGAGCTGTTGCGCACCACCATCTCCAACACATGCGGCAAATACGGCATGAAAAGGATGAAGGTGAACAACGCGCAGCCGATCAGCGTGTGGGAGAGAATCTCACCGAGAATGTAGCGGGTCAGAATGCGCACTAGCGGGCTCTTTATTTCCTTCCGTTAGTCTATCGTGCCGGATCGGCGAACGGTGCAGCCCCCGCCTGCCACCGGCGCAGACGCAAACTGTTCCCCAGCACGCAGACCGAACTGAGCGCCATGGCCGCCGCCGCCAGCCACGGCGTCAGCAAAATGTGAAACAGCGGATAAAGCGCTCCGGCTGCCAACGGAATGCCCACCAGGTTGTACCCCACCGCCCAGCCCAGGTTCTGCCGCATCACGGCCACCGTGGCCCGCGCCAGCTCCAGCGCGGCGGGGATCGATGCCGGCCGCGCGTGCAGCAGCAGCACGTCGCCGGCCTCCTGCGCCAGATCAGCGCCCGTTCCCATGGCGATGCCCGCATCGGCCTGCGCCAGCGCCGCTGCATCGTTGATGCCGTCGCCCACCATGGCCACGCGCAACCCCTGCTGCTGAAGCGCCCGAATCCGCGCCAACTTCCCCGCCGGGTCCAGTCCCGCCTCCACCTCGGTAATGCCGGCTTCAGCCGCAATCGGTGCCGCCGCCGCCGCCGAGTCCCCTGTCAGCATCAACACCCGCAGCCCTAGGGCGCGCAACGCGACAACCGCGCCGGTCGCATCCGGCCGCAGCGCATCCCGCGCATCAAAATAGCCCACCACCTCATTGCCCAACGCCATCCACAGCCGCGTCACGCCAGCCGCAGGCGCGGCCACATCCGCGGGCAGTGCAATGAACCGCTCCTTGAACAGCGCCTCGTTGCCCAGCAGGCAATCGCGGCCTTCCACGCGCCCGCTCAATCCCCGGCCAGGAATCACCTGCACATCTTCGGCCGTGGCTACTGCCAACCCCAACGCCTGCGCCCGCTCCACCACCGCATGAGCCAGTGGATGGTTCGAGCGCTCTTCAGCCGCAGCCGCCAGCCGCAGCAATTCATTGGCCTGCTTCACCTCACCAGCCGGGTGCCTCATCCCTTCGCCGTTCTCCAGGGGAAGGGATGGGTTTCGATCCTCTCCAAACGCAACCACCTGCTCCAGCACCGGCCGGCCCACGGTGATCGTCCCCGTCTTGTCCAGCACCACCGCATCCAGGTGCGCCAGCCGCTCCAGCGCCTCGCCGCCTTTGAACAGCACGCCCATCTGCGCGCCGCGCCCCACCGCCACCGTAAGCGCAGCCGGCACGGCCAGGCCCATCGCACACGGGCAGGCAATCACCAGCACTGCCACCGTGTTGGCCAGCGCGATTTCCAATGAATGGCTGGCCACAATCCATACGGCAAAGGTCACCAGCGCCAGCCCCAGCACCACCGGCACAAAAATGGCGCTGGCCCTGTCCGCCAGCCGCTCCATGGGCGCGCGCGAACCCTGCGCCTGCTCCACCATGCGCGTAATCTGCGCCAGCACCGTGGCCTCGCCCAATGACTCGGCCCGGCACCCGACTGCGCCGTCGTAGTTCAGCGAACCGGCCAGCACCCGTCCGCCCACCTCGCGCCCCTGCGGCGTCGCTTCGCCCGTCAGCATCGACTCGTCCACCGTGGTGCGCCCTTCCGTCACCGTCGCATCCACCGGGAACCGCTCGCCGGGCAGCACCAGAATGCTGTCTCCCGGCGCAATTTCGGCCAGCGGCACCACCGTCTGCACGCCGTCTACAACGCGCCGCGCCGTCACCGGCCGCAGCTTTGAAAGCGACTCCAACGCCTCCAGCGCCCGCCGTTTTGCACGCACCTCCAGCGTCTTGCCCAGCAGCAGAAAGCCCACAATCAGCAGTACCGCGTCAAAGTAGACCGCCCGCCCTTCCCCCGGCGATACTGTCGACCAAAACGAGTAAAAGAACGCCACGCCCGTGCCCAGGCTCACCAGCGTGTTCATGTTCGTCGTACCATGCAGCAGACTGCGCCCTGCGCTCACGTAAATCGAGCGGCCCGCCCACGCCACCACTGCCGCCGTCGCCACCAGCAGCGTCCAGCGCAACCCATCGGCCGGCAGCGCATAGAGCCAGGGCAGCAGCCGCATCAGTGCATGATCCAGCCCGCCCATAGCGCCACCTAGCGGCATCGCCAGCACCATGGCCGCCGCGCCTGCCGCCAGCGTCACCCACGCCTTGCGCACTGCCAGCCCATCGTCTTGTTCGCGCGAGGGCTCAGCGCCGCCATCAACTCTGGGCAGCACCGCATCGTACCCCGCGGCGCGAATCGCCTCCACCAACGCAGCCCGCGTGGTAACCGCCGGATCGAAGACCACGCTCGCCCGATGCGCCATCAGGTCCACGCGCGCCTCCGCCACGCCCGGCGTTGCCCGCAGCGCCTGCTCCACGTGTTGCTGGCAGGAGGCGCAGGTCATCCCCAGCACGGGCAAAGTCAACGTCTCAGTCGCCGGTGGCTCCATGGTGTTGTCCTTTGTCTGCGCTGTTGTCCTTATTGATCGCGCAACGAGCGCATTACTCTACTTCGATTAGAGTGCTGGGCCCCATCCTTTTCCGCATTTTTTGCGGAAAAGGGTGGGAAAGCAATGCCACTGTTTTCTTGCCGGATCAATCGCGAAGGGTCTTGAGCGCCGGATAGATCTTGCGCCAAGCTGCGTACCCAGTTTTGTAAGCGGCCAGATCCGCCGCCTCGGGCTCGATGCGCTCGGCCACTTCAATGGCTGCCGCACAGGCCTGGTTCAAATCTGCCCAGTGCCCTACGCCCACGCCGGCCATCAGCGCGCAACCGAAGGCGCCGCCCTCCTCAGCCGTAAGCACCTCCACCGCGTGTCCGTAGATGCCGGCCTGAATCTTGCGCCAGAGGCCGCCACGCGCGCCGCCGCCGCCCAGGCGGATACCGGTAACGGGAATGCCGAGTTCGGCAAACAGCGTAAAGGTGTCTTCAAGCGAGTAAGTCACGCCCTCCAGCACGGCGCGGACAAAGTGCGCCGCGGTGTGGTGTACGCCGATGCCGGTAAAGGCGGCGCGCACCTCGGGATCAAGATGCGGAGTGCGCTCGCCCAGCAGATACGGCGCCCACTGCAGACCTTCGCTCGCGGCCGGAACCTGGGCAGCCACAGCGCTCAGTGCGTCATAGCTCTGGCCCACAAAAAACGTATTGCGCAGCCAGTTCAGGCTGAGCCCCGCAGACTGCGTCACGCCCATCACGTGCCACAGACCGGGCACGGCATGGCAAAAGGTGTGCAAGCGCCCTTTGGGGTCTTTGGTGGGCGCGGCGGTAGCGGCAAACACCACGCCGCTGGTGCCGATGGTAGCCGAAACCGAGCCCGGCTCAAGAATGCCCATACCCACAGCGCCTGCGCCCTGGTCGCCTGCGCCCGCAGCCACGGGGGTTCCAGCCTTCAGGCCCGTCAGCCCGGCAGCCTCGCCGCTGATGCGTGCGCAGATCTCCGGCGACTCGTAGACCCTGGGCAGCCAGCCCTCCTTCACACCCGCGGCCTCCGCCACTTCCCGCGACCATCTGCGATGCGTAACGTCCAGCAGCAGCGTGCCACTGGCCTCCTGCACGTCGATGGCGAACTCACCTGTGAGCCGATAGCGCACGTAGTCCTTGGGGCAGAGAATGTGCGCGACCTTCGCGAAAATCTCAGGCTCGTGGGTGCGCGTCCACAGCAGTTTGGTCACCGTGAAGTTGGGCAAAGCCGGGTTGCAGGTAAGCTCAATCAGCCTTTCGTAGCCCAGCTTTTCAGTCAGCCAGTCGCACTCAGGCTGGGTGCGGGTATCGCACCAGATCATGGCCGGGCGCAGCACCTGGCCCGCGGCGTCGAGCAGCACGCAACCGTGCATCTGGCCGGTCAAAGCGAGCGCGGCAATGGGTTGTCGGGGCTCAGGCGCGGTGGCCAGAGCTCCGCGAATGGCCTCCTGCGCGGCGCGCCACCAGTCCTCGGGGTCCTGCTCGGCCCAACCCGGATGTGCGGCGCGAAAAGGCTGGTGCTCGCTCGATGCAGAGCCGATCAGCCGACCATCGCCATCCACAATCACTGCCCGCGTTCCACCCGTGCCCACATCCATGCCCAGAAACCACATAACGCGCCCACTCCTTGCCTAAATCGGTTTTCTACTGCGGAAGAAGAATAACAGGGTGAAGGAAGAATGGAAAAGAGGGTCGCGCGTTTGCGCTATTGATCCGAATCGCCCCTGCGCCTTGTCCCGCACAAATGAAAAGGCGCGGCTTGGGGCCGCGCCTTTTTGCTCATCCTGCAGAGCTTAGCGCCACAGGTGCATCCAAGAGCGCAGCACGCGTTGCGCGGGCTTCTCCACAAAATATAGCGCCATCAATGCCAGCACAACCAGCACGGTGTAGCTAATCCATGGGTCGAAGCGGATCAGGCCTGTGCGCTCCAGTATTCCGCTCGAGTGCAGCAGCGTCCACAGGTTGAAGTGCAGCAGATACAGGCAATAGCTGGCCTCGCCCACAAACACCAGCGGACGGATGCCGAGCGCGCGCGCCAGCCAGTTTTCGCCCGCCAGCCCCAGCACGATGCAAGCGAAAAAGGGCATCAGGAGGCCGTCGTGCATAATGGCGTACGGCACCAGCGGCCCAAGCAGCAGCAGCCCGTAGATGCCCGCAAAACCAAAGATGCCCAGGAACAGGCGCAGGTGCCCGGCGCGCGGCACCACTTCATCCAGTTCGGCCAGCATCACGCCGAAGATGAAGCTAAAGACGTGCGCATAGGGCGTGTACTTGAGCGCCTGCAACCACGGCCCGTAGCTCCAGCGATCCGGATGCGCGATCGAGTCTGGATTGAAGGCCATGTAGAGCATGCCCGGCACCAGCCCCAGAATCCACACAATCGAGAGCTTGCCGATGTGGTGCATCACATGGGTGGGCTTCTTCCACTTTGCCATCCACGGAAACAGAACGTAGTAAAAGCTCTCGGCCGACATGGTCCATGCCGGAGTGTTCAAAAATGTTGCGATGGACGGAATCCAGCCCTGCAGCAGGATGGGCGTCAGCACCACGCCGGTCCAGAACATGCCGTGGGTGTGCGCGGCATACTCGCGCGGCAGCATCCACCAGGCCAGCAGCAAGCTCAGAAAATAAATGGGATAGAGCCGCGTAAAGCGCGCCTGATAAAAACGCACCGCATCCAGTTCTCCGGCGCGGGCGCGGGCCGAGTAGTTATAGCCCAGCACAAAACCAGACAGCAGGATGAAGTAGCTCACCGACACAAAGCCGGCATTGACCACTGGAGCAAACAGAATCTGGAAGCTGTACGGACGGGGCGAAAACGGGGTGGGAATATAGAAGCGGAAGTTGAACCACGACGGGTTCGAGAAGTGGAAAAACAGAATATTAATAGCCGCAAAACATCGCAGACCGGTCAGGGCGTTCAATCGTGCGGGTTTGCGCATCTCCACAGGCGTGGCTCGAAACTCCTCGGGCAAAGGCCTTCTGCTTCCAGCCGCCTGCTACAGAGCTCGATGGTGCGCGAACGGTCGGGGCTGATTTTCTTTCATGGTACGGGAAACTGCTCCTCAATGGCAGGCGCGGACGTAAAGATCGCGCGCCAAAGGGAAGCCGAAGATCAGGAAGTGACCAGCGAGCCGACCTTCTCGCCCAAAACGACACGCTTGATGTTGCCCGGCTCGTTCATATTGAAGACCACCATGGGCAGACTGTTGTCTTTGCAAAGGCTCACGGCAGTTGAATCCATCACCTTGAGGCCCTGCTTGAGGATCTCCATATAGGTGATCTCGTCGTACTTGACGGCGTCCTTTACCAGCACCGGATCGGCGTTGTAGATGCCCTCAACCTTAGTGCCCTTCAGCAGCACATCGGCCCTGATCTCCATGGCGCGCAGGCTGGCCGCGGTATCGGTGGAGAAATACGGGTTACCGGTGCCGGCGGCGAAGATCACAATGCGGCCTTTTTCCAGATGCCGTACAGCGCGGCGGCGGATGTAGGGCTCAGCAAGCTGGTTCATCACCACGGCACTCATCACACGGCACTGCACGCCGCGCTTTTCGAGAGCGTCCTGCAGCGCTATCGCGTTGATGACGGTGGCCAGCATACCCATGCTGTCTGCCGAAACGCGGTCCATCTCCTTGGCCTGTGCTGCCACGCCGCGAAAGATGTTCCCTCCACCAACTACAATGCCAACCTGGACGCCCAGCGCGTGAACCTCGGCCAACTCGCCGGCAATATCTGCCACCTTGTCTGCCTCAAGGCCGAAACCGCGCGTGCCGGCCAGTGCCTCACCTGAAAGTTTTAAAACAATGCGCTTGTACATGCCGTTTCTGAGTATCGCATATGGAGACCGGTGAAAAATTCTGCTACCACCTGTAACAATCTCGGCCCCGCCCTTCGTCGTATCAGCCAGATGCTTACTTCAGTCGAGTTTGCACTTCTTCTTTTTGCGCGAAAGATGCGCACAAGTTGGGCTCTGCGACGCTATATTCCGCTCCCCGTCCGGTCCGGAAGGCCTATGTCTATAGCTCTCGTCTTCTTCCTGGCGGGTTATATCAGCGCACAGAGCCCATTCAACTCGATGGGTGAAGCCCAGCCTGCTCCGGATACCTCATCCGTGAGCGCGGCTGTCCCAGACGCTTCCGGCTCCCGGCCCGGAGCGGAAACGTCTGGATTGAGCCGGAGCGGCGTGCCGAATGCCGTCTCCGGCTCCGCGTTCTTCAAGCAGATGTTTCGCGACTCACTTGAGATGGGCCTTCGCCAGAGCATGGGCGCAGACGGTATGGGGCCAGGCGACATGAGCGCCAGCGGCGGTCAAGGGCGAGCCCGTGAGGCTTCCAGCATGAATTTTGGTTCTGCGGGCGGTCCTGGCGCGGGGCATGGGGCAAGCCCTGGCGGTGGTCCGGGCGGTGGCATGGGACCCGGCGCAGGATTTGGCGGTGCCGGTAGCTATCTCCGCCTAGCCAGCGACCTGAGCGCGGGACTTGGAGCTGGACAGAGCGGTGCGCTGGCCGCAACCCTGCGCCAGGTGCCGCACCTCGCCAGTTTGATGCAAAACGGCATTGGCTTTTCACTGGGCTCTTCGCAAAGCGGTCCCAGTGGCGGCGGTAGACAGGGCAGCAACGGTTCTGCGTCAGGCTTCAGCCCGCAGCACGGCGCAGGACTGGGGCAGGGTTCGGACCCCCAGTTCGGCACGAGCCACCAGAGCGACGGCAGCCGCTTCGGCTTTTCCGCTTTTGCTTCAGTAGGTGCGTCGGGCTCGGGTTTCAGGTCCATGGGCGGCACGGCCAGCGCGGGAATGTCGTCGTTCGGCAGCTCCGGTGCAGCTTCCACGCACGGCCCAGAAGCTTCAGGCGGCATGAGCGGCCCGGTGAATGGCCAGATGAGTGGTGTCGGTCCTTCAGCCAGCGGTGGCAGCACGCACAGCGGTCCGCCCGGCTCCCGTGGTCCACGCGCAGCGCTAAATCTTCGGCTGACGTTTTAGAGCGGTTCTCCAATAGATGTAGCCCTTGCAAAGATTGTGCGAGGTGGCTTTTTCTTAAGGAAAAAGCCACTCATCGGTTGTGGTTTCGGTGTATAGCAATAGGAGAACATCTCTAGCCCTTCTCGCGAGCGGCTTCCCTGTCTCCAATTGTTTCAAGGCAGCCGGTGATGTTTTCTGATTCCCGATTCCGACCTCAGCCGGACTGCTCTATCAGATCGGGAAGGCGGGCAGCCCATTGTTCAGATTCCTCTTACCCTTCCACCTGCATCTTCCCTATGCTGGCTCAATCGGTGGAAAGGTCGCTTTGTATGGTTGTACAAACACAGTCCAAAGGTCGCGGCGTAATGGCCTTGTATGTGGGCGCCAGCAACGCCCGCCGTTATTTTCCCAAAGGCATCGAGGCCATCGAATTGCAGCTCGATCACCTCGCCATCCAGTGCCAGTTGCGCGAAAGCTTCTGGGAGGGCCGGGGCGAGATCTACGATCCGCGCCTGTGTGCGTGGCTTGAGTCCAAACGCTTTAGCGGCAACTCGAATCAGAACCCCATTCCGCTGTCCATGATCCCCTCTGGACCGAACAGCTTCCGTTTAAAGCCGATCACCAGCAGCCGCAACCGCCGCAGTACTGACCAGACTTTTCCTGCCATAGCCTGAGACGCTCAAGCAGCCCCGCGCCCGCTTTTCATTCATTCACCATCCTGCGTTTTACCTGACGCGCCTCGATTGTGGGGCGCGCGCTTTTGTGGCTACTGTCAGGGCACCCCATCCTTTTCCGCGTTCTTTGCGGAAAAGGATGGGAAAACGACGGCCCTGTTTTCTGGCCGGATCAATGGAAGAGTGTTGCCACGGCACCGGGGTGGGATTGATATTCTCAAATTGCCATGACTACTGAATCCGCCATGACTATCGAATCCTTGGAGATCCTCATCGAGCGGCACTTTGCCGCTGGAGCCGCCGCCACAGCCGACCCCGCCGCCATGGAGGCCTTCCTTACCCTTCGTACCGCGCTTGAAAAGGGCGAACTGCGCTCGGCCGAGCCTGACCCCACCTCACCCGCCGGCTGGCGCGTGAACGCCTGGGTCAAGCGCGGCATCCTGCTCGGCTTCCGGCTGGGTGCGCTGGCGGAACTGCCCGCGCCGGGGCTGTCGTTTCCCTGCCTTTCGTTTGTGGACAAGAAGACCTACCCGGCGCGCAGCTTTACTGTGGCCGACGGCATCCGCATTGTGCCCGGCGGCAGCTCGGTGCGCTCCGGAGCGTATGTGGCGCGGGGCGTGGTCTGCATGCCGCCCATGTACATCAACGCCGGCGCTTATGTGGACGAGGGCACCATGGTCGACTCGCACGCCCTGGTGGGCAGCTGCGCGCAGATCGGCAAGCGCGTGCATCTGTCGGCAGCGGCCCAGATTGGCGGCGTGCTGGAACCGGTGAACGCCAGCCCAGTGGTGATTGAAGACGATGCCCTGGTAGGCGGCAATACCGGCGTCTACGAAGGCACCATCGTGCGCAGGGGCGCGGTGCTGGCGCCGGGAACCATTCTGACCCGCGGCACGCCGGTCTATGATCTGGTGAACGGCACAATCCTGAAGGCCACAGCCGAGCTCCCGCTCATGATTCCGGAGAATGCGGTGGTGGTGCCGGGTTCGCGCGCCGTAACCAAGGGCAAGGGCTCTGAATGGGGCCTGGGACTCTACGCGCCGGTCATCGTGAAGTATCGCGACGACAAGACGGACCTGGCAACGACGCTGGAAGATCTGCTGCGGTAGCGGTTTAGCAAGTAGGCGAGTCCGCGGGTCAGCCAGTCGGCGGGTCAGTAAGTCAGCGGGTGCCCCATCCTTGCGGTTTCATCGCAAGGGTGGGAGGCAACGCGCTCCGCTCTGCCGAGAACGAGCTGGAAGCTAGAGGCTAGCAGCTGGAAGCTGAAAGCCCCCTCACGCAAACGGCTTCACCGGCGCAGTCTGTTCGGCTCCCGTCCGCCCTGCCTCAATTTCGGCAACATAGAAGTTTTCTCCCTTGGCCGGGCAGCCGGCCATGCGGCGCAGCATCGCAAGCTGGCCAACATGGGTGATTGCGTCGGCCACGGGGCCCTGCAATAGCCGTTCAGCGGGCGCGTGGAGCTCGACATCGGAGGCAAGGAAGGCGTCGAAGGCCGTGAGCGCGGCAAAGAAGCGCTGCTGCTCGGCACTCCACTCCAGCGGCATGGAGTTGTGCCAGCGGGGGTGGCCTTCCGCCATCGAGAGAGCCCAGTCGAACAGGTCGCCCATGTGGGCCAGAATCTGATCGGGCCGCTTGCCCGCTCCGTTGAAGGCGGCGAACTCGGGCGTCGAATCTCCAAGCGCACGGGTGGCGCGGTAAGCCAGGGTGGCAAGCGAGTGGCGTAGCAGGGCGCGAGCGGTTTCCATGGGGTCCAATATAACCCAAGCCACAACCCAAAACAGAGCCGATTAGGCACGTGGCCCGATTCTCTGGTAAACTGAAAATTCTGAGTTCAAACGCAGGAAGAGACAATGTCCATTCATCCCGTTATGCAGCGCCTGGCCGACAAGCTGAAGCGCACCGATCTCCCTCAGTTCGTGCCCGGCGATCAGATTCGCGTCCAGGTCAAGATCAAAGAAGGCGATAAGGAGCGGTTGCAGGCCTTTGAGGGCCTTGTCATCGCTATCAACAAGGGTCCCCAAGGCACCTTCACGGTGCGTAAGATGAGCTTTGGCCAGGGCGTCGAGCGCATCTTCCCGTTCAACTCGAAGGTTGTCGACAAGATTGAGAAGATCCGCAGCTACAAGGTTCGCCGCGCGAAGTTGTTCTATATCCGCGGACTGCGTGGCAAGGCTGCTCGTCTCAAGGAAATTGATCGCGTGACCGGTAAGGTGCGCGCGTAGTTTCGACCCCTCACACGTTTCACAGCGCCCCCGGTCCTCGCGGCTGGGGGTTTTGCTTTTTATACTGGATTCATGCCAACTGAACCGGTTTGTGGATGGACGCTGGAAGAGGCTGCCCGCTCGAAGGGCGCTCTGCGCATTGCCGGCGTGGACGAGGTGGGGCGCGGTCCTCTGTTCGGGCCGGTTGTCGCTGCGGCTGTCATCCTGCATAATGGCTGCTCCATTCCTGGTCTGGACGACTCGAAAAAGCTGAACCATCGCAAGCGCGTGGCGCTGGAGCCGGAGATCAAGGCCAACGCCGTGGCCTGGGCCATTGCCGAGGTGGATGCGGCTACCATCGACCGCATCAACATTCTTGAGGCCACACTGCTGGCCATGCGCATGGCTGTGGAGCAACTGGCCCTTTCCCCCGACTACCTGCTCATCGACGGCCGCAACACCATTGACTGGGACTGCACGCAGCAGGCCGTGATCAAGGGCGACGGCGCCAGCTTTTCGATTGCCGCCGCCAGCGTGCTGGCCAAGGTGTATCGCGACAGGCTGATTGTGGATCTCGATGCGGTCTACCCCGGCTACGGGCTGGCTCGGCACAAGGGCTACGGCTCAGCTGAGCATCTGGCGGCACTGCAGCGACTGGGTCCGACACCGCTGCACCGGCAGAGCTTCCGGGGCGTGGGCCAGAGCCTGCTGCCCTTTGACTCTGCGGCCGGCACAATCGCTGAGTTGGCCGAGGAGATTGCCGCCGAAGTGGCGGAAGCCGAGGCCGAAGCGCTGGACGAATCGGCGGCCGTTGAAACCGTCGCCGAGCCCGAGGGCCCGCCGCGCTTTGCCTGCCCTTGCTGCGGGTATATGACGCTGGCCGTCGAGCCTCCCGGCACCTTTGCCCACTGCGAGGTCTGCTGGTGGGAAGACGATCCGGTGCAGTTTGCCGACCCCAACTACGAAGGCGGAGCCAACGCGCCCAGCCTGAGCCAGGCACGCGCATACTTCAAGGAGATTCGCGTCTCCGATCCGCACTTCAAGGGCAATGGTCGTCAGCCGCGCGCGGAAGAGATTCCGCCCAGCGCCCGTTATTGATCCGGCCCCAAAATAGAAGCACCGTGCCCCATCCATTTCGCGGGCTTTATCGCGAAATGGGTGGGAAGCATGCACACTATTTAAGGGCCGGATCAATAGGCCGGAAAGGCTGTATTGACGCGACGTTCAACGTCGGCCAGCCACTCGGCGCGCTGCTCGGGAGAGCTCATGATGATGCTCTCGTAGTTGGTGCGCTCCATGTTCTTGACGCCGCAGTAGAGCAGGATGCAGGTCTTCCAAAGGTTCTCAAGCGGATCGCCGAACCAGCTCAGCTCGACTTCTTTGGGCGTATTGCTGGTGGTGAAGACCAGCGCCCAATCGGCCTTGAGCAGGCCCACAGGACCCTTGTCCGTGAACTTGTAGGCGACGCCCTGACGCAACACGCGATCAAGCCAGCCCTTGAGCATGGCTGGCGGCATCGCCCACCAGTTGGGATGGATGACGATGATGCCATCCGCCTCGGCAAGCTCCGTGCAATGGGCCTTGATGACGGGGTCAAGCTCGGCGTCGCGCGCGACTTCTTCGTGGCGGAGAATGGGGTCGAAGCCCTCGGCGTAGAGGTCGTGGAAGTTGACGGTGTGGCCGCTGGCCTCAAGGGTGCGCTTGGCGGTTTCCGCAATGGCGTGGTTGAAGCTGCCCGCGTGCTGATGGCCCAGAATGATGGAAACTTTCATGGTCGTTCTGCTCTCACGTTTGTTGTGGATTCTGTCTTATTGCAAACGGCGCGGCAATGATGGGACCCGGCATTACAGCCTGGAGCACCGCGCCCCTACGGGGCGCGAGCCTATCTTCCGCGACCTGACCCAGGGCCGCGCTACGCTTGCCCTGGGCTATTTTCACTTCGCCCCTCCGGGGCGACGCACCTAGCCGGCATATAGTTCTCCGCACCCTGCACCTATTGGTCCGTCAACTAGCAAATACTGTCAGGGTGCCCCATCCTTTCTGCGCTTTTTGCGGGAAAGGGTGGGACGAAGGTGTCACTGTTTCATTGCCGGATCAACAGTCACTCAGCACCTATTGATCCGGCCCTCAATTAGAAGCACCGTGCCCCATCCATTTCGCAGGTTTTATTGCGAAATGGATGGGAAGCATACACCCTATTGAAAGGCCGGATCTATAGCACTTAGCTTCTCTGAATCTGCTTCACATCCCGCACGGCGCCGCGCGCCGCGCTGGTGGCCATGGCGGCATAGGCCTGCAACGCGCTGGACACCTTGCGGTCGCGCGCCACAGCAGGCTTCCAAGCGGCCGCACCCTTGGCGTTCATGGCGTCGCGGCGGCTGGCCAGCACGTCATCACTCACAGCAACGCGCAGAATGCGTTTGGGAATGTCGATCTCAATGCGGTCCCCCTCTTCGACAAGGCCAATAGCGCCTCCGTCGGCAGCTTCCGGCGAGATGTGGCCAATCGAAAGTCCAGAGGACCCGCCGGAGAAACGGCCGTCCGTGATGAGTGCGCAGACCTTGCCCAGACCCTTCGATTTGAGATAACTCGTCGGGTAGAGCATCTCCTGCATACCGGGTCCGCCCTTGGGCCCCTCGTAACGGATCAGCACCACATCGCCTGCCACAACCTTGCCGGCAAGAATGGCTTCCACCGATGCGTCCTGGCTTTCGAAGATGCGTGCACGCCCCTCGAAGGTGAGGTGCGCGGCATCGACGCCAGCAGTCTTCACAATGCAACCGTCGAGCGCAATGTTGCCGAACAGCACCGCCAGTCCGCCATCCTGGCTGAAGGCGTGGGCCTTGTCGCGGATCACGCCGCCCTCGCGGTCGAGATCGAGCGCGTCGTAGCGCTGCGACTGGCTGAAGGCCTCCGTGGTGCGGATGCCGCCCGGCGCGGCGCGATAGAACTCGATAGCCGCAGCCGTAGGCGCGCGCTTCACATCGAGCTTGTCGATGGCCTCGCCCATGGAGGCGGTGTGCACGGTGGGCGTGTCGCGATTCATGAGGCCGGCGCGATCCAGCTCGCCCAGGATTCCAAAGATTCCGCCAGCGCGATGCACGTCTTCTATGTGAACGGTCTGCAACGAGGGAGCCACTTTGCAGAGGTTCGGAACGCGGCGCGAGAGCCGGTCGATGTCGGCCATGGTGAAGGGCACCTCGCCCTCCTGCGCGGCGGCCAGCAGATGCAGCACCGTATTCGTTGACCCGCCCATGGCAATGTCCAGCGTCATGGCGTTTTCAAAGGCCGCGAAGGTGGCGATGGAGCGTGGCAGGGCGCTGGCATCGTCGTGCTCGTAGTAGCGCTTGGCCAAATCCACAATCGTCCGGCCAGCCTGAAGGAACAGCTCCTTGCGGTCGGAATGCGTGGCCACCACCGTGCCGTTGCCGGGCAGCGAGAGGCCGAGCGCCTCGGTGAGGCAGTTCATCGAATTGGCCGTGAACATGCCGGAACACGAGCCGCAGGTGGGGCAGGCGGAACGCTCGTACTCGTCCACGTCCGCATCGCTCACCCGGTCGTCGGCGGCCACGATCATGGCGTCAATCAGGTCCACGGCCTTGACGATGTTGCCCGCCAGCTTCACCTTGCCGGCTTCCATGGGTCCACCGGAGACAAAGACAGCAGGGATGTTGAGCCGCAGCGCGGCCATCAACATGCCGGGGGTGATCTTATCGCAGTTGGAGATGCAGACCAGCGCGTCGGCGCAGTGGGCGTTGGCCATGTACTCCACCGAGTCGGCGATCAGCTCGCGCGAGGGCAGCGAGTACAACATGCCGTCGTGGCCCATGGCAATGCCGTCGTCGATGGCGATGGTGTCGAATTCCTTGGCGATGCCGCCGGCTTTTTCGATCTCGCGGGCGACCATCTGGCCCAGGTCCTTGAGGTGTACGTGGCCGGGGACAAACTGGGTAAAGGAGTTGGCGACGGCGATGATCGGCTTGCCAAAATCGCCATCCTGCATACCGGTTGCGCGCCAAAGCGAGCGGGCTCCGGCCATGTTGCGTCCATGCGTCGAGGTGCGGGAACGATAAGCGGGCATTTTTCTATTTTACGGCGGTTATTTTAGGTGGATTGCCGGGCCCCGGGAAAACCCAGGGCAATCGCATGAAGAGAAGGCGAAAGTAGAAAGAGCATGAGGGCGGCTTCCGATTATCCCAGTCCGAGTAGGTGGGCGCGGTAGTTGTCGCTTGTGG
>Ga0302267_10003566_pt1 | contig 17825 bp, 16 predicted proteins | sample III_Bog_E1_3_FD_194555 | JGI IMG/M metagenome (GOLD analysis project Ga0302267, IMG submission 194555) | Peat permafrost microbial communities from Stordalen Mire near Abisko, Sweden - III_Bog_E1_3 | ecosystem: Environmental > Terrestrial > Soil > Wetlands > Peat | place: Sweden: Abisko... | reverse complement strand
GACGACAACTACCCGAAGGGGGTGGTGAAGATGGGGCCCGTGGACGAGCGGAAGGACGTGGCCGGAACCGGCAGAAATAGTTGTCGCTGACCGGCAAGAGTAGTTGACGTCGATCACCGTTCGAAGTCGTCGACTTTACAGGTGGATTGGATCGGCCTCCGAAGCCGAAGGCCACTGGTTCGAATCCAGTGTGGCGCGCGAAATCATTTCGCGGACTTGCCCGATCGCGGGCATCGGGCGTGGGCATGCCGCGGGCATGTCGAGCGGCCGACCGGCGGTACCCCGCGCCGCCGCCATCCTCACGTCGGGCCCGAGGTGCGCGTAGCGCTGGGTCGTCTTGATGTTCTTGTGGCCGAGCTGGTCGCGCACCTCGATCATCGACCAGCGGCGGCCCCACCAGCCCGAGATGAGAGAGGCGCCGCAGGTGTGGCGGAGGTCGTGCCAGCGTACCGGGCGGCCGTCGTGGTGGGCGGTGGCGACGTGCAGACCGGCGAGCTCGAGGTAGCTCTTGGTGCCCTGCCGCGTCGGCTTGTTCCATCCGCGCGGCGCCTTGGTCTCGCGACGGTGGTGGCCGCGCTGGGTGGGAAAGACAGACCGTGGGAGGTGGTCGGGCACCAGGTGGGGAGGATCTCCAGCCAGGCACGGGCGGCCTCGAGCGCGCGGCCGAAGAGCTCGATGCGCCGGGTCTTGCCGTTCTTGGGCGGCGTGAGCGTGCTCTTCTTCGGGCCGCCGTAGCGCACCATCACGTGCGGGTTGTCGTCGTCGACGTGGATGTCGACGAGGTGGAGCGTCCACTGCTCGCCCTGGCGCAACCCGCTGCCAATGGCGAACGCGATGGCGTGGCGGTCGTGGAGCGGGATCTCGACGGTGTTGCAGAGCCGATCCTGCGGTCGGTCGGCGAAGGGGGCGGCGAGCACGTGGAGCGTCCAGCGGTTGCGGTCGGTGACGAGGTTCCGCAGCCCCTTCTCGGCCCGGTCTGGCCGGCCCCCGCTACGCCCATGACGAGGACGATCATGGGCCCATCGTGAGCTTTCAGGCCCCGAGGTGCTCCCTGAGGAAGCTGAGCACGTAGGGCGCGGTGGCGCCGGCGGCGGCGGCAGCGACGCTGGAGTCGAGGCCCATCTGGCTGGTGAGCAGCTCGACGATGCGGCCCTGGATGGCGCCAACGGCGCCGTCCTCGAGCGAGCCGAAGACGCCGTCGCCCTTGATCAGGCCGGAGGCGAAGGCCGCCAGGAAGCTCTTGCCGGAGTGAGCGCCGAAGAGGCCGCCCCCGTCCGTGTGCGCCTGCTCGACATGGGCCGCCCCCGCCGAGATCGAATGAGCGAGAATGGTCTGAGCGTCGTCGCCGCTGATGCCCTGATCCGACAGCGCGGCCGCCGCGTTCTGACCGTGCGACGATGCCAGGAACTTTTCCAAGAGGCCCGAGATATCCATCAGTTGTCTCCGTGTGCGTATCGTTGCGTGGGGTGCGCCGCCGTCATGCACGAGCGGCGCTGGTGAGGCGTTTGGCGAACATCCAGAACTGCCCCTCCGGATCGACGGCGCTGTACATGCGGTCGCCCCAGGGCTGATTGGCCGGCTCCACGAGCACCTTGGCTCCGGCGGCACGCGCTCGCTCGCAGTGAGCGTCGACGTTGTCGACGGCCGCGTGGAGCGCCGCGAGCGCGCCCGCGCTGCAGACCAGGCCGAGCCCGCCGCCGCGCGTGGCCGGCCATGATCAGCCCCGAACCGTGCGCGAGCTGCGCGTGGGCGAGGCCGCCGCCGGGGTCGGGGCTGGTGAAGACGACGGTGAAGCCGAACGTTTCCCCCATGAAGCGCGCGGCGCGGGCGACGTCGTCGTAAAAGAGGTACAGGGCGAGGCTCGGGGTCGGGGGGAGGCCGCGTCGGGCATGGAGATCCGTGCCGAGGTTATCCACCGGGGGGCGAGAGGCAAGAGCTCCGGAGCGCCTCACCCGAATTCGATTCGCGTGGTCCCCCCGTCTGCCCGCGACCGCTCGACGATCCGCGGAGCTCCGCTCGCGGAGAACCCGATGCGTACGACCTCGCCCTTCACCACGCCCGAGGCCGGCCAGGGCAGGCTGACGTTGCGCGGCCCCGCCAGCCGCACGGTCACCAGCCTCTCGCCGGCGAACAGGATCGTCCCCTGCTCCAGCGTCCCCTCGAAGGGCGCGCGGAACTCCGGCGCGTCGACCGCGAACGGCACGTCGATGCTCTGCCGCAGCTCCGCGAGGGCGAGCGGAGTGAGCGCGGCTTCGACCCGCTGCGCGAGGGCTCCCTCCGGCTGGGTGCGGCGGGCCAGGAAGATCGCCGCCGCCGCCGCGCGCGCGCCGACGTCCTTTCGCTGGGGACGTTGCCATCCGAGCGGCCATAGGCCCCGGTGAGCGTCTCCCAGGGCACCTCGCGCACGGCACTCTCGAACGCGGCAAGGTCCATGCGCCGAGGCTACCAGCGGCGTCGGCGAGGTGTCACCACGCCCCTCACCCCGCCGAAGCCGCCGCCCGCCGCCCCACCCCCACGACCCCCAGCGCCGCCACCAGCGGAAACACCACCAGCGAATACCTCCCCGCCCCGAAGAACACCGCATGCGTTGCAGCCTCGCTCCGAAGATGCTCGAGCTCCCCGTTTGGCGCGCACACGGTGTTGCTCCAGCTGCCGAGCGGCGAGAGCCTCGGATCGCGCCGTATCGTCATTGGCGAAAACAACACCCGCTCCTCGCCCGGAGCGTGGGAAGTGCCTGGGCGCTGATCCGGAGCGCGCGTCACGGCCGATGTCGCCTGGACCCGCCAGGGCTGGCATGCCGGAATATACCGCGGACCCGAGAGTCAGGTTCGTGATGCACGACCCCGGGTGCGCGTCGCGCCAGCCTTCGGCATCGACCTGCCACGACGGGCGGGCGCCAAGGTCCGAGCGACTTGTCGTGTTGACGTGTACGTGCAAGGTCCCGCGGTACCCGAGGTGGCGGGGCGCAGTGCGAGCGAGCCGCTCCTCCGCGGAGAGCTTGTCGTGTTGCCATGCGCATTCGGGGCCGTGGTCCACATTAGCGGGTGCCGTCGCCGCCGGGGGCACGACGAAGGGCCGCTCGCAGGCTCCCGCGCGGCTGGCGTGACCAGGAAGATCGGCCCCGGCTCGGCGGTCAACGGACCGCGCTCGTCGGTCGATGCAGCCATCTCCGCTGACGACGTGCCGGGCGCATCCGCCGCCAGGCCATCGGTCAACGGAGCCGAAGGTCACAGGTTCGCGTCCAGTGTGGCCCAATTATTCCGGATACTTGGATGCTCCGGGGCGTCGGGTGCGGCCATGCCGCGCGCATGTTGGAGGCTGAGCCGGGGGTCCCGCGGGCCGCTGCCATGAGCACTCGGGGGCGAGGTGCGCGTAGCGCCGCGTCGTCTTGATGTCCTTGTGGCCCAGCTGATCTCGCACCTCGATCAGCGACCAGCGACGGCCCCACCAGCCGGAGATGAGGGAGGCGCCGCACGTGTGTCGCAGGTCGTGCCAGCGCACGGCGCGGCCATCGTGGCGCGCGGAAGCGTCATGCAGGTCGGCGATCTCGAGGTAGCTCTTCGCCCCCTTCCGCGCTCCTGGTGGAGATCCGGGAGCGGGTGACGGTGCAGCTCGAGAAGGGCGCGCGCGTCAGGCTCGTGTAGACGGCCGGCACTCGCGAGGGCACGCGCCGTGAGGCGCGCGGTCGTCTGGGCCGTGATGGTGGCAGTGGCCGGCGCGGTGCAGGCGCCGGGGGGCGCTTTCTCGCGGGGCGCGACGTGGTCGTGGCGCTGCTGGTCGAGAGCCGCCCCGAGGTCGCCGCGGTCATCGCGGTGGTGCTGCTGGCGAGGCTGTTTCTCTATCTGCTCGCGCCGGGCTGGGGGCTCTATCTGACCGCGACGGTCGCGATGGAGCGCCGTGGGCGACGGCGCGGAGACACCGGGCCTTCGCCTGGCCGGTGACGGGAAGTGGACCTCGGCCGGTCCGCGGATTGTGTTGGCGGACAGGGATGATGCGCGCGCCGCAGCGTGCGACGTCGCCTCCTCACCCCCGCGCTGCTCGCCGGGTCCGGGCGCTTCCGGCGCCCGCGGTTCTCCGCCATGCTGGCGCGCATGAGCTACGATCTCCATGTCACGGTGCCGGGCGGCATCACGCTCGCTGCCGTCAACGAGGTGCTTGCGGCGCTCGAGGCACCCTTCGTCGTCTGCAAGCTCGCGCTGGACGCTGCCGGCGACGGCGCCCAGCCCGACTGGTCTCTGCCCTTCGTCGAACAGCTCTGCCACGCCTTCCCGATCCTGGCGGACCTCTCCTTCCAGCCGCTGGTCGCCCTCGCGCTTGCCTTCGACGGCGGGCAGTATCACCTCCTGAGCGGCACCTACTGGGGAGAGCCGGAGGTCGCGATGTCCGTCGCGCTGGCGGTGGCGAGGTGTGCTGGCAAGGGCGCCAGCATCCTCGAGGACAAGACCGGAGAAGAGCTCAAGGGCAAGCTCACCCGGCTGGAAGCGAGGGTGCGCCCGACGCACGTCAGCCTCTGGAAGAAGCTGGAGGCCCGCGCCGCCGCTGTCCCCGCCGAGGTAGCGGACTACCGGCGCCCGCGCCCTGCGGACACGCTCTGGACCCACTTCGAGAGGATCGCGCTCCGCGAGCACGATGGGCGCGCCGTCGCCGGGTACGCCCGCGAGCGGGCTGCGCGCGCCCTCGCCGCCGCGGACGACGCCGAGATCGAGCGCTTGCTCGCGGCTTCACCGCCCTCGGGCGCGCTCCTCGAGCCCTTGCTCGACGCGTGCGCCCGCGCCGGGTGCCCGGACGTGGGGTGCCGCGTCGTCGCCCACTTCGGCGCGCACGTGCGCGAGCACGTCATGACGGCGGTGGCGTACGACGGGGCGCTCGCGGTGCCGTACGTCCAGTTCCTGACCAGCCTCGGCGCCCCCGAGACTGATGCCGACCTGCTCCGCGCCGCGCTCCCGCGTGCCCGGGACCACGAGATGCGCGCTGCCCTGGGCGAGGTCCGCTCGTGACGTCGGGAGCTGAACGATGAGCCCCGAGCTCCGGATCGCGGCCGTCTGCGCGCTCCCCGTCGTCGTGGTGGCCCCCCGAAGAGTCAGTTCAGCGCGAGCACGAGGGTGAAGGGGCCGCTGGTGTTATCGAAGCTGTCCGCGACCACGTAGTACGTCTGCCCGGAGGTCACGGCCAGCGTCACGTCCAAGGGCGGCGGCTTGGGGGCGAGCAAGTAGTTGCACGCGAGCTCATCCGCCGCGGTCCCCGGGCACGCCGAGCGGATGTGAAGGAGGCTGTCGTTGTAGTTCGCGTTCAACGTCGCGGTGAGCGTGCCGCTGGTCTGTGGCTGGACGGCATACACCAGATCCGGGCCTGGAAAAGTACCCTGCATGCAGGTGCCGACCGCCCCACCCCCGGTGAATTTGTCGGTCGCACCCGTGGTGTTGCCGGAGATCGTCACCGGCGTTCCCTTGCTGAGACTGACGGCCTCGCCTGGGCAAAGAGCGGGATTGTTGCTCCCCCCGCTGCTCGACGACGTGCTGCTCGTCGACGACGTGCTGCTGGTCGCGCTCGACGAGCCGCCGCTGCCGGTGGTGGACGAGGAACCGCCCGAGCCGCCCGGGCCACCCGACGCGCTGCTGATGGCGGGAGGGCCGCTGCCTCCGCTGGTCGAGGTGCTGCTCGTCGCCGGCAAGCTCGACGTGCCGCCGGCCCCGCCGGTGCCCTCGACCTCGTGGTAGCTCTTGTTGGCACCCAGGATCAGCGTGCAGCCCGACACGGAGGCGACCCCCGCGAGCGCGATCCAGCGTCGATTGCGGCCCAGCATGCGCCGAGGCTACGTCGAAGCCGCCGCTCGCGTCCACCTCCGGTCTTTCTGCGAGATGGTCGGCTCGGGCCTGGGCGCGCCACGGCAGCCAAGGGCTACCCTCGCTCGCGCACGACCCGCACCGTCTTGCCGGTCTCGACGACGACGCGCAGCCCCGGAAAGCGCGGGAGGTAGCCGGTCGGCGGCGGCTCCCGACGCGATCCGCGCACCATGCGGAGGGTGACCTGCCGCGCGTTCATCGCGTACTCGGCCTCGTACTTCGCGTCGCCGGTGTCGACGGTGCGGGGGTACTGCTTGTCCAGGTAGGCGCGCACGGGCGCGGGGACGTCGGGTGCTTCGAAGTCCTGCGGCGAGAGGAGCGCCAGGTCGTCGGCGCCTTCGACGCCGAGCGCTTCGATCCGTGCGCGCACCCAGGCCTCGATGGCCGGCACCTCGGTCGGCGCGCCATCGAGCTCGTAGCTCCCCGTCCCGAGGCCCGCCGCCGCGAGGCCGGCCCAGAGCGACGTCGCGGCGAGCCGCTCTCTGGTCGTGATCATCGCCGCGTGAAAGAGCGACCCACGGAGGAGCAGCGTCGCCATCGCTTCGCGCGCGACCTCGCCCTGTGGGACCTCCTCGCGGGTCTCGAGGACGCGCCGGGCGTGGACCCGCTCGACCTTCGCGACGATGCGCGACCTGCCTTCGAGGGTGACGTCGGCGAGCCGATCGCGCCCGAGCCCGAGCCTGGCGAGGAGCTTGAGCGACACCGGCGTCGCGCAGGTGATGAGCACCGTGGTGTCGCCCTGCAGACCGAGGCCGAGGGCGCGCGTCGCGAAGACCGCGATCGCCTCGACGTTCTTGGCGTCGGTGAGGGCGCTCTCGCGACCGAGATCGATCTCGGTGCCGCCGTTGCTCCACGTGACGGCGCGGCCGCGCGCCCGGGCGACGTGAATGCAGCGCGGATCGGCGGCGATGGCCGCGCGGACGAGGCGCTCGCTTTCGATCGGCGCACCCGCGCCGGACTGCGGAGGTAGCCCGTGCGCGCGGCGGAGGCGCTTCGACGCCGTGCGCGCGAGCTCGAGGGTGACGCGATTCAGCCCGTGCGTGTCCGGGCTCCCCTCGCGCAACGCGCGGATGCACGCGGTCACGTCGCACGCGGCGGCGCGCAGATCGTCGCCGAGCGCGGGGCGATCCCGGGCGACGAAGAGCGGGCGGTTGGCGGTGAGCACGGCCACCAGGTCGATGGCGTCTTCCAGGCATCCGGCCGCCCGCGCCTCGATCAAGAGGCGCCCGAGCGGCGCGTCGAGCGGCAGGCCGAAGAGCTCGCGGCCTCGCTCGGTGATCGTCCCGGCGCCGTCGAGCGCACCGAGCGCGATGAGCTCCCCGCGCGCGGCGGCGAGCGCGTGATCCCTGGGAGGATCGAGCAGCGGGAGGTCCTCGAGCCGGACGCCGCACGCCGCCGCGCCGAGCACCATGGGGACCAGCGACTCGCGATGGACCTCGGGGGGCGTGACCGCGGCGAGGCGCGCCGACGCGCTCCACAACCGGATCACGAGCCCTGGCCCCGTGCGGCCTGCCCGGCCCGCGCGCTGGGCGGCGCTGTCGTCGGCGATGGGCACGAGCGTCAAGAAGCCGCGCCCCTGGTGGTAGCGTGTCTGCCGCACGAGGCCCGCGTCGATGACGACGCCGACGCCGGGGATGGTGAGCGACGTCTCCGCGACGTTGGTCGAGAGGATCACCTTGCGGCGAGTCGAGGCGTCGAACGCGCGGCGTTGATCGTCGAGCGCGAGCTCGCCGTGAAGCACGACCACGTCGTGGTCGCGACGCGCGCCGAGAGAGCGCGCGCACTCGGCGATCTCGGCCTTTCCAGGGAGGAACACCAGCACGTCGCCGGGCGCGTCCCGGCACGCGTCGAGCGCCAGCGCGACCCGCGACTCGAGCCCCCGCGGATCAGGGAGGAGCGGCTCGCCGCCCAGGTGCTGGATCGTGAGCGGATAGACCCGCCCCTCGCCGCGGAGGTGCGGCGCCCCGAGGTGGGCGCCGATGCGGTCGCCGTCGACGGTGGCCGACATGACGATGAGCCTCCCTTTGAAGCGCGTCATCGCGAGCCCGAGGAGCAGGTCGATGTCGAGGCTGCGCTCGTGGAGCTCGTCGAGAATGAGCGTATCGACGCGCGCGACCTCTTCCCATGCCCGCAGCACGAGCCCCGGCGTGGCGAAGACCACCCGCGTGTCGTCGCTCGCTCGCTTCTCGTCCTTCACGCGGTAGCCGACCGAGCTGCCGAGCGGCACGCCCTCGAGGTCCGCCACGCGCTGCGCGAGGGCTCGACAGGCGACGCGCCGCGGCTCGACGACGAGCACGCGGCCCTCGCACCAGCGAGGGATCTCCGTCGACTTGCCGGAGCCGGTGGGCGCGCTCACGACGAGCCGCCGCTCGTCGCGGAGGCGGTCGAACTCGGCTCGCAGCGCGTGGATGGGGAGGTCCAAGGGGCGAACTGTAGTCGATGGACGCGCTGGCTGCGGAGATCGCGCCCCGAACGACCGACGCCTACGTCGCCTTACCTGCCGGAAGGGCTGGCGGCGACGGCTGCCGTCGCGGGCCGGGGGATGCGGACGTCGACCTCGAAGGCCGATCTGGGGCTTTTCTCCCACGAGCGATCACGGCCCGTACTGCGCGGTGACCACCACCGGCAGAGGCTCCTCTGCCACCCAGGCCACTTCGAGCACGGAGCGGATCTCGACGGTCGCGAACCTGCCGATGACCCCGCTCCACTCGTTGGGACCCTGCCGGAGGATCTGAAAGAAGCGGCGATCCCCGCGGCGGATCGGGAAGACGATCTCGACCCTGGCGTTGCACACCATGGTCTGGTCTCGATAGGGGTCAGCCTGGTCGTCCGCCGCGACGGCGGGGGGACACGCGTCGGACATGTTGGAGTACGACACCTCGCTCGCAGTGCCGGCCAGCAGCTCCGCGCCGATCAGCTTGTCCGCCACGCAGCGGAAGCGGATCCACTCCCGCACGCGCCGCAGCTTGCACTCGGACGAGCGCGGGGGGGCGGGAGCAGAGCCAGGCGCTGCTCCCATCGTGAGCGGGCGTCTGGGCGGGATCCCGCCGATGTCGAGCGCGGCAGTCCACTCGGCCAGGGTCGGCGGCCTGGATCGCTCCTCGGGGATCGGGCCCAGGAGCGGCAGGGACTCCCGCTTCACGCCCGCGTCGGGCGCGCCTTCGGGGCTGGCGACGCGGGAGGAGAGCAGGAGGCCGGCGATCAGGGGCAAGGCCGCGCGAAGGTTCACAAGGTCCTCAGGTAGGCGATCAGCGCCGCGCGGTCGCCGGCGTCGAGCTCTTGGGTCTTGCCCATGCGGTCGCCGTTGTGCTCGAAGAGAGCCTCGAGCGTGGGCGCGCTCCCGTCGTGGAAGTAAGGGGGCGTGCCGCCGACGAAGAGGAGCGAGGGGGTCCGGTAGCCGCCCACGATCCCCTCCTCGAACGGCGTGTCGTCCTCGTCGTCGAGCCCGGCGTCCCGGGTGGGCAGGCGCAGGGGCGTGGGGGCACGATCGGTGAACGAAGGCCCGCTGTGGCACTTGGCGCAGCCGACCGCCGCGCTCTCGAAGAGCGCCTTGCCACGCTTCTGCGTGTCCGAGAGCTCCCCCGCGGGACGCGGCGGGGGCACCAGGCCGGTCCGGAGAAACGCCGCGAGCGCGCGGGCCTTGGGCGCCTCCGTCGGGTCCTTCGGCGTCTCGGGCGAGTAATTGGACCACCACCCGCGCCGGTGCAGGCGAAAGCCGGCGACGATGCGATCGGTGAGGGTCTTGCTCTCCGCGAGCCACCCGTAGGGCCCGGTCGTCTCCACGCGACCCGCCAGCATCGGCGTCTGGCGGCGGGCCCCCCTGGGAGCGCTGGTCTGGAAGGTCCAGGTGGGGAACATGCTCCCGGTGTCGTGGAGCCAGGTGAACCCGTCGTCCCGGCCGTCGGGGTGGCAGCTCGCGCAGGACATGACGTCGGTGAGCGTGACGTCCGTCGCGGTGTAGAACAGCCGCCGTCCCTCCGCGACCTGCGCGTCGCGAGGCCCCTCGCCGAGAGGCGTGACGCGGACGGCGTCCCCCGCGTCGAGCCCGCCCCCCGGCCGAGCGAACGTGAGCGCCGCGAGCTGATTGGTGGACCGGCAGAAGACGTAGGCCGTGCGATCGTCGGCGGAGACGGCGATCCCGCTCGGGGCGCCGCAGCCGGGGAGCGGGTAGCTGTCGAGCGGCACCGACGAGGGATCGAGCGCGTGCGGATCGAGCTCGAAGAGGACGCCGTTCCCCTCCCCGACCAGGAGGAGGGTGCCCTCCCGCGGCCGCCACGCGAGCGCACGCGGCGCGAAGGCGCCGATCGCCGGGAGGGCGAGGAACGGTCGGTCCCTATCGGGGTCGAGGTCCCGCCACGGGAGGGCGGTCCCGGCGTCGGGCCGCGCGGCCGGAGCGAGGGGCGCGTCGTCGCGCGGGAGCAGGACGTCCACCGTCGGCTCGCCAGCCCAGCCACGGCTCGACTGCGCGCCGAAGGCGTGGCGCGCGGCGTAGAGGCGGCGCTCGTCCGCGGAGAGCAGCAGCGCATAGCCGAGAGAGGCCTCCCCGAGCTGCCTGGATCCCCGCGGCGCGCGCAGCGGAGCGGCCGGGAAGGCGTCGCGCACGACCTTCGGCGCGTCGCCCCCGATCCCGTCAATCCGCGTCAGCGCCGCACCGATCAGGTGGCTCACGTACGCGCGCGACCCGTCTGCGAGCACCGCGATGCCGCGCGGCTCACGCGCGACGTCCACCGAGAAGCGCACCGTGCGCGTGGCGAGATCGACGCTCGAGACCTGGTGGGTCCACGCCGAGCTGACGATGGCGGTCTTCTCGTCCCCGCTCACCGCGATCCCCCACGCGTCGGCCGGCAGCGCGATCCGCGCCGTCTCGACGAGGCCCGCCTCCGGGTCCGGACGCAGGACGAGCAGGAGACCGGGGTCGCGGACACTGACCAGGATCTCGCCGTCGAGCGGCAACACCTGCGCGGGGCGCCCCGGCAGCGGGATGGCCCTCGTCGGCTGGTCCTTGTCGAAGGGCAGGGGAACCACGTGGAGCACACTGGCGTCCTCGTCGGCGACGTAGAGGACGTCCCCATCGGGCGCGATACCGACGACGCTGCCTTGACGGACCCGCGCCGGATGCCGCGGCCGCACCGTCGTCGCGGCGGACGCCGCCGGCGCGGAGGGCGCGGCGCCCGACGAGGACGACGCCGGCGCGGCGGTCCGGCACGATCTGCAGCCCGAGAGGAACGGGATGGCTGCCAGCGCTGCGAGCAGGACCCGCGACGTGCGCGCGGTCGGTTGGGCCATGCTGCAAGCTCTCGCAGTCGACAGGAATTTGCAACCGACGTGCGGGGGCCGCGCTCATCGATCTCGTGATCGCCGAGATCGAAGGCGCGCCCCGACAGTCCGCCCCCCAGCCTTCCTCGGTCTTGCGGTGGTGGGAAAGGTCGGCGAGGGCGTCGTCGACGACGAAGCCGCGAAGAATGATGTGGATTGGACTTCCTCCTTGCACGAGCGTCCGAGCTGCTGTACGAGTCGAGGACTACAGACATGACGCTCAGGGCCCTTCATCCGTCGACGCAGCCGCAGGCGAAAAGCCTGATGGCAGCGTCGTCCCTCGAGCTGGGCCTCGATCTGAGCAAGCGGTACTCCGGGTTCGCGAACTCGGAGGCCAATACCTAGGGAAGCGGTTCCTCCAGTCGCCCGACAGGGCACTCAAGAAGGCCGCTTCCCTCGAGGGAAAGCGGCCTTCGGCATTTCGGGCCCCAGTGGATTCCAGGCGCTGTCCTGGGAAGCGAAGGATACGTGTGCTCATGACACCCGTACCGGAGCTGTATTCACGGGTGGCCACGTGGCGAGGCGGGTGGCTGTTGACCACTCGGTCGGGGCTCGAGTCCCTCCCCGTGAGCGGTTCATCACCCCGGCTCGTCGATGAAGACGGCCGCTCATCACGTCACGTTCAACGTCCCTGGAGCCGGAGCGCTTCCGGCGGGGCGCAACAAGGAGAGAAGAAGGAACGGGTTGGCAACCCAGGGCAAGGAACATGAAAACGCATGTGAACGTCGGGACCATCGGGCACGTAGATCACGGCAAGACCACGCTGACGGCGGCTCTCCTGGCCGTCCAGGCTCACGCGGGGCTCGCCAAGCCGAAGAGCTACGCAGACATCGCCAAGGGCGGCACGGTGCGGGACGAGAGCAAGACGGTCACCATCACCGTCTCGCACGTCGAGTACGAGACGGCTACCCGCCACTATGCCCACGTCGACTGCCCCGGTCACGCGGACTACATCAAGAACATGATCACCGGGGCTTCGCAGATGGACGGCGCGATCCTCCTGGTCGATGGAAGCCAGGGGCCCCAGCACCAGACGAAGGAGCACATCCTGCTCGCTCGCCAGGTGGGGGTCGCGCGCATCGTCCTGTTCATCAACAAGGTGGATGTCGCGGACCCCGAGCTCCTGGAGCTGGTCGTCGAAGAGGCGATCGACTGCCTGAAGCTCCACGGCTTCGAGGGCTCGCCCGTGGTCAAGGGCTCCGCGCTGGCGGCGCTGCGAGACCCCGGCAAGGATGGGACCTGCATCCAGGAGCTCCTCGCGGCGATGAGCGCGCACTTCCCCGACCCGCAGCGCAACTTCACGGCTCCGTTCATGATGCCCATCGAAGGCGTCCACACCATCCCGGGGCGTGGCACCGTCGTCACGGGACGCATCGAGCGGGGGGTCCTCCCGGTCGGGGCGGCCGTCGAGATCGTCGGTCTCGTCGACGCCGAGTCCAAGCCTCGCCGGGTCGTCGTCACGGGCATCCAGATGTTCCACAAGGACCAGCCGGAGGCCCGCGCGGGGGAGAACTGCGGTCTGCTCCTCCGCGGCGTCGCTCGCGACGAGGTGGTCCGCGGTCAGGTGCTCATCGCCCCTGGCTCGGTCAAGTCGCACACCAGGGCGAAGGCCGAGCTGTTCGTCATCTCCGAGAAGGAAGGTGGCCGGCACACGCCGATCACGGCTGGCTACCGGCCCCAGTTCTTCTTCGGCACGACGGACGTCACGGGGGCCGTCGTGGACCTCTGCGGGGCGCTGAAGCTCTCCCCGGGGGACCACGCCGAAGTCTCCCTGGAGCTGGGCAAGCCGGTGGGCATGGAGCCCGGGATGCGGTTCGCCGTCCGTGAGGGCAGCAAGACGGTCGGCGCCGGGGTCATCCTCAGCGTCGAGTAACGAGAGGGGCGGGGGGCGACCCCCGCCCTGGTACCGGACTGCGGCTCAGGCGGCCAGCGCACCGACCATCATGACGTGCGCTCGGCTACGCCGACCGCAGGCCCTCATGGTAGCGTCCCCCGTCATGCCCTTGCACCTCACCGAGCAGTCGGTCGCCGAGATGGCGCCGAACGACAAGGCCCTCGTCGAAGGGCGGGATCTCCTCAAGAAGGGGGCCCTCAAGAAGCTCGCCAAGAACGACGACGGGACGCTGATGTTCGGCCTCTGCGAGGGCTCCGGGAAGAAGCCGTACGAGGTCTCCATCGATCTCGCCACCGGCGGCAACCAGCCCACGGTCCGCTGTACGTGCCCCTCTCGCCAGTTCCCCTGCAAGCACGGGCTCGGCCTGCTCCTCGCTTTCGTCGCCCGCGGCGACACCCTCCCCGTGGGAGTGCCGCCGGCCGCGCTCCTGGAGAAGCGCGCCAAGCTCACCGCGCGCGCCGAGAAGGCCGAGAAGAAAGCGGCCGCCCCCGCCGAGGCCGCGCCGCGCAAGGTCGACAAGGTTGCGGCGGCGAAGAAGAGCAAGGAGCAGAGCGGCGCGCTCGACACGCTGGAGACGTTCCTGGCCGACCTGGTGGGCGGTGGGCTCGGCGGCCTCACTGGCAAGAGCATCAAGGCCATCGACTCCCAGGCCAAGCGCATGGCCGACGCCGACATGAGGAAGGCGGCCGGCTCCCTGCAGCGGCTCTCGGCGCTGGTCTCCGCCGGCAAAAAGGAGGACGACGGCGACGAGCAGGCCGCCCGCGGCCTCCCGGCTTGGCGACAGGCGCAGATCGCCGCGCTGGTCACCCAGCTCTGGGCCACCGTGCGCTGGGGTCAGCGGGCGCTGGAGAGCAAGCTGGAAGAGGGCGCCACGCAGGGCGACGCCGACGCGCAGGTGGAGTCGCTCCTTGGCCGCGCGTGGAAGCTCCCGGAGCTGAAGGAGGCCGGCTACTGGGTCACGGGCCGCACCCTCCTCGAGCTCGCGCACGAGAGCATCGACGATCCCGTCACCTCGCTCCACACCGCGCGCGGCTACCTGCTCGACCTGGGCGACGGATCCATCGTCGAGGAGCAGACCGTCCTCCCCTACGCGGCGTTGAAGGCCGGTGGCAAGCTGCGCGGATCGCGCCTGGGCGTGCTCGACGTCAAGGAGGCCGCGCTCTACCCCGGCGACGTGGTGAACCGCCGCATCCGCTGGAACGACGACGGCGACAGCGTGAGCGAGCGCCCCCGCACGCCCGCCGACCACGTCGCGGTGCACGCTCAGGCGAAGCCCCTCGAACCGCTCCTCAAGCTCCTCCGCGGCCAGCTCAAGAATCCGCTCGACCCCTGGGATGCCGTGGTGCTCCTGGCGGTGAAGCGCTTTGGCCTCGTGGGGGACGCGGTCGTCGCGGAGGACGCGGCGGGGGCACGCCTTTTGATTCGCGATCCACGGCGGGCGCCGTTCGCCACGACCGTCAACTTGCGCGCTGCGGCGGGGGCCTTCGGGCCCGGGTCGCTCGCGGTGCGGCTCTTCTTCGATCCGCTCGAGCGGGCGGTGTTCGGAGAGGCGCTCTCGCTCCTGGCGGGGGACAAGCACCTCCGCCTCGGGATGTGACAAGGACCCACGACGATGCCCCAAGAGACCCTCGCTCTCCTCGATCGCGACACCGAACGTCTCCTCTTCGCCGGCGCCCAGGTGGCGCGCTCCGACGCCGATCTCGAGACCCGGCGGCAGAAGCTCGCCCCGCTCGGGCCCAGGGTGCCCGCCCTCGCCAAGGTGGTGGAGCAGGTCGAGAAGGTGCAGAAGGCTCGCGGCAAGTCCGCCGCGGGCGAGCTGCTCGACCTCGCGGTGCTGATGGCCCAGGTCCGCGGCGCGCAGGCGTCTCCGGCGGTGGCGCGCACGGAGGGCGGTGATCTCGCGCCGCTGCCCGCGGGGCCCCCGATCGAGTCGCCGCTCTCCCCCACGGAGCTGCTCGCGCTCGTCAAGGCGCTCTCGGTGCGGGGCAAGGGGCGCACGCGCGTCCTCGCCGATGCGGTCAAGCGCGGCGCCGCGCGCGATCTGCGGCTCCTGCCCTTCTACGTGCCCGCGCTCGGGGACGCCTCCGTCGGCCGCTTCGTGGAGCAGAAGCTCCTGCCCACCCTCGGGCGGCTGGTGGCGCCGGAGCTCATGGCCTCGCTGAACATCGAGAAGGGCAAGGCGACCGACGCCCGCAGGCTGCGCGTGCTCGCCGCCGTCCTCGACCCCGCGGAGATCGGGCCCCTGCTCGTGGCGGCCACGGCCAAGGGATCCCCGCAGATCCGCGTCGTTGCCCTCCGCCTTCTGGCGAAGGTCGATCCCGCCCAGGCGGAGCCCATCGCGCTCCGGCTCTACGCCCAGAATCGCGCGCTCGACGTACGCAAGGTCGCGGTCCAGGCGCTCGGCGGCGGCACCAGCGACCCGGCGCTCGACGTCCTCTTCGACGCGTTCCAGAACAAGGATCTGCGGAGCGTCGCCCGCACCGCCCTGGCGCGCTTCAACCACCCGCACGCCACGGAGAGGGCCCTCGCGCTCCTGCCGGCGCAGCTCGACGCGGTCCGCAAGGTCCCGAAGGGCGGCTCCAAGAAGGCGCTCGACGACGCCTACTGGGGGCAGTTGCTCCTCATCTCGCCCCTCCTCCACCTGATCGCCAGCCGCAAGGACAAGCCCGAGACCACGGAGAGGGTGCTCGCCCTCTTCCGCGATCACGAGGTCAGGGCGGTGCGGACCGCCGCCGCCCGGGCCTTGCTCAGGAGTGGCTACGAGCGCGCCGCAGACGAGCTCGCGGGCACCATCGTCGAGGTCGGCAACGACGAAGTCTGGCGCCTGTTCATCGGCGGTATCCTCCTCGACGCGCCGGAACGCGCCTTCGATCGCCTCGGCGGCTTCCTCGATCCCCGCTCGCTCACGGGGAAGAGCCAGGTGGCGTTCGCCAACGAAATCCTCAGCGCGGTACACGAGGATGTCATGGGTGAGATTTTCTACCCCCTCTCCGAGGGCCTCGACGAGACGGCAAAGCGTGCGGGGCCGCATTGGTGCCATCAGACGCTCCTCGGCCCCGAGGAGGAGGAGCCCGAGGAGCGCGAGGAGGAGGAGGAGGACGAGGACGAGGACGAGGACGAGGACGAGGACGAGGACGAGATGGCCGCCAAGGGTCGCCCCACCAGGCTCCAGAGGGAGCCTCGCTGGGTCGACGCCGCGATCGCCGCGCTCGACCACGAGGCTCTGGTGGAGGAGGCGGTCTTGATCCTCCAGGAGGCCCCGTCGTCGGACCGCGTCAAGGAAGGCCTGATCGCGCTGCTGGCACGCGCCGCGAAGGGCGCCGACATCGAGGAGATCGTCAAGGCCCTCGCCCCCTACCGGGACCCCCGGGTATCCACGCTCTTGCTGCGGTTCCTCGACGTCGAGAGCCGATTTTGGACCCGGAGCTCGGGCTTCGATGCCCTGCGCAACCACGACGACCCCGCCGTCGTGCCGCTGCTCAAGGCGTGGGGGGCCGGGAAGAAGAAGCTCAGCAAGGACGACAAGGAGGAACTGGCGGAGACCCTCCAGTTCCTCTCGCGCGATCGCTGTCTGCCGTGATGGGCAACCCCGCCATTCCGTGATGGCATGCCCGCCACGAGGGCGAGCTCGCTCCTCCGGCGCCGGTGGTGCTTCGGGGTGGCCCGCTCCAGGGGGCCCCGCCGGCGCAGCGACGAGGGCGCTCTTGTCGTCGTGCATCTCCGGCGCGGTTCCCTTCCCCGACCCCGTATCTCTTCGGGGGCGCGCGCGTCGAGCGAAGCTGCACACGGATCACGTTCCCCGGCGCACCTCCGGTCGTCCCCCGGCTTTTGTAATTCACTCTCCGCGTTGCGCGGTCGCTCTTGCGCAAGGTTCATTCCACATTGCGTAGAAGCGATCGTTCCTGCGCAATGTTCATCGAACCTTGCGCAGGAGCGACCGTCCCTGCGCCGCGGCGACCGTCCGCCGGCACAATTACGACTCGTCCTTGCGCAGGGACCGTCGTCCCTGCGGATTGTTCGATGCTCCCTGCGCAGAAGCGACCGCTTCTGCACAAAAGTGAATCGTCCTTGCGCACGAACGGGCGACTTTTTGGCCATTTTGACCGGCGACAACCCTGGGACGGCCCCCACGTGCGCAAATACGACTGCTCCGTGCGCAGGGAGAGGCGTCGCTGCGAGATGTTCGGTCATCCCTGCGCAGGGGCGACGCTTTGTGCGCAACGAGGACCAACATCGACAAATTGCGCGGCGATTCCCGCCTTTCGGCCGCGCGTCCCCTGCGCCGGGCGCACGCCTCGGCGAGCGAGCCTCGCGGCCGTCCGCCGGGTCCTCGCGGACGCGGGACGCCGCCCCAGGCGCGCGTCGCCTCGCTCGTCGCACGTAGCGGCCCCACGCCGCCATCGCGAGATCCGTCCGCGTCGGGCCTCCGAGCGTTCCCTCGGGGAGTCGGGACGGTTGCGTCGACCGCGGTCCCTCATGGTAGCGTCGGCGCCCGTGGCCGTGCACCTCACCGAGCAGTCGGTCGCCGAGATGGCGTCCAACGATAAGGTCCTCGTCGCGGAGGACGCGGCGGGGGCACGCCTTTTGATTCGCGATTCACGGCGGGCGCCGTTCGGACAGGCGCTCTCGCTGTCGGCGGGGGGACAAGCACCTCCGCCTCGGGATGTGACAAGGACCCACGACGATGCCCCAAGAAACCCTCGCTCTCCTCGATCGCGACACCGAACGTCTCCTCTTCGCCGGCGCCCAGGTGGCGCGCTCCGACGCCGATC
>Ga0302267_10003556_pt1 | contig 17863 bp, 15 predicted proteins | sample III_Bog_E1_3_FD_194555 | JGI IMG/M metagenome (GOLD analysis project Ga0302267, IMG submission 194555) | Peat permafrost microbial communities from Stordalen Mire near Abisko, Sweden - III_Bog_E1_3 | ecosystem: Environmental > Terrestrial > Soil > Wetlands > Peat | place: Sweden: Abisko... | reverse complement strand
GATCAGGTTGAAGAGATTCTTTCCAACTTCCCATGAGGTTCCTGCTCGACGTCAATGCCCTGGTCGCGCTCGGATTTGCCGACCACCAGTTTCATGACCGCGTGACTCGGTGGATTCGTGCCGAACATCCGGTGCAACTGCTTACCTGTCCAATTACGGAACTGGGCTTCGTGCGTGTCCTGGCACATATTCCCGAGTACGGGTATTCCGTGGCGGAGGCAAGAGCGCTGCTGATCGGCTTGAAAGAGAGCAAGAACCTGCAACTGAAGTTCGTTCCTGACTCGAATGACATCTCGTCACTCCCCGCATGGTCAAAGACGGCCAAACAAACTACCGACGGGTATCTCGTCCAACTGGCGGAATCAAATCACGCCGTGCTGGCGACGTTCGACCAGAGAATTCACGGATCACGCCTGATTCCATAAGCGATGGGCGTCGGTCGCACCCTGGCCGCATCTATGAGAAACTAGAAGTGCAGAAGTCTATTCGGCGCTGCCCGGCACGCGTTTTGTGCTGCGCGCCCAACCCAGAACCACCCCCAGCCATGCCCGGCCCCACGGCGCCGACACCCCGCTGCGGCCCACCCTTAGGAATCCGAAACCCATGCTTTCAGTCTCCAATGTCTCCATGCGCTACGGCGCCAAGATTTTGTTTGAAGATGTCTCGGTGAGCTTTGTCTCCGGCCGGCGCTACGGCCTGACCGGCCCCAACGGCTCCGGCAAATCGACGTTCATGAAGGTGCTCACCGGCGAGCTCGACGCGCAGAAGGGCAACGTGGTGCGCCCGCGCAAATTCGGCGTGCTGCGCCAGGACCAGTTTGCGTTCGATGCGTACCGCGTGATCGACACCGTCATCATGGGCAACAAGCCGCTCTGGGCCGCGCTTGAAGAGCGTGACCGCATCTACGAGAAGCCCGAGATGACCGACGAAGACGGCATGCGCCTGGGCGAGCTCGAAGGCGTCATCGGCGACGAGGACGGCTACACGGCCGAGGCCGATGCCGCCATTCTGCTCGACGGCCTGGACATTCCCGAGGAGATCCACGAGCGCAAGATGGGCGAGCTGCAGGGCGGGCAGAAGGTGCGCGTGCTGCTGGCGCAGGCCCTGTTCGGCAAGCCGGAAGCGCTGCTGCTCGATGAGCCGACCAACTACCTCGATCTGGACTCGATCCACTGGCTGCAGGACTTCCTCGACCACTACACCGGCACGCTGATCTGCATCTCGCACGACCGGCACTTTCTCAACTCCGTCACCACGCATACGGCCGACATCGATTACCAGACCATCATTGTCTACACCGGCGGCTACGACGACATGGTGATGGCCAAGACGCAGATCCGGTCCACGCTTGAGTCGCAGAACGCGCAGCGGGAAAAGAAGATATCCCAGCTCAACGACTTTATTGCGCGCTTTGCCGCCGGCACGCGCTCGTCGCAGGTGACCAGCCGGCGCAAGGAAGTGGAGCGGCTCCAGACCAACGAGCTGGCGCGCTCCAACATTCAGCGCCCCTACATCCGCCTGGACATGATGCGGCCCAGCGGCAAGCACATTCTCGAGTTCAAGCACCTGACCAAGATGTACGGCGAGCAGACTGTGATCGACGCATTTACCGGCAACGTGCTGCGCGGGGAAAAGATCTGCCTGATGGGCCGCAACGGCGCCGGCAAGACGACGCTGATCAAGAGCCTGCTGGCCAATTATCCGGGCCTGGCCGACAAGGACTTCGAGCTCGATTCCGGCACTGTCTTCTGGGGCCACGAGGCGCAGATCGGCTACTTCCCGCAGGACGTGGGCGCAACCATCGAGCATGGGCTCACTGTCTCCGAATGGCTGCATCGCTGGAACCCCGCCGCGCACTCGGAGGAGATTCGCGGCATCCTGGGACAGATGTTGTTCAGCGGCGAAGAAGGCGACAAGCAGACCAAGGCGCTGAGCGGCGGCGAGCAAGCCAGGCTAGCTTTCTGCAAGCTGATCCTCACCAAGCCCAACATCCTCATCTTCGACGAGCCGACAAACCACCTCGACTTGGAAGCGATCAATGCGCTGAACATAGCCTTGCAGCGCTACGAAGGCACAGTCCTGTTAGTCACTCACGACCACGACCTGATCGACGAAGTAGCCACCAGGTTATGGAACTTCAAGGCCGATGGGATCGAAGACTTTCAGGGACCGTACGCGGAGTGGAAGGGCAAACACAATTAGTCCGATTGACAATTGTGAAAGATGAATGCGCCTCTGCCGAATTCGAAAAATGAGTCCTATGCATAAAAGGTCTTTGCGTGAACCATGTCTGGCAGGGATATGGTTCCGCCATCTTTCTTGAGATAGCTAGCCTTCGTCCTGGGAGGATCCCGCGCGATGGCACGTCTGGAAATCCGAATGGCCAATTCACTATCTCTATCGAATGGAGTTGGCGGATCGAAGGAAAGCGCAGAATCTGGTGCGGAAGCTGGACCGAAAAGGAGAAGTGGCCGAAGGCCTTCGCGCGGGTAACCGGGTCGCTGGTTGAATCCGTAAGCCTCTTCAGACGGATCTCGGAAATCGATGTTGGCTTTTCAAATGGCCTTCATCTTTTGTCAATGATGACCGCAGAGGGTGATCCCGAGTGGGGACTAATCGACAGAATCAATTCTGTCTCGTTTGGCACTCGCGCGGGACGTCTCAAGATCGACCGGCGAGTTCAAGATCGGGGCGACCGCGAGCGGTAGGCCGGAGATTGATCCCCGACACTACGGCAGCCTCATTGGAGCGGGATTCTAACCCCTGAGGCTTGCTTTTCGCTCGTTTTACCTCCAGTCGCGGTATCATGAGAAATCAGGGAATGAAGGCCAATCGGGGGTCTAAACACCATGAATGAGCTCGTCTTTGAAGTCGCGCAAGAGGCAGACGGCGGCTTCACCGCCGAAGCCCTCGGGGAGAGTATCTTCACCCAGGCCGATAGTTGGGAAGAACTGAAGGCCAATGTCCGGGAGGCTGTTCAGGCCTTCTATTTCGACTCTGTAGCGCCTGCTTCTGTCCGCCTTCATCTGACCCGCGATGAGGTGCTTCAAGTCGCATGAAGCTGCCACGCGATCTGAGCGGAGAAGAGCTGGTTAAGCACCTCGTGAAGCACTGGGACTATCTGAAGATCCACCAGGTGGGCAGCCACATGATCCTTCAAACCCAGCATCCCACGCCGCACCGGCTCGCGGTTCCCGCGCACAGCCCTCTCCGGATCGGCACTTTGAATTCCATTCTTTCCGCGGTTTCCGCGCAAAAGGGCGTTTCCAAAGAGGCCATTCTCAAGAGCATTTAAAGTTTGCGCTCGTCAATTCCCCGTGTAAGCACTCCGCAGGTACTTGCGGGCCTGGTCGGCGCGACTGGTGGTGGGGCCGGCGTCGATGGCGGCCTGGTAGTCCTTCACTGCTAGCGGCCGCTCAGCGTTCAGGTCGTGGCACTGGCCGGCATCAAGGAGCGTGCGGATCTTGAGTTCGGGGCCGACGGCCGGCGCGGCGGCGGCTTGCTCGTACGCCTCTGCCGCCTCGGTGTAGCGCCGCTGGCCGCGCAGCGCATCGCCGAGGCCGAAGTAGGCTAGCTCCAGGCGCGGAGCGTGGAAGTAGCCGGGCCTGGCGTTGGCAGCGAGGATGGCTCGGTAGGCGTCAACAGCGCCCATGCCCTCGCCGGCATCCTTGCGCAGGTTGGCCTCTTCCAGGCTGAAGAGGTAGTTGCGCGGATACTCGCTCTTGAGCTTGCGGACGACTTGGATGGCCTCCTTGTATCGACCTTCGCGGCGCAGAAACAGCGCGATGGTGGTGCGGGCTTCGACGCTGGTCGTCGGGCCGCGATTGCCGTCGTCGGCCAGCATCTCCATGCCGCGGGATTTCGAGCCGGTGATGCCGGCGAAGCCGATGAGCAGCTTGAAGGGCCAGGGCAGCGCGCCCACCACGTACTCGTAGACGCCGGCGACCAGCTTGGCGTCGACGTAATCGGGATCGAGCTGGAGCGCGCGAACGGCGTCGTCCTTGGCCCTGGTGGCGAGCCGAAAGCCGGCGCCGTAGCTGCGCTCGACCATGGCGACGTAGGTGCATTGGAGCGAGCGCGCAAAGGCGCGGGCGTAGAGCGCGTCCACGTCGTTGGGATTCTTGCTGAGACGCCAGTCGGCCTCATGGACGGCCTCATCAGCCAGGCCGAGGATGCGCTGGCGGGTTGCGGGATCCTCCTCCGTAGCGTGGCGGCCGGTGAGGAAGCCGTCGTTGGCGTAGAAGGTGGTGTCGAGCAGGTCCTCGCGGTAGAGCTCCTGAAACACCTCGGCTTCGAGCAGCAGCGCGGTGGGCTGCGGGTCGCCGGGATGCGCGGCGTGGAAGCGGGTGAAGCGCTCGACCGCACCCTCGTAATCCAGGTTGTAGAAGTGCTCGAAGGCTTCCTTCACCAGCGGATCGTTGTTGAGGGGGTTGGTCTGCACGGCGGCAGCACGGCCGGGGGAGCAGACGGCCAGAAGGAAGAGGACCGTGATCGCGTTCACCATTGCGTGCGCCCAGAAGGATCTCAACCTCAACCTCGCTCAAGCCGGTCTGACCGCTTGCGTCCGGGCATCGGGCCGTCGCCTTGCCGGGTTCGCCGTCCGATCAGCCCCAGTTTACCGGATCGGCGGAGCAGGGCATGTGGGTGCGGTCGACTCTCCGGCATGCTGCTCTTGCGGGACGCCCGTGTGGCTTATCCTAGAGGCATGCCCATTCCCGAACGTCAAAACCCTGTCTTCGCGCCAGCCACGGCGACCCCAGTGAACCCAATGGATGAGGCGCGCAAGCGGCTCATTGTCGCGCTCGACGTGCCGGATGCGGGCGCCGCGGCGGCGCTGGTGGCGCGGCTGGAAGGCGCCTGCGTCTGGTTCAAGGTGGGGCTGGAGCTGTTTACGGCGGCAGGCCCGGCAGTGCTGGAGCCGATTCTCAAGGGCGGCCACTCGGTCTTTCTCGACCTCAAATTCCACGACATTCCCAACACCGTGGCCGGGGCGGTGCGGTCGGCGGCGGCACTGGGCGCGAAGCTGCTCACCGTCCATGCGGGCGGCGGCCCGGCGATGCTGAGGGCCGCGCAGGAGGCGCTTCTGGACTTCAACAATCCGCCGCAACTGCTTGCTGTCACTGTGCTTACCAGCATGGATGCGGTGCAACTTGAGGCGGTGGGAGTGGGCCCGGCGCCGGCGGCGCAGGTGGAAGCGCTGGCGCGGATGGGGCTCGACGCTGGTGTGCGGGGGTTTGTCTGCTCGCCGCAGGAGGTTGCGGCACTGCGCGCGATCGCCGGCCCGGAAGGCGTGCTGGTGATTCCGGGGATTCGCCCGGCGGGCGCCGGAGCCGGCGACCAGAAGCGGATTGCCACTCCGGCTGAAGCGCTGCGGCTGGGAGCGAGCTACCTGGTGGTGGGAAGGCCGATCACGCAAGCGGCCGACCCGGCGCGAGCAGCTGAGGCGATTCTTGAGGAGATGGCAGGGGCGGTTTAGAGCAGGTGATAGACGCAAGAAAGCCCGGCGGAGGGCCGGGCTTTTTGTCTTCAGGAATGCAAGAAAACCTTAAAGCTTCTCGTAGAACTCGCACACAGAGCACGAGATATAGACGCCGCCGGGGGTGCCGCGCTCGCGGTCTTTGACGCGCTTGACGATGCGCGTAGGCTTGCTGCACTTGGGACAGTCGGTCGACTTCGTCGTGTCCATTACCTTCTTGCGGTCACCTGTTTTTGCAATCTTGGCCATCGGTGGGGTGTTTCTCCTTCTTGGGGTTGTCTCTGCACACATCCGTCGCGGCGGACGGCTTCAACGGCGCGGTCATGGGCCGAACTCGACTTGCAGACAGATCGCCAGGTTCTCTGGACAACGGCATCTGCGTTGCGGGAGCCGGACTCGCTTTCTCAAGTTTACATCAAGGCAGGCTGCATTGCTCCAGGCTTCATGCGCCGCCGAGCGCGGTTCCGGCCTGTTCTATCCATCGTGGAACATTCACGCCCTTCACCAGCAGCCAGAACATCAGCGATGCTTCGGCAAGGATGCCGACGGCCTCAATGGGAATGGACAAATGGCTTTCGACCCGCGGGGACAGAAAAGCCAGCCAACCCAACCCGGCAAGAATCATGAGCCAGCCTAAAATTCGAGGCAGGAACGTCGAACCGACGATCAGCGCGCCGATCAAAAGGCAATAGGGCGCGAAAAACAGCAGTGGGCTGATGTTCTGAGGGTTGAGGTGAAACAGGTCAAGAAGCCCAAGGATGGAGCCGGCGATACCGATGAGCGCAGCGAGCAGGGAAAGCCACCGACTGACCGGCTTGAACAGGAGATAGAAGAGCAACGTGAGAACCACATACAGCCCGTACGCGATGGTGTTGACGACGTCGCCGAAAACCACGAGCTTCCAGTTGACAAGGAGCTGGGCAAGCACTGCGGTCAGAAAGTACAGCAAATAAATGACGCCGGTGGCTCGGGCGTTGGGTTGCTGGCCCAGCTTGAGACGCTTGTGCGGCCTCATCCCGGCTCGGTTGCAAACTGGTTGGATCCGGCCGGCGGAGGAGGCTGCGGCTTGGTCTGACCCGGCTGCGACGCGTCCGAAGATGAGGATGAGGGCGCGGCCGGGGGCTGGGCGTCTGCTGGCGGGCCGTCGGGGTTCTGGCCGGGCTGGGCATCGGGCTTCGCCTTGGGGAACTGCACCGGCTTCATCACTCCGTAGCGGGAGTCCTTGTCCGTACTGTATTCGGGTGAGGGCTCGCCGGGCTTGATCAGGCTGGGCGCGGCGGCGGGCGCTTCCTTGTCCGGATCGAGCTGTGCATCGCCCAACTTGTCCTTGTGTGGCGTGGTGGCGCGGGCCTCGAGCGCTGTGCCGTCGGTGCGCATCAGCCCGGCAACCACATCCTGGGTGAAGATCTCCGGCGTCTGGCCCATCTTCGCGGTCTCAACGCGGATGACCCGGTTGCCATTGATGCGGACGAAGTCGACTTCCTGAGGCGGCTTGCCGTAGATCCACTCCTCGAAGGGCAGCTGCCCGTCCATCTCCCGCGACTTGGACTCGGGCGCACCCTTGGCGAAGAGCACCATGTCGGTGCTCATGCCCACCAGCACGTGGTGGCCGAGAATGGCGTCCTTGAGCGGCGTAGGCAGCGTGTCGGTAAAGGCCTGGATAGGCGTTTTGACGTCGAAGGAGATGAGCGGCGCCAGCAGCGCTTTGACCTCAGCCCCGGTCAGTTCCGGCACATGGCCGGGAAAGCTGAGCGTGAGCCGCGCGCCCACCGGCTCCTGGTCGTCGCCCTCCGCCACGACCGGGTTGAGTTCCGGACCGGCGCCAATGGAGATGTGGCGCAGGAAGCGGTGTTTCAGGTCGGGACCGCCGTTGATCTCAAAGATGATCTTGTTGCGGTCGATCTTCACGTCGGTCAGCACCACGCGGTCGCCCGGCTTGGCCGAGAGCCCTTCGCCGGTAACCATGGAGACATAGGCCTCGCCGGCCGGATCGAGCTTGCCGTTGGCCACCAGCGTGAGGCCCTTGTGGCCGCGGGGAAATGGCCGCATGGCGAAGCCCTGCTCGGCCTGGATCAGGCGGATCAGCTCCAGGCGCGTCTTGGGATCGAGCTCAGTCTTGGTGAGCGGAACACTGGTGGGCTTGATCTGCTGGTAACGGCGGTCAATGGTGGAGAGGACGTCGCCGTTGGTCTGATTGGTGACGTTGCCGGTGCGGGTGTCGATGGTGATCTGGGCGCGGAGTGTGGGCGCAAGGCCGGCAGCCGCGACACATGCGAGGGCGAGATGAAGCGAAGGCCGGAGTCGGCGGCGCGATGCGGAAGCGGCGGGGGGAAGCATCAACCGGGACATGGAGACCTCCCATGGAGGCGAGCTGCACTGGCCAAACAATAGCCCGGTTTCCACCCCAAGGTCAAGCACCTGCGGTGCGGTCCGCCGCGGCGGACCGCTTGCGCGCCATGGAAAGAGTGGCTTTGGGATGTCTTGTCTAGGAGCCCGCAGCCGGGTCGGCCGAGGTTGGGTCCGGAACAGGTGCAGGGGGCGGCGCGGCGACGGGCAGAATCTGCACCAGCGCGGGCGCGGCGGGTGCGGCGTCGCGGGTGGCAGCTTCGTGCTGGCGGCGGGCCGCGGCGTCCAGATCGACCGGGATGCCGCCAGGGATGAGGACAGGAGCGTTGTAACGGTAGTCGAGCTCGCGGGTGAGCCGGTAGACGACCGGGAAGGCCGCGAGCAGGACGAAGAACGTGATCCAGCTTCCGTCGACACCATAGCCGCCGCCGGTGAGCCAGAAGGGGCCCATGGGGTCGCCCTGCACCACGGGAGAGTGGCTGTTGACGCCGCTCACGGCCAGGCCGAAGATCAGCGCGCGGCTGGCCTTCCAGCCGAAGTTGATGCCCCAGCTGACCCACAGCGCGCGGGTGCGGAAGTAAGCCATGGAGAGCAGCAGCGTGAGCATCACAGAGACGGCAACGCTGGCATGGCTGGAACCGGGCGTCATAGCCTGCACAATGGCGTAGAAGGCCGCATAGCCCAGCGAGGCGCCGACGGGGCCGACCGAGTGGGCAAAGCGCTGGAACCCGTAGCCGCGAAAGGCGATCTCTTCGCCGAGGGCAAGCAGCGCGAAGAAGGCTGCGTCGGCCAGGAACCAGCCCCAGGCGGAGGGCTGGAGATTGAGCACAATCGCGATGCCGCCGATGAGCACCATGGGGAGCACGCAGACCACGGCGATGGCCCAGCCGGTAACCAGGCCCATGCCGGCCTCAGACGGCCAGCCGGCACGGCGCGGCAGCCCCTGCGTGCTGACAGGGCTGGACTCGCGGTCCATCCAGGAGCCCAAGGCGGCGTAGCCCAGCAGCAGCAGGAAGACCAGCATGGCCTGCTCGGTGAGCGGAGCCCAGTCGGGGCTGGCAAGGCCGACGGCGCCATGATGGGCCAGGGTCCGGGCCAGGAAAAAGTAGGCGACAGCGACGATGAATTGCAGATAGGCGCGGATGCGGCCGCCGGACTCGGGCGTCGTCATGGGCGGCTCCCGGTCGCTGCGTGGAAGCGGAGTCGTTGTTGTGCCGCGGTTCGCAATGTCATCGAAGTTGCCAGAAGAGTCCTTCAGGGGCTAAAGCCCGACCATTTCATCTTGCGGGCTCATTGGCACGACTGAAGTCGTGCCCTGACGCTCCGTGCCTTCCGTCCAGAGTCGAATCGACCTGGAGCTGTTGGGGAGGGTCAACCTTCGGTGTAGAACTGCGCAATGTTGCGGAACTTGTGCTGGCGCGCGGCGACCAGATCGTCGATGGGCGTGGCCTTGAGGGCAGCCAGGTGCGTTTTGAGCGCCGTGCCCAGCAGGCCGGTGCCGGTTTCGCGGTCGGCGTGAATGCCGTCGGGCGGCTCGGCGATGATCTCGTCCACGCAGCCCAGCGCAGCAACCTCAGGCGCGGAGATGCGCATGGCCTCGGCAGCCAGCTGCTTGTTGGCCGCATCGCGCCACATGATGGCCGCGCAGGACTCGGGCGTGATGACAAAGTAGAGGGCGTTCTCGAGAATCAGCACGCGATCGCTGACAGCCAGGGCCAAAGCGCCCCCGGAGCCGCCCTCGCCGCTGATCACGGAGATGGTGGGAACGCGGAGGCGCGACATTTCCAGAATGTTGCGGGCGATGGCTTCAGCCTGGCCGCGTTCTTCCGCACCAAGGCCGGGATAGGCGCCGGGCAGATCGATAAAGCTGATGACCGGGCGGCCAAACTTCTCCGCAATCTTCATCGCGCGGAGGGCCTTGCGGTAGCCCTCGGGGTTGGGCATGCCGAAGTTGCGGCGCACGCGCTCCTTGGTGGTGCCGCCCTTGCGGTTGCCAATGACCAGAACTTCGTCGTCGCCAAGCCGGGCCATGCCGCAGGAAATTGCCTCATCGTCGCCATAGGCTCGATCGCCGTGGATCTCGCTGAAGTCGGAGAAGATGCGCTCGATCAAGTCCATGGGGTATGGCCGCTGGGGATGCCGCGCCCGCTCGATTCTGGTCCATGCCGGCGAAACTGCCTGCGCCTGAATGGATATCCCTGTCTCTTTTTCGCTCATCGGTTCCTGGTGCCACCGTGGGCCGCACGCGTCCGTGGCCCTTCAGTGATTCTACGGGTCCGGGGCGGTTGGGACAAATGGAGTTCGCTGGTCCCACGGCATTCGCATTGAAATTCTGATGCCAGACTGTGCGAGCTCCGGGCAGAACGAGACGTTGGCCTTGCTCCGGTTTAGTTTTCCGGAGAAAGAACGGACCTTGTTTTTCGGAGGGAGAAGGGGCATTCATGCCCCTGCAACCCCGCCCTCGATGACGTGGCTTTAGCCTCGGGTCTCGCGATCCCTATCAAAGAAACATCCGCGCCTGAAGGCGAATCTCTGCGCAGCCCTTTTCAGGGGCATGAATGCCCCTGCTCCCTCCGAACACTGGGTCCCTCAGGCTCAGGCTCGACCGCCGTCAGTGAATCAGATTCCGGCTCGGCTGCTTCTTCTTCGGGTGCTGCCAGCTCAGCGGTTCCCGTGAGAGCATCGATGCGATAGCCGGCGGCTTCGGCTGTGGCCAGGGCTGCGTCCACGGAGGCGCCCATGCGGGCGATGGCGGCGCGATCGAGAACCGGCTCGCCGGCCAGGCGCAGCAGTGAAGGCATCTGCATCCACCAGAGCAGCTCTTCATACGGCTCACGGACCAGGTAGGCGTGGCCGCCGGCCTCATGCGCGCCGGTGAGCCAGCGGACGTCGGGGTCGAGCCAGAGATTGGGCGCGAGGACAGCGCGGGCCTCGGTCGTTCGCGGTTCGGCGCCAGGTGCGGGCACAACGGTCATTGTCGCCGACGCGGCGGCTTGGTTCGTTGCGGAGGACGCATTCGGCTGTGCAGGGGCTAAAGCCCCAGGTTCAACTGGCTCCTCTTTCGGCACGACTGAAGTCATGCCCTGATACAAGGCGGGAGTCGAGTCGAACGCTTCTGCCGGTAGATCTTCCGGGGCTCGACCTTCAGCGTTGCCCACGCCGGCCTCGGTGAGCAGCACGACCTTGATGCGGGCCGCAACGCGCCAGCCTTCCTCGTCTTCAAAGCCCAGAGCGGTCAAGGCACGGGCAAACGGCTCGCGCAGGCGCAGGCGGTCAAAGAGGTCGAGCGCGGTCTGCTGCGGGGTTTCGGGGTCGATGGACTCGGCCAGAAGCTCAAGCAGGCACCAGCCCAGCAGCGGGCCCCAGACGGCGGTGGCGGTGAACTGCGGGCTGGGGCTGGGCAGCACGCGGCGCGCCGCAGCGCTCCAGGGGCGTGCGAATGCGGCCTCGACGATGGGCAGGCGCATGGCCGCGGCCATCCGCTCGCGGAAGGCGGGTTCAAGCAGCGCCGGGCCGGTTGGCTGCGCGGGCACGGCGCGATGGTCTTTTTCAGCGAGTGCCAGGTATGCCGTTTGCGCGGCGCGTAGAAAGCCGTCGCAGCGGCGCCAGGCGAGATCGAAGAACTCCTTGCGCTCGGCGGTGAGCCTTTTATCTTTTCCATCGGGCGTGGTGCGGGGATGCTCGGCAAGGTCGGCGAGCAGACGCACCACACCGGCATCGAGCGCCAGGCGCAGCGCATTGTGGACGGGCTCGAGCTCGAGATTGACGAGCGCGTCGTCAAGCGAGGCAACACCGCGGCCGTTGAGCTGATCGCAGAGCCGATCCCAGGGCTGGGTGGCCGTCGCGCGCAGCTCGCGCCAGTCGAGAAAGACATGGCACTGGTAGGCGTGCAGATCGACCGTGAGGCCCTGCTCACCAAGCTGGCCGGCGCGGCGCAGGTATTCGAGGCCGGTGAGCGAGTCGCGGAAGGCGAGAATGGCGGACCGGTCTTCGCTCAAGCCCAACCCCTCGCGCAGCCGCTGCTGGCGCAGGTGGCCGGCGGCCTTGTCGGCATAGGCCGCAGAGAAATCGATGGTTCCCCGCGTTGCGCCGTAGCGGTTGTTGTAGATAACCAGGGCGCGCTCGATGCCATTGCGGTTGGAGTAGGCGAAGACATTCTCGTCTACACGGCCGCCATCCTGATAAAAGTCGTACATCAGGAAGTTGGCGCTCTCGGCAAACAGCCAGCGGCGTTTGAGCAGCGGCGCAACCTCGCGGTCGTGGCGCTCCACGAGCCATGGATTGGGCGTCTCGTCGTAGCGCGGACGCCGGTACTCCATGCCGTACTTCTCGGTGAACCCCTCCACCTGGCCGTGGCCGAACATGGGCAGGCCGGGCAGCGGGGCGATGCGCACGGCAACGCCGAAGCCCTTGTCGCCGGTGCCGAACTGGTCGACCGCGGTGCGCTCATCCGGATTGCTCATGAAGTTCACATAGCGCTTCATGATGTCGGGATCGAACTCGAGAGTGTTCTTGATCACCGCGCGGTACTTGGCGTTTTCCTCGTCGCGCATCATCACCATGAAGGCCGAATTGTAGACCCGATGCATGCCCAGGGTGCGGACAAAGTAGCCCTCCATGAGCCAGAAGGCCTCGGCCAGCAGCAGTGTGCCGGGCACTTCCGCGGCCACCCGATCGACAACCTCGCGCCAGAACTCGTGCGGCATGGCGCGGTCGAACTCGGCATCGCTCATGGCGTATTCGGCGCGCGAGGGGATGGCGCCGCTTGAGCCAGGCCCCGGAAACCAGAGGCGATGGAAGTGGCGCTTGGCCAGGGTCATCGCGGCATCGAAGCGGATGACGGGAAAAAGCCGCGCCACATGCAGGATGGTCTGGATGACCTGCTCGCGCACGGCCGGGTTCAGGTAGTCGAGCTGCGCCGTGTCGTTCCACGGGAAGCTGGTGCCGTCGTTGCCGTGGTAGATGTAGCGGGTGTCGCCGCTGTAGCGGTCGCGGCGGCGGAAGACAACCGCGGCGTCGGTCTGCTCGAAGTAGTGGTCGTCGATCTTGATCTCCACGCGGCCGTCGTGGGAGAGATCGGGGCCGTTGAAGCTGTACGCGGGATAGGGCGAATCGCTGCGGGAGATGAACCACTCGGGATGCTCGATGACCCAGGGCGAGTCGATGCCCATGTGGTTGGGCACCATGTCGCTGGCCAGGCGCACGCCGTGGCGATAGGCGCGGTCGCGCAGGTTTACGTAGGCCGATTCGCCGCCCAGATCCTCGGCAATGGTGTAGTCGAAGAGCGAGTAAGCCGAGGCCACGGCGTCGGCGTTGCCGCAGAGCTGCTTGATGGTCTGCGAGGCGCGGCTGCGCTCCCACACGCCGATCAGCCACAGCGAGTTCATGCCGCGGTCGGCAAGCAGCGCCAGCTCCTCGTCGGGAATCTGGTCCAGGCGATGGATGTTGCGGCCATATTGCCGGCTGAGCTGCGCCAGCCACACGTAAGTGCTCTTGGCGATGAGCACGGTGTTCGGCATCCATGCCGTGTCGGGCGAGAATTTTTCGTACTCGTGGGCCGGATCGCCGAAGGTGGGCACTTCGGCGTGGCTGACAATGGAGGGCCACTGCTGCTCGCCATGCTCACGATGGCGCGCCGCGGCTGCGCGGGCGGCGGCCTCGGCTTTGGCCTGCGCCGCCGGATCGGGCGGGTTGTACAGGGCCCAGATGGCCAGCTCTTCCTCGTGCAGAATTTCGCCGGCCAGCAGCAGAAAGCGCTCGATGCTTTCGCCGAGCAGCGGCTTCCACAGCTTGCGGATTAGCGCCAACTGGTCGCTGAGCGAGGTGGGCGAGTCGACCGCCGGCCTGCGCAGCAGCTCCAGCAGGCTCACCGCGGTTGCGCCCTCCAGCGGAACCAGCGGCCGGGTGGCAAAATACTCCGGCAGTTGCCTGGTGAGCTGGCGATAAACGGTCTTTTCGGCCAGCGATTTTTCTGCGAACAGCTCTTCAAACGGCCGGAAAGCCTGGTTGCGATTGGCCGTCCACAGCAGCAGCAATTCCTCGAGCGCGGCGGCGCGATGCGGTGTGCCTTCGGTCACGCCGGCGAGCCACTGCCCCGGCGTTTCCTCGCCGCGCATCACACTCTGGCCGGGAAACTGCTCCACAAAAGCGAGCAGCAGCTTGTCCAGTTGCTCCGCGCCAACCTGGGCGGAGAACCAGTCGAGCGCGCTGGTCATCACCTCAGGGTCGAACTGCTCGCGGTAACGCGCCATCACCGCGTGGGTGGCCTCGTCAATCAGGCCCATGGCGAAAAGCTGGCCGGCGTGCACGGCCAGCTCCGGGTGCCGGGCAGCATCGCGGACCGTGTTGATGCGATGCGCAAAGGCGCGGCAGGCTGCCATGTCGGCAAAGACAACGTTCCCGGTGTAGGAGAACAGCGTCTCCGTAAACTGGTAGCGTTCCCTGGCGTGCCGCGAAACGTGAAATTCCATCATAGGAAGCTTGCTCCCAAACTCGTTCAGATGCTCAAAACGCAGATGCCGCAGCTCAAGGCGATCCCCGGCCATGCAGGCCGGCTCAACCCCACTCCGGACCGGAACGCGGCCAAAGGGTAAAAGTAACACCACGGGCGGCCCTGGCGCTTGAGCCTGTCATTTCGCCTGCACCTTCAGCGGCCCGGATATGGGCGGCCTGCGAGACCCTATACTTTTTAAAAGCCCTGCACGCTTGCCGAGAGACTCGAAGCCTTTTTAGATGCCGAATCCGCCCCAACCCGATCCTGACACCGACTCGCTGCCCGAGCGCACCGCGCAGCGCTCCATTGCCTACCTGGCAAGCACCTATCCAACGCTGTCGATGACCTTCGTCCTGCGAGAGGTGCGCGGCCTGCGGGCGCTTGGATTCCGCATTGAGACCGCGTCCATCAATCCCGCTGACCGGCCGCATGAGCAGCTGACGAGCGCCGAGCGGGAGGAAGCCGCACGAACCTATTGCGTCAAGTCGGACGGATTTGCGGGCGCGCTGGCCGCGCATGGAAAGACACTGGCCCTCAACTTTGCGGGTTACTGGCGCGGCGCCGCGCTTGCCCTCCGCCTGGGGGGAACGGACCCCGCGCGGCTGCTGCTGCACTGGATGTACCTTACCGAGGCGCTCATGGTGGGCCAGTGGATGCGACGCAACAAGCAGCGCCATCTGCACGTGCATCTGGCGTCGCAGGCGGCCACAGTGGGGCTGTTGGTTCAGAGCGTGTTCCCCGTCGGCTATTCGCTCACCGTGCACGGCCCCGACGAGTTCTACGATGTGCTCGGGCAGCATTTGGCACGGAAGATTGCCGCTGCGGATTTCATGGTGTGCATCAGCAGCTATGCGCGGAGCCAGCTGATGAATCTCTCCTCGCACCAGCACTGGAGCAAGCTGTTTGTGGTGCCCCTGGGCGTGGATCCCGCGCTGTTTTCTCCGCAGCCCGCGCGCCCTGCCAGCGAGCCGTTTCAGATTCTTTGCGTCGGCCGGCTCACACCGGCCAAAGGCCAGCATGTCCTGCTCGATGCGGTCGACCGGCTTGCCGCTGCTGGCCGCCGCGTGCATTTGCACGTTGTGGGCGGCGGGCCCGACGAAGCATCGCTGCGTACGCATGCAGCCCGGCTTGCCCATCCCGAATGCATTGCGTTTGAGGGCGCGGTCAACCAGGACAACGTTCGCACCCTCTACGCCCAGGCGGACGCATTCTGCCTGGCGAGCTTTGCCGAGGGCGTGCCGGTGGTGCTGATGGAAGCCATGGCAATGGGCATTCCGTGCGTCTCGACGACAATTGCGGGGATTCCGGAACTGATCCGCAATGGGATCGACGGACTGCTCGTTGCTCCTGGCGATCACGTTGTGCTGGCGAATGCGTTGGCAATGCTCATTGACGACAACGGCCTGCGCGAGCGGTTGGCGGGCAGCGGGCGCGCACGTGTTCTTGAGCGCTACAACCTGGCGCATAATCTGGAAGCGCTGGCAGCGCTATTCTCCGCACACGTTGCGTCCTGAACGGGCTGCCCGGTTTGGATTGTCACGTGGTCAGGCCGGGCGCGGGCTCCGCTGCAGCCGCTTCGCAAACTCCAACCAAACGCCTTTGAGCCCGAAGACGAAGTAACATTCCGCAGTAAGCATTGCAATGCCCAGTGCGGCCGCAGCGCCCACCATCGCCAATGACCGCTGCATCGCAAAGTGCAGTAACTCCATGCAGACCGGCAGCGACACCAGCATGACCAACCCCAGCTTGAGCACCGGAACCAACGTGATGGATGGATCGCGATCGAAGAGCTTTCTGTTCTCGATATAGATAAAGCCCATCTGCGCCACCTCAGAAACGAGCCAAACCCACATGAAGCCGATCAGGCCGTACCTGATGGTGAACGGCAGGCTCACTGCGATCATGAGGATATTGCCGAAAAACACAATGATCGAAAGCCGCTTGTGCGTGTTGGTGGAGAACTGGAAGAACTGCTTGTGGTCGCGCATGCTCATGGCAGCCGAGATCAGCGCCATGAGCGCATAGATATGCAGATCAAAAAGCAACGGACGGTGCAGCCAGACGCGCACAAGGATAGGCGCGAGCAGATAGGCGCCGAGATTGGCCACGGGGATTCCTGCAAAGACAATCTTCTCCGAGTGATGGAAGATAGAAAGCATCTTCTTCATGTCGCGGGTGGCAAAGCTGAATGTAACTTCCGGCGCGACGGCATTGGTGATGGGACTTAGGAACTGGCGGGCGCTGGAAAGGATGGTTCGGCTGGTACTGAATAACACGACAGCGGAGGGGCCAAGAATCCACTGCAGCATATTTACCGGAACCTGAAAGACAAGGAACTGCTGGGCAAAGATCATGGCAAACATGCCGCTGGGCTTGAGCGTAGCTTTGGCCGTAACCCAGTTGGCGCCCACGAGCCCCATGGGCAACCCACCGAGTTTCGCTTTGAGATCGACAATCGACAGCGCGGTGATTACGACGACGGTAATCAGCTGTCCCAGCGCGAGGACCGGGAACGGCATGTGAAACAGTACCAGGGCGAAGCATGCACAGGTTGCCCCGAAGGCGCGAGCATTGCCCCAGGAGATACCGCGGTGTGTTTTTTCGACAACCATGAAGAGGCCGTTGTAGTAGCCGGCGAGGATGTTGACCATCATCTGCAAGCCGAGGAAAAACGCGGTCCACGCCACATCTGCCGTGGAGATTGTGGACAGGTGCAGCAGTCTCGCCAGCGGAAACAAAAAGACAGTCGAGGTGAGCGCAACCCCGATCGCGATCATGCACAACAGCAGCGCCAGGGTGCTGGCCTGGAGCTCGCGGTACTCGCGCATCTGCTGCCGCTTGTGCAGCATGGTGAGCTCGTTGCTCGCAAAGGTCGTGATTCCGAAGTTCAACGTGGCCAGGTAACTCAAGGTGCCGGAAAGGACGATCCACTCGCCGTACATGGTGACGCCGTAGGAATGGAGGAATGCGGGCGGCAGCAGCAACTGCGTTGCCACCGTCAGCCCCATGCTCGTAACCAATGCGCCAAACATCTTGAGGATTCGCTGAATCATTGTCACCTGAGATAGAGCGGAGTTACTTGCGTCTATTGCGGCCGGGCTTCGTGAGCAACATGATCGACTACGTCCAGCGCCTTCTTGGCAGTAACTTCATAGTTGAATAACTCATCGAAGCAGCGGCGGCTGTTCAGTCGGAACTCATCCCGCTCGTGCTTGCTGAGCGCCTGCCAGCGCTCGAGACTGCTTCGCGCTCCCTCCACCGTGTCGTCGCAGACCAGGCCGGCCCCATAGTTGGCGACCTCACGCCAGATGTTCACCTTATTGGAGATGATGACGGGCAGGCTGCATGCCATGGCCTCGGCAACCACAATGCCGAAGTTCTCCTGGTGCGAGGGCAGAACAAAGACCTCGGCAGCCGCAAGCGCGCCCCACTTAAGCGTGCCCTGGAGCATCCCGGTCCAGGTGATCTTGTCGCTTACGCCAAGGCGCGCCGCGAGCGCCTCAAGCTGCTCGCGCAATCCGACTTGATCCGGCCCGGCAATCACCAGT
>Ga0302267_10003553_pt1 | contig 17870 bp, 16 predicted proteins | sample III_Bog_E1_3_FD_194555 | JGI IMG/M metagenome (GOLD analysis project Ga0302267, IMG submission 194555) | Peat permafrost microbial communities from Stordalen Mire near Abisko, Sweden - III_Bog_E1_3 | ecosystem: Environmental > Terrestrial > Soil > Wetlands > Peat | place: Sweden: Abisko... | reverse complement strand
ATCCAGGGCGGCGAGCAGCGCGCCGACGACGGCGTCCACGCGCCGGGCGAGGCGGGACCGTGGGCCCACACGATGGGCTGCTTCCGCTTCTACGACAACCCCCCGTCGGGGAACGCTCTCGGGCGTTCCCCAGGACGGCCCGTCGGGGAACGCTCTCGGGCGTTCCCCAGGATGACTAAGGTACGAGGACCTCGAGGGCGCCGGGGATCATCTCGATCTCCATCGGCAGCCGCCCCAGGGGCTCGCCGTCGACGTCGAGGAGGAAGCGGTCCGCGATCTCCTCGTTGCGCAGGGCGACCGTGATCTTGTTGCAGCGGAAGTGCTGGACGCCCTCCTTGCCGATGTGATCGCCGCTGTAGATGCGCGTCGACGACTCCACCATGAAGCGCAGCTTGGAGGCGGCGCCCAGGCTGACGACCTCGAAGACGCCGTCGTCGAGCTCGGCCATGGGCGCCACCATCATCCCGCTGCCGAAGAAGCGGCCGTTGCAGATGGCGAGGTTGCGGGTGGTGATCCGCTCCTCCCGGGTCCTGCCCGCGAAGCTCAGCGTGCAGTCGAGCACGCCGATCTCGCTCTTGATCAGGCCCTGCAACGAGGCGCCGAAGTAGGCGAACGTCCCCCCGAGCCCGCGGCTCGCCTGGGCCACCAGCTGATCGACGACGCCGCCGATGCCGACGGAGAGGATGTTGACGAAGAACGAGGTAGCCGGGGCGCCGTCGTGCCCGGAGAACGAGGCGCGCCCGACGTCGAGGCGGCGGGTCTTGCCGCCGGCGATGGCGGCGCAGTAGCGGTCGAGGCGGTGCTCGATGCCGAGGGTGCGGCGGAAGTCGCCGCCGGTGCCCTGGCCGATGACCCCGAGGCGAGGCACCTGGCTCCCCTTCTCGCGCGCCTCCATGAGGCCGTTGACCACCTCGTGGATGGTGCCGTCGCCGCCGACGGCGATGACCCGATCACGCCCCTCGATCGCGGCGTCGCGCGCGAAATCGACGGCGTGCCGCCCCCTCTCCGTGAACACGACGTCGAAGTCGCCGAGCGCCCGCTGCAACGGGACGCGCATCGCGTCGAAGATCTTGCCGGTCTTGCCGCCCCCGGATCGGGGGTTGACGATGAGGAGGGGGCTCTGCGAGGCGCTCTCGGTCATGGGGGTCGGCGGACGATACCGCCTTTTCCCGCGCCGCCGCGAGCCGCGTGAATGGCCCCCCCGGAACACGCAACCGAAGGACCGTGCTTCCCTTCACTCGTACCCAGGCGCTGGCTCTCACCCGGGCGCTGGCCCTCGGGCTGCTCTCGACCGGCTGTGCGCACGGTGGTCAGGACGCACAGACCGCCCGCGGATCGCTGGGTGGCATCGCTGCTGGCACCACCGTCCTGCGGGTCAGCAATCACGTCGGCGCCCCGGGCGAGCTCGACGGGGTCACCATCACCGTCGACGGGGAGGTCATCCCCCTCTCCTCCGTCCCGCCCGACGGCGGCGCCCCGGCGACGGTCGCGTCCCTTCGTCTGGCGCCCGGCCCCCACTCCATCGCCGTCCGCGCCAGGTCGCGATGGGCGGTGCCGGGCAGCGAGGTGATCGTGGTCGGCGCGCAGCAGCCGTTCCTCGTCCAGAGCGGCCCCGCCGCGATCACCATCGACGTGCGCTCCCGCGCCTCCGACCCGACCGGCGAAAGCCCCGTCGCGCTCACGCTCACCATCGTCGGTGGCCGCATGGCCCCGGATTTCGGCGTGGCGCCCTCCGACGACAAGGACGAGCGCTGCGCCGGGCTCCTGCCCATCCCGCGCGCGCTCTGCCGCGCGGCGGTGGACCTCGACGAGGCGACGCGCAAGAACGACGTCGTCGCCGCCCTCTGCGTCCACGACAAGCTGCTCGAGATGCGCAAGCTCGCCATCGTCGGCGAGACGGGGGAGGGCGACAGCCTCCGCACCGCCGAGGCCCTGGTCACCCAGCTCTCCCGCCGGGTCGAGCTGTGCGCCGCCGACATCCTCGCGACCCCTGCGGCGGACGGCCTGACCGTCGTGCCGCCACGGACGAGGTAGGGTCTACGGGCGACCGGCGAGCGCGGCGAGCGCTCCCTCACGCACCTGCGGCGCGATGGCGGCGCCGGCGGCGAGCTCCCGCAGCGCTCGGGTCGCGTCCGGATCCTCGAGGCGGGCGAGCTGGCGGAGCAGGAGCTGCTGCACCGGCGCGAGCCGGGCCTCGCGGAGGCGCAGGGTCTCGGTGAGCTGCTCGACCAGCGAGGACGCGCTGGACGCCGAGGGCCGGGTGTGGGCGTCGGCCTGCACCACGCAGGCGTCGACCGGCCTGCCCAGCGAGATCCGCGCGGCCACGCCGCCGGTCGCGCCGTCGAGGAACGTGATCGTGCCGGCCGCGTCGCAGAGCGCGAAGCCCCCGTGATACGCGGCGCCACCGAGGAAGTCGGCGCCGTGTGCGTGCGCCCAGACCAGCGCGCCCGAGGAGGCGTCGAGACCCAGCGCGACACCCCGGTAGGCGGCGGCGAAGCGGCTGCCCTCGACCGCCATCGTCCCCGTCGTCGTCGGCCGCGCGTAGAGGTTGATCACGTCGGCGTCGGCTTCGCGACGGGTCGAGTCCGTGCCTCGCCGCATCCACGCCGGATCGCCGGGCAAGCCGCCGAGCGGCGCGGGGAGCGCGAGGGTGCTGGCGGCGGCTTGCTCGACGAGCCCGATGCGGTCGTCGAAGCGGGTGAGCGAGGCCTCCCCGGCGAAGACGGCGCCGCCCAGGGTGAAGGCGGAGCTGACGCCGTCGGGGAGGACGAGCCGCGCCCTCTCCTCGCCCGAGAGCAGGTCGTACGCGGAGAGGAAGCGGCCCCGCCAGGGGAAGAACACGGTGTCGCCAGCGACGGCCGGGACGCCGATGTCGGCGGCCGCCTCGATCTGCCGGAGCACGCTGCCGTCGCGCGCCACGGCCAGCACCGCGCTGCCGAAGCCGGTGGCAGGCAGCAGCGAGATCACGGTGGTGGTGCCGTCGTCGCCGGCGCCCCGGATGGTGCTGCCCGACGGGCGTGACCAGAGCAGGGCGCCGGTCGTGGCTTCGAGGGCGAACAGCTCCCCGCCCCCCACGCCGACGACCACCGAGCCCGCGACCGCCGGACGGCCATGGAGCACGTGCGTGAAGGTCCAGGGGGTGCCGCCCCCCAGCGGGACCCCGACGAGGCCGGTCGCGCCGATCACGCCGACCGCGACGTCGGCGCCGAGCGGCACCCGCACCGCGCGAAAGGAGCGCTGAAAGGTGGCCATGCCTGCGCCGTGATCGTCGACCCAGCCCCGATCGAAGGGCGAAGCGTGGGTCTGCCCGCCCCCGCACGCGCTCGCCACGACCGTGGCCACGAGGCTCAGCCGCGCGGTGGCCGAGGGGAATCGGGGCGCTTTGGTGGGCGCCGCGACCCCCACGCGGTGGAGCAGGCGGACGAGCGTTCGCATTGGATTCCCGGGAGGTCCGCAGCTCTAGCGCGCCCCGGGCCAGGCGAGAAGCTCGCCTCGGGGGCGGGAGCCCCGTATGCTCGCGGTCGCCGATGGAGCTGCCCGAGCTGCCCAAGCACGCCCTCGCGCTCGTCGAGGAGCGCCCTTCGCTCGACCCGCCCGGCTTCCTCCGGCTCAAGCGGATGATCTTGCGGGTGGCGTTCGCGGACGGAACCACCAGCGAGCCCTTCGAGTACGACGCCATCGATCGCGCCCGGATCGACGCCGTGGTCATCGCCGCGCACTACCGTGGCGCGGACGGGCGGCGACGGGTCTACCTGCGCTCGTGCCTGCGGCCCCCGGTGGCCATGCGCGGTCGCGAGCGGAGCCCGATCGTCGAGAGCGAGACCCTCGGCGCGCTCTGGGAGCTGCCGGCCGGCTTGGTCGAGGCGGACGAGCAGACGCTCGAGGGCCTGCGCCGCTGCGCTGCCCGCGAGCTGCTCGAAGAGGTGGGCGTCGCCGTCTCGCCCGACGCCCTCCGTGAGCTGGGGCCGAGCGGGTTCCCCGCGCCGGGCGTGATCGCGGAGCGCCACTTCTTCTTCCACGTCGAGATCGATCCCGCTCGGGTCCAGGTGCCCACCGAGGACGGGTCCCCCCTGGAGCGGCACGCCCGGGTGGTCTCGGTGGATCTGGAGCACGCCCTCGGGCTGACCCGGACCGGTGCCCTCCAGGACGAGAAGACGGAGCTCGCCCTGCGCCGCCTCGCGGAGCTGGGCTGAACATGACGGGAACCCGCGTCCTCCTCACCGGCCGGCCCCTGCGCGTGGCCCTGGTCTTCAAGCGGTCCGCGTGGCGCATCTACGTCGAGGAGCGCCACGACGAGCGCCTCACCGAGCTGGCCGCCGCCGGGGACGAGACGGTCGCTCCCCTCAAGGCCTCGCACGAGGCCCACGTCCGCACCGTGCGCGAGGTGAAGGAGGCGCTCACCGCCGTCGGCGCCCACCTCGCCGCCGAGCGACTGGCGGGGGAGCCGTTCGACTCCAGCGGGCTCGATCTGGTGGTGACCGTCGGCGGGGACGGCACGCTGCTCGCCGCGTCGCACTACGTCGCCGACACCCCGGTGCTGGCCATCAACAGCGCCCCCTCGCACTCGGTGGGCTTCTTCTCCGGGGCCCGCAGCGGCGAGGCGCTCGAGGCGCTCCGCGGCGCCATGCGCGGCTCGCTGCGGCGCACGGTGCTGACGCGCATGACGGTGTCGATCAACGGTCAGGTGATAGCGGCGCGGGTGCTCAACGACGCGCTCTTCTGCCACGCGTCACCCGCGGCCACCTCGCGCTACCTGGTCCGGCTCGGCGAGGTCGAGGAGCAGCAGAAGTCGAGCGGCTTCTGGATCGGGCCCGCCGCAGGCTCCACGGCGGCGCAGCGCTCCGCGGGCGGTCGCGTGCTGCCGCTGACCTCGCAGCAGCTCCAGCTCGTCGTGCGCGAGCCCTACACCCCCCACGGCGAGAGCTACCAGCTCCGCCAGGCGCGCCTCCCACCCGGCGAGACGCTGCGGGTACGCAGCAAGATGCACGACGCCCGCATCTTCTTCGACGGCCCCGACCAGTCGACGGACGTCGGCTACGGCGACGTGCTCGAGTTCACCCAGGCGCCGCAGTCGCTGACGGTGCTGGGGATCTCCTCGCGGCGGAAGTGGGGCTGACCCGGGAAGCTCAGAAGCTCCCCGAGGCGCCGACGCTCATCCCCGAGAGCGCTCCGACGCCCACCCCATCGGGGGCCGCCGACCCGATCCATGGCGAGACGTGCGCCCCCTGGGCAGCGGCGTCGGATTTGCTCTCGGGCGGGCCACCCGGCGCCACGACGAGGAGCACGATGCCGGTCAGGGCCAGCGCGCCGCCGCCGATGAACGCGGCGGTGGAGACGTTGCCGTAGGTCCGGGAGCGGCTGATGTCGTCAATGGCCGCCGCCGAGCAGACATTGCCAACGCAGTTCGCGCGGGCGGAGGACGTGGCCGAGAAGGCGAGCCCGCCGAAGATGCCCCCCGCGAGCAACCCGGCGGCGCCCAGCGTCGTCACCACCGCACCCGGCGCCCGTGATCCCGTCCTGCTGTCGACCCCCGCGACCGCGACCGCGACCGGCGCGAGCCTGGCCAGCCGGAGCGCGACCCGCGCGTGCTCGCCCTCGGCGACGTGGACGTCCTTCTCGGCGGCGATGAAGTCGTCCGCCGCCGCGCTGACGGTGTGATCTCCGGGGTCGATGGCGAGGTCCGTCCCCCCCTCGACCTCGACCGCGTCGATGCGCAGGGTGACGCTCGCGTCCGCCGCGCCCGTGACCCGCACCTTGATCGTGGCCAGGCGCGGCGCGAGCTCGGCCAGCAGCTTCTTCGCCGCCTCGCGCGCCTTCCTCGCGGGCGGCGCGCTCTCGGTGCCCTCGGCGAGGCGCGCGAGGGTCTTGCTCGCCTCGAGGAGCTTGCCACCACCGATCTGGGCCTGGGCGAGATCGAGAGCCAGCGCGGGGCTGGGGTCGAGCCGATGGGCTTTCTTCAGCGCGACCACCGCCTGGGACCAGCGCTTGTCCTTCAGCGCCTTCCTCCCGTCGACGGCGAGCGCCTTGGCTTCGGCGCGATCGCCGGCGCTCGGGGTGGCGCGCGCGAGGGTCGACACCGAGAGCAGCGCGGCGAGCGCCGCTGCGGTGACCGAGACGTGAAGAGGGCGCATCGTGGGGGGATGCTACCGCGGCCCGCCCGGGCGCGGGGCCCACGCGATGCCATGCCCTGGCCTTTCGTCAAGGCTGTCTTTTTGCGGTCGGAGCGCTGGCCGCATCGGCGTGCTCAGGCGCCCTGGGCGGGCCCTCAAATCAGCACGCGCCGGGCTGCTCGACGCGACCGAGGACGCGATGCTGTGATGCCGGCGGAGCGGCTGGGCTAGGATCCCCGGTCCGTCGTGCTGCTCCTCAGGCTCCTCCGCTCCCTCTACGCCTTCGGCATCATCCTCTCGAGCTACCTCGTCCAGCTCGGCCTCGGTCGCCTCTTCGGCAGGGTGGCTGCGGACGGCGGCCGGGAGCTGCCCGAGTGGCTGAAGGCGCGGCGGAAGCGCGTCGACCTCACCAACGCGCGGCGCCTCTTGCGCGCCATGCTCCGGCTGCGCGGCGTGTTCATCAAGCTCGGGCAGGTGCTCTCGATCATGGGCGGCTTCCTCCCGCGCGTGTACGGCAAGGAGCTCGAACAGCTCCAGGACCAGGTCCCGCCCCACCCCTTCTCGGACCTCGCGGCGGCCCTGCGGAAGAGCTTCGGCAAGGGCCCGGACGAGCTGTTCGCCCGCATCGAGCGCGAGCCTCTCGCGGCGGCGTCGCTCGGGCAGGTCCACGTCGCCCACCTCGCCGACGGGCGCAAGGTCGCGGTCAAGTTCCTCTACCCCAACATCCGCGCCATGATCGCGGTGGACATGCGCGTGCTCATGCTCGCGATCAAGGTCTACCAGCGCTTCGTCCCGGTCGCGAAGATCGAGCGCGTCCACGAGCAGCTCGTCGACATGCTCCGGCGCGAGACCGACTACCTCCACGAGGCCGAGTGCATGCGCCGGATGGCGGAGAACTTCAAGGGCGACACGGGGGTGGCGTTCCCGCAGCCGATCGCCGAGCTGACCACCCGCGACGTCCTCACCATGACGTTCATGGAGGGCACCAAGATCACCCACCGGGCCGAGCTCGAGGCCGCCGGCGTCCGCATGAGCGACGTCGCGGTCCGCCTGGTGCAGGCGTTCTACAAGATGCTCTTCGTCGATCGCTTCTTCCACGCCGACCCGCACCCGGGGAACTTCCTGATCGAGACGCGCGGCGCCGAGGAGAGCGGCGGCTTCCGCCTGGTGGTGCTCGACTTCGGCGCCGTCTGCGCAGCCCGGGACGAGCTCATCGACGGCATGCTCGACGTCCTCCAGGGCTACTTCACCGAGGACGACGCCGGCGTGCTGCGAGGCTTCCGCCGCATGGGCTTCGTCGCCGAGGGCGGCAACGAGCCGCTGCTGGAGCGGACGGTGAAGGCCTACTTCGCCAAGCTCCTCAAGATCAAGGACCGGACCCCGGCGGCGCTGATGCGGCAGCGCCCCGATCAGCTGGAGAAGCTCGTCGACCCCGAGGTCGAGCGCGGCGAGCTCCAGGAGCTGATGCGCTCGTTCGAGTACCCGGAGGACTGGTTCTACGTGGAGCGCGCCTGCGTCCTGATGTTCTGGCTCGCCGCCCAGCTCGACCCGGAGCTCGACACCATGACCGCCGGCTTCCCCTACGTTATGCCGCTCGTCGTCCAGCGCGCCGCCGCGCGGGTGGCGGCGGAGCCTGCGAGCTCGGGGTCGGCTCAGCCCTGAGCCCGGGGGTTTGGGGGCGGAGCCCCCATCGTTGAGGCCATCAGCTCGGCGACCAGGGGCGCGTAGCTGCGGTCGCGATCGGCCCGGATCTCGGCCATCAGCGCGAGGAGCGGCTCGATGCGGCCGTCCTTGAGCTTGGCGAAGTTGCAGTGCGCGGAGTCGAGGCGCTCCGGGCCGATGCTGGGGATGGGCTCCCCTCGCGCGGGCAGGGGAGCGAAGACCGTCCCACCCTCGTGCATCCCCTCGGGGATGAGCTGGATGAAGGGATCGGGCGCCCGGCGCAGCACGCCCACGAGGCGGTGCGGGTCGACGGGATCGCCGGCCAGGTCGGGGTGGAAGGTGGCCATCACCGGCGGGTCGGGGAGCGCCTTCTTGAGGGCCTGGGCCAGCCGACCGGCGAAGCGCTCGAAGATCGACGAGGGGGGGCGGATCAGGGGGAAGACCACGTGGATGACCGGGTTTCCCGCGGCGCGGATGGCGCCGACGACGGCGTCGAGATCGGGCTCGCCCGGATCGAGCATGGCGACGAAGGCGCCGAAGCCCGTGTCGACGTCGCGGAGGAAGGGGCAGAGCCCGTTGGCCGCGACGACCTCGGCGGCGTAGCGCCGGTGGACGCGATGGACCTCGGGGGCGAAGCGGGCCGCCGCGGGATGACCAGCCAGCGGGCCGCAGATCAGAGGAGCGGGAGGAGCCATCGGGACGACGGAAATAGCACGCGCGGCCGGCGCGAGGGGGAACGCTGCGGGGGCCCCGGGGGACCGGCCGTCGGCCGTTGCATTCTCGCGCTCGGCTCCCTAGCCTGAACGCCTGAGCCCGCTGCTTCTGGGCCGGCTCAGAAAGCGGAACCCCGGAAGGTTGGCGCCGACCGGGGCTCCTGGCTTGCACCCCGCACAACCGGAGTACACGTTGAAGAGACAATTGCGCAGTGCGCCTTCGGGCGCAAATAAACGCGCGCGCGCCCCCCTCGGCCGCGCTGTCGAGCAGCCCCCGGCGGACCCCCTCGAGCCCGTCCCCGGCGAGCCGGAGCCTCCGGTCGAGCTGGGGGGTGCCCCCCGCCCCCCGGTCACGCTGGGGGGTACCCCCAGACCCCCGGGTTCCCCGACCCCGCTCATCTTCGCGGCGCTCGACGGCCCGGAGATCTGGCTGGTCACCGCCCGCTCGTCGCTCCTCGACATCCTCGGCGCCGCGCGCGAGGGGGCGCGGCGTCCGCACAAGCGGGTCCTCTCGCGCGCCGAGATCCGTCGCCAGTCACGCGAAGCGTTCACCGCCGCGTCTGCGCTCCTCGACGAAGCGGCGCAGGCCCTCCGCGTCGCCGCGCCGCTGGTGATCAGCCAGCGAACATCTTCTCGATGATCGTGGCCGACCCGGCGCCCTGGAGGATGTCCTCCAGGGCGTCGAAGGTCGCCGTCGGAACGCGCGCTTCCCTGGCGAACTGGACGATGCGGGGGATCAAGGCGATGGCCTCGACCCGGAGCTTCGCCTCGGCGATCGCCTCGTCGAGGGTGCGGCCGCGGGCCAGGGCGCGCCCGAGCACCACCTCGGGGCGGTCCTGGAGGCGGATCGAGGCGAGCAGATCCCCGTAGCCGCCCAGCCCGAGCATGGTCCGCTCGTCGGCGCCGGCCGTCGCGGCGAGGCGCGCGGCCTCGTCGACGCCGCGGGAGATCAGGGCCGCGAGCAGCCCGGGCCCGGCGCCCGCCTGATCAGCGAAGCCGACGCCGATGGACAGGCAGCCGACGAGCGCCGACGCCCACTCCAGCCCGCGCAGGTCGGGCGTGCCATAGACGCGCAGCGCGCTGTGCTGGAACGCGGTCGTCACCGCGGCGAGCACCTCCGGGTAGTGCGAGCCGCACACCATCGCCGAGGGGCGCCCCTCGATGAGCTCGCTCGCCTGGACCGGCCCGCCGAGCGCGCCGAGGCGCCGCACGGGCGTCTCGCTGCGGAGGATGTCCGAGACCGTCTCGAAGCGGTCCACCGAGAGGCCGCGGATGCCGTGGACCACCAGGTGCGAGCCGTCCAGGTGGTCGCCGAGGGCGCGCGCCACCTCGCGCGCGACGGTCGAGGGCACCGCGATCACCACGAGGCGCGCCCGCGCCACCTCGGCGTAGTCCCCGGTGGTGCGGACCTGCGCCTTGGCGTGGCTCGACTCGCGCCGCGAGTACAGCGTCACGTCGGACCCGGCGCGGCTCGCCGCGAGCGCCAGGGCCACGCCCCAGGGGCCGCCGCCGACGACGCCCACGGCGGGCTTCTGCGAAGTGCCGGGGGCGCTCACGAGGCACCTCCCGTGGCGGCCGCGCCGCGGACGGTGGTCGCGGGAGCGCGCGGCAGGCCCGGCGGTGCGATGACGTCCCAGGCGAGGCCGTGGCCGGCGAGGCGGTTCTGGTAATAGAAGAGCAGGTTGGTGTCGCAGAGCGTGATCCCCGCCGGCCCGGAGCGCAGCACCGGTTGGGGGTGATAGCTGGCGAAGGCGCGCAGCGCGCCCTCGACGATGTCGCCGCCGGAGGCGTGCCGGATCGCGTCGCCGACGCGGACGCCCCCTTCGCGCTCGAGCGCGAGGAGGGTGTCGCGGAGGTGGACCGCGTCGCGGGCGAGGTCGTCGCGCGGGATGGTCACCGCCTCGCGCTGACGGAGCACCGTGAACAGATCGGCGGCGGGCGACGAGGAGCGCAGCCGGGCGAAGCAGGCGGCCGCGGTGAGGTGGGTCGCCATCACCACCGTGTCGCGCTCGTACGCGCGGCAGATCTCCTCGCCCAGCTCGCGGGTGTACTGGGCGTCGCGGGCGTGGTCGATGGTCACCTCGCCGCGGGCGTTCTTGACGTAGCTCGCGGGGTCGACGGGGCGGCCGCGGCCGTCGTGGGAGACCCCGTCGTCATCGACGCGGTTGCCGAACGGATCGACCGGCTCGGAGAAGCGGATGACCACGGCGCCGTGCATGCCGAGGAGCTTCTTCATGAACGAGCCGACCCGGGCGAGGCGCGTCGACTCGTCGTCGTCGATGATGAACCGGCCCTTGCCGGCCTCGGAGAGAAAATCGGCGATCAGCGTCTCGGCCTCGAGCGTGATCAGGTAGTTGATGGTCGCCGGGACGAAGAAGATGCGCCGCTCCTGCCCCGCGATGAGGGTGCGCGCGTACGCCTCCATGGCGCTGCCGACGAGCCCGAGCTTGAGCCGCCGCTCCACGCCGCCCGATCGCGAGCGCGTGCCCCCGGGGAAGAAGAGCGAGTGGTAGCCGCGCTCGAGGAGCACGCACGAGTACGTCTTGAGCACGTCCTTGTAGAGGTTGTGCTTGATGCGCCGGTCGACGCGGTAGGCGCCGAGGTTGTGCATGAAGAACGAGAGCAGCGGGTTGGTGAAGAGGTTCTTGCCCGCGCCGTAGGTGGCGGGGGGGAGCCCGGCGCGCTCCAGCGCGTACCCGAAGACGATCGAGTCCATGTTGGAGAGGTGGGTCGGCACGTAGACCGCGGTGCCACGCCGCACCAGGCGCTGGAGCTTCGAAAGCGGGCCCTCGACCAGGACCTTGTCGGCGAGCGCGTCGAGGCTGATGATCTTGGAAGGCGTGCGCGCCATGCTGGCGAAGGTGCTGGGGGCGAGGAGCGCGGTCACCAGCGGGGGCATCAGCCGCGTCGCCACCTGGAAGACGCGGGGGTCGAAGTTGCCGGCCACGTCCCACCCGTAGCGCTCGCACAGCTCGCGCAGCTGCGCGCGCCGGTCGGCGTCGCTGGTGCGGGCGAGGCCGCGCGCCAGCTTCTGCCACTCCGCCAGCTCGCGCTGATCGGCCGCTCGCCGCGAGCCCTCGAGCCGCTTGGTCTCGTGGTAGGCGGCGTCGTTGAGGGCGAGGAGGGGATCCTTGGTGCCGAGCATGACGCGGTCGATCACCGTCCGCACGATGTCGGCGCGCGCGTCGTTGAACCCGAAGATAGGGGCGTCGCTTACCATCGCGCGCCAGGCTACCAGCACGCGGCCGCGCTGCGCGCCGGGATCGCGCCGTCAGGCCGCCGTCTTGTGCTCCACCTCCGCCAGGCTCGCCTGGAGCGTCCCGAGCAGGTCCCCCGCGGGCGCGGGCTCCAGCTCCGGCGCCGCGGCGGGCTCCGCGCCCTCCGCCTTGTGCTGGAGGTAGGCGAGGATCTTCTCGCGGCGCTCGTCCCGGTAGCGCTCCGGCTGGAAGTGGCCATCGAGAACCCCGATCAGCCTCTCGGCGAGCGCCAGCTCCCGGTCGTCCAGCGGCACCTCGGCGCGGGCGGGCCCCGGGATGCCGACGGCGGGGAGGATCTCGTCGGCGTAGCCGAGCGTGGTGAGGGCGAGCAAGCGGCCCTCCGCGTCGCTGGCCGCGCGGATGAGGCAGAGGTGCTGTCGCGCCCGCATGGTGAGGCGGGCGACGGCCGCGCGGCCGAGCCCCGCCATCGCGGCGGAGAGCAAGGCATAGGGGCGCGCCGCCTCCGCCTCGGGGACCAGCCAGTAGGTCTGGCCGTAGAAGATCGGATCGACCTCGCGCGGATCGACGAACGCCACCATCTCGATGGCGCGGGACGCCGCCGGATCGAGGGCGCGGAGCTCGTCGCTGGAGAGGGTGATCCATTGACCGCGCGCCACCTCGACGCCCTTGACGATGTGCTCGCGGGGGACCGCCGCGCCGTCGAGCGAGCAGACCGCGCGGTGGTGGATGCGGCCGCCGTCCTGATCGTGGAGCTCGTGGAGGAGCACCCCCCTCGCCGCGACCGCGCGCTGGAGGCTCACCGGGATGTTGACGAGCCCGAAGGCGAGCGTCCCCTTCCAGGCAGCGCGGGGCCTGGGCGGGCTCTCGCGAGAGCGGCGGGTGCGGGCCATGAAAGCCTGCCAAGCAAGGCGTGCGCCCGGACGACTGGGAGGGGCCTGCTCAGCCCGGTGCCGGCGCCCGCTCGGCTGCTCAACAAGCTCTCAGCGGAAGGTGTCCTTGGCCTGGCGCACCGCGGCGAACACCTCCACGGCACTGGCCCCCGGGAACCGCCGCGCCACGGCGGGCTCGCTGCAGCGCAGGAAGGGGTTGGTGGCGAGCTCCTCCCCGATCGTGGAGGGCACGGTCACCTCGCCGCGGGCGCGCGCGGCGGTGACCCGCTCCAGCTTGGCGGCCGCCGCGTGGTTGTCGGGCTCGACGTGGACGGCGAAGCGCAGGTTGGCGGCGGTGTACTCGTGGCCGCAGAACACGCGGGTCGCCGCCGGCAAGCGGCCGAGCTTGTCGGCGAGAGAGTGGTACATCATCGCCGGCGTGCCCTCGAAGAGGCGCCCGCAGCCGGCGACGAAGAGCGTGTCGCCCGTGAAGACGGCGTCCTCGACGCAGTAGGCGACCGCGCCGGTGGTGTGCCCGGGCACGTGGATCGGATCGAGCTCGAGGCCCGCGACGCGGAAGCGCCTGCCCTCCACCACGGAGTCGGTCTGGGCGGGGACGCGGCCCTGATCGCTCTCGTGCGCGTACACCGGGAGCGCGCCGTAGCGGGCGCGCAGGCCCTCGTTGCCGCCGACGTGATCGGGGTGGTGGTGGGTGTTGACGATGGCCACGGGCCGGAGGCCCTCGCGCTCGAGGGCAGCGATCACGGGCTCGGCCTCGGAGGGATCGACGACGAACGCCTCCGCGCCGGCCGCGCCGTCTCCGGCGGCGACCAGGTAGGCGTAGTTGTCGCTGAGGCAGGGGACGGGGATGACGCGCATGCGCGGCATGCTAGTGCCCGCGGCGGTGTCGCTCAATCCTCGATCACGCCGAGCAGCGTCGACAGGATCTCGGCCTGCATGAGCAGCGCGGGATCGTGCTGCGCCTGCCCGAGCTCGGCCAGCGAGCTGGCCTGGAGCCCGGCGATGCGGCGGACCCCGCCGGGCCGGTCGACCTCGCTGCCGAGGAAGGCGCGGTGGAGGCGGCGCACCATGGCCAGCGCCGAGGCGTAGGCGATCACGTCGCCGTGGCGGGCCCGCGAGATCTCCTCCACGTCGGCCGAGTAGCGGCAGCGGATGCTGGCGTGGGCGGTCTCCGTGCGGCCGCTGGCGACGTCGCGGTAGGTGGCGGTCACGGTGAGCTCCAGGGGCTCGCCGGGGACCCAGGGCGGGAGCACCACCCGCGCCACCTCGGTGCGGGCCTCGCCCGCGAAGACCTGGCCGAGCGAGAGGTGATCGGCGTCGAGGCCGAGCGCGGTGTCGCCGCCGGAGACCTCGATCATCCGGGCCGGCGCCGGCACCGACGAGGTGGAGAGGGTGACGTCGTCGAGCACCACGTCGCCCGGCGGCGGGACGGCGTGATCGACCACCTCCTTGCGATCGTCGAGCGAGCCGGTCGCTCCCGCGCGGCTGGCCCCGAGCGCCGCCAGGGCGCCCGGGTCGACGTGATCGGTCGACGCCCCCACCAGCTCGATCCCGCCGGCGACGAGCTGCTGGACCTCCTGCGCGAGGCGGGCCCCGCCCTGCGCCACGCCGGTGCCGTCGGTGAGCACCAGGACCTCGCGCACGGTGGTGCTGGCTCCCGGCGTCGGTGCCCCGATCCAGGCGCGCGCCAGCGCCAGCGCCCCGGCGAGGTCGCGCGAGGCAGCCTGCTGCGAGCGGGCGTGATCGGTCTGCCCGAGGAGCCGCTCCACCGCGGCGTGGAAGAGCGTGTGGTGCGAGCCGGGCAGGAGCGGCAGCACCGCCCGCGCCTGGGGGTTGGGGGGCGAGGGCCCCCCTCGTGACGACGTGGCGTCGATGATCCCGACGCGGTCGGCCGCGCCCAGGTTGTCGAGCGCGATGTCGGCGAGCGCCGCGGTGTCGACGCCGGTGCCATCGACCACGATGGCCAGGCGCAGGGCCGGGCGCACCGAGGACGCGGCGGCCGGGAAGGCGGCGACGGGCGCGATGGCGTCCATGCGCAGGAGGATCTCACCGCCCCAGGAGGGAATGAGCACGTCGCTCGAGCGCAGCACCACCGCGAGCCCGGGGCCCTGCACGGCGACCGGCGTTGACGTCTTGCGCCACACCCCGTCGGAGGGCATCAGGAAGCCCGTCGCCGGGCGCCACGCCTCGGAGCTGCTGCGCCGCACGAACGGCCGCGGGATCTCGGCGCGATCGAGGAACTCGACGCCGTTGGCGGTGATCACCGAGGCGCCGTGCGCGCCCTTCTCCTGGAAGACGAGCTGCCCGTCGCGGCTCAGCATCGGCGTGCTGCACCCCGCCTCGAGGGCGAGCGCGAGCACCGCCACGGCGGCGAAGACGGATCGACAGGACGGGAGGCCCGAGAGCAGCATGGGACACCTACCGCCGCGAGGATACCAGGCGGACGGCCTGGCGCCTCCCGCATCGACGCGCCCCGACGCGGTTCTCCCCCGGACCGGGCGCGAACGACCCGCTCGACGGGGCGCGGTGACGCGGGGCCGGCGCCGTGCCAGACCTGACGCCGATGTCAGGCGCCCCCTGTTTCCGGATCGGCGCGGACGAGAACGGCCTCGGCCCGCGCCTCGGTCCGATGGTGGTCACCGCGGTCCTCGCCCGGGTCACCCCCGACGGCGCGCGCCTGATGGGCCGCAAGGCGCGGGGCGCCCTGGCCGAGCGCCTCGGCGACTCCAAGGCGATGATCGCCCACGGCGACGTCGCCCTCGGCGAGGCGTGGGCCCGCGCCCTGGCCGAGCGCGGCTGCGGTCGCGTCCCCTACGCCGGCGGCCCCGGCGCCACCCCCGACGAGCTCCTCGACGCCGTCGCCGCCGACGATCGCGCCACCCTCCGCGCCCCCTGTCCGGGCCACGTCGAGGCGCAGTGCTGGTCGCCCGCGGGCGAAGCGTTCGTGGCCCCCGACGCCATGGTCGCCGCCGTCGCCGCCGATCTCGATCGCCTGGCCAAGAAGGGCGTCGAGCTCCTGGCGGTGCGCTCGGTGATCCTCTGCGCCCGGCGCATGAACGAGGGCCTCGACGCCGGCAAGAGCCGCTTCTCCGTCGACCTGCACGCCATGGAGCGCCTCGTCCTCGAGCTGCGCGCCGTCGCCGGCGCCGAGGTGACCGCGGTCTGCGGCAAGGTCGGCGGCTTCGGCAAGTACGGCCCCGCGTTCGGCCCGCTCGGCGGCCGCCTCCACAACGTCCTCGAGGAGGGCCGCCCCCGCAGCGCCTATCACTTCCCCGGCGTCGGCGAGATCGCCTTCGTGCGCGACGCCGACGCCACCGATCTCGGCGTGGCCATGGCCTCGATGGTCGGCAAGTACGTGCGCGAGGCGCTGATGGCCCGCGTCGTCCGCTTCTACCGCACCGAGCAGCCGGAGCTCCCCGACGCCAGCGGCTACTACGATCCGGTCACCACCGTGTTCATGCAAGGAAGCTCCCTCTCCCGCGCCCGCCGCGACGTGCCCGACCGCTGCTTCGAGCGCCGCGGCGCCGCCCCCAGGTCATGAGCGGGGCGCGGGCCCCCAGTCGCATCCTCACCGGCCCCGTCGGCTGGGAGGTGCTCCGCTTCGGCGCGCCCATCGCCCTCGGGATGGGCCTCCAGACCACCTTCAACCTCGTCGACGCCTACGTCATCGGCCGCCTCGAGCCCGGCGTGGCGGGCCCGGCGCTCGGCGCGCTCGGCATCTGCGACCAGCTCTCGGCCCTCGGCACCATCTTCAGCTACGGCCTCACCACGGCCTCGACCGCGCTCCTCGCCCAGGCCTACGGCCGCAAGGATCGCGAGGGGATCCAGCGGCTGGTGTGGCAGTCGCTGCTCGCGGTGGCGACGGTCTCGGTGGTGTTCGGGCTGATCTCGGTGGCCTTCGCGGAGCCCATCCTGACCCGGGTGGTCGGGGCCAAGGGCGCGGTCGCGGCGCTCGGCACCGCCTACCTGCGCGTCAACGCGGGCGGCGCCTTCGCGATGTTCTTCCTCCTCCAGCTCACCGGCATCCAGCGCGCTCTGGGCTCGTCGAAGACGCCGGCCGCCCTGCTGGTGCTCGCCAACGTCCTCAACCTCTTCCTCGCCGTGCTCCTGGTCTACGGGCCGGGGCCGGCGCCGCCGGTGTTCTCGTGGGGGCCGCCCCTCGCCGCGGCCTTGCACCTGCCGCGGATGGAGCTCCAGGGCGCCGCCTGGGCCACCGTCATCGCCCGCGTCGCCACGCTGATCCCGGTGGTCTACCTGCTCGTCCGCCGCTTCGACGTCTTCGCCCGCGCACGCATGGGCGGCCCCGATCGCCCGACGCTGAGCACCATCTGGACCATCGCCTGGCCCTCCAGCACCCAGCTCGTGCTGCGCATCGTGGCCATGCTCGTCACCAACTCGCTGGTGGCGCGCGCGTTCACCACCGCCGCCGACACCAGCGCGACCACGGCGCTGGGCATCGTCTTCCGCATGGAGATGATGGCGCTCTTCGTGGCGATGGGGTGGGGGAGCGCGGCGCAGACCTTCGTCGGGCAGAACCTTGGCGCGGGCGCGGAGGGGCGGGCGCGGCAGGCCGGCTGGGCGGCCGCGGCCTTCAACGCGGTGGTGATGGTGGCGGTGGCGATCGCGTTCCGGAAGGCGGCGGGGCCGATCATCACCTTCTTCGACGACGACCCGGAGGTGGTGGCGATCGCGGTCGGCTACGTGGGCATCGTGGCGTGGAGCTACCTGGGGCTCGGGACCGGGGTGGTGCTGGGCAACGCGATCACCGGGGCGGGCGCGACGCGGACGACGTTGCTGACGGACCTGGTGGTGATCGTGGCGGTGCAGCTCCCCGCGAGCCTGGCGGCGGTGCTGGCGCCAGGGGCGACGCTGGGGCGGCTCTGGGCGGCGGTGGCGGCGACGTATGCGGTGTCGGGGGTGGCGTACGTGGGGGTGTTCGGGCTGGTGCGGTGGGCGAGGGCGGCCGGCGAGATGCGCGGGGCACGCGGCTAGGGTTCTGGTTCTCTGCTCCGACGTGGCGAGCGCGGCCGCCAGCCCGTCGCGCCGGCGATGATCCCTGGCGAGGGCGACCGCCAGCCCGTCCTGCGGGAGAAGATCCCTGGCGAGGGCGGCCGCCAGTCCGTCGCGCTGACGATGATCCCTGGCGAGGGCGACCGCCACCCCGTCCGGCGAGAAGAGAGCCCTGGCGAGGGCGACCGCCAGCCCGTCCGGCGAGAAGAGAGCCCTGGCGAGGGCGACCGCCAGCCCGTCCGGCGAGAAGAGATCCCTGGCGAGGGC
>Ga0302267_10003511_pt1 | contig 17995 bp, 10 predicted proteins | sample III_Bog_E1_3_FD_194555 | JGI IMG/M metagenome (GOLD analysis project Ga0302267, IMG submission 194555) | Peat permafrost microbial communities from Stordalen Mire near Abisko, Sweden - III_Bog_E1_3 | ecosystem: Environmental > Terrestrial > Soil > Wetlands > Peat | place: Sweden: Abisko... | reverse complement strand
TCCTGGCGGGTGATCGATACATGCTGTGGAGGACGGCCGCGACCCATTCCATAAGAATGCCAGGGTTTGCTTTTTATTGATCGTATTTCAGGGATGTTGGGCTAGGACAGCGCTGGGTGGAACCTATGCCTGAAAAGGCTCATCATTTTGTTAAAAATTTTGCCTTGTTTTTTTAACCGTTACGGCTCACCGTTCTGCCATGTCATCCTTGCCCGACACCCAGCCCGGAAAGCCTTCCCGACCGTCAGGGCAGGTCGGCCCCAGTCGGGCCCCAATCAGTAAACGACTCGCTCAGCGTGTCATCCGGCAATCGCGGATGGACCCAGGAGTGGTGTTTACGCCCTTTGACTTCCTGGACCTGGGCACGCCCCATAGCGTTGGCATGGCCCTGATGAGACTGGTCCGCGCTGGCAGCCTTCGGAGTCTTGCCCGCGGCCTCTATGACGTGCCCCGCACCCATCCTCTGCTTGGAGAGCTTCTACCCACCGCCGAGGCCATCGCCCAGGCGCTGGCGCGCAGGGATGGCGCCAAGCTCCAACCCACGGAAGCCATGGCGGCCAATCTCCTGGGACTTTCAGAACAGGTGCCGGTCAAGGCAGTGTTCCTCACGGATGGGCCCGCGCACCTCGTGACGGTGGGCCCACTGACAGTCCAACTCAAACAGCGTCCACTTCGGCAGGTGGGCAGCGCGGCCTCCACGAGCAGCCTGGTTTTCTCCGCCCTTCGCAGCCTGGGTCGGGACCACGTCACCCTGGAGCGTGTCACCCACCTCCGGAGCGCCCTCAAGCCGAAGGATCGCAAGCGCCTGTTGAAGGATCTTCCGCTCGCCCCTGCCTGGATGCATCCATTTCTCCGCCACATCGCCGGGGAGGAAGCATGACCGCCTTTGCCCAGCTTCCTGGCTCCGAGCGTCGGCTCATCATTGACCAGATTGCCGCCCGGCGCGGCATCCTCCCGGTGATCGTCGAGAAGGATTTCTGGGTTTGTTGGGTTCTGGGAAAAATCTACGCCACCCCGGCCATGGCCCCCCACGTGGTCTTCAAGGGTGGCACTTCCTTGTCCAAGGTGTTCGGCGTCATCGACCGCTTTTCCGAGGATGCTGACTTGTCAGTGACGCCGGCCTCCTTGGGATTCCTCGACGGCGACCTGGATGATGCACCCTCCGCCACCCAGCGCCTCAAGCGCATGAAGGCCCTCGCCAAGGCATGCGAGACTTGCGTTGAGCAGCGCTTCCAGCCTGCCCTGGAAACGTCGATCACGGAAAGCCTCGGGATTCCAGCAAGGCCAGGGCTTCCTGGGCTGCTGTTCGCACCAGTTCCTCCAACAGGTTCCCAAATTCCCGCCCCATCAGCTTCACCGGGGATGGGCCGAGTTGACGCACCAGTACGTCGCACCGAGCATCCTGGGTCGGCCTTGACCGCGGAATGGCGCCCGCGATCCAGAAACCTTCCACCCCAATCGGCTCCAGGATAGCCTCTGCCACAACGGACGTCGGTTCCGGAATTTCGGCTTCCCGGAATCTAGCCAAGCGATCCTGGAGTTTTTCCCGGCCACGGCCACGCCACTGAAAGAGCAGGAATGGATCCTGATCGAAAGCCTCGGCGAGGATGTAGTAGGTCGCTGCAATATGCTTGCAGGGGTTGGCCCAGTCGGGGCAGGAGCAATCCGTCTCGAGATCCTTCACCCGCGTTGGGAACAGCGAGAGCTTCGCGGTCCGGAAAGCCGACTCGATGTCCTTGGGCATCTCCCCTGCCAGGAGCTGGGCCAGGAAGATGGCCTGTCCCGCCATGGCCTCCTCGGCCTCCAGCCACTCGGTCTCGCTGAAAACCGGAATGCGGATCTCCACCTTGTAGGGCGTGGACCGCGACCCCTGAACTTTGGCCTTCACCAGGCCGGGAGAGACCTCCAGGCCCATGACCTGCCCGCTCCTGGCATAGGATCGGCCCCGGGTCAGCCGGGCTCCCATATTGAAGGCCTCCAACACGGAAACGAACCGCTTGGACCACCAGTTTTCCCCGATGGAGCCTCGCTGGCTTTTGGCCTTGATGCCACCCTCGGCCTTGCGGCGCGGCGCGGCGTCGTAGCCGTTCCAATCCCATCGGCTCATCCGGCCACCCCCGCCGGGTTCCGCTTCCTTGTTGGGCGGTTGCCCTTGGGTTTCGCCTCCTCATCGGCGTCCTGGGCATCCTGAAGAGCATCCCGGCTGAGGGACACCAGTTCCCGGAACGACCGGGCATCCAGTTCCGTCAGCCAACCTTCCCCGCTGCCCACGACTGATTCGGCCAGTTCCCGCTTCGACTCGATGAGGGCGTCGATCTTCTCTTCCAGCGTCCCGGAACAGATGAACTTCCGGACCTGAACATTCTTGGTCTGGCCGATGCGGAAGGCGCGATCCGTAGCCTGGTTTTCCACCGCCGGGTTCCACCAGCGGTCGAAGTGGATGACATGGCTGGCCGCGGTGAGATTTAGCCCCACGCCTCCCGCCTTGAGGCTCAACAGGAAGACACCGGGCCCACCTTCGGCCTGGAAGCGCGCCACCATGGCGTCGCGCTGTTTCTTGGGCGTCCCACCATGGAGGAAGAGGGGAGTCTCGCCAAAGCGCGAAGCCAGTCGACTGACCAACAGGTCCCCCATTTCCCGGAACTGCGTGAACACCAATACTTTCTCACCCATGTCCAGCACCTCGCCGAGGGTCTCTTCCAGGGCGTCCAACTTCCCCGAACGGCCTTCCAGGGTGGACCGATCCTGAAGAAACTGGGCGGGATGGTTGCAGACCTGCTTGAGCTTCATCAAGGTCGCCAGGATGAGTCCCTTGCGCCGGATGCCTTGGCTCTCCTCCACCTGGGCCACCATGTCCTGCACCGTGGCCTGGTACAGGCTGGCCTGCTCTTTGGAGAGGGTGCAGTAGACTTTCATCTCCAACTTCTCTGGAAGATCAGAAATGATCCGCCGATCTGTCTTGAGCCGCCGAAGGATGAAGGGCGCTGTGAACCGGCGCAACTGCGCGGCCTTTTCCTCGTCCCGGTAGCGTTCGATGGGCAGCGCAAAAACCCGCCGGAAGTCCGTGGCGCCGCCCAGCAGCCCCGGATTCAGGACATCCAGGATCGACCAGAGTTCCGAGAGCCGGTTCTCCACCGGCGTGCCGGAGAGCGCGAACCGGTGATCGGATCGGATGGCGGCCACGGCCTTGCGCGCCTGACTTTCGGGGTTCTTGATGTGCTGGGCCTCGTCGAGGATGAGGGCATCCCAGGGAACCGCTGCCAAGTCGTCTCGATCTCGGGCGATGAGCTGGTAGGTGGTGAGTACCAGGTCGACACCTTCGAAACCGGCCTGTTGGCCTTTGTGCCGCTCGGCCCCGTGATGGACATAAACCTTCAGCTCCGGCGCGAACCGAGCGGCCTCCTTGTGCCAGTTCCCCACCAGGGAGACCGGGCAGATGAGCAGCGCGGGAGCAAGGGCGGTCCCCTTCTTCGCTTTTCGCCGGTGCAGCAACCACGCCAGCATCTGGATCGTCTTCCCCAGGCCCATGTCATCCGCCAGGCAGGCCCCGAGGCCTAGATCGGCCAGGAAGGCCAACCAACCCAGACCGCGAGCCTGGTAGGGACGCAAGGTGCCCTTGAGACCGGCGGGCGCCTTGAGCGGTTTCAGGGTGCGGTCCTCCCAGGCGGCCATGAGCTGCCCAAGCCAGCCCTCGGCCTGGAGGCTCTGGACCTCGATGCCTTCGGGGCCGCGCTCCAGGCCCAGCCCCAGCCGCAGGAGATCGCGGGCGCTTCGTTCGCCCTCCATTCCTTGCTTCTTGAAGTGCGCCAGCGCCGCCTGGATCTGGGCGGGATCCAGTTCCACCCACTGGCCACGGAACTGAACGAACGGTTGCTTGAGCTTGGCCAGGGCGAGCAGTTCCTTGAGGGTGAGTTCCTGGTCGCCCAGGGCGATCTTCCATTGAAACTCGCACAGGGAGTCCAGGCCGAGCAGGCCCGAGGAGACCGCTTTCTCCTTCGGCTTGGCCGTCATCCGCAGGGACAGCCGAACCGGTTTCTGCCACCAGTTGGGAGCCATCACCCCGTACCCGGCAGCCTCCAGGATGGGGGCGGAGTCCTTCAAAAAGGCATGGGCGCCGGTTGCGTCCAACTCCAGAGCCTCGGGCCGGGCGGTCTTGAGGGCGCCTTCCAGGGCGGGGAATACCCGCAGCGCCCGGCCCAACTCCCCCAGCAGGAATTCGTCCGGGCGTTGCAGACGGCGTTTCAGGACGCTATCCAGGGCCTTGCTCCGGGCCCAGACCTGCGGAGCTCCCACCATGAGGCTGGGATCGTCGCTGGCCTGGAGCAGGAAGTCCACCCTCCAGTTCCGGTGCTCCCCACCTTCGGAAAGCCTGAAGCAGAGCCGGAACGGCTTGGCCTGGTCCACCCAGACGGGTCGCATCCAGCCTTCCAAGGACGGGAGGTGGCCGGGGAGTTGTTTCGCCGCGTTTTTCGCCAGTCCGGTTTCATCAACGAGGCTGTTCAGCCAGGCCTTCTCGGCGGTGGGCCCGGGCCCCGTCTCGAAGGAGTAGCTCCGGAACATCCGCCGCATGGCCAGATCCGTGAAGGCATCCAGAGCATCTCCCACTACGACGGCGGAGGAGGGAGCACGGTCCCGCCCTTCCTGCGCGAACCCGGTCCGGCATAGCCCAGGCAGGGATTGGGCCAGGGCCCGGAGAAAAAGCCGGTCCCGTTCTTCGGGAAGCGGGCGCCAACGGGTCAGCACATCCACCCCTTCCCGCTGGAACACGGGCAGCACCCTGCCCCGCGCCACCAGATCCATGGCAAGAAACAGCAAAGCGCTCCATGCCTCCAGGCTCGGACCTGGGCGAAGGCCGAGGCAGGGCTCGGCGGGAATTGCGCGCAGCAAATCGACGACCGCAGTCCCCTGGAAGACGAGCGCGGGCACGCGCCATGGGGCAAGCTCCTGCGACGGTTCGCCCTTTTCCCTGGAGGAAAGGGGAACCCCCGAAACCGTCGGCAGGAGGAGTTCGGTTTCACCCGGTGCCCCCTTCCGAACCGGGGCGCCGAACGCATTCCACAGACGCTCTTCCAAGACCCCGCCCCCAACCGCAAAGGGGTGCGCCGGCGCGGTTCCAGCTTTCGTTCGTCTTCCAGAGGTCGGTTCGAGCGTCTGGGATTCCTCCCCCCAAAGCCGAAGGTGCAAATCAGAGGACCATGAGGCGTGCGCAACAAGCATGAAATGAATTCTGGCTGAAAAGGGGCCGGCCACGCCAGTTCTAGGCTACTCCGATGCGTGAAATATCCGGGATGGCTGGGCCGAACCCGGCTGCTGGAGTAGGCTTTAGATTCAATTCTGTGCGGTCGGGCCTCAGACCCCATCCTGGCAAGGGATCCCAAGATGTCAGACAGGAAAAAGTCTTCGAAACTCGAAAAGCAAAGGCGAACGAAGGCCAGGGATGTGGTTCCGACCCTGGATCTGAAGAAGCTGGTGGATCTGCCCCCGTGGGAGTGGCCCCGGGAAGCACCCCGGGTGATTCTTCGTCTGCTCAGGGATCGGCTGGAGCCCGAGGCGGACCGGGAACTGGCGGTGACCTTGGTCGGCGACCTCTGTGAACAGACCGAAGACACGTTCAAGGCCTGTCTGCAAATCCTTGCCTGCCCGGAGGAATCAGAGTCGCTGCGCTGTGCGGCCGCCATCGCTATCGGGCCAGCCCTCGAACAGGCCGATGGCCTGGACCCCGAAGATCAAGGAGAGGCATGGATCTCGACAACCCTGTTCGAAAAGGCGAAGGCCACACTTCACGATCTATGGAAGTTGCCGGATCTCCCGAAATCGCTTCGAAGAAGGATCCTGGAAGGTGCCATTCGCGCACCCCAGGATTGGCATTCCGAGGCGATCCGGATGGCGTTCCTTGCAGACGACACGGAGTGGAAACTTACGGCGGTCTTTGCCATGAACCATGTTGGTGGCTTCGAGAACGAGATTCTCGAAGCTCTGGAGCACCCCGATCCTGAAATTCACCTTTGGGCAGTCATGGCAGCGGGAGCTTGGGAACTGGAAAAGGCCTGACCGCTCGTTGCCGGCTTGCGAATGGTGTCGAGCATGTGGTGAGCGCCTGCGAGGTGGTTCTCCCCCTCACGGCTGGAAAGGCTAGTTGCCTAGTTGATTACCGCTCATGGCTGGGGCTCGATCCCCATCCCGCCACACCCTATCCTCGCCTCCTGCGCCAGCACAAAGCGACCCCGGCGGACCTGGACCTGAGCAAGGATGTGGAACTGATTGTGCTGTCGGTCAAGGGAAAGGCCGCACGGTGCCGGTTGGTCGGAAGTGAGCGCACCATCACCTTGCGCGCGCGCCGCCTTTGGGACATCGTTCCCGGCGAGATCATCACCATCAAGCCGCACAAGCAATGGGGCTACTCAGGTCATCCCTACCTGTCAGGCGAAATCGTGGCCACACGGGTGGACGTTGGCGCCCTTGCCCTTGTGCCCCTGGGCCTTATCGACATGGGCGCCTTTCCTGGGCCCACCGGCAGGAAGCTTGCGCCCACCAGGAAGGCGTTTGGGATGGAATGGGTCATTCCGGCCGTAGGATCTGCCGAGGATGAGGACGCGGATGCGATCCAGGATGCCAGTGACCTGGCCTTGGATGGTCTGCTCGGGGAAGCCCGCACCCTGCTCATGGAAATTTGCCAGACTGACCTCCGATGCCTGGATGCCCACGCCCAACTCGGAGTAATGGAGGCCAGCAGCTTTCCAGAGTTAGCCGTTCGCCACTTCGAGGTGGGCGTGCGCATCGGCGAGTTGTCATTCGATCCTGGATTCGATGGTCTGCTGCCATGGGCGTTTGCCGGCAACCGCCCATTCCTATGCTGCCTGCACGGTTTCGGCTTGTATCTTTGGAAACAGGGCCGTCTTCAGGAGGCTGAAGGAATCCTTGAAAAATTGCTACGATTCGATCCCACGGACAACCTGGATGCGCGGCACATGCTAGAGGATGTGCGGGCAGAATCCCCCTGGCACCTCACCCCGGCATTGAAATCGACATAAGTTTGGCCCTCACTGATCTTCCGTCTCGCAGTTGCGGTGCTTACTCTCCGTTCCAGGATCCAAGACGACCGCCCTGGCCTCGAATGGTTGGCCTACGGGCAGTGCTCAAGACCACACGGGACGAACGATTGAAGATGCTGTTTGGCTGAAGAGGCAGCAACCCGATTTTAATGCATTAATCATGTTCGTATGCCCAAGAGAATCACCCTGTGGCAAGAGCCATGCGTCAGTCTGCGCTGAGCCTCGCCCACCCGCGCCGTACCCCGGGGTACCCCATGTGAGGCAACGTTGTGAGTACAAGCGTAAAAAAAGAGAAGCCGGAGGGTATCTCCGGCTTCTAAGTCTAATCATTTCAGTGGTAGCCCCAAGGGGAATCGAACCCCTGTTAACGCCGTGAGAGGGCGCCGTCCTAACCGCTAGACGATGGAGCCGCGGAATGCGTGAATAGAAATCTTACCGGAAGGATGCTCTTTGGGGAAGAGGTTTTAACCGCGGCGGAGGGTGATGACCGTGATCTCCGGCGGAGCGCCGATCCGGATGGGAAGCCCCACCACCCCCAGACCGCGGTTCACATAGAGGGCCTGGGTGCCCCGGCGGTAGAGGCCCTGGGTGTACTGACCCAGCAGGAAGGCGCTGGAAACCCCGGGGATGAGGTTGACCTGGCCGCCGTGGGTGTGGCCGGAAAGGGTCAGCGGGGCGCCGGTCCTGCGCGCCAGGTGCCAGTCGCTGGGACGATGGCTGAGACAGAGCCGCCAGGCCCCTTCGGGAATGCCCTGGACCGCCTGGTCCGGCTGGGGGCCGGGACCGTAGGTGATGTCCCGGAAATGACCGTGGCGGGCCATGGGATCCTGGAGCCCCACCAGGGCCAGGCTGGCCCCCCGGCGGTCCACCAGGGCGTGACGGTTCTCCAGGAACTGGAAGCCGGCGCCCTCCAGGGTGCTCCAGATCGGGCGGGGATCCGTGAAGTAGTCGTGGTTGCCCAGGATGGCGAAACAACCCAAGGGCGCCCGGAAATTCCGGAACGCCTCGGCCACCGCCAACGCCTCACTGGGCAGGCTGTCCACCATGTCCCCGGTGATCAGCAGAAGCTCGGGCCGCTCGCCCTCGGCCAGACGCCGCCAGCGCTGCACCTGCTCCGGCGGCACCATGGGCCCGGAGTGCAGATCGGAGAGCTGCACCAGGCGCAGCCCGTCCAATCCGGGAGGCAGGTCGGGGAAGCTCAACTCATGGCGGATGATGTCCGGATCGGCCCGGGCCTCCATGGTGCCCTGCATCACCCCGTACGCCGCCAGGGTCACCCCCACCGCGCTGGTCTGGCGCAGGAACCGCCGGCGCTGGGGATTCTCCGGAGGCACCACCGCCAGGGACCGCCACAGATGGGTCCAGCGCCAGATCAGGCTGGCCACGGCCCAGACCAGCAGATCCATGACCGTGAGCAGCTGGAAGTAGGCACCCACCCGCGCGTAGGGCCTGAGCCAGACCGCGCTGGTCCCGCCGCCGGTGAGCCGCATCCCCGCGTAAAAAGCCAGGGGCAGGTGGATGAGGACGAGGATCCCCACCACCCAGCGATCGAACCTCGGATGGAAAAGCTGGTGCAGCAACCGCCGGTGGAGCACCTGCAGACCGAGGATCAGGGTGATGAAGATCAGGAAGATCAAAAGCAGACTCCCTTCAGGGCGAAACCGCCACCAGGGGAGATTGTGCGCGAAGCACCCTCAATCCTCAACCACTGCTCTACCTGGATCGGCTCTGGTCATACAGGGTTTCCATCTGGGCCACCAGGCCGTCGAAGGCCTTGAGCGCCGCCGCCACTGGCTGGGGAGTGGTCAGGTCCACTCCGGCGGCCTTGAGGGTGTCCAGGGGGAACCGGCTGCAGCCGGAGCTCAGGAATCCGAGAAAACGCTCCCGGGCCGGCTCGCCTTCGGCCAGGACCGCCTCGGAAAGCGCCATGGACGCCACGATCCCGGTGGCGTACTGGTAGACGTAGAAGTCATAGAAGAAGTGGGGGATGCCGCTCCACTCGGACTGGATGTAGTCGTCCACCCGCACCACCCCGAGCTCATGGCCATAGTAGATCCGGGTGAGCTCGAGGTACTTGGCGTTCAGCCAATCCGGAGTGAGCGATTGGCCCTGCTCCACCCATTCGTGCATGGCCAGCTCGAATTCCGCGAACAGGGTCTGGCGGAACAGGGTGCCCCGGAGGGTTTCCAGGTAGTTGTCCAGCAGGAACAACTTCAGGGTGGCGTCCCGCTCGGTCTCCAGGAGCGTGTGCATGAGCATGTTCTCGTTGAAGGTGCTGGCGATCTCCGCGAGGAAGATCGGGTAGTCGGCGGTGGGATAGGGCTGGCCCCGCTCGGACAGGAAGGAGTGCATGGCGTGGCCCAACTCGTGGGCCAGGGTGGACACATGGTGGAAGGTGCCATCGTAGTTCATTTTCACGAACGGGTGCACCCCGTGGACGCCGCTGGAATAGGCCCCGGACTGCTTGCCCAGGCTGGGATAGAGATCGATCCAGCCGTCGCTGAAGGCCCGGCCCAGGGCCTCCACATAAGGGGCGCCCAGGGGCTGGCTGGCCCGCAGGACCAGATCCCTGCCCTCCGTGAAGGGATAGGTCCGTGACACCGTGCTTACCGCCGAAGCGTATACGTCCGCGTAGCGCATCTCGGCCAGGCCGAGCATCCGCTTGCGCAGCCGCAGCAGCCGGTGCAGCGGGCCCAGGTCGGCTCGCACCGCGGCCACCAGGTTGTGGTAGACCGCCGTGTCGATGGCGTCGGGGTAGAGGGCGGCGTCCAGGCAGGTGGGGTAGTGGTGAACCCGGGCATGGAAGAGGTCCTGCTTGATGCCGGCGTCCAGGAGGGTGGCCAGGGTGTTCTCGTAGCGCTTCTGCCCGGTCCAGTAGGTCTCCATCACCAGGTGGCGGTCGGCGGGGCTCTTGGCGGCGCGGTGCTTCTGGTAGTTGGCGGTGCTCAGCAGCACCTGCTCGCCGGTGGAGAGGGTCACTTCGGGCCGGGGCAGATCCAGGTCGGTGAGCATGCCGGCGGCACCGGACGGCGCCTGGGTGAACAGGCCGGTATGGGCCACCACCCGCGCCTCCGCTTCGGGCAGGATATGGCCCTTCATGCGCAGGATCTTCAGGAAGCCAACCCGGTGCGGCACCAGGCGCGGATCGGCCTGTATGAAGGCTTCCACCTTGGCTTCGCCCAGAGCCAGCAGGTCTGCGTCCATGAAGGCGAGCTTGGCCCCCAGTTCCACCAGGAAGCTCTGGATCTCACCCTTCATACCCTGGTATCGGGTGTCGCCCAGGTCCATGTCGCCCTGGAGGCTGGCATACTGGGCGAGCTTGGCTCCCAGGCGGTTGGCCTGCTCCAGCGCCGACATGAAGTCCCCCATGGCCTTGGCCGATCCGGTCCAACCCTGGCCGAGGGTGGCCAGGCTCGCGCCCAGGGTCTTCACCTCCCCAAGTCCGGCACGCCAGCCGGCATCATCGGCAAAGATGTCCGAAATGCGCCACTTGAATGCGTCCGGAACCTGGGACCGGGGTACGGAGGAATAATCGGGGATCACTTCGGTTGGGGTTGATTGGGAGGGCATCGGGACTCCTGGGGCCTGGATAACGAGTGTACGGGATGAAGCGCCGCCTGACCCGACCATTTCCACCAGCCACCAGGGAGGGCCGGGAACCCCGGTCCCCCGCCCGCACCGCACCCGAGACAGGGGCCGCGTATAACCTGGAACCTTCCGCACGATCGGCCGGTTGATCCACCCCTGCCCACCTTCAGTTGGACGCCCGCCGGCTGATGGCCGCTTTGGCCCGCCGGTCCCCCTCCTCGACCTGGGCCGGGGTCAGGCGGTTCTTGACCTGCTGGAAGGGCTCGGCCGCATCCGTGTCGCCGCCCTCCTGGGCCTGGTAGAGCCAGACATAGGCCTGCATCAGATCCTTGGGCAACCCCTCGCCAACGGCATACATCACGCCGATGCACCCCTGGGAATACGGCTCGCCCTGATCGGCCGCCTTCCGGAACCACTGGATGGCCTCGGCCTCGTCCGCGGTTCCGCCTTGGCCCAGGAAGCACATGGCGCCCAGCTTCGCCTGGGCGTCCCGATGGCCCCGTTCGCCGGCCAGGGTCAGCCACTTCTTGGCTTCACCGAAATCCTGGTCGATGCCCCTGCCCCAGTAATACATGACCCCAAGCGTGGCCTGGGCCTCCAGATCGCCGTCCTTGGCCGCCGCCAGCAGAGTGGCCAGGCCATCGTCCGGGGCCGGTTCAGGGGCGGGTGCGATGGGGACCTTCTCCACGCTGAGCTGATCCTGGGCGCCCAGAAAGCCGTTCTTGGCCAGGGGCGGCATGTTGGTGGCCAGGAGGGCGGTGGCAGGAATGACGAAGAATATCAATGAACGCAGCATGCCCGCTCCTATTTCGGTCCTGCACCATCAACCAGCATCCGGGTCCAGTGGACCGGAAGGGGAGGAACAAATGAACCGTTTTGGATTAATTAATAATTACTACCCCTCAAAGGAATCGGTGTCCAAGTCCTTTGATTGAATGTCAATATATGCCGCTTGTAATTTACTGCCAGTTTTTTTTGAAGGCGATTACTGGAAGCTTCTTGGCAATTTCCGGCACAATCCTTGATCGGTCGCACCCCAGCCGAAAAGCTGATTTTTTTTGAAATCTCCACCGTTATTAAATTATTATTTTATAGGGATTAGCCCGTGCCATTCATCCGAGCAGGCCCCTGACTCGCCCGCGCATGCCTACGCCTCCCGCCACAGGCGGTCGGATCCCGGGGCACCATGGCTTGGTTCAGTAGGTCCAACTCAAGCCGCAGCCCGCCTCCTTGGCCATGCGTTCCGAGAGATCCGGATCGAACCGGATGTTCAGTTCCGACCCGGCCCGCACCCGGGCCACCGTGCCGTCCTGGCCCTGGAATTCCAGTTGCAGGGGCAGCGAGCCATGATACATGCGCAGGAGCGGAAGCAGGCGGTCAGGGTATTGGCCCTTGGGCAGCTTGACCACCGCCCCATGGAAGCCCTTGCCCTGGAAGTCCTCCAGGCTCTCCAGGCCGGTGACGAACAGCTTGATGATGGTCTGTTCCTCCTCTTCCTCCTCGGCCCCGTTGCCGTTGTTGCCGTTGTTGCCGCCGGCGGTCTCGACCTTCAGTTCGCCGGTCACCCGCAGCAGGGCGTCGGGCAGCGCCAGGTGCCGGAACAGCTCGAAGGTGGGGGTGCGCTTGCGGGTGGCGGGGTCGAAGTGCATGGCCATGAGCAGGGCTTCGATCTTGTCCGTGAGGTCCTCCAGGTAGAGGATGGCCCAGGGCTGCCCCTTCTGGTTGGTCTTGAAGGCGACGTTGGTCACCATGACGCCGAGGGTGATCTCGTCCCGATCCTTGGCTTTGCCGGCGGCGACGGCCTCCTTGAGACCGGCGATGGAACCAAAGGTGTGGACCTGCAGGGCGTCCTTGAACTCCTCCAGGGGATGGCCGGAAACGTAGAGCCCCAGGGTCTCCCGCTCGTTGCGCAGGCGCTCCTTGCGGGTCCAATGCTCCACATCCTCGGGCAGGGCCCAGTTGTCGGCCAGGCTCGCCATCTCCGCCTCGTCGAACAGGGAGGTCATGCCGGTGTCCACGCCTCCCTTCCCGGCGTTCTCCAGGGCCGAGGGCAGCCCCGCCAACAGGGCGGCGCGGTTGGTCTCCATGGAATCGAAGGCGCCCGCCTTGATCAGGGACTCCCACACCCGCCGGTTCGCCTTCTGCAGGTCGGTGGCCTTCAGGGCATGGAAGAAGTCCTTGAAGCCTCCCTCCTGGGTGCGGGCGGCCAGGATCGCTTCCAGGGCCGCCTCGCCCAGGCCCTTGACCGCCGCGAAACCGAACCGGATCTGCCGGGGCCCGGTGATGGTGAAATCCAGCTCGCTCTGGTTGATGTCCGGACCCAGCACCTCGAGGCCCAGCTCCTTGCAGTTCTGGGTGTACTTGACCACGTCGTCGGTGCGTCCGGACTTGGTGGAGAGCAGGCCGGCCATGAACTCGGTGAGGTGGTTGGCCTTGAGGTAGGCGGTCTCGTAGGCGATGAGCGCATAGGCGGCGGAGTGGCTGTTGTGGACGATCAGGCCATCGGCGACGAAATTGTGGTCTTCCTGGACGGTCAGATCGTAGGTTTCCGCTTCCCCTTTGGGTTCGATGGACAGCACCCGGTCCCAGAAGACATCGGACTGGCCGTGCATGGACAGCACCTTCGAATCCAGCACCGTCCCGAGCTGGGCCAGGGTTCCCCTCCGGAAGCCCCGTTTCCCGGGACTCCCCTTGCCGTAGAACTCTTTCAGGGAAAGACCGCTCCGGGTCTCCAGCGTCTTCCAGGTCAGGCCCATGGCGACACGGGCGGTGGCCACCTGGACCCGCACCACCGCCGGCACCGTGTCCACGCTGGTCAGACCCCGTTCGGTGGCGGCAACGTGGGACCGGAGCACTTCCAGTTGGGTTTCCCGCCCGAGCAGGTGCGGGCCGAGCCGGTCCAGGAACCGGTCCAGGGTCTGTTCACCCACCAGGTGGACGCAGTACCCGGTACGGTGGCCCCCGCGGTACCGGAACAGCTTCTTGTGGATCCCGCTGATGATCCCGAGCCGGCTCAACAGGAGTTGAACCCCCCAGGCCAGTTCGTGGGAAGAAGTGGCATAGTACGGAACCTTGAGCTTGGCATCACCGAGGCTGCCATCCCCGGACCAAAGCCGGCCCAGGAATAATTCCAGATCCTCATCCCTCAGGGTAAAAACCCCTTCGGGAATGCGCTTCGCATCGGCCTTCAGCCCCAGGATCCCAAGTTCCTTGGCCCAATGGTACATGCCGGACCGGGGATGGCCGTTGCCAGCCTGGCCGAGCTTGAATCGGGTGTCTTTGCCCGTGCTGACGCAAACCTCGAAGCGGCCATCCGCACGCTCGTCGATTTTGGCCTTGGAGTCGGGAAATCGTTCGGACGCCTCGGCAAAATCCTGGATGAGCAGCGGATCGTTGTTGAAAAAATAAAGGCAGGTGGGGTGGCAGGTATTGCCCTCCGACAATAGTCCGGCCAAAACCACGAGCTCATGGGCAGGCCAGGATTGTTCGGTGGGGATCTCCAGGGTCCTTGGCGCTGCGATCCGGTCTCCGGGCTGCAACCGTTCCAACCAGGTCCAACCATGAACGGTGAGGAACGGATGATTCCCGGTGGCGGTGATCCGCTTCCCCTGGGCCGTGACCAGTTCAAAGACCGGCTTCCGGCCGTTGGCCATGACGGCTTCCACCCGCCTGGGCCTCAGCTTGCCGTCCTCGCCCAGGGCATGGATCGTCCAGGGCAGGCCTTCACGGTACAGTTCCTCGACCGTACGCATCGCACCGGTCTCGGCATGGACGATCCGGGTGGCGCCATGGACACATTTGTTGAACCCGTAGCCGGCGAAGTATTCGATCAGGTCGAACAGTTCCGAGACGATGGCCCGGTCGTAGCCCCGGGCGGCGCCCTGGTCGATGAACTTGGACTTCTCCTTGGCCATCTTGGCGAAGTCCTTCTTGCCCATGGCCCGGCGCAGCATGTCCGCCTCGCCCAGGGAGTAGCCGGCGATCAGGCTGGCGATCTGCATCACCTGTTCCTGGTACAGGATCACTCCGTAGGTGGGGGCCAGGATCGGCTCCAGGGAGGGGAACATGTAGGTGACCGGCTCCCGGCCGTGGCGCCGGTTCACGTAGGTGTCGCCCATGCCCGCGCCCAGAGGGCCGGGACGGAACAAGGCGTTGAGGGCGATGAGGTCGTCGAACCGGTCCGGCTTGAGGTTGCGCAGCAGCTGCTTCATGCCGCCGGACTCGAACTGGAAGATGCCGTCGGTGTCGCCCTGGGTGAACAGGTCGAAGGTCTTCTTGTCGTCGAAGGTGCGGATGATCACCATGTCCTGGGGCTGGCCGCAGGTCTTGGCGATGTAGGTCTGGGTCTTGGCGATCTGGGTGAGGGTCTCCAGGCCCAGGAAGTCCATCTTGAGCAGGCCCGCCCGTTCGGCGTCGGTCATGGAATACTGCACCATCACCTTGCCGTCCTTGTCCCGGGACAGCGGCGCGAACTTGGTGAGGTCATCCGGGGCGATGATCACGCCGGCGGCGTGGATCCCGGTGTTCCGGGCCAGGCCCTCCAGCCTTGCGGACAGGTCCAGGATGTTCTTCACCTCCGGGTCGGTCTCGTACAGCTCCCGCAGCTTGTCGCTCTGCTCCAGGGCCTGGCCGATGGTGATGGGCTTGCCGGGTTCCTGGGGCACCAGCTTGGTAAGCATGTTGGAAAAGGCGAAGTCCTTCTCGAACACCCGGGCCACGTCCTTGATCACGGCCTTGGTCTTGAGCTGGTTGATGGTGACGATGTTGCTCACCCGGTCCTTGCCGTAGGTCTCGGTCACGTAGTCGATGACCCGCTGCCGGCCATCCCGGCAGAAGTCGATGTCCACGTCGGGCATGGAGATCCGCTCGGGATTCAGGAACCGCTCGAACAGCAGGTCGTACTGCATGGGATCGATGTCGGTGATGTGCATCGACCAGGCGACGATGCTGCCGGCGGCGCTGCCGCGCCCGGGTCCCACCGGCACGCCCATCTCCCTGGACTTGGCGATGAAATCCCAGACCAGCAGGAAGTAGCCGGGGAAACCCATGCTGAGGATGGTGTCCAGCTCGAAGGCCAGCCGCGCCCGGTACTTGTCCTCGGTGTATTTGAGCACGCCCCGCTGCCAGAGCACTTGGCACTCCTGGAGCCGCTCCTCGAAACAGCGCTTGGCCACCTCCAGGAAGTAGCTTTCCAGGGTGTGGCCCGAGGGGACCGGGAACTGGGGGGTGACCGGCTTGCGGGTGATGGGGAAGAGATCGATCTTGGCGGCGATCTCCAGGGTGCGCTCCAGCACCTCCGGGTGATCCTTGAACACCGCCGCCATCTCCTCGGGGGTCTTGGCGTAGAACTGGTCGGTGGAGAAGCGCATGCGCTTGGGCTCGCTCTTGAAGCGCTTGGTGCCGATGCACAGGAGCGTGTCGTGGAGGTCGGCGTCCTCGTGGTTGAGGTAGTGGGAGTCGTTGGTCGCCACCAGGGGGATGCCGGTGCGCCGGGACAGCTCGTACTGCAGGGGAATGATCTGGCGCTCGGCCTCGAAGCCCTGGTCCTGGATCTCCAGGTAGAAGTCCTCGCCGAAGATGCTCTGGTAGTCCCTGGCGATCCGCTCGGCCGCGTCGATGTTCCCGGACAGGAGCCTGGCCTGGACCTCGCCGCCCAGGCAGGCGGTGAGGGCGATGATGCCCTCGCTGTTCTCCCGCAGCAGTTCCTTGTCGATCCTCGGCTTGTAGTAGAAGCCCTCGGTGAACCCCTTGGAGACCAGCTTGGAGAGGTTGCGAAAGCCCACCGGATTCTTGGCCAGGAGCACCAGGTGGTAGCCCGCGTCCCGGGAGCCCGAGGGGTCCAGGCAGTCCTCCATGCCCTCGGCGTTGAGGGCGGCGTTGTCCAGCTTGCGGTCATGGCGCGACCGGGGCGCCACGTACACTTCGCAGCCGAGCAGGGGCTTCACCGCCCAGTTGCCATCGGCGTCGGCGGTCTTGGCGCAGGCGTCGACCAGTTTCATCACCCCGAACATGTTGCCGTGATCGGTGATGGCCACCGAGGACATGCCGGAGGCCTGGCATTTCTTCACCAGATCAGGGATACGGGTCAGGCCGTCGAGCAGGGAGTACTCGGTGTGGAGGTGGAGGTGGGCGAACGACATGGGTTGATTGTCGCAAGCCTGGGGCCCCTTGGGGGAACCTTCCCCGAACCAAGGCTTTGCCAAGCCCGGTCGGTCGGCGGTGGCGCATTTGAAACCCCTCGCTTTACCCGGGGCATTCTTGTTGGAACCGTACCCGCCCCCCCTGAGCCAGGCGGGGCGGGCCGGGATGGAGGGACTGGCCATGGAGGAATTCCTGAAGCGGCTTTTTGATTGGGATTTCATGCCGCCTGGGCACTGTTGGACCTGGGAGTTCTGGGTGGTCTGGTCCAACGTCCTTTCCGACTCGGTCATTTCCATGTGTTATCTGGTCATCGGCACGGCCCTCATCAGGTTGGCCGTCCGGCGCCGGGACGGGGCCTCCACCCCGGTGCTGGTGCTGTTCGGCGCCTTCATCATCGCCTGCGGATGCACCCATGCGATGGAGGTCTACAACACCTGGCACGGCGTGTTCCGGTTATCCGGCGCGGTGAAGGCGGTCACCGCCGCCCTCACCGTGGTCGCGGTGGGCCCGCTCCTGCGCATCCTTCCCAAATTGACGGCGGCGCCCAGCCTCACCTCGGCCCTGGGCATGGGCGCCGCCCTTTCGTCCGAACAGCAGGCAAAGCAAAGGGTGGAAGGGGAGCTGCGGGAAAGCGAAGCGAGGCTCCAGGGATTCATCCGCCACGCCTCCGCCGCCATAGCCTGCAAGGGGCTGGACGGCCGCTTCCTGCTCATCAATCCGAGGATGGAGGAACTCATCGGCCGCGAGGCCCGAGCCATCCTCGGCAGAACCAATGAGGACCTGTTCCCGGAGGAGGTCTGCGCCCGGGTCCGGGAGCGGGACCAGCAGGTGCTCCGACTGCGCCAGGATATCCAGGTAGAGGAGCATTGGGCCCGGGAAGATGGCGCGGCGTTCGACCTCATCGTCCACAAGTTCCCCCTGGTGGACGCCACCGGCCGGTGCTGGGGGCTGGGCCTCATCACCACCGACATCACCGAGCGAAAGCGGGCGGATCTGGCCCTGCTCCAGAGCCAGAAGCTGGAATCCCTGGGCGTCCTGGCGGGCGGCGTGGCCCACGACTTCAATAACCTGCTGGGAGCCATGCAGGGCAATGTCGAACTGGCCATGACCGGGGACTCCATGGCGTCGGCCAGACCCTACCTGGAGACCCTGAGGGGGCTCATGATCAAGACCTCGGGCCTGCTGCGGATGATGCTGGCCTACTCCGGCCAGGG
>Ga0302267_10003509_pt1 | contig 17996 bp, 19 predicted proteins | sample III_Bog_E1_3_FD_194555 | JGI IMG/M metagenome (GOLD analysis project Ga0302267, IMG submission 194555) | Peat permafrost microbial communities from Stordalen Mire near Abisko, Sweden - III_Bog_E1_3 | ecosystem: Environmental > Terrestrial > Soil > Wetlands > Peat | place: Sweden: Abisko... | reverse complement strand
TTGTGCTTCACCTGGCCGGCCATCACGGCCTTGGTGACGCCCTCCTTGTGGAAGTGCTCGATCAGCCGCGAGAGTTCTCCCAGCGAGAGCCATTCGACGGTGATGCCCTCATCCGCGGCCGCGCGCAGGTCGATCTCCGCGTCGGTCTCTTCGCGAATGGCCGCAACCACGACGGCCAGACCCTGCGCCCGCGCCGCATCAAGCAGCAGGAAGGGAAAGCGGCCGTTGCCGGCAATGAGGCCGAGTTTCATGGCTACTTGATGACTCCGCGCTCGCTGCGTTCGATGAACCCTACCAGCAGCGCCACGTCCTCGCCCTCCAACTCGCGCATTCTTTCCAGAGCCTGGGTGGTGTTGAGCTTTGAAACCAGCAGCAGCCGGAAGGCCTTTTGCAGCGCCCTGATCCGGTCCGGGCTGAATCCCCGCCGCTCCAGGCCCATGCTGTTGACCCCGAACGCCTTGTTCTCGCGCCGCGCCGAAGTCTTCGAAAATGGAAGCACGTCCTGGGTGACGATGGTGCCGCCGCCGATGAAGGCATACTTGCCGACCGTGCAGTGCTGATGCACCGGGCAGAATGCGCCGACGGTGGCGTAGTCCTCGATGACTACATGGCCGGCCAGCGTGGCCGCGTTGGCCAGGATGCAGTGGCTACCCACCTGGCTGTCATGGCCGATATGCACGCAGGCCATAAGCAGGCAGTGGGAGCCGATGCGCGTGACGCCGCCGCCGCCTGTTGTGCCTCGGCTCACCGTCACGCTTTCGCGGATGGTGTTGCCGTCACCGAGAAAGGTCTCAGTGGGTTCGCCGCCATACTTCAGATCCTGCGGCGACACTCCAACAGCGCAAAAAGGATGAAATGTGTTGTTCGCCCCGATGCGGGTGCGGCCGTCCAGAACGACATGGGAGATGAGCGTGCAATACTCGCCCAGCACCACGTCGGGGCCGATGGTGCAGAACGGGCCGACGTTGCAGGAAGCCGGAACCACGGCTCCCTGAGCAACGACGGAACTGGGATGGATGCTCACTCGCCAGTACCTGGCGCTTCTTGCGCTGTGCCTTCACCGGCCTCTGCTGGCGCTGGCGGGCCGTCAGAGGCGGCCGGAGCGGTCTCGCGCACCTTGGGGACTATCTGGCAGGTGAGCGTGGCCTGGCAGGCTAGCTTCCCATCAACAAAAGCTTTCGCTTCCATGCGGCCCAGGCGGCTCTTGAAAGCCAGTACGTCCACCTCGAAGCGCAACTGGTCGCCGGGAACCACCGGGCGCCGAAACTTGGCCCGCTCAATGCCGGTAAAGACCGCCAGCTTCTTGTCGCGGTCGGGAATCTCCGAGAGAAGGAGGATGGCGCCGGCCTGGGCCATGGCCTCGATCACCAGCACACCGGGCATGATGGGATAACCGGGGAAGTGGCCCTGAAAGAAGGGCTCGTTGATGGTTACGTTCTTGATGGCTACCAGGCGCTTGGCGCGCTCGAATTCAACCACTCTGTCGATCAGCAGAAACGGGTAGCGGTGGGGAAGCAACCCCATGATCTCCTGGATGTCAAACGTCATTCAATGGCTCCAAAGAGCGGGGTGGGCTTAGCCGCTCCATTGGATTATAACCAGTTCTTCCGCATCCCGGCCTGGGTCGGGCGGGCTACTTTTTGATGCGGCGCCCGGCTGCGTCCGCGCTCCAGAAATCGGGCGGTAACTGCTGGTTATAGGTCACGTGAACCAGAAAATACTGCCGGACAATCTCCTGGTTCTTGAAGCGGGTGATGGTGAATGGCGTGGGGATGCCATCGAACGTGTGGTAGTCGTCGTACTCTTCGGCGTCGAGGTTCTTGTCTTTGAAGACCGGGTCGCGCCACTCGAAGCTGCGGCGCAGCGGCAAGTGGGTCTGCGTATCCATCGAGATGGTGACCGCCTCGTTCTGTGCGGAGATCAGCGTCACCTGATCGGCGAGATGACGTTCCGTCAGTCGCTGGCCTTCGTACACCAGAATGGTCCTTGGATCGTTGAGCCAGGTCTTTATCACCGTCTCGATGGAGTGGTCGCGGCGGCGCATCCAATCGTCCACCTGCTCCTGAGGCAGCGCCCTCTTGCCGCGATAAGTCACTTCCCAGCCCTCGCGCCCCAGGTAGAACTGAAGCACATCGCGGTGTTTGGTGTATTCGATCCGATCCTGGTCCGGCCAGGCGTGAGTCTCCCAGTAGTCGGTGGTACCCTCTTCCGGCGAACCATGATCGAAGCCGGCGACGTGTCCCTGCCGCATCTGATTCTTCATGTTGAGCCATGCCGGGCCGCCCATGGCCTGCACCATGGTGTCCAGGGCAGCGCGGGCCTTCTGGGCGTTTTTCGCGCCCGCATCGTCCGAGTTCTGCGTATGCGTTGTAAGCGGAGCGGCCAGCATCAACAAGGCAAGCCCCAACGGCAAGATTCCGCGCATCGATCGTCTCCCCACTACCATTGGACGCAAATCGGCAAGCAACGCCACAGTCCCAAGGCTGACGCTACCCCAGGGAGCCGCATGGCCGCAAGCGGAGAGCGACTGCGGCTGGGACCGCGAGCGGCGATCCGTTGCGGCCGAGGATGCCACGCTGGATCGTTTCAAGGCCCGCAATCCCTCTCTTCAGATCGCCCGCTGGCGGCATGGCCAGCATCGCTCTGCGACCATCCCCTTATACTCAAGGCAGAGCATGGCTACTGACCGTTCCACTCATCTTGACACGATTCTGGCCACGACCAGGGCAAGTGTGGCCGCAGCGAAGGCGCGTGTGCCGGCGAGCGAACTGGAGCAGCTGGCGGCAGCGCACCAGCCTCGCGGCTGGGCTGCGGCTTTGCGGCGCCAGGCGGGTATGGTGCCGGCGGTGATTGCGGAGATCAAGAAGGCTTCTCCCTCCAAGGGACTGATTCGCGAAGATTTCTGCGTGGAATGGCTGGCCAGCCGCTATCAGGCGGGCGGCGCAGCGGCGCTATCGGTGCTCACCGATGAGCCGTATTTCCAAGGCAGCCTGCTCAATCTGGAGCTGGCTTCCGGGGCTGTCCAACTGCCATGCCTGCGCAAGGATTTCATGGTGGACGAATACCAATTCGCGGAAGCTCGCGCCCATCGGGCAGACGCGATTCTGCTGATTGCCGCCGCGCTCACCGACGCTGAGCTCAGGCGCTTTGCGCGGACCGCACGCGGTTTTGAACTCGATGTGCTCGTTGAGGTGCATACCGCGGAAGAGCTTGACCGCGTACTCAGCGCGCTGGGCGAGACCGGCGCGGACGCGATCGGCGTGAACAACCGCAATCTCAAGACCTTTGAGGTGAGCTTGGAAACCTCTCTTGAGTTGGTGGGGCGGATGCCGGCTAGCGTGGTTCGGGTGACGGAGAGCGGCATCTCGAATGCTGAAGACCTGGCCCGCCTGTGGGCGGCGGGATTTGGCGCCTTCTTGATCGGCGAAAGCCTGATGCGCCAGCCCGACCCCGGCGCGGCGCTGGCGGAGTTGGTGGCGGGCGCCGCTGTGGGGCGTTGAGCGGGATGAGACTTTGGATCAAAATTTGTGGCAACACTTCGCTTGCGGATGCGCAATTGGCCGTTGAGGCCGGCGCCGATGCTGTGGGGTTCGTGTTTGCCCCCAGCCCGCGCCGGATGACGCCGATCGATGTTGCCGGGATTGTGCCGCATCTGGCGGCAGAGGTGGAGAAGATCGGCATCTTTGTGGATGCCGATCCGCAAGAGATTTGCTCCACGGTATTGGCCTGTGGATTGACCGGCGTGCAATTGCACTTCGAGGCCGCGCCGGACCTGCCGTTGAAGTTGCGCGAGCGCCTGGGGCCATCGGTTCGCATCCTGCGCGTGGTGCATTTTGGGATTGAGTCCGCCGGGCAGATTGCGGATCGAATAGCCGAGCACACCCGCAATCCGCACGTGGACGCGGTTCTCGTGGACTCGCGAACAGCCGGGGTGGTGGGGGGCACAGGGGTTGCATTCGACTGGGCCGCCGCTCGTGAAACTCTCTTCCGAGGCCGGGAAGAGGCGAAGCTGATTGCCGCGGGCGGATTGCATCCCGGCAACGTAGGTTTGGCGATCGCCACGTTGCGGCCCTGGGGCGTTGACGCTGTAAGCGGCGTGGAAGCTGCGCCGGGGCGCAAAGACCCTGTCAAGGTGCGGGAGTTTGTGGCGCGGGCGCGGGCGGCGGAACGGGAGTCGAAGGAGTAACCAGATTGCCTGGAACGATTCCAGTGGACGATGCGCTGCCCGGGCGTTGGCGGCTCTCTTCTTACTGCTTGTTGATCTGGGTCTTGTGGTCGGTATTGAAGGTGAAGGCGTCGGCGGGGATGGACTTAGGAACGTTGACCTTGATGTTGGTGTACACGCAGATTCGGGTGCTGGTCGCGCCGAAGTGGAGCTCCTGCCTCAGATTAACGGCACGGTCCAGGTCGACCCAAATCGTCGCCATGGTCAGGTTTCTGCGGAACTCGGGGTCCTTGGCTACCAGTTCCAGCTTCTCCGTCTTGACGGTGGTTTTGCCATCCGGCAAATTCTCTGGGCCGAGGTCCTTGATATCCCACTTGGCTTGCAAGTCCTTGCCACTGGCGCCGAAGCCGAGCATGACATAACTCTCGAACTTGTTAGCCTTGGTTAAGATCGTCACCTGGTTGATGCCCGGTTCAAAGAGCTGGAAGACGCCATTACTGTACGTGTAGATCTTGGGCGACGGCTTCTTGTTGTGTTTGTCAAAATGCGCGCCCATTTGAAATTTGTTGCCCTGGCGCTCGTAGTAGATGACGCCTGTCTGCTCGTCGTCGTCGTAGACGGGGTCAGTTTCAATGGTGTCGAATTTGAAGTCGGCAGAAGTGGTGTGGAAAATGGACGCTGCTTCGTCAAGCTTGCGCAGCACCTTGTCTAGGTCGTCGGCCGCGAACGCGCCTCTCGCCGGCAGCAGAACGACGGCGAGGGCCGCGGCAAGAGCGAGTTTCATTCCCAGTGGCATAAGTTCCTTTTCTTGTTGAACGCCAGTTTGCAGCGGATGGAGCGATAAACGGCAAGCTACCGGTGCGCCCAAACCTTCCAGGCCAGGTTGCCCTGGGCGTCGGTGACGGTTTCCCAATGCTCGACAAAGACTGCGTCGCCGGTAACCGGCTCGATGGCCTTGCGTAGGGCCTTCTTCACTGTCGCGTCTGGCGCGCCTGCGGGCACGCCCGCATCGGACGCCTGTACGGTGACTATCAGCCCGTGATCGTCATTGCCTATGACCTGGATAGGGTGAAGAGGCCCTGCGCCGCTGGACGGCTTGTCGCCGTAGCTCCATCCGGGGATTTGCGGGGTCACGAAGATGATGATGAGGATCAGCGTCACCATGACGTCGTAATGAAAGCACCCGCGCGGATAGGTCCAATAAAAGTAACTGAGCAGGACTTGCCTGACTGTGCGCCGAGGTTGCATCTGGGGTGTGGCTGGGGTCGATGGTTCCATCAGGATTCCTTCACAATTCTTTCCAGCCCGCCCATGTAGGGGCGGAGGGCTTGAGGGATAAGCACGGAGCCGTCTGCTTGCTGGTAGTTTTCAAGGATCGCCAGCCAGGTGCGGCCCACGGCCAATCCGCTGCCGTTGATGGTGTGGACAAACTCGGGTTTTGCCTTCGCGCCCTGCCCTGCCGGCCGGTAGCGGATATTGGCGCGCCGGGCCTGGAAGGCTTCGAAGTTGGAGCAGGAGGAGATTTCGCGGTAAAGCTGCTGGCCGGGGAGCCAGACTTCGAGGTCAAAGGTCTTGGCAGACGAGAAGCCGGTGTCGCCAGTGCAGAGCAGGACGCGGCGATAAGGCAGGCCAAGCGTCTCAAGAATCTCCTCGGCATCGCGGGTGAGGCGCTCGTGCTCGGTGTCGGAGTCCTCCGGGCGGGTGAACTTGACCAGCTCAACCTTTTGAAACTGATGTTGGCGGATGATGCCGCGCGTGTCCTTGCCCGCGGCTCCCGCTTCCGCGCGGAAGCATGGCGTGTAAGCCGTGAAGCGAATGGGGAGGCGGGCTTCGTCGAGAATCTCGTCGCGATAGAGATTGGTGACGGGAACCTCGGCAGTGGGGATGAGCCAGTGGTCGTTGTCCTTGAACTCGCCGCGGGCAACGGCTTCAGCGTCGGCGTCGGAGCAGCGGAAGAGGTCCTCGGCAAACTTGGGCAACTGGCCGGTGCCATAGAGCGACTTGGAGTTGACCATGAAGGGCGGCAGCACTTCGGTGTAGCCGTGCTTCTGGGTGTGAAGGTCGAGCATGAAGCTGATGAGGGCCCGCTCCAGCCGCGCGCCTGCTCCCATGTAGACGGCAAAGCGCGCGCCAGAGAGCTTGGCGGCTCGTTCCAGGTCGAGAATGCCGAGCGCCTCGCCAAGCTCCCAGTGGGGCTTGGGGATGAAGCCCTCCGTGAAAGCAGGCTTCTCGCCCCAGCTCTTCACGGTAATGTTGTCGGCCTCTGATGTCCCAATTGGGACTTCGTCGCGGGTCAAATTGGGGATACGCGCGAGTGAGAGGCGCAATTGCTCGTCAAGCTGAACGGCGGTCTGGTCAAGCTGGTCGAGTTTGTCTTTGAGGACGCGGGTCTCTTCCATGAGGGCAGCCGCGTTGAGGCCCAACTTTTTCAGTGCGCCGACCTGCTGGCTCAGCTCATTGCGGCGGGCTTTGGCCTGCTCAGACAGTGTGATGGCGTCGCGCCTGCTCTTGTCGAGGGCGCGAAAATCGCCTAGCAGCGCGGAGGGATCGGCTCCGCGGGCGCGTAGTCTCTCTTCCACATGTTCCAGGTTGCCACGGACAAAAACCAAGTCGAGCATCGCTCTACCAGTTTAACTGACGAAGCTCCGCCGCCTACGGATGCTGCTCGACGGCGACGCTGACGGCGGCGGTGTCGCCAGCAGCGGCCAAACCTACCAGATTGGTGGCTACGCCGGGGAGCGACGCGGGCGTGAAGGCAACAGTGCCGTCGATTGCAGAGGTGGCTGTGGCGGATTGAGTAGCCATCAGCTCACCCTGTGCGCAGACCTCATGCGTGGCGCAGGGTGGGCTCCAGGCGTAAAGAGCCTGAAAGAGGGCTACCGAGCCGCCGGCCATGGGGTTGCCGTCGGTGTCGAGCAGGCGCAGGGTGATCTGGCTCGGGGTTGCGGCGAGCGAGAGGCTCTGGGCGGTTCCCGAGACTGCTTCCAAAATTGAGTACTCAGGGCGCGACCCGAAGGCGTTGAACGCGATGCATTGGTTCGTGCCGTTGAGGCAGGCTGTCGCGGAGACCTGCTGGCCTTCGGTGAGCGGGCCGACGGTGAGAATCTCGGTGGCAATGCCGGTTTGATCGGTGATGGCGGCGGTGCTGCCCAGGGAAACGATGCCGCTGCCGGGCATTTGCCACGCCACGGACTGGCCGGTCAGGGGAACGCCGCTCTTGAGCACCAGTGCCTGGATGGTCCAACTGAAGGTGGCCCCGGCAGCAAGGGAAAGCTGGGGCGTGAGGGAGGCTAGGAGGGGAGGTGTGCCGCCGGCAAACTGCGCCTGCAAGCTTGAGCCGTTGGTGAGCGACGCGGTGACGATGGACCAGGTGGCATCTACGGCGGTCACGTTGATGGTGGCGCGCCCGTCGCCGGTTGCTGTGACGGAGCAGACGGGCTTGCCGCAGGCGAGGGAGGCGGTTCCGCTGGTGACGGTGTAGATGACGGTGACGCCACCAGCCGGGGATAAATCGGGTTCCAGCGCGGTTACTGTGAAGGGAATCGGTGTGCCGATGGACACTGTGTTACTGGGCGCGGTGAGCAGGGTGAGCGCGTCGCCTGTGCCGGAGTCGTAACTGACGCCGGCGGAGACGATGGCCGCTGCATAAAAGAGAGGCAGGTCGTCTACTTCCACATCGACGGAGCCGGTGACGCCGGTAGCGGCTGGCGGCGCAATGGCGGTAATTTCGTTCGGCGAGATGCTGGTAACCACGGCTGGCTGGCCGCCGACCAGCACTGTGTCCGCCAGGCGAAAACCCATTCCGTGAATGACGATAGGGCCGCCGGACGCGGGCATATGGGTGGGCTGGACGGTGTCGGCGTAGAGTACCCAGCCGTTGTAGGTGTAGTCAGGGCGGCCATCGCCCCGCTGATCGGCGATGCCGATGCGCACCATGTCGTCGGCGATGGAGCTGACGCGCAGCCAGGTTTCGCCTGTGGCGAAGCCGTTCATTCCGGGGCCTGCACCGATGGCGGTTGCGCCGGCGGGATCGAAGGCGTCCCAGACGCCGATGGCCGGCATGGCCTTGCTTTCAGTGGGCGCGCCTGTCTCGTCCAGGGCTTGTGTGACCACGGTGAAGGTGCGGCTGCCGCGAACCGGGAAGCTGAACCAGTCGCTCTGGCCCACCTGGCTCAAGCGACCGCACCAGAGCCCGCTCGAGGGCATCGGGCGCGGTGAGGCTTGGGTTCCGATGGCGTCCTGATAGCCGCCGGTCGCCGAGTCGGCAACGGTGACGGTGAGGGTTTGCGAGCTGCCCGCCGACATTCCTGGCATCGAGATGGCCTGCAATGTGCCGGAGGGAGTCACCTGACCGTCGATATAGGGCCCGACGGAGTCGGTGAGGATGTAAAGCGGATTGATGGACTCGAACGTGACCTGATAGTTCGCCGTGGTTACGCCGGGGGGCAGCGGGATTCCGCTCAGGTCGAAGTAGCCTTGCATGGACGGATCGTTCGATCCCCACGTGGTGAGGAGATTGCCGTTCGCATCCGTCCACCCTGTGACAGGATTGCCGTGGTTTCCGTTGAAGTAGCCGCCGGAGACGAAGGTGACGGCGTACTGATAGAGAGGATTGCCATTGGCGTCCAAGGGGCGAGCGACGACGTTGCCCCCCTGCATACCGTAGCCGGTGCGGAAGGTGACGGTGCCATGAATGGAGACGGTGTTAGCCGCGGTAAGCTCCTTGCCAGGAAAACTGGCCAGGTTCTGGGCGGTGATGGGATAGAGGCGATTGAGGGCGGCGATGTCGTCGTAGTGGAGGATTGAGGGATCGGGAACACAATTGCCGCCAGCGGGGCCGCAGACTCCGCTCAGGGCATCCATGATCGGCCAGCCGTCTGTGCCACCCGGAATTTCGTCCGCAAGCGCCGTGGGATTGACCTGCGAGGAGTCGAGGTTGAGGATGCGGCCGAAGGCTCGCTCGATCTGGTAGGTCATCATCTCAATCAGGTTGGAGTTGGTGGCGCAGAGGCCGTTCAGCAGAATAATGCCGTGGGCTATGGTGGCGTCTGGGTTGATGTTGTCCATCCAGACCCATACGCCGTTATGTTGGCAACTGGTGGGTTGGCTGGCGCCAGTGCCAAAGAGGGCGTCGATGACTGAGCCGTCCTGGTCGAAGATGACGCCGACGGGATAGCCGGTGGCCGAGGGCGTGACGTCGGCGGGCTGCGCGATTTGGCCCACCTGGCTGATCTGTTCGTTGGCTACTGCGAAGTTTGTGCCGCTCACCACGATGTTCGCGCCGTTCACGTCTTCGTTCAGTTGGCCTCTGTCGGTGAGCGCGACCCCGGCGGTGGGGACTGCGCTCCAAAGTGCCGCTGCCGCATCGACCATGGCTGTGGCCTGCTGATTTGAGATGGCACTATTGAGCGGACCTTGATCGACGTAGTAGTTGACTTGGCCGCCGGCCCAGTGGATGGGCTGTCCGAGGACTCCTGTGTTGAAGAAGCTGGCCCCGGCCACATATTTGGGTCCGCCGGCCCTGACGGCTGCGGGCAAAAGCAGAAGCAGAGCGGGCCAGGCGGGAGTCGCACGGCGCAAGAAAGCGAATGAAGGCTTGAACACGGGGCGCTCCAAGCTGGTAATCCTGGTTCGCCCTGGTAGGTTGCCCGCAAGGTGCAATGAGCCGGGTCCAGTGCGGCCATAGAGGAGTTATCGGCCCGCACCATGGGCTGGAAGACACAAAAGTAATCGTGGGAATGGCAAGAAATTGGGAGAGTCTCTCATGGGAAAGTTATTAAGCTGTGTCTCAAAACGCCAAACTGTAGCGAAATACGACATATTCAATCCGGAAAGTGATCAGGCACGCGAAAAACTAATTGGAGATAAGAAGCGTTACTGCGTTGGAAGGTGTTCCAGACTGTGCAAAAGTTTTGCGGTTTTTGCGCGGCAACGATTCAGCGCTGTTGCGAATCGGGACAGTCGGAGGGGTGATCGGCGTTTTCGCTGGGTTCAGAGTTGAGTGAAACAGTGAGCAGTGAGCCGGTTTGCGGTGGGCGCTGCCGCAGTCGCCTGTCTCATCCGCAACCGAAGAAGCCGAGCCGGTTAAGCGCCTGTTTGCTAACATAGCCATTGAATATCCGGCAACAGAAAGATAGATGGCATTCTATGAACGGTCCCGCAATTGCCGAAGGGTCAAGCAGCCCTGCCGCCACTCTTCGCTTCTCGGCCAGGAGATTGCCGTGGCCGGCGATCGCATTCCTTACTCTTACTGCCGCTGTTTCCCTTATCTGGTCGCATTACAAGCTGCTTGTGCCCGATGAACTCTTCGTCTTGCAGACTGGCAGCGTATCGAGCTTAGGGCAAATAGTCCATATCCAGCGCGCCTATCCAATCTGTCTCGATCCGCTTTTCTATCATGCGGTGGTGCATTCCGCGATCGGCCTCTTCGGCGCGAGCGCATTGGTGCTGAGACTGCCCTCGCTGCTCGGGTTTCTGCTGATGCAGGTATGCCTTTTTGTTTTTGTACGCCGCATGGCAAGTGAACGGGCAGCGATCTTCGCGCTTGCATTTCCGGCGCTTACGCTCACTCTGTACTACTCAGCGCAAGCGCGACCCTATGGATTGCTGCTGGGGCTCTTCGCTTTGACGATGGTGAGCTGGCAAACAGCGATACGCCTTGTGCCGCGACGCGGGTTGGCGCTCGTCACTCTCGCTCTGGCCATTGCCCTCACTCTGAATACACATTACTTCGGCGTCCTGATCCTGGTGCCGCTGTGTGGAGCGGAACTTGTTCGCTCCGTCCAGCGCCGCCGCCTGGATCTTCCAGTGGTTGCGTCCATCGGCGCGGGTATGGCGGGTTTCATTTTCGTTCTCCCCTTCATGGGGGCAGCCGCCGAGTTTCGGCAGCGCTACTACAACACAGGTCAAGCTGGCCCGCACATTATCCTGCAAGCGTACAGGGCGATCCTGGTTGAGCCGGTTGAAGCCGGTTCGCGCATGCAACACCTCCTGGCCATTTGCCTTGTGGTTCTGGCCGTCCCGCTATTCTGGGCCGGCCTCCGCCAGTTCCGCGGCGGAACGCTCAGCCTGCCGGGCGCAGAAGCGGTCTTCCTCGTTCTTCTTGCCGGCTTGCCTTTTTGCTGGTATGGGGTGGGCCGCTATGGGGTGCACTCCTTGGAGATATATTACGTTCTGGGAACGCTGGTGGGGATCTCTCCGTTGCTCGCGGTCGCGCTGGGGCCGCTCTTGCTGGGCGAGAGATCCGGCAAAGCAATTCTTGTCTTGCTCTTCGTGGCAATTGCCTGCGCCGGCGTCTTGCGAATCCTTGCATCGCGGAACAGGGGGCAGGAGTTCATGTCGTCCCTGGTTGTTTCGCCGGAAATCAAGGCTGCGCTTATGGCCCGTCCCAGCCAGCCGATTTACTTTGAAGACCTGATCGGTTACGAGATGGCAAGATACTACGAGCCGGACCCAGAGGTGCGTTCGCGGATGGTTCTTGCCTATTCCATGGATCAGGAACTTTATTGGAACGGCTCGGACTCAAATGTGCTTGTCGTGATGCATATGCGCAATTTTCCGATTTTCCCTATTGTTCCCTACGAATCGGTGACTGCGCAACCCGGAGACCATTTGCTCGCGATCATCAAGAAAGACTCGTGGGATTGGAGCGCCAGGGCCTTTGCGGCATCTGGCGCCGATGTCAAGCCCATCGGACCGGCATTGGGCGGCGACCTGGTTTCAGTGCGCTTTCATCCCTGAGCTGGGCCGCTCTTCCTGCACATGCGCGAATGGGCCTCAGTTGGGGGGGGAGCAAGCGCTTGGGGTTTGCGGGCTAGGAAGCCGCGACTCAAATCTCCGGGTAGAAGTCGAAGAAGGCGTCGAGCGAGCGCTTGAGCTGCGCCTCGATCTCTGCTCGTGAGCCCTCGATGACGTGCATGGTGACGTGAGCTTCGTGGCCAGTGGCCAGCTTGAGGGTGGCATCGTGGATCTCGGTCACTTCGCCTTCGGGAAGCAGCCGCAGTCCGTAGATAAGAGTCAGATTGGCCATGAACATCATCTTAATGAACGCAGCGCTGCTCGCACAGGGCGGCTGGCAGCCGGAAGCATCTAAAATCGACACAGGAAACCTTATGACAGAGATTCGCGATACCGTAATTCTGGGTTCGGGTTGCGCCGGGCTCACAGCAGCAATCTACACCGGCCGCGCTGGACTCAACCCGCTGGTTCTTGAGGGCCATGAGCCCGGTGGACAGCTCTCCATGACCACGCTGGTGGAAAACTTCCCCGGCTGGCCAGAGGGCATTCAGGGTCCGGAACTGATCGACAACATGAAGAAGCAGGCGGCGCGGTTTGGAGCGACCTTCCAGACGGCCCATTTGAATGCCGCTGAACTGGGCGCGCATCCCATTCGGCTGCAAACTTCGGCTGGCGAGATCCGCACTCGAACGCTGATTGTGGCCTCTGGCGCGAGCGCGCGCTGGCTGGGATTGCCGAGTGAGCAGGCGCTGATTGGACACGGCGTATCAAGCTGCGCCACCTGCGACGGATTCTTCTTCCGCGGCAAGGAAATTGCTGTGGTTGGCGGCGGAGATTCGGCGATGGAAGAGGCGCTGTTTCTTACCCGCTTTGCTTCCAAAGTGACACTGCTTCACCGCCGCGAGGCCTTCCGCGCTTCAAAGATCATGCTCGACCGCGTGATTGCCCATCCGAAGATTGAACTGCGCGCCAATACCATCATCGACGAGGTGTTGGGAGTGGAAGAGCGCGAGGTGAAGGGGCTGCGGCTGAAGGATGTGAAGACGGGGACACCGTGCGAACTCGCCATCAGCGGACTGTTTCTGGGTATTGGCCACGAGCCCAACGCCAAGATGTTTGCCGGGCAGATGGATCTTGATGAGGACGGCTACATCAAATCGACGGGCAACGTGCTGACCACTTTGAATGGCGTGGTGGTGCCGGGCGTGTTTGCCTGCGGCGACGTGCAGGACCGGCGCTATCGGCAGGCGATTACAGCCGCTGGCTCGGGATGCATGGCGGCGCTTGAGGCCGAGAAGTACCTTGAGGAGCGCGGTCACTGAGCGGGGATTCCCGAACTGTTACCAGGAGTGAAAGACGAAGAAAGCCGCAGCCACCAGGCAGACCCCGGCTGCGGCATGGTTCCAGCGGAGATGCTCGCCGAAATAGAAAAGCGTGAAGACGGCAAAGACTGAAAGCGTGACGATCTCCTGAATCACTTTGAGCTGGACTGGCGAAAAGCGGGCTGCGCCGATGCGGTTGGCAGGCACCTGCAGCGTGTATTCGAAGAAGGCGATGCCCCAGCTGACCAGGATGACCTTCCATAGAGCGTCCTGCCGGTATTTCAGGTGGCCATACCAGGCGAAGGTCATAAAGATGTTGGAAAAGATGAGCAGGATCACTGTCCACATAGGTCAGTTGGATGCGCGTCGCGAGGAACGAGTTTCAGCGAGAGCAAAATGACGGCGCTCAGCGAAAATCTCGAACAGTTGGAAGCGGCGATCGCCGCGGCTTGCCGGAAGGCTGGCAGGCAGCGCGGCGAGATCGAGCTGATGGCTGTTTCAAAGACCTATCCTGCGGCGACCATTGCCGAGGCCGCCGCGCTTGGACTTTCGCTCTTTGGCGAGAGCCGCGTGCAGGAGTTTGCGGCCAAGGCTCCTGAGCTGGCGCAACTTCGCCAGCCAACTTTGCAGGTTGCTGAACAACCCAATTCGGAATCCCCGGCGTGTCAGGGCACGACTTCAGTCGTGCCGAAAACGCGGCATATTGACCGACGGGCTTTAGCCCCTGAGCCGAGCTTTCCCGAAGGCTTGCTTCCCGCTTCTCGATGTACATTCAGTTCAGCCCCGATCCGCGTGCACCTGATCGGTCATCTGCAATCGAACAAAGCGCTGCGCGCCGTGGAATTGTTCGATGCGATCGACTCGTTGGATTCGCTGCGGCTGGCCGAGCGGCTGAATGAGGCGGCGGGCAAGCTGGGCAAGCGGCTCCCGGTTCTGATCGAGGTAAAGCTGAGCCCCGAGGAGACCAAGGCTGGGTTGGAGCCGGAGTCGCCCGAGGCGGCTGAGTTGCTGGAACGCCTGCCGGACTTGGAACACCTCGAACCGCGTGGGCTGATGACGATTGCGCCCTGGGGCGTGGCCGAAGGTGTGACGCGGGCGTGCTTCCGCAGCTTGCGGGAGTGGCGGGATCGGTGGGCGGCGGGTCATCCTCGGCTGGCGCTGGAAGTGCTCTCGATGGGAATGAGCGGAGATTTTGCACTTGCCATCGAAGAAGGCGCGACCCGCATTCGCGTCGGGACGGCGCTGTTTGGCAAGCGGCTGCCGTGGACGGGGCCGGAATGATGCTGCGGCGGGTTGCGGGTGGGGTGACGCTGGCGATTCGTGCCCAACCGGGCGCAAAGAAGACTGCGATCCTGGGCGTTTACGGCGAGGGAGATTCGGCCCAGCTGAAGATTGCCGTGCAAGCGCCGCCGGTGGAAGGGCGAGCTAACTCGGCGCTGGCCGCCTTTCTGGCGGAGACGTTTGGGTTGCCCAAGAATGCGATCGAGTTGATGAGTGGCGAGTTATCCAGGAGCAAGGTGTTTCTCTTGAGAGGATTGACGCTGGAGAGGGCTGAAGTTCAAATTGCGGAATGGGGCTAGTACCGTGTACCACGTATATTTTCGTATATTGACACCTGATATTTCTTCGTAAATGATAAGGGAATGACACCCCGTTATAGAGTGACACTCAGCGAGGATGAACGCAGCAGACTGGAAGAGTTGACGCGTTCCGGCAAGACAGCAGCTCACACCTTTATCCATGCCCGCGCGTTACTGCTGTGCGATGCCGGACCGCAGGGCAACCCCTGGAAAGTTGCCGACGTGGCCGAAGCTCTGGGCATCACTGCGCGCACCATCGAGCATCTCAAAGAGCGCTTCGTGGAAGAGGGAATCGAAGCCGCATTGCAGCGCAAAGCCCACGCCAAACCACCCAGGCTTTTCTTCGACGGCGCCTTTGACGCCCGGTTGACGGCCTTGGCGTGCTCTCCAGCGCCCGCCGGTCGAGTCCGGTGGACGGTGCGTTTGCTGGCCGAAAAAGTCGTGGAACTGAAGATCGCGCCGAAGGTCTCCGCCATGAGCGTCCAGCGTGCTCTAAAAAAAATGAACTTAAGCCTCACTTGAGCAAGTACTGGAAGATTCCGCCTGTCCATGGGGTGGAGAGCCGTGACGCGGCCAAACGCGCCGTCAAGGCGATCCGGCAGGGAATGAAGCAGCTGGGCAAGCATCCCGAGATGGGTCGTCCCGTCGATGAGTTGCCCACAGAGTTTCGCGAATGGGTCATTGAATTCGGGAGCGGGGCATATGTTGCCCTCTATCGCTACGACGGCAAGGAAGTTGTCATTCTGGCTGTCCGGCATGGGCGCGAAGCGGGCTATTGATGAGCGCCTATCGCTTTGCGCCGGCTTTAGTCAGCACGGAAATGATGTCGGCGTGTCCTTTTTCTGCCGCTGCACTCAGCGCGGTTCCACCGCCATCGTTCTTAGCATTTACATCGGCGCCTTTAGCAAGCAATGCCTGCACCACATCGACGTGTCCCACAAAGGAGGCCAGCATCAGCGCGGTCTGGCCCATGGCGTCTTTGGCATTGACATTAGCCCCTTTGGCCAGCAGTGTCTTGACTAGATCAAGCTGGCCGTCTTCGGATGCGACTATCAGCGCGGTTGAACCGTGGGGCATCCTGGCCTCAGTGTCAGCTTTGGCGTCGAGCAACACCTGTACGACATCCACGTGATCCTTCGACGCGGCGGACATCAGGGCCGTGTTGCCCTGGTCTGTTGTCTTTGCGTTCACATCAGCCTTGGCAGCGAGTAAGGCCCGCACCACTTCAATGTGACCATTTTCTGAGGCCGCCATCAGCGGGGTCCAGCCATCGTTCGATCTTGCATCGACCTCAGCTCCTTTGGCGAGCAGCTCCCGCACAACGTCAATATCGCCTTTAGCCGAGGCGATAGACAAAGCGGTAGCGCCGTCTTTCCCTTTCGCATTGACATCGGCCTTCTTGCCAAGCAGCGCCTGAACCACATCCAAGTGGCCCTCCTGCGATGCCCACAGCAGGGCTGTCCAGCCTTCGTTGTCTTGAGCATCGACATCCGACCCGCTGCCAAGCAACGTAATCACCAATTCGATGTAGCCGTGTTGAGAGGCTAAGGACAACGCAGACTCACCTTCTTGGTTCCTGGCATTAACCTCGGCGCCATGAGCGAGCAGTTCCCGCACGATTTCAAGGTGACCGTTTTGAGAGGCCTGAAGCAATGCAGTCACGACGTCTTTATCTTTGGCACGGGCATCTGCGTTTTTTGCAAGCAGCGCCTGCACCAGATCCAGGTGGCCGTCAGAAGAGGCCCATGTAAGCGCAGTCCAGCCTTCTTGATCCGGGATATTGACATTCGCGCCATGAGCAAGCAACGTGTTCACGACTTCAATGCGGCCGTGTGAAGCGGCTGCTGACAATGCCGTCACACCTTTATTGTCTTGGAGATTGACATCAGCCCCCTTCGCGAGCAGAGCCCACACCACTTCAAGATGACCCTGTTCGGATGCCAGATTTAGCGCACTTGCGCCGTTGTTGTCCTGGGCATTAATCTCAGCACCCTTGTCGAGCAGAAGGCGCACAACATCGAGCTTGCCAAAGCAGGCGGCAAACGCCAGTGCTGTCCCGCCATTCTGTGTCTTAGAGTTAATATCCGTTCCGCTATCCAGAAGGACCTTGACTCGAGCCAAATCGCCCGTGCCAGCCGAATTGAAGAGATCGTCGACCTTAACTTGGGCCGGCGCACCTGCCGACAGACCGGCCAACATCAACGGCAATCCCAAGATCAACCAGTGCTTCTGCAAGCGTCGAGCTCTCAACAGATTCACGAAGAAACTCCTTCAAAGGGAACGGCGAGAGTCTAACAGAAATACTCCATGATCGGCTTTAAGAACCAACGTTCAGATCTCCGGCCTTCGCGCGCTTCTACAAGGCACTTGGAACGCTCAGCCCGATTGCTGTTTTCGAGTGATTTAGATCACACTATACGAGTGCGCTTGCGCGGTATAACGTAGTTGCCATGTGCTTAGCGATTCCGGGAAAAGTCGAAGAGATTACCACCGAGGGCGGGCTTCGGTTGGGGCGTGTGAACTTTGGCGGAGTGATCAAGCGGGTTTGCCTTGACTACGTGCCGGAGGTTGAGGTGGGCGACTATACCATTGTTCACGTGGGGTTTGCGTTGTCGAAGATCGACGAGGAGACGGCGGAGAAGACGCTGGCCGACTTCCGCGCCATGGGAATGCTGGACGAGGAACTGGGCAGCGAGGAAGAGGCGTTTGCACGGGCGGCTGCTGCGCCGCAATCGGCTTGCCCTGACGGAAGTTGCTCGGCCGAGGTCCACAAAACAGTCAATTGAGGTTCATGGTATCCCAGGTCCCGAAAGCGGGACCTGGGGCACCCAGCGTGAGTCGTCCACACGGGAACTGCTCAAGCCAATGAAGTACCTGACCGAGTTTCGGAACGGCGAGATCGCCCAGCGGATGGCGCGGGAGATTCATGCCATCACGACGCGGCCCTGGAAGATCATGGAGGTTTGCGGCGGGCAGACGCATTCCATCATCAAGAACGGGATCGACCAGATGCTTCCCGCGGGGATCGAGATGATTCACGGCCCCGGCTGCCCGGTATGCGTGACTCCGCTGGAGCTGATCGACAAGGCGCTTGCCATTGCCGCCCAGCCGGGCGTGATCTTCTGCTCATTTGGAGACATGCTGCGGGTGCCGGGCACAGACATGGACCTGTTCCAGGTGAAGGGCGCGGGC